>Ga0209446_1000091_pt1 | contig 24402 bp, 18 predicted proteins | sample BogFormECP04_OM2_FD_188242 | JGI IMG/M metagenome (GOLD analysis project Ga0209446, IMG submission 188242) | Bog forest soil microbial communities from Calvert Island, British Columbia, Canada - ECP04_OM2 (SPAdes) (version 2) | ecosystem: Environmental > Aquatic > Freshwater > Wetlands > Bog ... | reverse complement strand
CTAGTTTCTGTCGCGAAACTGAAATTCTCACATAAAATCAGGCTCGCACGCGATTCCTGACAGAGTTTCGTTCACCTTTGCATTTTTTCCTTGACATGCATGTATGTTATGTAGCATACGTACGGCATGCCAAGCAAATCCCAACCGAAATCCGAATCGCTTGCCGACGTCCAGCGATGGTTGCAACAGCAGACCGCCAATCTGTGGCCCGCCGCCCTCGGCTCTCTCAGCTTTCGCCGCAGTCCCTGCATCCGTCCGAATTGCCCGGCCTGTCTTTCCGGGGAGAAACATCCCAGTTATGTCCTCTATGGCCGCCAGCAAGGACGTCGCTTTTCCCTGTACGTGCCCGAGGAATTGGTTCCCCAAGTTCAGCGGTGGTTGGACAACGGGCGTGCTCTGCAGGAACTCCTTTACCAAGTTGCGTCACGAAATCTTCAAGCTTTGAAGCGGGAGAGGGACCAGACTTCGAAGAAAGCGGAGGACTGAAAGTGCCCAGGGCTGCGAAGCCGCAGATCAGTTTCGCCGATTGGGAATTGCTACAGCAAGGCATCTCGCTGGAGCCGCTGCTGCAGAGCATCTCTGATTTTCTGGACGACCACGAAGAAATGATCGAGGCCGTGCGACGCGACCTGGAACGAGGCCTGAAACATCCCGAGACCGGTCGCAGCGGGTTGACCCCGCAACAGGTTCTACGCTCCTTGATCCTTATGCGCGTCAAGAACTGGAATTATCGCGAACTGCGCGAACGGATCACCGACGGCTACACGCTGCGCCAGTTCACAGATTTCTATTGCCAGACGGTGCCGAAGCACGACGCCTTCCATCGCGCCTTTAACCGGTTGAAGCCGGAAACGCTGCGCGCCGTCAATGAACTGATGGTGCAAGCAGCAGTGGATGCGGGCCTGGAAGATGGCCATAAACTTCGGGTGGACACTACGGTTGTACAAACCGACATTCATCATCCCACTGACAACACCTTGTTATGGGATGTCGTGCGCGTGCTCACTCGCTTGGTCCTGCGCTTGCGCAAAACGGTTCAAAAGCGTATCCAGGGGTTTCACAATCGCAGTCGTGCAGCACGGCGTCGGATGCAAGAAATCCAGCGGATGACGCCTAAGGAACGGCACGAATGCCAAACCGAGAAATATCGTGAACTCATCGGAGTAACCGCGGAGGTCGTGAACAGCGCGCAAAAGGTAGTTGAGCAGACACGGAAGGCGCGCGGCAAAGATCTGGTTGCCGAAATGGCCATCCCCGAACTCCGGAAGGAGATCGACCACTACTGTGAACTGGGAGACCGTGTCATCGATCAGGCACGACGTCGTGTGCTCCAAGGCGAGCAAGTTCCCACCGCCGAAAAGATCTATTCCATCTTTGAAACCCACACCGATCTGATCAAGCGCGGCAAAATGCAAACACCGATTGAGTTCGGCCACAAAGTTTTTCTCGCCGAAAGTGCCCAAGGGTTGATCACACAATATGAAGTGCTCGAGGGAAACCCTGGCGATGATCAACAGGTGGAACCTTCTTTGGAACGCCACAAGGAAACCTTCGGTCGCGCCCCAGAATTGTACGGTTCGGATCGCGGCTTTTTTAGCGAGACGAATCTGAAATCGTGCAAGCGAAACGGCGTCAAGGTGGTGTGCATTCCGCAGCGTGGGGGGAAGAAAACTGCCAAGCGCGAAACGTACGAGAAGAGTCCCGCTTTCAAGGAAGGGCAGCGCTTTCGAAACGGCATCGAAGGGCGCATCTCGGTGCTGTTCCGCGGCCGCGGCATGAAGCGCTGTCTCGCCGAAGGGCACCAGCGCTTCGAGTTGTTGGTAGGTGCAGCCGTGCTCGCCAACAACCTGATGAGAATTGCGGCCCTGCTAACCAAACGAACGCGCCGCAAACGAAAAGCAGCTTAGCACTACCTTTCCTTTCACTCTCTCCCCAGCGACTGGCGTGTTTTTCTTCACCGCAGTCGTTGCACCCGATTCCAATCCACGACTGCAATAGTCCGCGGAACTCCGTCAAAACTAATCCACGACCCCGCTAAACCATTTGAAATCTCTATCGCCCATTCAAACTTTCTCGAAAAACAGGGTTTCGCGACAGAAACTAGTCTAGTTCAATGACTTCTTTTCTTTCTCTACGTCTTTATACAGCTTGTCGATCTTTTTCTGGATCTTGTCCTTGTCTTCCGCCTTGGGATACAAATCCAGATAGCGCTTATAGGACTGGATCGCCTTTTTCTTCATCCCTTTTTTCTCTTGCGCTTCGCCCAGGTACCGGTAGGGAAGTGCGTACCCGGGCTTGGCCAATGCGGCGTCTTCGAAACGGTCTATGGCCGCGTCGAGGTCACCTTTGTGCATGTAGTACTCGCCTACCTGCATATCTTTTTCAGCGCGCAATGGGTCCCAAGTAGGCTGATTCGGAGCATTTTGGGCGGCGGTATCCGTATTCGGCTTCGCGGGATTCGGCTTGTCTGTCGGAGCTGGGGGGGTGTCCGGCGGATTTGGAGGCGGGTCCTGCGCCCCATTGCGTGCAGGTGCGCCAAGCATCAGGAAAACAAGAGCCGTTGCGTAGAGAACGTTGCGCGAGACTTTTTTCATGTAGTTCGTAGGATGCAGCCACTCGCCCGGCATGTTGCTAATACTCCTCTTCCATCGATGATGGCAACGGTCCCCACTGACCAGCCTCTCTTCACAATTCTAGTATGATGGAAGTTGGCGCTTAAGCATAAATTCTACGCCGCACTCCCATGGAACCCCGAGAAATAGCCGCGCTGCTTCCCGAAAGCCCCGGCGTCTACCTGTTCAAGGACGCTGCCGGCAACGTCCTTTACGTCGGCAAAGCCGCTTCCCTCCGCAGCCGCGTGCGCTCCTATTTTCTCGAATCGAGCTGGGTGAACGCAAAAACCGGTTCACTTGCCCGCGAAATCGCCGACCTCGAAACCATCCTCGTCGGCAACGAGCGAGAGGCACTCGCTCTCGAACACAATCTCATCAAACAATTTCGTCCCAAGTTCAACGTCATGCTTCGGGACGACAAAACCTACCCGTACATTAAATTCACGGCCGCGGACAAATACCCCCGTGTCTATTTCACGCGCCGCATCAAGAAAGACGGATCACTCTATTTTGGTCCCTATTTCCCGGCAGGCCTGGCGCGCCGCATCCTCCATTTCGTTCACAAACGCTTTCTGGTTCCGAGCTGTACGGTCGATCTCAGGCGCAGTCATCCGCGGCCGTGTTTGCAGTACTACATCAAGCGCTGCCTCGGTCCTTGCGTCGCTGGCCTCACCACTGACGAGCGCTACGCTGAAGCTGCCCGCGACGTCCGCCTATTCCTCGAGGGCCGCCGCCACGATCTCATCAAAAGCCTCGAAGCGCGCATGATGGCGGCTGCCGAAAGAGAGCAATTCGAGCAAGCCGCCGCTTATCGCGATCTCCTCCGCACGCTTGAAGATATCGAAGAGCGACAGCGCATTGCCGCCGCTCAGGGCGATGATACCGATGTACTGGCCTACTACGCAGAACCGCCTCTCGTCGCAGCCAACCTGTTTCACTTGCGTGGCGGCCGCGTAGTCGACCGCCGCGAATTTTATTGGGAAGACCTCGAAGAGTTCGACCCTCAGGAGTTCGTGCCATCTCTTCTCAAACAGCTTTATTTGGAAGCGGACTATTTGCCGAAAGCCGTCCACGTCCCCATCGATTTCGAAGATCGCGAAGTGCTAGAAGAAACGCTCGCGGAGCGCGCCGGTCACAGAGTGGAAATTTTCACGCCCCAGCGGGGCAACAAGCGCTCGTTTCTGGACCTTGTCGAAAGCAACGCCAAGCACTCGTTCGAACAGCGCTTCCGCGTCCTGAAACCCAGTTCAAAAGCCATCGGCGAAGCGCTGCAAAACGCCTTGGATCTTCCCGAAGAACCGCACCGCATCGAAAGCTTCGATATTTCGCACATCCAGGGAACGGATACGGTCGCTTCGATGGTCGTCTGGGAAAACGGCCGCATGAAAAAATCCGACTACCGAAAATTCATCATATGCGGCGACGAAGGGCGCGGAGACGAAGGCCGCGGCGCCGATTCGAACAACTCCTCGCCCATCTCCGTACTGCCCGGCGCCGCATTGCCAATATGGAAGAACGACGACTTCGCCAGCCTGCGCGAAGCGGTGACCCGCCGCTATCGCCGCCTACAGGAAGAGAAAAAACCTCTCCCGAGTCTCATTCTCATTGACGGCGGCATCGGCCAACTCCACGCCGCAGCCCAAGCGCTCGATTCTCTGCAGATCATCAATCAGCCTCTCGCCAGCATCGCAAAGAAGGAAGAGATTCTCTACGTCTATGGTCAGGAAGACGACCCAATCGTTCTCGAACATCACTCGCCGGTCCTTCATCTCATCCAACAAATTCGCGACGAGACTCACCGTTTCGCTGTCACGTTCCACCGCCAGCGCCGCGCCGCGCGTCAGACCAAATCCGCGCTAGCCGGCATTCCCGGCATCGGCCCGCGCACCACGCAAAAACTCTTGCGGGAATTCGGAAGTGTCACAAATGTGCGCCGCGCCGGCCTGGAAAAAGTGAGTCAGGTGATTCCGCGAAAAACCGCCGAAAAACTATTTGAACAGCTCGGTGCACTGCAATCCAGCGATAGTCGCACCGGTAACCGGATTGAGTAGCGCATACCGGTTAGCCCATATTGCACACTGCGTAGTGCTATGTTACGGTTTTTGTGGAGGTTCTCATGGCGGATAATGTAGGTTCCAAGGTCACCTATTTCCTAGTGGGTCTCGGCGTGGGCGCGCTGGTCGGAATTTTGTTTGCGCCTAAGTCCGGCGAAGAGACGCGTGAATTTCTGTCCCAAAAAGCCGATGAGGGCCGCGACTTCGCGCAGCGCAAAGCGAAAGAACTCCGCGAACGCGCGGACGACCTGATCGAGCGAAGCAAGGATGCTGCGACGCGCGGCAAGGATTCGATTTCCGCAGCGGTCGAAGGCGCGCGCGAGGCCTATCGTCGCGAAGCTTCAAAGTCTTGAAGCGGTGGTGTTTCGATGCTTCGAAATCTTGGGGCATCGTGTTGCCAAAGCTAGGTCGTGTTGAAACGGCCAAGAGTCAGAGCGGGGAATTCCGGCACGGCATGATTCCGTCCTCCTGAGGGGACGCGTGGGGCGAGTATGCAAACCTGGCTGATGATTTTCAGCATCGTCGCGGCGATCGCTTTGGTTGTTCAGGGCGCAATGCTCATTGCGTTGTTTTTCGAGATTCGCCAGACCAATAAAAAAGTGAATGGACTCGTCACCGACTTGCACACACGCGTAGGACCGATTCTGACGCGCGCGCAAATACTTCTGGACGATACCCAACCGAAAATTTCCAACATGGTGGCCGACGCGGCACACATCGTTTATCTGACTCGCGGGCAGGCACAGAAAATGGACCGTGTGCTTACCGACGCCACCGACCGTTTGCGCGGGCAATTGAATCACGCCGACCGTATTTTGACTGGAGCTCTCGAAGCTGTCGAAGATGCCGGAACTCAATTCAAGAGCACGGTTTGGCGGCCGATGCAGAAGGCTTCCGCGCTAGTGCAGGGAATTAAAGTGGGGCTCGATTTATTGCGCTCGCGGCGCCACCGCAGGCGGCCTGATGAACCGCTCGAACAAGAGGAAGAGCTCTTTATATAGGAAGTTAACAGTCGACTGTCCAAAGTTGAAAGTAAAAGTCTGCTGAACTTGTGATTTCTTTCTATCCTTCCCGTCGCTTAACGTTTTCCTTTCAGCTCATGTCCGGTATCTGAGTTATTCAAATTTCTCTCAGTGAATCTTTCTTAGCGAATCCAGGCGCCGCCGAGGACTCGGTCGCCGTCGTAGAAGACGGCGCCCTGGCCCGGGGTAATGGCTCGCTGCGGAGCATCAAATACAATCCGTGCGGTGGTCGAGTCGACGGGGTGTACGGTTGCCGCGGTGGGCTCGTGCTTGTGCCGGATTTTGACGGTGGCGCGAAGGGGGCCTGAGGGTTGTTCGATCGAAACCCAATTCACAGCGGTTACTTCAAACGACGTTGTGCGCAGGGAATCGTTATCCCCAACTACGACGCGATTGTTCTCCGGATCGATGGAGAGCACGTAGAGCGCCTTGCCCGCGGCAAAGCCAAGACCTTTGCGCTGGCCAATCGTAAAATTGTGGACGCCGTTGTGATGGCCGACGACGGTTCCATCTTCGGTGACAATTTCGCCCTCGGCTTGCGACAAAGAGATTCCCCCGTCTTTTGAATAGGCCTGGATGAACTGGACGTAGTTGCCAGTGGGAACGAAGCAGAGTTCCATACTCTCCGGCTTTTCGGCAACAGGAAGATTGGTGCGGCGCGCGAGTGCGCGAACTTCTTCCTTGGTCAACTCTCCGAGCGGAAACTCGCTACTGGAAAGCTGGTCTTGCGAAAGTCCCCAGAGAAAATACGATTGGTCTTTGCTTTCATCGCGCGCGCGCAAAAGTTCACAGCGTCCTGTTTGCTCATTCTTGCGGATGCGCGCGTAGTGGCCTGTGGCCAAACGCTCCGCGCCGATCTGGCGCGCCATACGCAGGAGCGGCTCAAATTTCACGTCGGTGTTGCAGTTGGTGCAGGCGATCGGCGTGCGGCCGGCGAGATATTGATCAACGAACGGGCGCACGACGCGCTGCTCAAACTGCTCCTCGAAGTTCACCACATAATGCGGAAAATTCAGGTGCTGTGCAACGCGCTTGGCGTCGTAAACATCGTCGAGCGAACAGCAGCGATGTTGCTTGGGGCCGTCGCGTTGCAGTTCGGGGAGGCGGCGCTGGTTCCACAGCTGCATGGTGAGGCCGACGACTGGGCGGCCCTGTTCCAGGAGAACGGCGGCGACAGTGGAGGAATCGACACCGCCAGACATAGCGATAACGACCAAGCCGCGCTGTGTTTCTTCGCGGGTTGGTAACGTATCGAATTCGGTTGCGGCGTTCATTGTGACGATCTTAGTTTAGCGGATTCCCGCTCTAGAAGAAAAAGATTGGAAATTACACAGAGGGCGGAGTACGCAAAGATCACAGAGAAGAGGCGCTGGGTTAGACATGAGAGGCGGCCTCTTTGCGATACGTCGGCGAGAGTGCGCGGAGCTGGGCAACGGCGGCAGGGATGACTTCCAGCGCAAAGGCAATTTCGGATTCGGTGGTGTGGCGGCCGAGGCTGAAGCGAAGGCTGGACTTGGCTTCTTCTTGGGAGAGGCCGATGGCGGTCATGACGTGAGAGGGCTCGACGGCCCCGGACGAGCAGGCCGCGCCGATAGAGCAGGCTAGTCCTTTCAGGTCCAACGCGATGACCAGGGCTTCGCCTTCGATGCCTGCGAACATGACGTTGGTGGTGTTGGGAGTGCGTGGAGCGCTGCCTCCGTTTACATGGACTTGCTGGACTCGCTCGGCCAGGCCGCACTCAAGTTTGTCGCGAAGTGTTGAGACTTGCTGCGCATCGCTCGCAAGGGAGTTGCGCGCGAGCTCCGCAGCTTTGCCGAGGCCAACGATTCCGGCAACGTTTTCCGTTCCCGGGCGGAAGCCCCGCTGATGATGGCCGCCGTAGAGAAGTTGGCGTAAGCGAGTTCCGCTGCGGACGTAAAGAGCGCCGACGCCTTTAGGGGCGTAGAGCTTGTGACCAGAGAGAGAGAGCAGATCGACGTTTAGCGCGTTCACGTCGATGGGAATTTTGCCGGCAGACTGCACTGCGTCGGTGTGGAAATAGATTTTGTGTTTTCTGGCGATGCAGCCGATTTCTTCGAGGGGCTGGACGGTGCCAAGTTCGTTGTTGGCATGCATCATGGTGATGAGAATGGTTTCGGGGCGGATGGCCTGGCGGACGGATTCGGGATCGACGAGTCCCTCGCGATCGACGGGTAGATAGGTGACGCTTACGCCTTGCTTCTCAAGGGCTTGGCAGGTGTTTAGGACTGCCTCGTGCTCGATGGTGGTGGTGATGATGTGTGGGGCTGTTGCTTTTGCTGAGGAAGAGTGCACAGCTAGGATTGGTTGTGTCACATGGGAGTTGAGGACGCCGAAGATGGCGTTGTTGTCGGATTCGGTGCCGCCGCTGGTGAAGACGACTTCCTGGGGGCGAGCGCCAATGAGAGCGGCGACTTGTTCGCGGGCGGTTTCGACGGCGGAGCGGGCACGCTGGCCAGGGGTGTGGATAGAGGAGGCATTCGCAAAATCCGCGGAAAAATAGGGGAGCATGGCGTCGAGGACTTGGGGCTCGACGGGCGTCGTGGCGTTGTAATCGAGATAGACGCTGTTCATGGGGCTGTTCTCAGCATACTACGAGAGCTTCGAAGCACAACGGCGAAGGGATTGGAGACGGCCCCCCTCCCGGTTTTTTCGCAAATGCGGATTCTATTCTAAAGGACTTTAAGTCCCTTGTTTTGGAACTGCGGATTCTAAAAGAGATGCTTGACCATTTCTTGGAACTGCGGATTCTAAAGGAGTTAGTGTGTAAATCAGCCAGGGATTCGCGGCAGGCAATTGGTCGCAGAATTCGGTTGGCGGACAGGAACTGACCGGCTCGGCTTTGCAGCATTGGCGCAAAGTGCCGAAGGAACAAGCGACCGGCCCTAGCCCTGGGGCTTCATTCGCAATAAAAAGGTGGGCGCTGATGTGCGCGGAGGGAACAGTGCGGCGTTCCGGTTGCTCAGGGTAAACCCTTCGTAGCACAGGGTAGAGGCGAAACATGGAGAATGGTAGCAGGAAAAACGATGCGTTGTCTACTACGTATTTAAGTCATAGAGTCGGTATTCGAATCAAGACAGAAAGTTCGAATGAGATTGCGGAAGTGGCGAGCGCAGAAGGAGTTGGCGGGAGTTAACTGGTTTGATACGGATGTGGAGAAGTGTGGAAAACGCGAAAAGCCAGCGTCAAAGCCCGGGAATGGGCCAGATAGTGCTCAGTTTCCGATAAGCCGGAGAGCTGGACTTCAGAGCACGGGGCACGAACGGGCGATGGGTTAAAGAATTACTATGCTCTTACTGACTGCTCCTGCGGCTTTGTTGATTGGCACGCGGGCGTGGATCGTTGTTCCTCGGGAGGGTTGTGAATCGATCGAAAACGCTCCCTTTACCAGTCTTAGCCGCTGCTCCATTCTGATCAGACCAAGCCCTCGACCCTTTGTTGCCGCATCGAGGTTAAAGCCAGCGCCAGAGTCGCTAACAGTAAGATGAATCTCATCCGACGCACCCCACAATTGAACGTCAAACTTCTGGGCTCCGCTATGCTTCACCCCGTTGTGCAACGATTCCTGTAGAACCCGGAAGAGGCAAACAGAAACGTCCGGCAGCAAGAGACTGGGGGGACTGTGGTCCGTGAAGCTAATTTCCACCCCCTTTCGCTCTCCGAATTCCTGGCAGAAGCTTCGCATTACTGCAGCGATACCGAGATACTCCAATCTGGGAGAATACAATTCGTGCGCCGAAGCCTTGACATCGGTCAGTATCTCCACGGACTGTTTCCATACCGCGCTCATGCGGTTGAGAAGCTCAACTCTCTGATTGGGCAGGTCGCTCTTGAGCTGTTCGATGCCAATTGCCAATAGAGCAAGACGCTGACCGATGTCTTCGTGAAGGTCTCTGGCAATCCGGCTACGTTCCCGTTCTTCTGCCTCAATCACTGTGCGGCTCATGGAGGAAAGAGCTTCTTCCGCACGCTTGCGCTCAGTGATGTCCTGCAAAATACAAGCAACGCGGTCTACGCCGCCGGGGCCTTCGATGGGAAAGTTCGAAATGAATAAGTACCGTTCGCCAAGCAAAGGATACGTGTATCGCATCTCGTATCTGACGACCTTACCTCGGAAACACTCATCCAATTTTTCTTTGACGACTGTCTCAAAGACCCCCTTGTTCAATACTTCCGGGACTAAACGCCCCACGACTTGTTCCCTCGTCATGCTCCGATAGTTCAGAAACATACGATTTGCGATCAGGTAGCGGTATTCTCGGTTCACAACCGCAATCATCTCCTCCGAACCTTCCACGGCCCTCTCGTATTCTCGCAGCTTCTCCTCTGCCAACTTGCGTTCCGTGATATCCAGCGACACGCCGAGCATTCGCTCGGGATTGCCCTTCGCGGCATAGTAGAATTCGCCCCGCGCTACGAGCCATCGAACTGTCCCGTCGGGCCGCACGATGCGAAACTCTGCCGCATACAGCTTCCGGTTCTGCCTTGCGTCTGCGAGCGCTTCTGAGACTTGCTGTCGGTCGTCCTCATGTACGTAACGAAGGAATTCCTCCACACTTGCGACATGTGTGTCGGACGGGATTCCGAAAATTGTCTGTAGGTCCCCGAACCAAAGATCTCGCCCGCTCTTGACATCCGATTCCCACGTCACCGAGGTGCCAGCTTGCATCGCCAAACGGAGCCGATCATTGGCTACACCGAGGTGTAACACCAGCTCGCGTTTGGCGAGATGCTCCTTTATATAGGCGGCACTAGCCAGACACACAATCGCGCCGATTGCGACCAGCAAGCGGAGCGTCCTCATACCAGAGTTTTCATTCCGGTGGAACATCTCCCACACGATGGGGATGGCGATCACCACCACCACGAACATCGCCCACGACGACGCCTTTGTGACTTGGCCGCTATCTGCTCGGGTTATTCGAACTTTAGCTTCGGGTATTTGCCGTGCGCGAAGCGGTATCCACACAAACCAGCAAACAGATGCGGTAAGGCCCAAACCATATAGCTTTCCATTAACGTACCCTCCTGAGTCGATGGCAAGGTTGGCGACTGTGGAACTTAAGGCGTAAAGTGCGGACGCGCCCGAGATATGAAGATAGATTGACTTCCAAGGGGCTGGGACTCGAAGGGCCAAACTACCCACACCTAATACCAGCGCCAAATTTTCTAGCAGGTAAAGGATGTCAAAGCGAAGCGCGTAGTTCGGGTGGGCGCCATTCGAGAACAAGTACTGATATGGAAAAACAGTGTAGCCGTAAAGAAAGCTCCAAAAAGACAGTAAAAGAAGAGAGTTGAAAATCGCCCGGTATAGCTTGCGGTCGGATGCATCCCGGTGTGGAAAGGTAGCCACAGCCGCCATGAGCGGTACGATATGCAGAAACAACAACGGATCAGCGATCGAATTGTCGGGCACCTCAATGTGCAGACCAAGTTCATAGTACAGAAAGAGCCACTGGTCGAAAGCCCAGAGGCCGTAAGCGATTGCGAGCAACAACCAGAATGGGCGAGCCCCGAGCCTGTTCTCGATTCCGTTGCGGATGGCGAAACAGGTCGCCAAAAACAGGAGAAGGAAATAGCTGATCCCGCTGTAGTCGACTAGAAAAGAACCAGGCTTCACGGCAAGTGAAAGCACGGCCTTGATGACCACAATTCCGATTAGCGCCGTCAGCCAAGAAGAAAATCTTAGCCAGGTACCAAGGTTGGTCGGGAATTCTTTCCTCATAATTCCAGAAGACCGTTCAACATGGAGACCACCAATCAATTGCGGAAAGAAATTCCACTCTTTCGTCGATTTTCGAGGAACCTAGACAGAAGCGTAACCTACCGCAAACACGAGCATGTCACAAGCGTTATACGCACCTATCCTCGCTCATAGCAACTTGATATAGAATCCGAGTCGCACACGGCGAGGTCGATAGGTTCCTTACGAGCCGCGCACTCTTTATAAGCAGCACCATCATAGACACAGCGATACTGCACATTGGGCACCTGGAGTGCAACCGTTAAAAGCTGCGGCCGACGCAGGCAATGTCGGCTGGCGTTCGGCTTCAGCTAGTGGTCCTTGTGCTTGGAAACGCTGAAATCGGACATGTGGATTTTAGTGCCATAGAACAAATTCCCCCAAACCTACATTTAGGCTGACGTCCTAGACGACGGAAAGCTACTTGCGAACTAGAAGAACCCGTGTAACCAAGATAGCTGTATATACATCTACTTGGTATGAGCCAATTATTCATTCCCGAGCTGCCGTGCTTGTGCGGGAGCTTTCGCAGAACTGCGCGGGCGCTTACGCAAATGTATGAGGAGGCGCTGCGTCCTTCAGGGTTGCGGGCGACGCAGCTCACGATCCTGCAAGTCCTGGCGCGAGCGGGGGAGGTGTCGCAGGGACAGCTTGGGGAGATGCTGGCGATGGACAGCACGAGCCTGACGCGGACGCTGGCAATCATGAGGCGCGCGGGTTGGGTGGCGGAACAGCGGGGTGAAGACCGGCGCGAGCGGCGGATACGGCTGTCGAGAGCGGGGAAATCGAAGCTCCGGCGCGCGCTGCCGGTTTGGAAAAAAGTGCAATCGCGGCTCCGGGGCAAGTTGGGGAAGCGCGAGTGGGAGAGTCTTTTGCAGCTCACGCATCACGTAACAGAAATCGCCAAGACACAAGGAGGTTTGCCATGGCTAAGTATGGAAAGATCACAGCAGGGTTACTCGCGGTTTGGTTTGTCGCGGTTTTCTCGGGTTCGGCTATGCACCTATTCGAGAACGTGTCGAACGGTTTCGGACTCGGTATTGCTCTAGCGGCGCTGGCACCCGTGATTGTGTTTTCGTTGTGGTTTGCGGGGTCAGAGGGATTTCGAAACTTTGCATTGTCGCTAAACCCGAGAATTCTGACCTCGGTGCAGGTGTGGAGGATTGTGGGATTCACGTTCCTTCTGCTGCAGGCGCGAAACGTGTTGCCAGCGATCTTTGCTTCGCCGGCAGGATATGGAGACATGTTCATTGGAGCTACGGCCGGATTCGCGGCTTGGAAACTTGCGGAGCCTGCGCATCGCAACGGTTTTATTTTTTGGCAGGCGCTTGGGATATTGGACTTGGTTACGGCGGTGAGCCTGGGCACGACGGCGCGGCTGCTTGATCCGCATGCTCCTTCCATGCTGGCGATGACCGTGTTGCCATTGAGCCTGATTCCTACTTTTCTCGTGCCGTTGTTTCTCATGCTGCACGTAATCTGCATCGCGCAGGCGCGGGCATGGAAGGCGGCATCCAGGGCGCGGCGCCAGACGGCGGGAGCCTTGCAGCATCCTGCGATCTAGTAAGCCTCCGGACAATCGAAAAGAGAAAGGGCCCTCGACGAAGTGAGCGTCGAGGGCCCCGAGTGTTTTGAGAGTCAGCTAGGTCGCGCGTCAGTGGTTTTCGCAGCGCGGAAACTGATCGCGGTCTTTTGCGGCTATGTCGGAAGTGACGCAGCCGAAGAATCCGACCAGGCCGGGTTGGCCTGCGTAGCCTAGATATTCGTCCGTGTCGAAAATGTCTTCGAGGCTTGGGGCTTCGGCGGATTGCGTGAGGTCGGCGGTGTTGAGGGCCGGATGGCCGCAGGTCGCTGATTCGCGGGTGGGATCGTTGCCCATGTCTCCCATGTAGCCGCGCCAGGTTTTGCCGATGGCGTTGAGTTGATCGGGCAACGTCTTGATGGTGGCGGGGTAGACGCAACCGGTGCCGATGGCTTGGCCGTCTGGCGTGACGCCGGTGAGAATGTAGTCGGTGTAAGTCGTACAGTCGTTGCGCGTTTGAGGGGTGGCCGCCTGGCCGCTGAGCATGGCGATGTAATTGTCTAGGCTGACGTTGCCGGTGCCGTAGTACTGCGTGAGTAACACGCCTTGGGTGGGGAGAGTCTTCGAAAGGTAAGGAGCTTTCGAGGTGGGGCCAAAGGTGACGTCATAGCCTTCGTTTTCGAGAACGATTACAAAGACGTGTTTTATGCGGCGATCATGGTCGCCGTCCCAGGATGGATGCGGAGATTTTCGCGGATCAGGCCCAGCTATCGCCGAGCTCGTGAGAATCGCGAGCAAGGCGGCGAATACGATTGCAAAACGGAATGACTTCTTCATTTGTTCTCCATGACGAAGGAATTTGGGTTTATAGAGTCCGGCCGGCTCCGCCCCACACGTTAAAATCCCGGAGAGGATTAGAAGGGTGGTGTTGCGACGCTATTACAGACACGTTGCAGTCGATGTATAGCTGGGCGAAGCGAGCTGGGGACTGAAGCCTTCGCGGCGCGTTCCGATGGAGCGGGCCGCCAGGAGAATTTCAGAAGAAAACTGCTGGAGAAACGTTAAAGCGGCGGCTGAGTTTTTCGATTTGATGTTTGTTGAGTTCGCGCTTGCGGTTGAGGATTTCCGAGACGATGCTTTCAGAGCCGAAGAGTGGCGCGAGGTCTCTTTGCTTGAGATTGTTCGCCACCATCAACTCGGAGAGGACTTCGATGGGCGAGGCTGCGCGAAGGGAATAGTGTTCCTCTTCGTAAGCTTCAATCAGGACGGTCAGGAGTTCAGCGTATTTTTCTTCCGCCGCAGAGAGCTTACCGCGACGCTCGAGGTTGTAGAGCACCTCGGTGTAATAGTCATTCTGAGCCTCCGATGCGATGGGCTGGGGCGCGGGGAAGCCTTTGATATTGTATTTTTCAATCGCAATCGCAGTCATGTTTCCATTTCTCCTTGTCGTACTCTGCGTGGCTCAGAATGTAGCGGATGAATATTTTTTTATTTCTATAGTTGATCCAGGCGATTAGCCGGCACTTGTTGTGGCTGATATCGAAAACGACGCAAGTCCCAACGTTGTCCGAGTTTCTCCAGCTCTGCTTAACATCCAGAAAGTGCGACCAATTCGCGCCTTTGGCCAACGTGTGCCAAGCGGATAGTGGCGCGGCCCATTCTGGGTGTACCTCGGTGGCATCCCGGATTTTCTTCCGGCTAATTACGCGCACAAACAAATCTTCGCAAAGTGCGAAGATTCCGTCAAGCGCGGCCTCGATGGGAAGGGCGTCATTTTGGCTTCGGTTGTGAGATTGGGCGCTTCACTCGGCGCGAAGGGCCTCGACCGGGTCGACTGTGGCGGCGCGGCGCGATGGTAGATAGCTGGCTATGAAGGCGGTGAGGATCAGGCCGAGTGTTACGGCGGCGTAGGTGATGGGGTCGACGGGATTGACGTGGAAGAGGAGAGAGGACATCAGACGCATCACGATGGCGGCAGCGACCAGGCCGAACGCTGCGCCGATGCCGGTGAGGATCAATCCGTGGCGAATGAACATGCCAGTGACGGACTGCTGTTGCGCGCCGAGAGCCATGCGAATGCCGATTTCGCGGACGCGCTGCGAGACGGAGCAAGCGATGACGCCGTAAATACCGACGACGCCGAGGAGCAGGGCCAAACCACCGGCGACGGCGAGCATGATGAGCGTGAACGAAGTGCGCGCCATGGAGCGCTTGTAGTAATAGCCGAGGGTATTCATGCGCGAGAGCGGAAGATTGGGATTCACAGACCAGACGGCTTCGCGGACTTCTTTTAAGAAAGATTCCGAGCCGGCGCGCGGGCTGCGAATGCCAAAGGCTGTGTAGTTCGCGACGTCTTGCGCCTGGCCCTCGAAGCGTACGCGCATGATGGGCCAATAGACCATGGACGGAGGAGTTTTGCTGACGCCGTCACCATAAACATTTGCGGCGACGCCGATGATTTCGCGCCAGTCGTCGGTGGTGGCGACGCGAATGCGTTTGCCGATGGCGTTGGCGGGCGAATCCCAATACTCGCGGGCAAAATTTTCAGAAATGATAGCGACAGGAAGCGTCTTGTAGATGTCCGTCCACGTGAAATCGCGCCCCGCGACCAAGGGAGTGCCTTCGGTTTCGAAAAAGCCTGGAATAACGAAGGCGAAGCGGCGAATCGGAGGGATCTGTCCTTCGGAGTAAGCGCGATCCTGCGAGTAGACGAGGTCATTGCTGGAGTTGCCGTCCATCGGAAACGACGTGGATATGGTGACAGCGGAGACGCCTGGAATCGCGGCGATTTTCTGGCGCATTGCGTCGAACGTGCGGACAACGTTTTCGTTGTCCTTAACTTGATTCTCTGGTATGCCGATGCGGAAGGTTTGCAACTGTGCGGGCTGAGAGTAGCCGGGATTGATGTGAGTGAGCGCGCGGAAAGTGCGAATCATAAGACCCGAACAGATCAGCAGAACCAGCGCGAGGGCGACTTGCACGACGACGAGAACGCTGCGCGCGCGGTGCTGTTCGCGGCTTCCGCTGTTGGCGCGGCCGCCTTCGCGAATGCCGGTGCTGAGGCGGACACCTGCATATTTGAAAATGGGGATGCAGCCGAACAGAACGCTGGCGAGAATGGAGATGGCAAAGGTGAAGAGCAGGACGGGACCGTCGATGCCGATCTCGTTGATGCGCGGAAGGCCATCGGGTGCAATGAGGACGAGGACGCGCAAGGCTGCGTATGCAAGTCCCAATCCGATCGCGCTGCCGAGAAAACCGAGAGTGATGCTTTCAAGGAGAAGTTCGCCTGCGATGCGGTAAGGGCTCGCGCCAAGGGCGGAGCGAACGGCGAGTTCCTGACGGCGGCCTTCGACGCGGACGAGGAGGAGGTTGGCGACGTTCGCGCAAGCGATGAGCAGGACGAGACCGATGGAGCCCATGAGCACCCAAAGCGTGCTGCCAACGTCGCCGATGACGTCTGTTTTTAACGGGCGGAGATTCGGACCGATGCGGGCGTCGTCAAAGATCTTGGCGCTGAATCCGGGAGGGGCGGGAAAGGTGCGCGAAACGATGGGCAGCATGCGAGCTATGTCGGCGCTGGCTTGTTCCATGGTGACGCCGGGTTTGAGGCGGGCGATGCCTTCATAACTGAAATTTCCAAGATTGGTCTTGCTACGGTCCCATTTGAAAGGAAGGATCACGGCGGGATCATTCCAATCGAGAAAATGAAAGCGTTGAGGAAGCACGCCAATAATTTCGCGTGGCTTGCCATCTAACGTAATGGATTGCCCGATGATGGAGCTGGAGCCTCCAAATTTCTTTTTCCAGAATCCGTACGTGATCATTGCAGTGTCCGGTGAGCCAGGCGAATCGTCCTGGTGCGTGAAGGACCGGCCCAGCATGGGCGGAATTCCGAGCAAGGGAAGGGTACCGTCGGTAACGTCAAGAGCGTCCAGGCGTTCGGGTTCGGCAAGGCCCGTAATGCTGACGGCATCCCGGTTGTAGATACCAATGTCCTGGAAGGATTGGTTTTGTTCGCGATAGATGAAGTAGTTGGAGGGCGCCATGTTGAGGTCGGTGATGTTGATGCCGGGGGCGGAGTGCCAGACGCCGATCAATTCGTTGGGTTTCGGATAGGGAAGTGGCTTGAGAAGGACGCCTTCGAGTACGCTGAAGACCACGGTATTGCCCCCGACGCCTGCGGCGAGCGTGATGAGCGTAATGGCTGTGAAGAGCGGAGCGTGGGCCAGGCGGCGGAAGACTTGGTTCAGATGGACTAAGAAAGTGCGCATTGTTGGGGTCCCCCGGCCGGACATTTACGCAATTGAGCTGTCTGGCCTAACCCGCACTATTACATACGAAGAGGGTGGGCGAATGTTCCGTATAGCTCAGGGGGAGAGAAACGAAATGGGAGGGCATGCGTAATTTGAGAGTAGTTGCCGCCTCTGAAGAGTTGGCAGGTTGTTTGCAGAAAGGGCTGCGGGGTGTAGACTCGCGGAAAGGCCGCAAAAAAGCCGCTAGTGGTGGCGGCGAAGGAGTGGCAAGCGATGGGGCAATCGATCCCTTTTGGACAACATATAGCTAGACCACCCATGTCGGCGCGCGTTGGGGCGGGGACTACGGCGAAAGTGGAGTCTGTGCCGTGGACGATTTGGTGCATGGTTGCGGGCGTTGTGTGCGGGACAATCGGCGGGCCGTGGGACATTTCGTGGCACATGTCGATCGGGCGGGACACTTTCTGGACGCCGGCGCACATCATGATTCAGATGACCGGCGTGTTGGTGGGAATCGCGTGCGCCTACATGATTTTAACCGCGACCTTTGGGCACGATGCGGTGACGCAGGGCGCGTCGGTGAAGATTTGGGGATTCCGGGGACCACTGGGGGCGTTCATCGCGGTGTGGGGTTGCGTCGCGATGCTGACGTCGGCGCCCTTCGACAATTGGTGGCACAACGCGTACGGGCTGGACGTGAAAATTGTTAGCCCGCCGCATACATTGTTATCGCTGGGTTCGCTGACGATTAAGATCGGCCTGATGGCGCTGATGGCGGGTCTGATGAGCCGCGCGATGGAGAGAGTGCGCCGGACGCTTGGATTTCTCTTGCTTTATGTTGGGGCGACTTGCGTGGCGCAGATGGGAACGATTCTGACGACCAGCACGTGGCCTAGCGAGATGCACAAAGCGGCCTGCTATCTGGCGGTAGCCTTTGCCATTCCTGCGGTGTTGATCGCTCCTGCATGGGCGTCGCAGTGGCGATGGGGCTGCACCGCTGTTGCGGGGATTTATACGACAATATTGCTGGCGTTTGAATGGATACTCCCGTTGTTTCCGGCGGAGCCGAAGCTGGGGCCGGTATATCAGCACATCACGCATTTGGTTCCGCTGCATTTTCCGTTGCTACTGATTGTCCCTGCGATTGTGCTGGATCTTTTGTGGCGCAAAACGGACGAGTGGGGAAGATGGAATCTGGCAGCGGTGACGGGGCCAGTATTTGTGCTGAGTTTTCTGGCCGTGCAGTGGCCGTTTGCGAATTTTCTGATGTCGCCCGCGGCTCGCAATCGAATTTTCGGGATGGCGTACTTTGCGTATTTTGATCCGGCGAATTTTCTCTATGATCCGTACAAATTTAACGGTGACGAAACGGCCGGACATTTCTGGAAGCTGATCTTGCTGGCACTGGTGTTCAGCGTTCTAACCGCGCGGCTGGGATTTGCGTGGGGCGATTGGATGAGGCGGATGCGAAGGTGAGCAGCGAGTGAGGCGGCTCTTATTTCTCTCCAAACCACTCTTGAGTTGATCACGAATTGAATTAAGGAGCTTCATGCATCGACGGATGACAGGGATTCTTGTACTTATATTCGTGGCGGCGATGTCTGTGAGCGCGCACGTCGGAAGTTCGGACGTGTTTTTTGAAGGAGATGCAGGGCCGTATCACCTTTATGTAACGGTGCGCGTGCCGCAAGTGATTCCGGGAATCGCGGAGATTGAAGTGCGAAGCGCGGCGAATGATGTTGAGAAGATCGAGATTGTGCCGATGCGGTTGAGCGGGGCGGGGTCAAAGTTTCCGCCGACTCCTGACGTGGCAGAGCGGTCGAAGCAAGATCGGCAGTTTTTTACAGGGAGTTTGTGGCTGATGGAATCAGGCGCGCTGAAGGTGCGCGTTTCGGTGGAAGGCAACAAGGGGAAAGGCGAAATTGCGGTGCCCGTGCCGGCGTTCGCGCAAAGAACGCTTCCCATGGAAAGGTCGCTGAGCGGGCTCTTGGGATTTTTAATGGTGTTCCTGGCGGTGGGCTTGGTGTTTATCGCGGGAGCTGCGGCACGCGAGGGAAATCTTGAGCTCGGAGAAACGCCGTCGCCGGCCAGGAAGCGGCGAGCGCGCATCGTGATGGCGATTGCCGCGATCGTCGTGTTGGGGATTCTTTTTCTCGGAAAAGCGTGGTGGGGCGCGGAAGCGACGAACTACAAACGAACCGTTAGTTTTTTCAAGCCGCCGGTGGCGGAGGCGGAGCTCGAAAACGGGAACCGCTTGGTGATTCGAGCGAAAGGGCAGGACCCGGAGTGGTCGAAAGAAGTGAAGATGGAAGACGTGATTCCCGACCACAATCATTTGATGCATCTGTTTTTGATCAGCACACAGGGAATGGACCGCATGTGGCATCTGCATCCAGAGCGAGGCGAAGGCGGAGCGTTTATGGATGATTTGCCGAGCATGCCGGCGGGACATTACGAAGTTTTTGCGGACATCGTAGATAAGGCAGGATTTCCGTGGACCCTTGTGGGGCAAGTGGATCTTCCGCAGATTAGCGGGAAACCGCTACAGGGGGACGACTCTACTTGGACCGGACCGGGGTTGGCGGCACAGCCGAGCGATACGAAGGTCGCGCAACTTTCTGACGGTGGACGAATAGTTTGGGAAAAGGGAACTGCGCCGCTTGTCGCCAATACGGCGATGGTCTTTAAATTTAGAGTCGAGGATAAGGATGGAAAGCCCGCGAAGGACATGGAGCCGTATATGGGAATGGCAGGGCATGCGGAGTTCGTGAGTTCAGACATGAGCGTGTTTGCCCATATTCATCCGGCAGGATCGGTTTCGATGGCGGCATTGGAATTGGCGAGCGCAGGGCCTGGCGGAGAAGCCACCACCAATGGGGCAAACATGCATAGCGGAATGGCCATGTCGATGCAAATGACCTCTCCTTCGCTGGAGCCTGAAGTGAGCTTTCCGTACGGCTTTCCCAAGGCTGGAGACTATCGGATTTTTGTGCAAATCAAACGCGCGGGGCAAGTCCAGACAGGCGTCTTCGACGCCCGCGTCCAGTAGCCTAGTCCGCGCCACAAACTAACGACAAGATGTCGCATTATGGGCATACTTTGTCGCTTGCCAAGTGCTTCCTCCCAGGCTTAAGCTGCCCGCAAAGACGACTCCTGACGGGGCAATCATGAAGCGCATCGAGTTCTCTCTCCTCCTTGGAGTTGGTTTTCTCTGGGCATTGGCCGCGGCCCCTCTCGCCCGTGCACAAGAGCTCCCTAACCTGCCGGCGATCACCCCCGAGGATTTAGCATTGAAAGACAATCCGGCGGCAACCGGATCGCCTGCAATGATTCTCTATTACGCGATCGATACCGACAACCGGAATTGGACGGAAACAGAGTCCATCCGCATAAAGGTGTTTCACGACGAAGGAAGGAAATACGCCAACGTCGAAATTCCTTACTACGATAAAGATAACCGCGTAGAGGAGATTCGGGCCCGAACCGTGGCGCCGGACGGAAAGATATCGGAGTTCACGGATCAGGTCTACGACCGGGAGTTAGTGAAGGCCAAGAAGATCCGCGTGAACGCCAAAGTTCTGACGCTGCCAAACGTCCAAGTTGGCACCATCATTGAGTATTCCTATCGCCTGCACTACAAAGAAAAAGTCCCGGACGTCTTCCGGCATCCGGAAGCGTATCTGATTAAGGATGCCTATACCTATCCGGCTGCGGAGTGGGAAATCCAGCGAAGTCTGTTTGTGCGCCATGGGCACTTTACTTTGCATGGAGTGAAGGGCGCGGCGATCGAAGACTTTTATGTGGCGCTGCCGAGCGATGCGCACCGAAGTAAATTGCCCGACGGTACGATCCAAATCGACGTAGACAACGTCCCGGCATTCGAGGAGGAGGAATATTCGCCGCCCGAAGAAAATCTGAAGATTCGAGCCATCATGTATTACGCGGTTGGACTTTACACCGAAGACGCTTATTGGATGGGAGTGGCGAAGCGCAAGGGAGAGCAGGTAGACAGGTTCATAGGAAAGTCGAAGGCCATTCAAAGTGAAGCACTGAGGCTTGTGCAGCCGAACGAATCTGACGAGGCAAAATTGCGCCATATTTATGAGCGAGTTCAGCAGATTCGAGCCGTCAATTATGAAGCGGTGAAGACAGAAAAGGAGATGAAGCAAGAGAGTCTCAAGGAGAACAAGAGTGCGGAAGAGGTGCTAATCCACGGGTATGCCTTCGCGAATGAAATCAATTTGCTGTTCGTAGCGCTGGCGAGGGCGGCGGGATTCGTAGCGTCTCCCGTCGCGGTCAGTTCGCGCAAACAGGCTTTTTTTATGAAGGGCTACCCCAACGAACGACAGTTAAATGCCATGGTCGTCGTGGTGCGCCTAAAGAGCGGCTTCGTCTATTTGGATCCGGCAACGCGATTCTGCCCGTACGGTTTGCTTCCCTGGGAGGAGGCGGACGCCGGAGGAGTTTTTGAGGACTCCGTCTGGCCGAATGTCGCGACCACACCTGCTTCCAAGAGCAAGGATGCCATCGAGAGACGTGAGGCAGATCTGAAACTGAACAACGACGGAGGGCTAAACGGAAAGGTCATACTTCGGTTTTATGGGCAAGAAGCGCTGAGCCTGCGGTTAGACGCGATTCGCGAAGATGAAGCGCAGCGCCGAAAGGAGTTGGAGGAATCGTTGAAGAGCATGTTCGTGCAAGGCGCGACTGTAAAACTGCTCAAGGTTGAGGGCTGGGAGGATTCTCAAGTGCCATTGAGCGCTGAATTCGAGGTAGATGCCCCCAATTTTGCGGTGCCCGCCGGAAAGCGATTGATTTTGCCGCTGGGCGTTTTCCATTCGCAAGAGAAAAATCCGTTTTCGACTCCCCGACGGACGCACCCCATCTACTTTGGGTACCCACATGAATCCTATGAGGAGGTTAGGCTCGATCTTCCTTCCGGAATAGAGGTGGAATCTCTGCCGGCAAATACGAAGGCGGACCAAGGGGCGGTTTATTACGAGGTTTCATCCAAAAAGGATGGGAGCACTCTTGAAATCAACCGCGCATTTCGGATTTCCGGTTATCTCTATACGAGGGATCAATACAAGAACATGAGTGTATTTTATGAACACGTGCTGGAGGGCGATGCGCACCAGGCGGCGCTGCGAATCGCGGAAACTGCCCGCTCAAACTGACCTGGAACAGCAAGCTTTCCTAGTCTCGCTCGCGGATCGTGATACAGTTTTCCTCCAACGCATTGCCGTTGGAAATACTCCGGAGGAATCAGTGGCGTATCGGGATTTGCGGGACTTTGTCCAGAAGCTGGAGAAGGAAGGGGAACTGAAGCGGATTCGCGCGGAGGTTGACCCCATTCTGGAAATCACCGAAGTGACGCAACGAATCGCGCGCGACAAGAATCGCCTGCCGGATAGCGTGGGGCCCGCGCTGCTGTTTGAGAAGCCAAAGGGCTCGCGCGTGCCGCTATTGGTGAACACGTTTGGAAGCGTGCGGCGGATGTCGCTGGCCTTTGAAGTGGGCGAACTGGACGAAGTGGCGGCGCGCATTCAAGGTTTTCTGAAGATGGAGATGCCCCAGGGATTCTTCGACAAAATCAAGATGTTGCCGAAGCTCGCCGAGCTGGGGTCCTTTTTCCCGAAGAGCGTAAAGACCGGTGCGTGCAAGGAAGTGATGCATCACGGTAAAGACGTGAACGTTTTCGATTTCCCGATTTTGAAGTGTTGGCCGCAGGATGGCGGGAGATTTATTACGTTTCCGTTAGTGTTCACGAAAAACCCAGAAACGGGGAAGCGAAACGTCGGCATGTACCGCATGCAGGTCTACGACGAGCGCACCACGGGCATGCATTGGCAGACGCAAAAGCACGGAGCGGAGCATTTTCGACGTGCGCGGGCAAAGAGTCCGGAAGGGCGCATTCCGGTAAGCGTCGCAATCGGAGCGGACCCCGCGACGGCGTTATCCGGGATGCTGCCGATTCCGCCGGACCTGGACGAAATGATGTTCGCAGGATTTCTGCGCCGCGAACCAGTGGAAATGGTTCCGTGCGAGACGAATGACCTCGAGGTTCCCGCGAACGCGGAGATTGTCCTCGAAGGCTATGTGAATTTGAACGAGATGCGAACGGAAGGGCCGTTTGGTGACCACACGGGATTTTATTCTCTCGAAGGAGAGTACCCTGTGTTTCATGTGGAGTGCGTGACGCATAAGAAGGAACCGATCTATTTAACGACCGTGGTGGGGCCGCCGCCGCAAGAAGACTATTATATGGGATACGCGGTCGAACGCGTTTTTCTGCCGGTGATGAAGATGCAGTATCCGGAGATTGCAGACCTAGCAATGCCCGCAGAAGGAATCTTTCACAATTTAATGATTGTGGCGATTCGCAAGTCGTACCCGGGCCACGCGCGGAAAATCATGAACGCGATCTGGTCTCTGGGGCAGGCGATGTTTACGAAAATAATCGTGGTCGTGGATCACGATGTGGACGTGCACAATTACAGCGAAGTGGTGTGGAAAGCATTGTGCGCTCTGGACCCCGAGCGCGACGTGCAGTTTTCGTTCGGCCCGATGGACACGCTGGACCACGCGTCGCGTCTGCAAGATTACGGCTCAAAAATGGGAATCGACGCAACACGCAAATGGGAATCCGAAGGATTCACGCGTCCGTGGCCGGATGAAATCAAAATGGATGAAGAAACGCGCGCGCGCGTCGCAGCGATTTGGAAAACGCTGCAATTATAAAATTGTGTGAACGAGATGCGCGTGATTGACTTCAAAGGATAACCGTCCCTCGGGACAGGCTAGAACGGCAGAAAAATACAATTAGTGGTGGTTAGCGTTAAAGCTCTGCACAATCTCTAGTATCAACCTCCCCTAATACCCCAGAACTGCCTACGAATAGGGGTAGTTTTAAGGCAACTCCGGTACAGAATCCCTTGACGCTCTGAGCTTTTGAATGTCATAAAGCTTGCACGGGCCGCACCTCGATATATCCGCAGCGCTAGTAGGGGTGCCTTTGACGTGGTGGGGTTTGGCGTGAGTTCGGGCGCCGGGGTGACGTTCCTCGTGAATGAATCGCGTGAAGTGATGAATGTGAGACAGGCGTCGCAGTATCTGGGGATCTCCCCGGATACCCTGTACCGTTACATCACGGAGGGCGAAATTCCCGCGTTCAA
>Ga0209446_1000090_pt1 | contig 24726 bp, 21 predicted proteins | sample BogFormECP04_OM2_FD_188242 | JGI IMG/M metagenome (GOLD analysis project Ga0209446, IMG submission 188242) | Bog forest soil microbial communities from Calvert Island, British Columbia, Canada - ECP04_OM2 (SPAdes) (version 2) | ecosystem: Environmental > Aquatic > Freshwater > Wetlands > Bog ... | reverse complement strand
AAGGTCCCGCGCTGATTTTAATTAACCGTCGCCACCCCTCTCCCCCAGGATCTTTGTAAGTCTTGCCGATAAAGGGTTTAGCATTCCTGTAAGTTTCCTGTAATCAGCAGTTACGAGATGCTTTCTAAGTGTGGATGTGTGGATTCTAAAAGAGTTTCGGGGACTCGCGGAGGCGGTAGTTGTGGTCGAAGTGGACGGCGTAGGCGTGAGAGGGCGGTGCTGAGATCGCAGGCGGAGAGGTAGTCACCGGAGAAGAAATAGGCTAGGTCTTTACCTAGTTTTTCTGCGGCGCGGGAGTGGGTCTCCTTTTCGGCGTGGTAGAAGCAGAAATGGGGATGGTTGCCGGTGCATGACGGAAAAAGAAAGAGCACAGGCAGGAGTGCCTGTGCTACCTAAAAGCAAAAACGCCTCGCAGGATCGCGGGGCGCAGTACTCAACGGGAACATTATATCGCAGCTATAATGCGGATCAAGTTAAAAAGTTAGGGCCAAAAGAGAGAAGAGTCAAAACCCACAGCCTTAAAGAAACCTTAAAACCGAAGGCCGCAGCACCCCATCTGGCGCGTGCTCCACCCGCCAGCGCGCGATTGAGTGTCACTTTTGACAGTTACGGCGTTTGAAGACAAGAGGCAGTATCACGCGGTCTCGCGGTTTGTTGCGCAATTCAGCGAAGAATCGCCTGCGGATTTAATGGCCGAATGAGAAGAAGGAAGAGGAGGACGTAGATGAAGTGCATCGGAAAAGCTGGTCTGGTTTTTGCAGGGTTTTTCGTGGTTCTGGGGCTGGTTGCGTCGGCGCCCGCTTCGGCGCAGCAGAAAAAACCTAATATTCTCTTCATCATGGGCGACGACGTTGGCTGGTTCAACGTTGGCGCTTATCACCGAGGCATGATGTCGGGAAAGACTCCCAACCTCGATAAGCTCGCGGCCCAGGGAATGCTGTTCACTGACTATTATGCCGAAGCGAGCTGCACGGCTGGTCGCGCGAACTTCATCACCGGCGAGTTGCCCATCCGCACCGGCATGACAACAGTAGGGCAGGCTGGTTCTCCGATCGGCCTTCCCGCTCAGGCCTCTACTATTGCCGTGGCACTCAAATCCATGGGTTACGCCACTGGTCAGTTTGGCAAGAACCACCTAGGAGACCTGAATGAGTTCCTTCCTTGTGTGCATGGGTTCGACGAATTCTTCGGATATCTCTATCACCTCGACGCCATGTCAGATCCTTATTGGTATTCCTATCCAACGGATCCGGCCACGCGGAGCAAGCTACTCCCGCGCAATATGGTCCATTGCTGGGCGACTGACACGGTCGACAACACTTCAGAGCCCAGATGGGGGCCGGTCGGCAAACAAAAAGTCGTTGATGAGGGTCCGCTAGCCCCTGGCCCGAACACGGGACGCACGCTGTACGGAGGAGATGAAATAGTTACACAGGCTACCGCCAAGTACGACATGACCACGTTTGACGAGGTGTTAGTCCAGAACAGCATCGACTTCATGAAGAAGGCCAAAGCCGCTGGCAAGCCGTTCTTCGTCTGGCACAACACCACGCGCATGCACGTCTGGTCCTTCCTGTCGCCAAAATACAAGGCGTTGATGAATCCGGATACCAACTATGGCTCCGAAGAAGCCGGCATGGCGCAATTGGACGACTGCGTTGGTGCGCTAATGAAAGCTGTAGAGGAAATGGGAGAGGCTGACAATACGATCATCGTCTTCACCACCGACAACGGTGCCGAGACTTTCACATGGCCAGATGGCGGCATGACCCCATTTCATGGTTCAAAGGGAACCATTTTTGAAGGCGGCTTCCGCGTTCCTGCAATCATTCGCTGGCCCGGTCACGTTAAACCAGGAACGGTCGAGAACGGTATTTTTTCGGGTATGGACTGGTACCCCACCTTCGTCGCCGCCGCAGGAAATCCGAACATCACCCAGCAGCTCCTCAAGGGTGTGAAGCTCGGAGACCGGACCTACAAGAATCACCTCGACGGATATAACCAGATGGCGCTGCTTGAAGGCACCGGGCCATCAGCTCGCCATGAGGTTTACTACTTCGGAGGACCGGAACTTGGAGCAGTGCGAGTAGACAATTTCAAGTACCAGTTCTACGACCAGCCCCAAGGCTGGCCTGGACCGAAGGTCGCAACCGACATGCCCGTAATCTACAACATTCGTCAGGACCCGTTCGAACGGTTGCCGATCCTAAACTTCCTAGAGGGCGCCCCGGCGTGGTTTAACGAGTTCTTCGGCAGGGAAGCTTTCCGGTTTGTCTTCGTCCAGCAAGTTGTGGCTGGACTCGGGGAAACCGCCATCGAATTCCCACCGATGCAGGAATCAGCCTCCTTCAATTTGACAAGGGTCAAGGAAAAAATCCAGGCGGCCATACGGGCGCGTGAAGCGCAGTAGTGGCTGCTGCTTGACGACCATGGAGGGTGGCTCGCAAGGGCTGCCCTCCGATTTTGCAAGTAACGCATCATCGGAAGACCTGCCATCCGCTCTAACAGAAGAAGGCCAAAAAGGCGACGCCGTGTCCTGAGGAAATAAGAGCGGTGCAATTGCTCCACGACAATCCCCAGATGCGTTTTGCATTTATCAGCATAGTTGCGCATCCGCTCGCCAACCATCTGTTCGATTGCGGAATGAATTCCTGAAAATAGTCTGGCTGTTAGTTCCATTCGGTTAATCGAGAGAGTCCTGATCGCCCGCTGCGAATCATTTGGTGGAGCAGTATTTGCATGCCTTGTGGCTCTCTCTTCGAGGACCGAGTTTCGTGATTGAGTGTCACTTTTGACAGTTACAACCTCTTCTGACTAAAGGCAGTATCACGCAGTCTCCGCGGTTTCGTTGCGCTTTTCAGCGAAAAATCGGCAGCAGTTTTGTGTGCCAAGTGAGAAGAAGGAAGAGAGGAGGACGTTAATGAAGTGCATCGGGAAAGTTGGTCTGGTTTTTGCAGCGTTTCTCGCGGTTCTGGGGATGGCAGCATCGCCACAAGCTTCAGCACAGGCAAAGAAACCCAATATCGTCGTCATCATGGGTGATGACATCGGTATGTGGAACATTGGCGCTTACCACCGCGGCTTGATGGCCGGCAAGACGCCGAACCTCGACAAGCTCGCCAAGGAAGGTATGTTGTTCACCGACTATTACGCCGAGGCGAGTTGCACGGCGGGTCGCGCGAACTTCATCACCGGTGAACTGCCGATTCGTACGGGCATGACCACGGTGGGCCAAGCGGGCGCGTCGGTGGGCTTGCCTGCCGAGGCGGTGACCACGGCTACGATTCTGAAGTCGATGGGCTACGCCACCGGCCAGTTCGGCAAGAATCACCTTGGCGACAAGAATGAATTTCTGCCCTGCGTTCATGGCTTCGATGAATTCTTCGGCTATTTGTATCACCTCGATGCCATGGAAGACCCGGCGCATCCCAACTACCCCCAGAATCTCTTGAATGTGGTCGGCCCGCGCAACATGGTTCACTGCTGGGCCACTACCACGTCTGATCCCACCGATCAACCGCGTTGGGGTGTCATAGGCAAACAAAAGATTGAGGACGCCGGCACGCTCTATCCCACACGCATGGAGACGGTGGATAACGAGATTCGCGACCTCTCCGTCAATTTCATCGACAAGGCCAAGAAAGACGGCAAGCCGTTCTTCGTCTGGCTCAACCCCACCCGCATGCACATCGTCACGCACCTTTCTCCGAAGTATGAAGCGACGCGCAACTCCGAGAATGGCTGGTCGGAAGAAGAAGCCGGCATGGCGCAGATGGACGACGATATCGGCATCGTGATGCAGAAGTTGCATGACATCGGCGAGGACGACAACACGATCGTCCTATTCACCACCGACAACGGCACCGAAGTCTTTACTTGGCCTGATGGCGGTCAGACACCGTTCGCGCAGTCCAAGGGAACAGTCCTCGAGGGCGGCTTCCGCGTGCCCGCAATCCTTCGCTGGCCCGGTCATGTACCGGCGGATTCAGTACAGAACGGCATCTTCTCCGGCCTGGACTGGTTGCCCACTTTCGTTGCCGCAGCCGGTAATCCGAACATTGTCGAAGAGTTGCTAAAAGGCAAAACGATCGGTGACCGCACTTACAAGAACCATCTGGATGGCTACAACCAGTTGGCCGCGATCACCGGCAAAGGCCCGTCTGTGCGTCATGAGATCTTTTATCTCGGTGAAAGCACGGTCGGGGCGGTGCGCATAGACGATTACAAGTTCCGCTTCATTGACCAACCGAACGGCTGGCTCGGTGAAAAGACCCATCCTGACGTGCCTTACATCACCAACCTGCGTCTCGATCCATTCGAGCGCACGGGCTGGCCCAACGAAGGGACGAAAGACGGAGCGCAGCAATACTTCGATTGGTTCAAGTACCAATTCTGGCGCTTCGTGTTCGTCCAGCAGCTTATGGCCAAGGAACTACAAACCTTCCTCGATTTTCCGCCCATGCAGCGGGGTGCGAGCTTCAACCTGGACGCTGTCAAAGCCGAGATGGCGACAAGGATGGCTCAGGCCCAGGCGGCGGCCAAAGGCCCCAGCAACTAACAGGAACACTTCACGGAGAGGGCGGCTCGCAAGGGCCGCCTTCCGATCACACATGTAATCAATCGTCGGCCTACTTTTTGATGGAGCTTGAAGAAGAACGAGGTGGACGCGAATGAAATGGGACGTGAAAATAACCCTCGCATTGTCGATGGTTGCCATACTTTTCAGCGCGGGCGGAGCGCCCAACGCGGTCGCGCAGCAGGTCACGGGCACGCCGGGTTCGCCAAGCGCCACGACTTCGATCGACGGGAAACAGATTCCGCCTCCACCTCCAAAATTCGGCGGCGTGATTAAGGAAAGCGCCAAGGATTCCACGCCATGGTGGCCGCCGCGCATCGTGCCACCCAAGGGCGCTCCCAACGTTCTACTCATCATGACTGACGATCAGGGCTACGGCGTCTCGGGAACGTTTGGTGGTGTTATCCCGACTCCATCGCTCGACCGCGTCGCCAAGAACGGCTTGCGGTACACACAATTCCACTCCACGGCACTTTGCTCGCCGACGCGCGCCGCGTTAATCACCGGTCGTAACCACCATTCGGTTGGATTCGGTGTCATCGGCGAATTGTCCACCGGCTACCCGGGTTATGACTCCGTTATCGGTCCGGAGAGCGCCACCGTTGGCGAGATCCTCAAGGAGAACGGCTACGCTACTTCCTGGTTCGGCAAAAACCATAACACTCCAGGCTTCCAGTACAGCAGCACGGCCGGCCCCTTCGAGCAATGGCCATCAGGGATGGGATTCCAGTATTTCTATGGGTTCATGGGAGGCGAGACCGACCAATGGCAGCCGTATCTTTTCCGCGACCATACGCAGGTTTTCCCGTGGGTCGGTAAGAAGGATTACAACCTCATAACCGACATGGCCGACGACGCTATCCGGTACATGAATGATTTGAACGCAGCCGCGCCGGATAAGCCATTCTTCCTGTATTACGTTCCCGGTGGCAGCCACTCGCCGCACCAGCCCAAGGAGGAATGGGTCGAGAAATTCAAGGGCAAGTTCGACATGGGCTATGAAAAAATGCGCGAGGAGATATTCGCCAACCAAAAGAAACTCGGCGTGATCCCCGCAAGCGCGCAACTCACTCCGTGGCCGGATGACATTCCCAAGTGGGATTCGCTATCCGTATTGCAAAAGAAACTTTATGCGCGACAGGCGGAAGTTTATGCAGGCTACACGGCATACACCGACGATGAAATTGGCCGTGTAATCCAAGCTGTCCAGGACATGGGGAAGCTCGACAACACGCTGATCATCTACATTGTCGGCGATAACGGCACGAGCCCGGAAGGCACTCTCGGCGGCACGTACAACCAGTTGATTGCCTACAACGGTATTCTTGAGACTCCAATGCCCCTGCAGCTCTTGCACCTCAACGACTGGGGCACTGACAAGACTTACCCTCACATGGCTGTGGGATGGGCGTGGGCTTTTGATACCCCATTTAAGTGGACCAAGCAAGTTGCCTCGCATTTCGGCGGAACGCGCCAGGGCTTGGCCATATCGTGGCCCGGTCATATAAAAGACTTGGGCGGAATTCGCACTCAGTTTCATCACGTTATCGATATCGTCCCCACAATCCTCGAAGCCGCTGGCATCAAGGCACCAGAAGAAGTCAACGGCATCAAGCAGAAGCCCATCGAGGGCGTGAGCATGGGCTACACATTTGAGCAGGCCAATGCTAACGCGCCGTCGAAGCGTGGCACCCAGTATTTCGAAATGGTCGGCAACCGAGCCCTCTATCACGACGGGTGGATCGCCTCCACTACGCCGCCCGCGCCACCGTGGCAACTCGGAACGGGGAAGCTAACGCCCCTAAACGAATATAAGTGGGAGCTCTACAACATCACCGAGGATTATTCGCAGTACAACGACCTCGCGGCGCAACAGCCGGCAAAGTTAAAGGAGTTGCAGGCCATATTCCAGACCGAGGCGGCGAAATACCAAGTCTTTCCATTGGATAACTCGGGGTTCGTGCGTTTGCTCTCGCCGAAACCAAGCGCTGTGGCTGGACGAACCGTCTTCACCTACACCGGTGTAAATTCCGGCATCCCCGTTGGCAACGCTCCCAGCATTCTGGATCGCGATTACACCATCACCGCGAATGTGACGATTCCGGAGGGCGGCGCGGAGGGAATGATTGCGACACTGGGTGGCCGCTTCGGTGGCTACGGCCTGTACCTGAGCCGCAGCTTTAATTGGTGGTTCCACGCACAGTTTTTTAGAAGGATAGGCGTGTGGTTGTTTGTGGTGGGATTACTTTTTGCATGGCTCAGTAAAAAAAGCAGGTGGTCGCGGCTTGGCCATTCTTTACTAGTCTTCGCGGTGCTTTGGGTAGCTGTTGTATATGCCGTCAGCTGGTTGGGAGTAGGCAGAGGCAAGCCAGTATTCCTTTACAACTTCCTGGATATGGAGCGTTTCAAGTGGGAAGGCCCGAGTCTTGCTCCGGGCCAGCACACTGTTGTTTTTGATTTCAAGTACGACGGTCCGGGGCCGGCCAAGGGCGGTACCGGCATCCTATCAGTTGATGGCAAAGAGGTAGACCGCAAGACAATCCCGCACACGATTCCGTTGCTCATGTCCATCGACGAGACGTTTGACATAGGCGTCGATACCCGCACGGGGGTAGACGATTTCGAGTACCGGGTGCCTTTCCGGTTCGGCGGCAAGATCGACAAGCTAACTTACAAACTCGGTGCTGAGCAGTTGTCGGCTGAGGATAAACAGGACGCTGCGAAGAAACTCGCGGCAGCCAAAGACTAGCCTGGAATTATGAAACAAAGCGGTGCCCGTTAAAAAGCGGGTAGCGCTTGCAAAGGAGATTATGCGATGAGCCAGAGTCACTTCACTCTCAGCTTCCCATTAAAGTCGCCGGCGGATGCAAAAGCACTCGCGGAGCAGCTTCCGCCGCTGATGCCAGGGATTTTTCAGGCGCAGGATGCCATAGGTACGATTCACTACTCACGCTTCACAGTTCTGAGCGAAAAGACGCTGCTTTTTTTGGGGGACTTCGACGGCGAGTTCAGTCACCTCATGGCTGAGCTCGCAAAGCACGCCGGACCGGTGTTCGACGCGATCTTCCAGCATGTAGTCGATCCGCCGCCCACGCCGGTCGCCGATCACGCAGACGCGTTCGTCGAATGGACCGCGGAGCATCTACTTGATCCGGTAAATATCTACACCGCGTACCCAGGCGTGACAGCTAAGGCGATTAAGGCTCTAGCAGCCGCAGCAGATGTCAGCGGCGCTGGTGAGCTGCATCCGTTCCTCGTGATCCTGCCAATGAAATCGCGTATCGCATTTATGGAGGTAAAGCTAATCCTGCGTGCCAGGGGCCACGGAACAACGGGAGACTTGGACAAAGTTGGCACCCCGCACTTCGCGCAGTTCGTTCCGCTAGAGGACAATCAGATTGGCTTCTTCACGGTGTATGACGGCTCCTTCGATAAGTACATTTCCGATTTCACCAAAAATATTGGGCAGATCTTCGATCTTCTATTCAAGTTCACGAAAGGCGCGCCACCCTCGCCATGCAGAAAGTACCTTCAAGAATTTATTGACTTCGCGGCGGGAGCTAACCGTACTCCGATCGGTTTCTATCAGGCGTATCCAGGTCTCAGTGTGCAGGACATTCATGCCCTGATCGCTGACAGCAAGCCACAAGCAGCTTCGGCTTGATAGCCAGGCCTCTCAAGGAGACCATCGATCCGGTAGTGCGGACGACGCGTGCTGAAAAGCGAGGACTAAGTAGGAGACACAAGGTGAGCCAGGACACTACGATGCAAGCGCCGCAGAAAAAGGAAAGTGGGGGTTTGCTCGGCCGTCTGTTTGGGCATAGCGAGCCTAAAACCTCTGCGCCTGACGCCCATTCGGAAGGAGGTACGAAGTCCACACTCGAACTCGGCGATATTCAGGGGTTTATTCTGCGCGGTTACAGGATGCCGATGGTGCGCCATTTCCTGCTCGGCGTGGGCGTGCCGGCGGCTGCTCGCAGGCTGCTCGGACGCCTCGTTAGTGGTGACGAGTCTGACACGCCGCAAATCACCACCGCGGAAGACTGGCACGTCGGATTCGCGCCGGGACCTGGAGACAATCCTGGCGAAGCCCCGCGACGCAAGCCCGACTATTGCCTTAATGTGGGTATTACCTGGCCCGGACTGATTGCTTTGGAGATCAAGGATCGCGTCCCGAAGCTCGCTTTCAAATCGTTTGGCGCGTTTACTGCCGGTGCGGCAGAACGAGCGAAATTGGTAGGCGATACCGGACCCAGTGCGCCGCAGAACTGGGTTGGGGATTTTGGAAAGGGAAGTGATCACGTTCTGGTGACCCTACATGCCATCAGCCCCGATGCGATGTCGGGCTACAGCGACCGGCTCTCCACTCTGTTTGCGGAAGGCGGCGCGTTTCGGGAAATCTGGCGTACCGACGGAATGGCGTGGATCGAAAAGAAGGACGGCAAAGCCGAATTCTGTTCCAAGGTTCCCTTTGGATACACCGACGGCATCAGCATGACCACCGTTCGCGGCGGTCCAGAACACTATCCGCCGGATCACCAGCATCCGTGCGAACCTTGGCTATTCGTCTTGCAGGACGAAGCTGAAAACTATTTCGTTCCGGAGCCCCGAGAACTTGGCCTGAACGGCAGTTTTGCCGTCTTCAAGATGATTATGACCGACGTTGTTGGTTTCGAAAAATTTCTGCAATCGAACCAGGACAAGATCGATCCCGAACTACTTGCTGCGAAAATTTGCGGACGATGGCGGAATGGCGTTCCGCTGGCATTGTCGCCAGAAACGGATAGTCCTCCGGGCGGAATTCCACTCGAAAAACTGAACGACTACGAATACGTAAACGCGGACGGGTCAGGCGATCCAAAGGGGTTGCGCTGTCCTGTTGGAGCGCACATGCGCCGCATAAATCCACGGGGACAGCCGGTCACGGGCCAAGGCCAACCGGGCGGCAGCAATAATACTCACCGGCTGATTCGTCGTGGCATGCCTTACGGGCCGACTTATGATCCGAAACAACCCTATGACGGCATCGAGCGCGGGCTTCTCGGATATTTCATTAACTCAAGTATCGAGAACCAGTATGAGTTCGTGCTGGGGCATTGGGTAAACGACAGCGAATTCGCGGGGTCGGTGAGACTGAACCCAAAATCAAAGGATCCCATGATTGGCACACAGGACCCGGCAGAAAGCATTTTCGTGATTCCACAGGCAAATGGCGCGCCCCCGATCAAGGTCACCGGATTTTCGACCTTTGTCACGACGAAAGCCGCTGCGTATTGTTTTCTGCCAAGCGTCACCGCGATCAAATTCATTGCCCAGTTGGGCTGAGGGGACTTTCCATGTTGTTTGTGACGAGATGGTTCGGGGTAACCGCGAGCGACGCTGACCGGAATCCCGCGAGAGAAAAGTCCGAGATCGAAGAGATCGTCGAAAAATCTCTCCTGATGCAGAAGAATGCTGCTGATCAACAGCAGCGTGCGCTTTGTCGCGGGACTCACGCGAAGGGAGTTTGCGCCCGAGCCGAATTCGAAGTATTGGATGTCACCTCCGGTCGTGACTCTGTGCTGGCGGCGCGGCTTGCAAAGGGGATTTTTGCAAAGCCTGGCGTTTATCCGGCTACTGTGCGGTTTGGAAATGCCGACGCGAAAATAAACTCCGACTTTAAGCCCGACGTCCGATCGATGTCCTTCTCAGTTGACCTCAGTCACGGTGGCACAGTTGTTTCCGACACGAACGTCAGTAGACAGGATTTCTCTCTGCAAAACACGACGACCCTTCCCATTAACGATTCCACAGCATTTCTAGCGATCATGAAAGTGCTCACAGCCGGGAACCCAGCCGCCGGTTTGTGGTCTTTGTCGTTCAAAGACAAGTTGAGAGTGCTGAGGACCATGACCTTGGTGCAAGTGCAGATGCACCAAAAAATAAGGCCCTATCAGCAACTGCGGTATGGGAGCAACGTGCCGTTTCGTCACGGACCGACAGATGTTGTGAAGTATTCGGCTGTGCCGTCCCCGGACAATCCAGCGCGCCCTCTTGTGCGTAGTAACCCGAAAGGCCTGCAGGATGAGTTAATTCGGCACCTCAAGGAAGATGGCAGGATGAGCGCCTTCGATTTTGGCGTGCAATTTCTTGACGCCGGCCGAATGACCTATTGGGGCAAGCAGCAGGACGCCAATTTCTGGATCGAAAATGCGAGTATCGACTGGAAAGAGACAGAAGCGCCGTTTCACACGGTCGCGCGTCTTACTCTCCTACAGAATTCGCAGCTCCATCCGGACGAGGATGCATCTACCTATTTCGATGTAACGGGGAACTCGACACATGACAGCACCCCGGTTGGGAGTATCAATCGCGCCCGCTGGCCTTCCGAGGCTGCCAGCCGAAAGGCACGAGCTCAGACGAGCAGCAGTTCTGAAAAGGCGACAGCAGCGGGCTGTCCACGCTGATTGAAACCGGCGACCGAGGCCAAACTGTTGGTCCACATTCCAAGAATGACGCGGATTCACAAGAGGATTTGGCTATGGGCCTTTCTTGCTTGTTTCGCGTGTTTACCCACTGGCGCGCAAGATACCCAATTCATACCGGAAGCTGATGCATATCTCAAATTGAACTCCGTTGTTCGGACCTATCTTCAAGCCAAGGACGATCGGGAGGGCGGCGATTCGACGCAATTTGCCATAGGGCCAAGCATTGAGTTCTATCTGAAACCCCTTCTCAAGCTTAAACATGCGACCGTTTTTGATCTAGATGATTCGAAGTCAAGAGCGTTGGTTGTGGAAGTCGGATACCGTTATATCGACGAGCCGAATGCTCCTACCGAGAATCGTATGGTTCTAGCTGTCACTTCGCACTTTCCCATGAAGGCAGATTTCCTGATTACGGACCGGAACCGTGCGGATCTCGATTGGAAGGCCGGCAGTTTCACCTGGCGCTATCGGAACAGGTTAACGCTGGAAAGAACTTTTTCAATCCACTCCTATCACCTTATTCCGTATGTCTCTGCCGAACTGTTTTACGAGAGCCAGTACAGTAAAATCAGCACGACTTCCATCTATGCCGGAAGTTTGTTCCCCGTGGGCAAACACGTCGAATTCAACCCGTATTATGAGCATGACAACAACACCAACAAGCACCCGAATAAACAAGTGAACTCGGCGGGGCTGGCTGTCTATTTTTTCTTTTCTATAGAGAAGAAGTAAATCTCGAAACCGTATCAGCTCCGAGCCTCGAGAGAAATAATTCCTGGGGTGTAATCACACCACGACAATATGATTCTTGATGGCAAATTGGATCAGTTCGGCTGTTGACTTGAGCGCCAGTTCTTCCATTGTTCTGTATTTGTGAAAGGCGACTGTTCTCGGCGTGACGTGAAGAACGTCGGCTATCTCCTTCATGGATTTTCCCTCGGCCAAGAGTTGGACAACCTCGCACTGGCGCGGCGTCAATGATTTAGGCCGCTGCCTGCCGCGTGGGTCACGAATGAAACTGTTCTCCATTCCTTTGGAAATATGTGGCGTGACATAGGTCCTTCCCTTGAGCGCTTCTTGAATTGCGTGGAGTAATTCTGCAGAAGCCGATGTCTTCAGCAAGAATCCCGATGCCCCTGCACGCATGGCCTCGATAGCTAGATCAGGATCTTCGTGCATGGTGAGGAAGATCAGTTTGACCTCTGGCAATTTTGTCTTGAGCTGCCGCGCAGCTTCGAGGCCGTTCAAAAGGGGCATGCCGATATCAAGCAATATCACATCCGGCTTGAGAGCCCCGGCGGCGTCCAAGAGGGCGCGGCCGTCAGATACAGTTGCCACGATTTCAAAATGCGGCTCCAAAAGTTTGCGGAATGCCTCGACCAAAATTTTGTGATCATCTGCTAAAATTACTCTTGCAAGTTTCATTTTGCCCTCCGGCCCTAGCTGAAAACCATGCGCGCGCGGCGCTTTAACTCGTCTAAACCGCTTCTAGAGTGTTTATGGCCTCTCCCCGTCCGAGCCATTGGAGACTAGCCTACTTCGAGTTAATACCGTATGACGTTTATCATCCCTCTTCGTAATGACGTCACGGTCAAAATCCAAGTGCAGGACGGCGGAGCGCCGATGGCGTTCAGAGACTTGGTATTGCATACAATATGAAGCGGCCGTTGCAAGATTCTCCCCCCGGTCACGATGTATGTTCGAGATGATAGCATTTATCTGTTCAATAGTGCCCGCAACCACAAATTCGCCTCGATCGAATGGCCCTTGTCCTTAAGTCAGACTAAAGGATTGATTCGGGCAACATCGAGTACCCGAAGAAGGGCATCTTCAGCGAATATGGCAAAGCTGAGGTCGATCCCCGTAAAACGACCTTGAATGAGCCCCCGAATCTCCTGAGACGAGATTGCCTCAGTCCAAACTTGATGCCGAGGTTGTCGGAGTGGCTCAAAAGATACAACTGTCAATTTTACCAGTGGCACGGACCCGAGAAGGGTTCCTGCTCCAGAGCGACGAGATCGAAGCCTAAGACGGGTAAGCCGTCTCTAACTAACCTGTTATAAACGCGTTCCACCAAGGGTGAGGTCGCTTGACTAAGCCTTGGAACTCAGCAAATTGGGTATGGGAACTAGTATTTCTGCCAGTATGCAAGTGTGAACGAAACCGGTACCTATTATAGCGGGACGGTCCGCGAGTCGTGGGCGGTAGCGAAGCGTTAATAGTGCGTGCTACGCGATTTCAAAACATCCAGGAGTTCCGAGATTCTGCCTCCTTTCAAGGAGATTCGTTTATGCCCGCCACAGGAATTGCTGCTCTACCTGCGGGCTTGAAGTCTCGGCTGTTTGAAGGAATCGCGCAGCACGATCTCGCGATCATCCGCGCGGCCGCAACTGAGCGGCGGTATCTCGCCAATTCGGTGATTACAAACCAAGGAAACCCTGCAGAGCATTTATTCCTGTTGACCAGCGGCCGCGCCAGATATTTCTTCATCACGGAAGGGGGGCAGAAAACTCTACTTCTTTGGCTCACGCAAGGGGAGATCGTTGGCGGTGCCGCGTTCCTGACTAAGGCGTCTAAGTATCTGCTCAGCGCGGAAACGGTGAAGGATAGCTCGGTCTTGGTATGGAGCCGAGCCACACTGCGAAGCCTCTCTACGCGGTACCCAAGGATCTTGGAGAATGCATTACTAATGGCGTCCGACTATCTGGCTTGGTATTTTGCCGATCACGTAGCGCTGAGTTGCCATACAGCTCGTCAAAGACTAGCCCAGGTCCTGATTCGTCTGGCCGGAGTCATTGGCCAAAAAGTTCCCGGCGGTGTTGAGTTTGACGCTACTAATGAAGAATTGGCCAGCGCGGCGAACATCACGCCTTTCACGGCAAGCCGCCTCATCAGCGAGTGGCAAATGGGCCGTGCCGTTACGAAGCGCCGCGGCAAGATCCTCCTCCGTTCTGCTGAGCGGTTGTTTCTGAGCGTAGTTTAAGTCCTGTTACGAATTTCTCTCCCCTCACTTCATTTGCTTATTGTCCCCGGGCAATTTCAGAGTTGCCTCTGAGCAACGACGAACCCAAGCGTACATGCGAATCTTCCGAGCTGAGCAATCAGTTCGGAATAGGTACAGAAATGCTAAGGGATTCAAATATTGAAAGTGCCAGGGAATTGCAAATGTCTTTAGTCCGTATTCTCATTGTGGATGATTTTGATCTTTGGAAGGGTTTTGTCATCGCGCGCTTGCGGGAACGCCCGGACCTGACCATCGTAGGGTTCGCATCGGATGGCTTGCAGGCCGTGCAAAAAGCGGAAGAACTGCAGCCGGATTTGGTTTTGCTGGATATGATGCTGCCGAAGCTGAATGGCATTGAAGCTGCTCAACATATTCGCAGAATGGCGCCGCTGGCCAAGATACTGTTCGTGAGCTCGGAATCTGATTCGGAATCAGTCCAAACAGCGTTTCAGGCTGGCGGATCCGGTTATGTTTCAAAGATGGAAGCCGCGGCAGGGCTATTGGCTGGAATCGATGCTGTTCTTCGTGGCGAGAGGTTTGTCAGCCCCGGATTAGCGGATTCGGTGGATGTGACCGAGGCGCGGAATTCAGTCCTGGAAGACGAAGAGAGCGCTACTTGAAGGGATTGCGGTGCGTTCGGTTGCCAACGGGTAACCATGACATTTGCCGAAGCCGCTAATTCTGTCAAACTTGGAAAGATGAGCGACTTTCAAACCTGCTTCGGGTTATATAAAGGACGGAGCCACAGAAATTGGGCCTAACCTAATATGTCGGTAGTTCGGGTACTTATAGTGGATGACTTCGATCCATGGCGGGTATTTGTCGTTCAACACTTAAACGACCAGCCCCATGTGCGCGTTCTCGGGTGTGCAGCAGATGGGTTGGACGGTATGCAAAAAGCGGAAGAGCTTCAACCCGATTTGATTTTGCTGGATATAAGCCTTCCGAAGTTGAATGGCATTGAGCTGGCTCGAAAAATCCGCAAGCTTGTTCCTAAAGCGAAAATCCTTTTCCTGAGTTCAAATGCTGATCCAGATGTTGTACGGGCTGCCTTCTGCGCGGGTGGAGCGGGTTATGTTCTTAAGATGGACGCGGGGGGAGCCCTCTTGTGCGCCATGGAAGCTGTTCTTCTTGGCAAACAATATGTGAGCAGCAGCCTCGTAGGGATAGAAAACTTGGCCGACTCGCAAGACTAGGTCTTTGAATAGGGACTTACTGGTAGTTTTGACAGTTAACCGCCGAATCTGCGCACTCCTATACTCGTTCTGCTTCTCATTGATCTCGCAAGAAAGCGCAATCAGATGCTGCCTGTAAAGTGCCCGACTTTAAGGTCTCGGAAGAGGTCCCCATCCGGTTCATCGGCATCTGGCGCGCTCATCCGACGAACCATTCTCGGCTTTTCCCCGAACAGGCCCAAGCCGGAGAACGTCGAAACTAACACCAACCGAGTGTTGCGGAGTCATACATCTCTACGCGCTGAAAGCTCAGTATCTCAACGGGAGAGGAACCCTCCTGGCGAGTAAGAGAGTGCGGTAGGCATCTGACCAATCTACGGATGCGGTTCGTTCTCAAACTCGCCTTGGCTATAGCGCTTGTCGCGTGTCCCCTTTCTGCCCTGCACGCGCAGGACCTAGCGCCTCGAGCCTATGTGATAACGCCAGTGCATTCCAACGCGATTACGATCACCTGGGCCTTCTACGACGGAGGCGTAAACTTCAACGGCACAATACCGGTCAGCAACGCCACGGGTACCTACTACGTCTCGATCTTCACCTACTACCACTCAATGAATTTTTTTGGCCGTTCGGCGAACATAACGGGTTCGCTGCCTTATGCAGTGGGAAATTTCCGGGGTAACCTCGCGGGACAATCCAGGTCGCTATACCGTTCGGGGCTCGCGGATTCCGGCTTTCGGTTTTCCGTAAACCTGATGGGCGGCCCGGCGATGCAACCGAAAGAAATGGCCAAGTGGAAGCAAAAGAGACTGCTGGGGCTGAGTCTGAGGGTGGTTGCGCCCACGGGACAATACAGCAGCGCCAAACTAATCAACTGGGGCGGCAATCGGTGGGCTTTCAAGCCGGAACTTGGCTATTCCGAACGCTGGGGCCATTGGGTGCTCGATGGTTATGCCGGGGGATGGTTCTACACCACAAACCAGGCATTTTTCGCTGGCGGTGCGATCACCAAACCACAGAATGAAGCGCCGATCGGTTCCCTGGAGGGGCATTTAAGTTACGACGTGAAGCCGCGCCTATGGCTTTCGTTGGATGGGAACTTCTGGTGGGGCGGCGTTACCAGTTTGAGCGGCATACAGAACCTGGCGACCAAACAGACCGGCTCGCGCCTTGGAGGCACGGTTTCCTTTCCGATCAGCAAACACCAATCCATCAAAGCCAGCTACAGCAATGGCACATTTATTAGCTTCGGCGGAAACTATCAGAGTGTCTCTGTGGCGTGGCAATATTCCTGGTTAGGCAGGCCGAACTAGAATTCTGTCCGACTGAAAATGCCTTCAAAAAGCATTAAGCAAATGCCGCCCACGCATTGGCGACCTTCCCTTAGGTGCCAGCGATGCCTTTATTTTGCAGGATCCTGACTACGACCCGGCGGTTGTCAGCCTGCCCTTCTGCGGTCGTATCGGGTGCCACCTGCCTACTGGTGCCCATGGCACCGGGAGACAGGATGTTTGTCAGCGGAATCTGGCCCTGCTGTTCGAGGAAGTCCGTCACATTTTCGGCGCGCTCGGTGCTGAGTTTCTGGTTTAGAGCCGCACTGCCGACCTTTGAAGCGTAGCCTTTCACCTGAAGGATGTAAGCAGTGATGCCCTTGGCCTGTTGAGCCAACGCCAGCAGTTGTGGCTTAAACTGGTCCTCGACTATCACCTTGTCATTTCCGAACAGAACTGTAACCTCGCCCAGAATGTTGTACTCACCTAGCTCGCCGAAGCGCTTATTGGCAGCTTCGATGGCAGCCTTGTTCGCCGCAATTTCCGCCGCATGCTCGGCACTGGCTTTTTGTTGAGCCTGGATTTGTGCCTGGTCCTGCTGGATTTGCTGTTCCTGTTGCTTCATCAGCTGCTGTTGCTGTTGGATTTGTTGTTCGGCTGGAGTCAGGCCAGCCTGGATGTCTTGCGCAGTCTTGAGGTCCGAGCCATGGAAAATAACACTGTCGGCAACCAGTTGGTTCTGGGCATTCAAGGACCCTTTCACCTCGACCGACAGCCCAGGAACTAGAGCGGTCATGGCCAGGTGCTTTTTCCGAAATGCTCCCTCAGGTTCCAGAACCTGGGTAGCAGACGTCAGGACTACGGTCACGTTCTCGGAATTTTGAGACTGAACCGTCATAGTGGCGCCACTCCTTCCATTAATCACCCCTTTCACCTGGGTGCTTTGCGCGGCAGCTACGCCACTAAGGACCAGAGGCGCTACCAAACCAAGAATCACTCTTAATGCGATTGTTAGCTTCCTTTTTGCATTCATCTTTCAGCCATCCTCTTCCGTGAGGCATCCGCGGCGGGTGCGTATGCCCAAGCACATCAGATAGGGTGTATGTAACGGTTCGGTTTCTTCGCGTCCCGACACCCAATTCATCTTCAGGGTGAGGAGAGGAACAACGACAGTGTCAAAACTTACAGCGCTTAGCTCAGGTTGCGTTGGAAAACGAAGGCGATGACAATGGACGCGGGTATGGGCTGTCCCTTAATCGTCGCCGCATTGAATCTCCAGGTTTTAATCGCGTTAATTGCTTGCTGCGTGAGGGGCTGGACGTCATTAATTACGCGAACTTGCTTGGGTTGGCCGCCCCGGCCAACTGTTAGGCCTAGCACGACGGTCCCCTGGACCACGCTTGCTGCGGGGTAGTTCGCGAACGCTGCAAGAGTGATCTGCGGCGGGGAATACTGCAGTGCGTCCGGGTAAGTCGGCTGCGTAGGAGCGAGAACCAAGCTCTGGAATGCCGCGCCGCCCGCTGGGTTGAAGACGTTAAAGATCACCGTCAGAGGAATCTCTGACGGTACCGGATTTCCTTTCAGCGCTGCGGGCCGGAAGGTCCAGACCTGAACGGCATCCTGCACAGCGTTGGTCAGCAATGGAATATCGCGCAAAACCTGCATGTTCTGGACTTGCGCGTTCCCGTCGAGATTAAGGAGCAGAGACACGGCCCCAGTAGCCACGGTGTTCACCGGGTAGGGGATATTGCTGGCGCTTAGAACATCAGGAGGGACATATTCTGGAATTTTCCCAGCGTCAGACGGCACAGGTGTCACTAAGAGACTCGCCATGAGAATCGCTCGTGCCGCAAGTGAGTAAGACAGTTTTGAGTTCATTGCGTTTGCATTCCTCACGAAGGAAACTGCGGTATTCACAAAAACGCGAGGTCCCATACTGACAACTGCGCTCGCGCCAGAACAGGCCGACGCAAGCTGTTCAACTGCAGGGGGAGATTCTCGATCAGGCTTCCTCTGCCTTTTCCATAGGTAGTTCGCCGCCGTGCGATTGATTGAGATATTTGATCAGCAAGACATCGTTGCCCTTCTCGTCGTAGATCAGTTCATCGACGAGTTCTTTGGCAACCAGGACCCCATAACCGCCGGCACGCATGCCGTGTTCTTCTCGGTAGTTAGCGTGCCGAATCGGGTCCTCGGGAGGATTGGACAAGGCACTGTGGCGAATCTCATCCAGCGAAAAACCTTCTCCCGGATCTTTAACGCGGCACATGACCATGTGCCGCGAACGAATGTAAGAAATCTCAACGAATTTATCGGGATCGAACTGCGCGCCGTGCTCGATCGCGTTCATTAGTATTTCGCGGAAGGCGGTTGCGACATCTTCTCGCTCGGCGTCTGGTAGATCAGCGATCTCATTGATGAACTGGACGAGGCGCTCGGCAGTTCTCATGTCGCAGCTCGCCGCGAGGCGGATCCAGTTGGGGGTTGCTGAGAGAATTTCGATGCCTTCATCCCAGCATGGGCCTTCGGCGGCAGAGCGGATCATGCTCGCGAGCGATTCCGTCGAAAAGGGACGGGAAAAGAAGCTGAATGCGCGCTCACGCATAGAGGCGATGACATCCGCTGGCGTCGCCTCGTCCGTTAGAATGATCAGCTTGGTATGTGGCCGAACACGCCGGATCATGCGCAGAAGTTCAACATCTTGCTTGCCCGACGTTTTCTCGCTCGTAAGGATAAGATCACAAGGAGTCGCTTCGGCCCATGCCAGCGCCGCGAGGTTATTGGAAACGTGCCGGATACACCAGGCATTGGAAACTAGCGTGTTTGAGAGTACCTCATCGACCTCGGGATTGGCGTCAACCACGAGTGCAGTTCTAACGGCAATCGGTCGATTCTCAAGATGTGGTCCGGAGCTCATACATTGCAATCTCGCAGACTCTAAGGGAATCCAGTTCTGAAAACCATTGTCAGAAATACCAGATATTTGTGTGTGCTAAAGAGGGCGGGCGTTAACTCGATTTACTGATGGTCACTGAGGCCGATGGAATTTTGCGGTTTAACGCGGCTCACTGACAGGAGCCATCATCCACAAACTGGCCGCTGGCAGCCATTGCGGCCAAGGAGTGTCCGCAGTTGATAATTTTCTGGTTTAATGCGTCGTTAGATAGAGCGTCGGGGGCAATGTAATCAAGGGATTGGCGCGCGGCTACGTAATTGCTGCTCAACGTCTTCATGTTCTCGAACTCGTTGTTTAGCAACTGGGCGGCACTTTGATCAGAATCGGTTGACACTGCTACAGATGCCAATCTAAGACCCGCAGCGGCCTGGATGCGGTATCCAGATAGCCAGCTCTCAGCTAGCGGGAATCCATTTTGAATGGCATTAGCGAGGGCGCTGTGCCATTCCCTTACCAGGGACATTGCTTCTATTCCTGCCTTGAGGAAGGCTTTGGAGAATCCGGGATTTGCGAGCGCAGTTGGGGGTGCGGGCGCCGTTGTTGAAGCTGCGGCTGCGGGAGTCGTATTTGCCGCAGTAGGCAACGTCAACGTGATCTGGTTTCCGCTAAAGCTCAGGGAGCCATTCGCAACTCGCGCCAAGGTTTCGAGGTCAACATAGGACCGTCCGTTCATCTGAACCACGGTCACTTGTCCCAACTGGCCGTTCACAATAAGGATGCGGGTCTGCTGCGCGGCTTGCGACAAGGCAAGCATCGGCACAACAAGGATCATGGTCAGTACCAACGGTGCTAAAGATTCTCTTTTTCGCATGGTGAGGCTCCTACACTGGTAGCCGGTCCCTTCCACCATACCTTAGCGGAATGCCGAGCTCGGTGCCATTCTAGGGAGGAACGAGGCTCGTCGATTTTAGTACACGAGCCGATTGGAGTGGAGGGGGCCAACTCCAACCGGCTTGTGGCCACTTACGGTTCTACTTCCTCTTACTTCAGTAAGAACCTTGTTATGCCAATCAGGCTCTCGGGCTGACAAGCCGTGTAATCGTGCCACGAATCGCCATGGTTGCCAGAGAGAGTCCGCAGAAAAGCATTCCAAGCAAGCCGATAAGTGGTAGCTCGCTCGCCGTCTTGGGAAGCTTCGTGGGAGCCGGCTCAGGTGCTGCAGCAGCTGTTTCGACCGGAGCTGGCGCTGGAGCTGGTGTTGGCACAAAAATCAGAATCGCGACATCCGGCTTTGGCGCAGGGGGCGGCGGCGGCATGGTTCCCGTTCGCTTCACTATCTGGGCGACTACAGTAGCGGGCTGCTCGACCACCTGTTGGGCCTCCACCTTCATCCCTTTCTTGAGGCCGAATGCGTCCGTTACTTGCCCGTTGACGGTAAATTTCTGGCCGTTGGGAATCTTGAACTCTTGATTCTTACCATTATCCATCGTCAAAATAACTGAGTTTGGCGGATTGATGAACCATACGGTGCCACTAACGGTTTTAACGGTGGTGATCGTTTTTGGAGTGGTCGTTGTAATGGTCTGTCTTTCAATGACCATACCCGGCTGGATCTGGTGAATGTTGAGCTGTTTTCCATCCACGGTCACCGTCGTGCTTTCCGGAACGTTGTCGAAATGGCGCAGTGTTCCGTCCTCCGCCTTGATAACGCAGCTGTTGCCGGAAACGTAGACCACCGTGCCCTTTTCGACCTTTACGGTCTTTGTTGCGGCTCCGTCTTGCGTCGTTTTCGTTGTAGTCTCTACCTGCCCTGACGCTGTCAGGCAGAAAGCGAAACAAAAGCTTCCTCCAGCTAACAGGCCACGCAACATAGTTCTCGAGAACCTACTTGACTTCATCTTGTTTCTCCTTTTTGTTAGTTTTCTTGCCCGTAGAAATTGAGTTGGTGTTTGCACTCTCATCCGCTCGGTCAGAAATCTGGTAAGACGCTGTCACTATGTATCGTTGCGGGGCGTTCCCTACGTAATAGAAGGGAAAACATGTGACGAGGGTAAGCGTAGGTGTGGACGTGGGAGCCAGAACGGAGACATTCTCCGGCTCGACAATCTGGATCTGGGTGATGACGTATAGGTCCGTTTGTCCTTGCCGCACGACTTCGATGATATCGTCTTGGCTCACGTCCTTGAGCCCACGGAAAAATCCGTCCCTGTGCCCCGCGATTCCAAGATTGCCCGGCTGCCCGATTTGGGCTGTGCCAAGAATGCGGCCGACCCCACGATTCAGCGTGAGATCATCCGTGTCGTTGAACACGGGTACCTCGAGGTTGATCTTGGGAATACGGAGAATCGCAAGCGGAAGATCTGTCTTTGCGGAAAGGCTTTCCTTGTAAGCTATGACCCGTTTGGGGTTCCACAGCGTGAAATCTACGTTGGAGTCTGCTAAGGAACCATCCTTCAGGCGGGCACTGGTATCCGTGACTTCCACTGCCGCTGTGTTAGCTCGGAATAGATTTATTGCTGCGCGTGACGCCATGCCTCCGTAGATCCGTGCACCTGCCCATATGGCTAAGAGCGTCAGACCGATAGCCAGGAAAATACGCTCGCCTTTTCGAATTTTCATGAGACCGCTTGAAACCATCTCTCTCATGCTGCTCTTGGTCCTACCGTGCAAGTTCCACTTTCTGCCATGCCGTTGCCAGTGCGGTGGCTCTTCGCCGGCTCGAAACCCACTAGTGCCGGTTAAAGCGCCTTCCGGGCACGTGGTCTGCTGCCCATCTCGTCGGGTTGAAAACACACTCCGCGTCTGGCACCCAACGCTATTGGGACAAAGTCCAGCGACCGTGGGGTTAAGGTAGGGGTTTCTACGGGGGGGCGGAACTGTCAAAAGTAACAGCTGAGACGGGACTTGGAGATTTGGGCAGCAGGGGAGATTGCCCCCCAGGGCAAGGACTGCTAGTGATGATATGCAGTGTTCTGAGGCTCGTTCATGGAGTGGCCGTGCTCGGCGGACGGGAGGACTTTGCTCTACTCATTCCAACAGGCTGGCGGTACCGCTCGCGAGGTCATAATAGCCGGCCACAACCCTTAGCTTTTTATCCTTTACCAGACCCGCGATCACCGTGGAGGCCTCTCGAAGGAGAGCCGCCTGGATCTTGGCATTTGCTTTGGTGGCTGCTTCGAGATTGGGGCCGGCCTGATCTACGGCAGGTTGAATGTGAGGAAAGAGCGCGCTGATTTGCCCTGGTACTTCCTTCGCCTGAATCGTGGCCTTCACGGCTCCGCAGTTGGCGTGCCCAATCACTAGAATCACCTTTGTGCCCAGCACTGCCGCCCCATATTCCAGGCTCGCGATGATCTCCGGGGTGACCACGTTTCCTGCAACTCGCGACACAAATAGATGACCGATGGTCTGGTCGAAAACCATCTCGACCGGAACACGAGAATCGGCACATGCCAGGACCGCAGCATACGGTTCCTGTTTATCGAGCGTATGTTGCTTGAGAATAAGAACGTCTTGTTCATGGGCGTTGGAACGGCCGGAAATAAAGCGCGCATTGCCATCCATGAGCTCTTGTAAGGCAGCATCAGGGCTGAGCTTGCTCTGCGCCATGACTGGATGTGGCTCCGTGAACTCCATACCCGCTGCAGTAACAATCCCGGCCACTGTCCCTGCCATAGTCATCCGCAGAAAGCGTCGCCGTGATGATTCATGGTCCGGTATGCACGTTTCCAAGTTAGCCCCGGAGCAAAACCGCCTCGGCGGCATTTCCTGAGTGCCTCTCCTGGCGGTTTTTTTTAAATTAAGAGGAGCAGTCATCCTAGCCTCCATTGAGCTCATCAAGTCAGTAGCGAACAGTTTGGCGGGTCAGCTCCAAGCCACATTAAGCACTGGGAGTATTCAGGACGGCCATTAGCCATGAATGCTAACGGCGATGGAGGCATGACGCAACAGTGATTTTCTGAGCTCCGCTCATTCGTTCGCACGTCAACCCCTCAATCACTGCTGCGTCGACAGATTATTTTGCGGCGGGAACCCACACATTGTCAGCGGCTGCGATATCGGCGTTGGCGACATCGGTTGACACATCTACGCGCTGGAGTCCCTCTTTTTTCCGCGGGACTGCCTGAAACACGAGGTAGTATTGATTGTCTAAGAACCTCTGCAACCGATCCAAGTAGGGCTTAAAACTGACCACATTTTGGGTTCCCAACGCATAGTATTCGCCACCGGTTTCGTCGGCGATTTTCGCGATACCGGACTGTCCAAGCTGCGCTTCCCAAGCGTTCCGGCCACGTCGACCGGCGCCCGTGGCATAAATAGAGTGTACGATGACGCCGTAGCGCTGGCTGTTTCTGCTTGCCGAATCCGCATCCGGGCTTATTGTGGGCATCGTGCTGGGCGACCGCGATGGATTGGGTGTCCCACCGGGGCCACGCGACGGGAACTGAGAAGACGAAGAACTTTCGCCTCGGAGTCGGTCGATGCCGTCCGTGATCATCAGTACCTCACGGCGCACTTTTTGCTGTGGCCAGCCCTTGACCAAGCTCATGAGCGACAAATACGGACTATCCATGGATGACACCGTTCCTCTGGGGAGACGCACTGCCTTGGCAGCCAGGGCGTGGTCGGGCGTGAAATTTTGCGTGATCTGGATCGTCGCGTTGGACATGTATGCAACGCCGACCAGGGTTGACGCCGGCTGAGCATTGATGAAGTCCCGGAGTTCGCTGAGGTTGTTTCCAATCGCCGGGTCACACGTGTCGTCGACCAGAATAAACAGCTGGAGCGCAGCATTATCACCTTGAGCTGGGATCAACTGAGTTACCTTGAGAAGTTCCTTGCCCTGTTTAACCTTTATGTTATCCGGACGCAGCGCAGGAACCTCGCTGCCGTCACTCAGGGCCTGGTCCGTAATAACCATGTGAACCTGAGACGTGCTTGCGGCGGCGGTCTCTTCCGAATGGACCATCCTTACGCCCAATCCCAGCACACATAGTGTGCCGCACAGGCCCAGTAGCATCTTGTAGATTTTCATTGCTCTCCTCCGAGAGCCCTAGGTATAGAACTCAGCACCTAAGACTCGATACTGTCATTTCTAACAGGTGGGGAGGGCCCCCTTCCTAACTGCGTGGACGAGGGACAATTCCAGGGTCGCTAGTTGGAACTCTGGATTCGCGTTGGATGGCCCGAGGAAGTCCGAATTCAGGCAAGGGAGGGGCCGTCCTCCTTGCTCTTTCATCGTGCCGCAGCGACCCTTCTTCATCGGTAACCCAGGTTGCGTGCGATCCAGCGCTTGGATTTGACTCTTCTCGTCGACGCACAACACCAGGGCCTTTT
>Ga0209446_1000088_pt1 | contig 25461 bp, 23 predicted proteins | sample BogFormECP04_OM2_FD_188242 | JGI IMG/M metagenome (GOLD analysis project Ga0209446, IMG submission 188242) | Bog forest soil microbial communities from Calvert Island, British Columbia, Canada - ECP04_OM2 (SPAdes) (version 2) | ecosystem: Environmental > Aquatic > Freshwater > Wetlands > Bog ... | reverse complement strand
GCACGACGAGAATGATCCGGCAACTCCGAAGCCTCGGCTATCGGATCGAAGCGCCGAATCCTCAACCCAGCCAAGCACAAGCGCAGTGATTTTCGACCCTGTTTCGCAGGCCCAGCTTTTTAAGCAGGTGCCAATATGCGTTCGTCGTAGTGGCAAAGCCATCGAGCACACCAACGCCTTTTGCTGGCATCGCATTGAAGAGTTCGCCAAGCGATGCATTTTTTCCTCCGACATTAGCCACGTCGGTCATGCGAATCTCGGAAAAATTCAATGTGAAGGGCATGCTCATAACAACTCCTTTGAGGGCGTCACGCTCCGATGGCACGCGTACTATAGAAACCTGTCTACACTTGCCATGTTAACTACGATAGTGCATGCCTTTTCACGACTGTGGCTCAAATCACGATTAAAAGTGACTTGCGTCACACTCACTGCACATCTGCGAGCAGTCCCAGACCTGGCCAGCTGGATCACCGACGCTTGTGATGTTCCACACATCCTCGTTCCCGTCCTAATGACAGACTTGAACGTCGTAGGGGGAACAAAATGCTTTATGCAGAACAGATCGAATCACTAGAACGAATCTCTGAATCCGTTCTTACGGTGTACTTGAACACGCAGCCGGAAAATGAGGCACGCCACCTTCTCGTTCCGGAATCCCTCAAGTGGCTGCGAAAAGAAGTGAAGTCCATCGCCCAGGGTCTCAAGGCTGCCGAACGCCGCCAATTTAAGACGCAATGGGATCGTATACAAGCGTTTCTCGAGGAGCGCCATCCAGAAGAAAAAGCACTGGTATTATTCGCGGGTCCGAGTACGTGGCGGTCGGTCCCCCTGTTAATCCCGGTGGAAAATGAGGTTACGTGGGGCGAGCCCGCGATATCGCAACTCCTTCTTCTTGCACAGGAACACAAGCCCTACTGCGTCGTGGTAGTGGACAAGACAGCGGCACGCTTTCTTCGCTATCAATTTAGCGAAATGGCACAAATCGAGGAACGGCCGTTTATCCTGGACATTTCACAGTGGAAGATGAAGGAAATGGGGCACGTGACCGGGCAGGGAGTCCGTAAGACGAGGGGTTCGCAGCGAGATAGTTTCGAACACCGCGCCGACGCACAATACGCAAGATTGTGCCGTGAAACAGCGCTACGTGCAGTAGACCTATGCCGCAAGGAGAAGCTGTCTGGTATCTTCCTCGTCGGCGCCAGCCATCTCGTTGAGCCAGTGGCAAAGAATATTCCTACAGGATTTAAAGAATCGATAGGGATCTTCCGGGAAGACCTTGGGCGCTTTCCCATCTCAGAACTAAGCCGTCGCCTTGCTGCCCCGATACGCAATTGGGAGCAGCAACGCGCCGAATCTCTTGTGAAGAGCTTGCTCGGTGCGGACCGTGGCACAGTCACGGCACTGGATGAATTGCTCGCGCAACTTCAGGAAGGCGCCATCGGTACCATCGTCGTCGCGCGCGACTTCTCGATCAGCCTACTTGCGTGCGACCTGTGCGGCTGGGCGGATCGTTCCGCTGATTCGATCTGCCCTAAGTGTGGCGCAAACCGCCACAATGCGACGCTCAAACACGTGCTGCCTCTCTTGGCCAGAAAATACAAAACGGAGGTCCACGTGATAGATGGCGGTGCAGCGGATCGGTTGCGAGAACTCGGGGGCCTAGGCGGGTGGCATCGCGAGCTCAAACGGGCTGCCGCACGATGATCATCGCGATTCGCAGATCGAAATCGTCGTTCGGAGAAATCCAATCGCGCTTTTTTTTACGGATTCGCGAACAGTCCACGACAAAATGGATTCTGTTCGATTCGATAACGACGGCTAAGAGACCGAGAGCTGCTCGATGATTAATAACTGGATCTGGAGTGTCGTAATATCATGGCTGTTGGCGGGAACATTTCTTGGCTTGACTGGCTCCCAAGAAAAACAAACCGACAAAGCTCCGATTACTTCGCCGAGTGCACCGTCAGGAGTAGAGCTTTACAATAAGCACTGCGCCGTCTGCCATGGCCCTGATCTAAAGGGAACTGGGCCATTCCCTGCTCCGTATCGAACACCTCCCGACCTGACTACCTTGGCGCGCCGGCATGGCGGGAAATTCCCCACGGCTTATGTGTCCAATGTGTTGAAGAATGGAGTGCGACTGCCCGCTCATGGCCCAGCTGAAATGCCCGTCTGGGGAACAGATTTCGTAGCGAGGGAAGGATTGGACAAGACTCAGGTCAAGCTGCGAATCGAGGAACTGACAAACTACATCAAGTCAGTTCAGCAGAAGTAGGCAGCCTACTGGTCGGACCGAGCCCCGAGCATAGATAGAGCATTCTGCATCGGATGCAATCAATGGTTGCGTTTCGTGTGCAACTGCTCTCCCTATAATTCAGGGTGCGGCTCGAGTGTGTAAGGAACATAGGTCGCCTTCACCCCGATCTTTCGCTTGCTCTTTGTTCCGAGAGCTCTTTTTCCTTTTTGTCTCTTCCTTCTGATTGGCTTCTGCGCGCCGCTCGAGGGGACGATTCGGTCAAGCATTTCTCGTTCGAATGCAATGTGGGGGCGTAGGCTCTTGACGACATCCATTCCTGGCAGGATCATCGCCATCGTCCGGTCCGCCGTGGCAAACTTCAGCTCCTCCCGAAAATTCTTGACGGCCCGAATGATCCGTTCGTGTTCCGCGTCGATTCGAGCCCGTTCATCCTCCTGCAAGAAGTGCTGGAACGTGCGTTCGATATGTTCCTCCGCATAACAATGTTTCTCAACACTAGCAAGCCTGAGTTCGAGTGATTGCAGCCCCTTAAGACTCTTCAAGTGTTCCGAAAATACATTCTTTGAAGCTAAGTCAAGCATTTTCTCGATTCCGCCTACAAGATGTAGGAGCCTTTCGTGTTCCTTGCGGAGGGATTGAATACGATGAGAAACCACCAAAACCTCCTCCCTTTCCTCTTAGGCGCGATACGCCTGAGATTTGCGGTAGTCGGAGAGGGTCAAGTTCTCCGACTACCATCCCGAAAGGATCTCAGGCGGCTTTTGGATGAATACGCAGAGGCTGCGCCATGGCCACTTTCGGCAGGGTGAGATCCAATACGCCGTTCTTCAGCGTCGCCGTCACTTTGTCGGTTTCGATTTCTGTGGGCAGGTCCACAATGCGGAGGATCTGGTCTGAATAACTCTCAGCACAAAGCGTCTTGCCTTTTCTCTCTTCTTTCTTGGATTCACGTTTGCCAGTAATGGTCAACCGACGTGATTCCACGCCGAGCTCGATTTCTTTTTCGTTGAATCCAGGCACCTCGGCTTTCACCTCAAAGGATTCGTCAGATTCCGTGACATTCAGCGGAACGTGATGAAGCAATTCACTCTCTGCTTGGAACCAGTTCTCAAGATCACGCCCAAAGGCGCGTCCATTGCTTTCGAAGATCTGATAGGCGCGGCGGGTGAGAGCGTTAAAAGTCTCTCCCATTTGGTCGAACAGCGAAATGTTCTTGATTGGTTTGGTTGATTCTTCGACGCGTTTCATTGCTGTTGCTTCCCCCATGGTGTCTTCTCCTCATTCAAATCATGTCAGCGCCGGCTGCGGTAGATCGTCGGCATAGGCGAAGAACTCCAGGTTAGCGCTGCAGTAAAATACTGACAGAATCCTCGCATGGAATCGGTGACCCGGGTCACAGCCTTGGGTGATCGTGGGGCATAGACTCTGGTTCAACATGTTCCCCGGCAGACACCCTGAGCATTCAGAATGACCAAACTCCGCAACAACCGAGCTCCGACTGTGTCACCGCGGCAAAACCTTGCGGACTTGTTTTGCGAGTTCTCGCACCACTCAACCGAATATCTTCAGTACGATAGCGGGTACCGCAGTTGGAGATATACATACGCCGAAGTCGCTCTTGCCGCTCGTCGTTTTGCAGCGCGGCTCTCTGAAAACAATATACATAAAGGCGATAAGGTCATCTTCTGGTCAGAAAACCGCCCCGAGTGGGTCGCCGCATTCTGGGGGTGCGTTCTTGCTGGTGTGATTGTTGTGCCGATCGACTATCGCTCATCGCAGGTCTTTCTGCGTCACATTCACGAGATCATCGCTGCGCGCTTGATCCTGATCGGTGAGGAAGTCCATTTCACCGCCTGGAAGCAGCAGCTTCCTGTCTGGCAACTCAGCGACGTTGAATGGACCACGACGCATTGCGAGTCTCCTTCTGTCCAGATCGATCGAGATGAGGTCGTTGAGATTGTATTTACTTCAGGCTCGACCGGGGAGCCAAAAGGCGTCCTGCTCACCCATCGCAATATTTTGTCCAACATGGTGACGCCAGCGGAGATTATCTCGAAGTACCGGAAATGGTTCCGGCCCGTGCTACCGCTGCGCTTTCTGAGCCTGATCCCATTGAGCCACATGCTTGGACAGGCGCTCACTTTGTTCATATTGCCGCTCATCCCCTCAACCGCCGTCTTCATGCACGGGTACAGCCCCCATGAAATCGTGCGCCAGATCCACACGCGGCGCGTGTCCGTACTTGTCGCTGTGCCCAAGATCCTCGAAGTGCTGCGAAAACAGATCCAGATTCAATTCCCGGAAACCATTGACTCGTCTCCGATGGCGACGTACTGGATTTTCCGCTGGTGGCGATATCGCCGCGTGCATCGATCGCTCGGATGGAGATTCTGGGCCTTCGTTATTGGAGCGGCGCCGCTCGCCGCAGAACTCGAGGAGTTCTGGTCACGCCTAGGGCTGCCGATCATTCAAGGTTATGGACTTACAGAGACCGCTCCGATCGTTGCGTTCAGCAACCCGTTCGAAATTGAGGAGGGCACGGTCGGCAAACCAATTGCCGGTATTGAAATAAAAATCGCTTCGGATAGCGAGATTCTTGTCCGCGGCGAGAGTGTGACCTCCGGCTATTACAACGCACCCTCAGAAACCGCGGCGGCATTTCAGGGCGGATGGTTTCACACGGGCGATATCGGAAGATTGAATGAGGCCGGCAACCTGACGATTCGAGGCCGAAAAAAGGAAATGATCGTCACACCGGAGGGGCTCAAGGTATTCCCTGAGGATGTGGAAGATGTGCTGAACAAGCTCCCGGGAGTGAGAGAATCCGCCGTGGTGGGCAAAGACAGAGTTCACGCCGTCTTCATTCTGAGCGCCGGCGCCAGCGCAGATGAAATCGTACGGCAGGCCAATTTGAAACTCGAAGACCACCAACGAATCCGTAGCGTTTCGATCTGGCCTGGCGAGTGCTTGCCACGCACGGAAGGTACGAAGAAGTTAAAACATGGCGAGATTCAGACTTGGGTGGAAACGGGACGCTCTGCTGCGTCAATAGTCATGAGCGGAGGAACACTGAGCGATCTCCTCCGCCGATATGCTCCTGACCGGACCATTACGCGGGAGACAACGCTGGATCAGCTGGGGCTGAGTTCGCTCGACCGAGTCGAACTCATGCTGGACCTTGAAGAGCAGCTGGATGCCAGCGTCGATGAATCGCTTTTTACAGGTGCCAATCCGGTTTCCGCTTTGGAGAAGATAAGCGCGACGCCAACCAAGGCGGAGTTCCCTGCCTGGAACCGTCTTTGGTTGGCGAGAATCATTCGGCGTCTGGTTCTTCCACTTCTTTTCTTTCCCGTGGTTCGTGCCATTGCCCGCGCTCGCATCACGGGCCGGGAGCATTTGCGTTCCCTACGGGGACCGGTGATTTTTGCTCCAAACCATCAGAGTCACTTGGACACGCCTTTGATCTTGTCGACCTTGCCCTCGCACTACCGTTATCGCGTTGGACCCGCGATGTGGAAGGAATATTTCGATGGACACTTTTGTCCGAGCCGGCACACGCGACGTGAACGATTCCGGGACAGTGTTTTGTATTGGTTGGTGGCTCTGTTTTTCAATGCGTTTCCCATTCCGCAGACGGAGGCTGGCGCGCGCCAGTCGCTGCGTTATCTTGGAGACTTGGTGAGCGACAATTGGTCTATATTGTTCTTTCCAGAAGGCGAGCGAACGGAGGCAGGAGAGATTAAGCCGTTTCAACCCGGCATCGGCTTGATCGCCGCGCGCCTCGGAGTGCCAGTTGTTCCCATTCGATTGAGAGGCCTTGAAAAGATTCTGCATCGACATGCGCGGTGGCCGCGCCCGGGTCACGTCGAGATAGCGTTCGGGTCGCCGCTACACCTCGAGGGACAAGATCACGCGTCAGTCGCAAAGCAAGTAGAAGAAGCGGTCCGCGCACTTTAGCAAGACTGCCGTAAAGGGAAGGAACGCAAATTAAGCTCAGGGGATTCGCTCTCGTTTACGAACTCTTGGCGGACGCTCCCTGAGCCTTCGGAACGAATGTGAAATGCCGGCTGAACCATTCAGCGGCAAGTTTTGCAACTTCCTCAAGCGTTCCCGGCTCTTCAAATAGATGGGTGGCGCCTGGAATGATGGCCAGCTTTTTGTCTGGGCATTTGAGGTGTGACAAAGCTTCACGATTCATTGCGATGACAGGGGTGTCCTCCGCGCCAACGATCAACAGCGTTGGAGCGCGAACCAGACCAAGCGCGCTTCCTGCAAGATCGGGCCTGCCACCACGCGAGACGATCGCGGAAATAACTTTGGGGAGTTCAGCGGCTGCAACGAGCGCCGCTCCCGCACCCGTACTTGCTCCAAAATAACCTACCTTCAAGTCTCGCGTACTCGCATCGTTTGCAATCCAGCGAGTCGCTGCAACGAGGCGCTTTGCAAGGAACGGAATGTCAAAACGAAGCTCGCCCGTGTATTGATCCATCGATTCTTCGTGGCGTGTCAGCAGATCAAACAACAAAGTTGCGGTGCCTTGTGTGTGGAGTATCTGCGCCACATAGCGATTGCGCGGGCTGTGGCGGCTGCTTCCGCTGCCATGCGCGAACAATACAACCCCGTTTGCATCTCTAGGAACGACGAGCGTGCCGTCGAGCGTGACGTCATCGACATCGATCGCAACCTCGCGTCTCTCGGCATCGAATTCCAGCTTTTGGTCCAGAATCATAATTGACGTCCTTTGGCAGAGCGCCATCCGGTTTTGCGCGTCTTCTCCTAATGGCCGACGTTGGCCGCGTCTGCTCTTTCTTCAACTGAGCCAGTAGACTTCCGCGGGACTTCGCGCATTGGACTCTGGCCAGGCTTTCGTGTGCCCAAGCACAATGGGTGCGACCACCCTCCATTGGTTGGGTAATTTCAGCTCGGCCTTCGTTGACGGTAGATCCAGCCATGGACGTGCCAATCCTATCCAGCAAGTGCCCAGTCCTTCATCGCGGGCGGCCAACATCATGTTCTCGGCAGCGAGACAACAGTCCTCGGCATCCTGAGTGTCGGAGGACTTGGCTAAGACCATCACCAGAGCGGGAGCGTGATAAAACATCATGAAGTCCGGATCTTCGAGCATCTTACGAAGGTCTGGTGTGAACGAAGTCTTGGCAAAGTTCGCTAGCGACCAGAGCTTCGCCCGTTTACCGTACTCGTCGATACGCGCCGTATCGAGAACCACAGCGAATGCCCATGGCTGCAGATTTATTGCGCTTGGCGCGAGAATCGCAGCACTTATCAGTCGTTCCACAACGGAGCGTTCGATGGGAGCGTTCGTATATTCTCGAACCGCTCGCCGTTTCTTTATGGCATCCAACAATTCCATGAATTCGCTCCTTCCACTTGCGGCCAGGTCTGCAAAGCAAGCCGCCGGAGCTAGTCGCCCAGCCTCAAACAGCCTCACCCCTTGAAACTTTGGCTATGGCAGCTGGGGGAAGAGATCAATCCCTACGATGCCGCCTGATTCGCAATGGGCATATTTCGTTCAGGCAGCGCCTCTGGCGAGCACAATCTGCGGCACTCGCCGTTTATCGATGGCGCGGTAGGCTTTTACAACTTCTTCAGTGGATAGTTCAGGACGTTTGCCGATGCCCGCGGATTCTGCTCTTACCAACAGATCGTCCATGGAAATCACGCCGACCAGAATTCCGGTCTGCGAAGTGACAGGCAGCCGGCGAACGCCTCCCTCTTTCATGGTCTCCAGCGCAATGTGAACATCATCATCGGGCGAGCACGCAAAAAGTCTGTTGGACATTACTTCTGCGATTGTGACTTCTCCCGCAGGGCGGTTGCGTGTTCCGAGAGCGATGCAGACATCTCGATCCGTGACCACTCCAACCAACTTGCCGTTCGCACCCATGACGGGAAGGAATCCACAGTTGCCCACCCACATCAATTCCGTCGCCGAACCGAGATTCGTGTCGAGCTGACAGTAATAAGGTGTACCCATCATTATTTCTTTCACTTTCATTAGATTTCTCCTTTTCAAAACAGATCGGCTTCTAGTCTTCGTTTTCTGAATGCTTAGGGTTCTATCCTTTTGTAATACAGGAAGGTTTTTCGAGATGTGATCGCAGACATGGACAGTCGTGATGCTGCTCACAACCAAACGGCAGTCTCAAGGCCCCTCACCCGCACTGAGCCTCGCAAGACATTTGAATCCGCAATCCTTCACTTTCCGGTGAGTCTTCCGAGGTAGAGGTTTAAAATATCGCGGGTTGACCCGACTCCCTTTTCGGTTGCAATTCTGCGGACCACACTGAGTTTTAGGCTGCCAAATTCGGGAACCCGCGAATCGTTCATCTCGATCAGGTAAAATCCTTTATTATCGGGGTGCAGGGTATCCGGGACGCAGTAGAACACTTGTAGAGCTATGCGTATGAACCGGCTGGCATACAACTGTTTATTTGTAATCACATATTTGGCAGCTCCCACGCCCTCCGGAAACATGGATACATGATTCACGCGTATCGTGGGCCCCTCCCCAAAGTCGATGTCTTCCCAGTAAAAGAAGTCAATCGCGCCGAGGGCCTTGCCGTCGGGGTAGTCGAGAACGTGTCGATAGATGCTGCCAGCCTTGTCGGGCGGCAGATAGTAGGAAGCATCCAGCATCGATTTCATGTTCTCGTAGAGGTTGAACGGATTCTCGCGGTCGGTATAGCTGCCCAACACCCTCAGGCCGCCGGATATATATTTTGTCATTCCTGCGAAAATGCGTTGGCGGGCGAGCTTGTTGAACTGCTCGTACTTCTCATTTGAGTTCCAATTGATCTGGTTTTTAAAAGCCTCGACGTCGAAGACCTGGAGATCGCAATGATGGGGTTTGCACTTCTGTAGCGCGTCGATATCTTTGTGGTCGAATGAGAGATGATCAAAGTCGGAGAGGGTAGTGGGACCAGTCACGTCGAACGCGTGCACGTCGAGATAGACTTTATCCTCAAGAAGTGTCTTCACGTCGCGATAGGATGTAGCGAACTGCTCGATCGTGGCATTGATATAGACCCCGCCAAAAACCAGGACTCCGTACTTTTTGTCAGCAGATGCGAGGACCTTGGTAACGACTCGACCTTGGTCCATCTGTTGAATCTCTTTGTCGGACAACTCAATCTTGTCTTTGAAGAACACTTCCGGCTGTCGCTGGGCGCACACGTCAGACGCGCCAAGAAACACCGCGAATGCGAAGATACCTGCTTGGAGAACTGAGCTGGTCAATCTAGGGCCTTCGATTCTTTTCTTTGCTGCCTACGCAACCTGCTGGAAATCGTCGATATGAAGGTTCGATTCCTCACATTGAGTCACCGTATGTGGGAAATCGGCGCAAAATCTTGCCTACAGCATGGACGGATAAGTCTCGGCAACTTCGCCAGTCTCCCACGCGGATGTCCGCTCCAAAGGCTCGACGGCACGCGTTTCGTCGTAGTGCAAAACGAAGTCGAATTGTTCAGGAAGGAGGGCATGAAAATAGTGGCTCGCGCGCTCCGATTGAGGCAAGTAGATGACCCCTATAGCGCGCTCCAGGCGCGGCTCTCGCAGGGCAGCAGTCGCTTCTTCCTTCTTGCTGAGACGAAGGAGGAAACTCGGAACGCCGGTCGCATGGAAGAGCGCCTCGTAGCTACCGGGTAACGCGGGACGAACCTGTTTGCGTTCCGCGGGACGGTCCCAACCCGATGCTGCAGTCACAGTCCCTGTATGCGTCGTGAAGCCGACCAGTGTCGCTTCCCTCCCATATCGCTGCCGTACGAGCTGACCCAAATTCAGTTCGCCTCGCTGTCCCATTTCTGTCGCGCGTGCATCTCCAAGATGAGAATTATGCGCCCAGACGACGACCTTTGACTTGGGTCCGAGATGGTGCATTAGTGCATGCAAGGTTTCCGCCATGTGATTGTCCCGCAAATTCCAGGACGAAACTCTTTCGTGGAACATCGCGCGGTAGTACTCCTCCGCGTTCTTTACAAGTCGAGCATTCTGTTCCGCAAAAAAGAAGGCGTCCCGGGCAACCTGGCCATCACGTCTGGCAAGATCACCTGCGCGCCGGTGCATTTCCATCCATTGGCTGATGACCTCATCTTCGCAGCTCTTGTTGAGGCCGAAGCTCGTAGCGTACCCGTACGCCTGGGTGTCTTCGCCAAAATTATCGAAGCAGGCGTAACGACTTCGGGCTCGGCGGGCAGCCTCCGGATCGACTTTGTCCAGGAAATCCAGCACAGCTCGAATCGAGGCGAGCAAGCTGTATAGATCCAATCCATAGAAACCAACGCGGTGGGAGTGACGATGCTCATTATAGTTGCGCAACCAACCGACGAAGTCGAGAACATCCGCGTTGCGCCACATCCACGCGGGAAATCTCTGGAATCCTGATAGTGCTTCAATCGCATCCTCGTCATCGCTCTCAAATAGCACGTATTGATTGATACGGTATGCGTCCGGCCAATCAGCCTCAACCGCGACGGCATTGAATTCTTTTTCCGAGATCAAACGCTTTGTGATCTGCGCACGCAGGCGATAAAACTCATGAGTCCCATGGGACGCTTCGCCGATCAGAACGAACCGCGAGTCACCTATGGCTTTCAGCAAGGAATCAAAATCCGTGACCGGCGAATGGCACTAACCACGGCGTTGTCTTGTTTGGCGAGCATTGTGGCACCTCAACTGTCGATGCTTCCTGGAAACTGGGCGGAGCAACGTTTTCGTCCGTGGGGATCATTCCGCACTCAGAGTCAACTGCACGTGCCGGTAGCAACGCAGCGGTAATGCTGCTTCTCTGGTTGGTTAGCCGCTGTATCCAGCAACTTAATGACTTCTTCATCCGTCACCTGCGAGAAATCATCGTAGAACTGTCCGACACCATAAAATATTTCTGGGACGGCGACACATACGACATCATCCACTTCGCCCTTCAAACGATTTACTGCCGATTGCGGAGCGACCGGGGCAGCGATTACAATCGCTGCCGGTTGAATTTGCCGCAAGGCGCGCACACCCGCTCGCAAGCTCGACCCGGTGGCGATGCCGTCATCCACAAGAATCACCGTCTTCCCCCGCAGATCGAGCGGGGGCCTCCCGCCCCGGTAGATCCTTTCCCTGCGAAGGAGTTCGGTTTTCTCTGCCTGTGTCACCTTCTCAATGGCTGCATTGGATAGCCCGATGGCTTCAACGACTGCCCTATCAAGTACGCGAACGCCACCACTTCCGATGGCTCCGAATGCCAACTCTTCGTGGTCGGGCACGCCAAGCTTCCGAAGCACAAATACGTCTAAAGGCAAATTCAGGGCTGTAGCGATCTTGAAAGCGATCGGTACACCACCCCGCGGAACTCCGAGTACAAATACATCGTCGCGATTCGCATATTCACTGAGCCGCGATGCTAACTGCTCGCCTGCCTCTTCTCGGTTCCGAAAGATCATCGAACCACCTCAACTTCCTTGCGTAATTCTCGCCGTCGATTCAGCAACAAGATTTCGTCCTGCTCGTGCAACTGTCCGCAATAGAATTGGTCAGCCTGCAAATGGATGTTCTGTTGTGGTCTCGAGGCTTTGGAAAGCTCCTTCAGCATGTTTCCCACCGCCGGCGCCGGAGCGCAAAGCGCGATGTCGGCTTGAGAAACCATGCCTACGCATCTCCCGCGTTTGTCCACAACAGGAATTCTGCGCACTTGGTTTTGCTGCATCAAATCTTCACAGGCCTCTAACGTGAATTCCGGTTCACAGCTGACTGGAACAGACGTCATCAGTTCTGAGATCTTGATATCGTCCGCGTTCCTTGCTTCGGCCACTACACGAGAGCAGAGATCACGATCGGTTACGATCCCTTCGAGCAAAGGATCGGATACGTCGGCGACGACTGGTATGGCTCCGACTCCATGTTTTTTCATTAAGATCGCAGCTGTGCGTGCCGTGTCCTCGGGCGTGCAGCAGACGACATCTCTCGTCATGACTTGGCTGATGAACATCATCTTTCCCTCATACATAAATCTGGTCACTCGAGGGCCGAAGGTCAGTGCATCAAGTCACGCCTTCACGTGACCCAGGTCACGCTAGGTTCCCATTGCTCTGCCGCCCCTTCATCACATCGATGCGTGACACGGCTCACAGATTCAACTTCGCAACCAGAGTATCCACGGAAAGAGAAAGGACTGAACTCCATTCAGAACGCTCGCAAATAGAAAGTCGGCGCAATTGCAGATTTAGTGGGCGCCGCAAGAAGGCAAGGAGTTCATCTTGCGAGGAGGAAGAAGTCATGAGAATTGCAAAGACATTGCTTGTTGTACTAGCGCTCGCATTACTGGTCGGAGTAACGGTCAGTCCAACGCGTGCGGATACATGGAACAAAGAAACTGTTTTCACATTTAATCAACCAATCGAAATTCCTGGGGGCAAAACGCTGCCTACGGGAACCTACGTATTCAAGATATTTGACTCACAAGCAGAGCGGCGCATTGTGCAGATTTGGAACGAAGGCAAAACACAGCTTCTCGCCACGATCCTCGCGATCCCCAATTATCGGCTGGAACCGACGGGCGAATCAGTGATTACTTTTAACGAACGCCCGGGCATCTGCCCAGTGGCGTTGCGCGCATGGTTCTATCCTGGAGATAATTTCGGCCAGGAATTCGTTTACCCGAAGGAGAGGGCCAGCGAACTGGCTGAGAAATGCAAGGAAATCGTCCCAGCGGAAACGATTCTTCCGACGGAAAGCAACTTGAAGACGGTTCCGCTCGAAGCCATCACACCAGAAAAAAAGGAAGAACCGGTAGCTAAAGCCATTCAAGTCCTTCCAACAAATCCGCCCGAACAGGAAGCGGCGCCAGTTGAGCCCGCGAAGCTGCCACCGACAGGCAGCACGATTCCGTTGCTTGGACTGCTGGGTTTTGCAGCCATCGCAATTGGAATAGCACTCAAGTTGTTGGTAAAGCAGTTTTCCTAGAAATGTCGAGGCCTTGCGCGTCGCGGAACGGAGGGTATCAGCCTCCACCGCGGCGCGAAGGGGTCCGTCCCCCATGAGATCCCACAATCAACGTCAGCTACACAGATTCAAGGCTTTCATCGATAATTTGATTTTTGTAGTTCTACTGCTCCCAAGCGCCACAATTTTAGGACAGCGATCCACGCCGGCTTCTCCCGCAGCTGCGGCAGGTGCCCAAGCCAAGATTACGATCACTACCGCTCTCGTTGTGCTGCCTGTTAACGTCACAGACTCAAACGGAGCATTTGTTTCCGGGCTCACGGTGCACAATTTTAAAGTCTTCGAGGACGGCCGGCAGCAGGAGATTACTCTCTTCAAAGAAGAGGACACGCCCGTAACTGTTGGGCTGGTTGTCGACCATAGTTACAGCATGGGTCCCAAACTATCTGCTGTGTCTTTGGCGGTAAATGCATTCGCCCATTCGAGCAATCAGCAAGATGAAATGTTCGTTGTGGATTTCAATGAAAACATCTCCGTCGAGCTCATGCGCGGAAAACCGTTCACGCACGACGAGGCCGAATTACAACAAGCACTCTCAGCTGTCTCCGCGCACGGACAGACCGCTCTCTATGACGCGGTGATCGAGGGGCTAACGCACGTCGAGCTGGGACAGTGGGACAAAAAAGCCCTGATCATTGTCAGTGATGGCGGCGACAACGCCAGCCACGCTACATTTTCAGAATTGCTGGCTCTGGCTCAGCAATCCCATGTTGTCATCTATTCAATCGGCTTGGTCGACGAAGCCGGAGAAGAAGAAAATCCAAGAGTCCTCAAGAAGCTCTCTAACGCGACCGGGGGAATTACGTTCCTCACAAAGCAGAGTGATAAAGCGGCGAAGTTCACAAAACAAATTGCACGCGACCTCCGCGAACAGTACACCCTAGGCTACGTGCCAGCTATAAAAAGCAGCCGTGATTCGTTCCGGAAAATCGTGGTACAAGTCTCTTCACTGAACGCGCAAAAGCTACGCGTCAGGACGCGGCCTGGCTATCTCCCAAACGGGACAAAATCGCAGTCGGCGCAGACCCTCGGAGGCCCGCGATGAACACCGCCGCAGATGTCCTCAAGAAACATCCGCGTCGTGATATATTTTTTCTTCGCTGGGCTTCGTTCGTTTTTCTGCTCGCGGGAGTTGTCGCCGTCGCATACGCGAGCTTTGTAGTTATTTACGGCGAAGCCTATCAGGCGATCGAATTGCGCAAGTTTGAACACACGGCACCCACCACCGAACCGCGCCTGTTAAACAGCGGCGATGTTATCGGTGAGATTCAAATCCCCAGGCTAGGAGTCAAGGCCGTAGTCGTCCAAGGCGACGCCCTGGAACTCTTGGATCGTGCGGTCGGGCACCTTCCCCAGACTCCTTTGCCGGGAGAGTGGGGCAATGTTGCTCTGGCTGCTCATCGGGACAGGTTGTTTCGTCCTCTTCGCGAAATCCGTCCAGGCGACACGATCACCATCGCAACTTCCAGCGGGTCCTTTCAATATGAGGTGCAGTCAACCTTTGTGGTCCCAGCCACCGAAGTCAGCGTCCTCCACTCTTCGGACGCAAGGGAGCTGACGCTGATCACGTGTTTCCCGTTCAATTATATAGGGCATGCACCCTATCGGTTCATCGTCCGCAGTCGGCAAGTATTGCCCCTCTGGGAGATAATTTGATCCTTGATGAAGGTGAATAACCCTGGTTCTTGAGGAATGGTTGCAATTCTTCCTCCCGTCTTGCTCCGGAAAAGAGGAGAAATCGACACTAATGAAGCCCCGGTGTCAGCCGCCAGCACGCCACATCAGGCGACGGCGAGTCTCGTGGCTACCGCCTGATGCAACTGTCGAACGTTGATTGCCCGAAAAGTTTTGACGATCTCATCGCTCGAGAGCTCCGGGGCCTTACCCAAACTTGGGGCCTGCGCTCGCAGCAGCACGTCGTCTATGGGAATGACCCCAACCAATGCACCTTGTTTGGTGATAACGGGAAGGCGGCGCACATGTCCTTCACGCATAGCTCGCGGAGCCACTTGGATATCATCCTCTGGGGCGCAGGAAAACACCTTCGAAGTCATCACCTCATCGACTCTCACTTCACCGGAAGGCCGGCCTCGCGTTCCAAGCGCCACGCAAATGTCCCGGTCTGTGATGATTCCAATTACTTTTTCGCCCTTCCCCACGACGGGCAGGAAACCACAGTTCCCTGCCACATCAGTTCTGTCGCCGAGCCAAGATTGCTTTCAGGCCGGCAATAATACGGCGTTCCCATCATGACTTCCACAACTCTCATCGTTTTGCTCCCTTCTTCGATAACTTTTTCGGATTCTTCGTCAGGTCCAAAGGGGCCCGAATCACTTCCACGGAACATGGCGCGTGCAGCGCAACGTGCTCCGATATGCTTCCCATGGTCAGTCGGTCAAATCCTCGAAGGCCGTGGGAGCCAAGCACCACTAGTTGCGCCTGCCATAGCTCCGCCAACTTGACAATTTCTCTAGCATCGCTGTCTCTTGGAAGTGGTGTTTCAGCTGCGGCTGTTAGACCCGCTTTCGAGAGGGCCTCGGCGCCGGTCTCCGCGTACCGCTTTGCATCTTTGAGCGCGGCCGTGTTCTGATCCTCTATCTCCTTCAATTCAAGGTACGGAAATTCACCCAGAGGCATGAATGGTTCTGGAATCGAGATTACTTTTGCTGTGCTTCCCTTCGGCCATGGGCGGTTTGCCACCGACTGAATCGCTGCCGCCGAATACTCAGACCCATCCGTAGCCACGAGTATTCTCATTTGGCGAGGCTTGCCTGCTTCCATCTCTTGGGCCGAAGGTCGCACAATTTCCACCGAACAAGGCGCATGCCGCAGAACCGAACGAGCGGTACTGCCGAGGAACAGCCGCATGAGCGCCCCGGCTTCGTTCGAGCCAAGCATCACCAAGTCCGCCTTCCAGGATTCCGCAATTTGCGAAACCACACGCCGCGGCATCCCGAGAATCACGTCGGTCTCAGTCTTCCAGCCCGCTTCGATCAAGCTCTGGGAAGCGGTGTTAAGCTGAATCGCGGCAGCCTCTTTCGCCCGTTTCAAAGAAATGGGCGCTTTCGCAAACGGATAAGGATCAAGAACATGCAACAGAAGAAATGCCGTCCCTGGAGGCCAGGGTCGAGAAGCCGTCTCATTTAAGATTTTTGTATTTTGGCTGGTAACATCCAACGCAATAAGAACTCGCATTCTACAGCTCCTTCCGATTTCCTTTTTCTTTTCCTGCTTCTCTCAGTCAAAAATTATTTAAACGCCAGGGGTGTGGAAAGAGCAGTGATTTGAAGCAGGCGGCAATGTGATCTCGCTCACAGCCACACGGGATCTCAGACCTACAACACAAAAGCGCAGCGCGACGGTATTGAGGGAGCCTGTGGCCAGGCGACCTTGCATTGTTCAGGAAGTTTGGGCTGAAAGACAGAGACCAGCAGATCTTGTGAGCGTGATAGTATTCGACCGAGAGAAGACCTTGGCCTTGATCTACAAGCATATTCGAGCCCAACGCGAGAAGAATCGAATATTTGCGCTCACGGTGATCCTTTTGTGCGCGGCGCTCGCCGCAGATTTAACCAACTGCCGTGCCCAAGGAAAGAGCGATCAAAGACATCCCACAAGGCAACCGAATGCGGTGTCGGGCAAAGAGATTTTCTTAAAGTACTGCGCGTCCTGTCACGGAGTGGACGCCTCGGGAAACGGCCCAGCAGCCGTCTCCCTGAAGCCGCCACCCTCGGATCTGACGACTCTCGCTAGACGCTACGACGGAAAGTTTCCCTATGGATATGTAGGGGCGCTTGTAAAGTTTGGCAAGAACCTCGTTGCGCATGGATCGGACGACATGCCCGTATGGGGATCTCGCTTTAAGGATCTCGATCCGATTAAAGATCCAACCGGACAACAACACGTTGACGATCTGGTCGCTTATCTCGATTCCCTTCAAGTGAAGTAAGGCGATAATGTGGGGCCGAGTACGCAACTGATGCAGTGCAGGACAGAACCGAGCGCCACTTTTCGCTTTCTTTCGGGCTATCGTTTTTTTACGTGTATCACAGAAGCGGTGAAACCATTCGCGCCGGGCATCGGTATGCGTTCTTCTTCGCTGCGATGGTCCGCAAAATGGATAACGCGATCATAGGCGTCGCGGATGAGGTCGTTCAAAGGGAGAACTGTTCCCTTGATGCGCTGCTCCTCCAGGAGGTTTAAGTCCAAATCGGCAATGACCATCTGTTCTTGATTCACGTTGCCTTCAGCCGCGATACCGTCTCTGGCAAAAAAGAAATCGCAGGGCGTGAGAACGGCCGCCTGGCCGTAGTGTGTTGCCATGCATGGCACTTCGGGCAAGTTTCCGACAGTTCCGGCCATAGCCACGTAGATTTGATTTTCGCTTGCACGCGCCTGCGCACAGTACCGCACGCGGAAATATCCCTGACGTTCATCGGTACATGACGGAACAAAAATAATCTGCGCGCCTGCTTCCGCGAGCACGCGCGCTGCTTCCGGAAACTCGACGTCATAGCAAACGAGGATTGCAACTCTGCCGAAATCCGTGTGGAACAGATAGAAACCGTGACCACGACTCATCTGGTAAGGACCCTTTTCTGTCTGGGTCAAATGCACTTTTTTCTGCCGGAAGACTTTGCCGTTCGGCGTGAAAAGATGTGCCGCGTTGAAGAGTTCGCCACCCTGGATGACGGGATGTGTCCCCGCGATGATGTAAAGTCCACTCTCTGTCGCAAGACGCTTGAATAGTGTTTCATACTCAGGCGTGAGCTGCGCGAGTCGCCGCACCGCACGCGCTGGAGCCGTCTCGCGCAGGTAGCTCAGGAGTTGCATGGAAAAATATTCCGGGAAAAGCGCGAACTGGCAGCGGTACTCCTGGGCACTTCGCACAAAGAATTCAACCTGTGTCGCAAAATCCTCGAAGCATTTAATGGGCCGGAGCAGGTACTGAAAAGCGGCGATCCTCACCCGAGACGGTACTCTACGCTCCCGTGTCGCCTCGTCGAACGACATTTCCATGGCAGCGGCTTGCTCGCTTTCTTCCAGGCTAACCGACACCGTGTATTCCGGATTCAACCATTCGAGGAGCGTCGCGTAACCTCGCGAGTCGGGATCTTCCAGATATTCGGGGACGACATCCAGAACGATCAGACCATTCGCGAGTTGAAAGCTGAGGGTCGGGTCCTTCTTTCGGCCGCGAACGACCTCTGCGACATATTCTTGCGGAGTCATGGTCTTCGCGACTGATGCATATCCTGGGATTCGCCCTCCGGTGAGAAGGCGCTTCAGCCCGCGATCCTTGCCCATTTTCTTGCGGGCTTCATAGAACATAGAGCCAACACCACGACGACGCGCTGATGGATCAACGCACATGTCCGCGCCGTAGAGGGTCTTGCCCAACGCATTGTGTGTGGCAAAACCGCCGTGGCCCGTAATGGACGACCACTTCGCCGATTCTGCGTAGTCATCCCAATCGATGATCAGAGAGCTTGCGGAACCAATAATCTTGCCGGTCTCATCCTCAGCAACGAGCTGCCCCTCGGGGAAAACAGACAGATGCTGGATTAGTTCCTCCCGCGTCCACGCCATCATTTGCGGAAAAACGCGGCCTTCCATCGTAACGACGGCAGGTATATCTGCCGCTGTCATTGGTCGAATCGTAGTTTTGTAACGATCATCGCTCATATACGAAACTCTCTTAGTAATAAGTACGTGCTGTCACCTGATGCTCGGCTTTCCAAATCAGACCGGTGCCTCCTTGCGTGCAAGCACATAGGAACTCAGGGTGCGCATGTAATTGACGCGCTCAAAGGCTGCCGGATTCGGCGCAGAACGATAGCTCATACTGCCTCTCATCTGTCGAATGGATTCGTACTCGTGTTCTTCCATCCAGTGCCCGAGTTCTGCAAGGACCGACGAAGCATGGTGGACGCCCTTCTGCAAAAGTGCGGAGGTCATCATGGCAACCTTCGCGCCCGCCATCATGGACTTGATGACATCCTCCACCGTATGTACACCACCGGTGATGGCGAGATCCGATTGTACGCGGCCATAAATAATGGCGACCCAATGCAGGCGAAGGAGGAGCTCCTGCGAGTGACTGAGGGTAAGCCGAGGTGTGACTTCCAACTGTTCGATATCAAAATCCGGTTGATAAAAGCGATTGAAGAGCACCAGCGCGGTCGCGCCTGCTACATCGAGTTGGCCAGCAAGATTTGCGGGAGCCGTCGCGAAATGGGAAAGCTTCACGGCCAGGGGGATTCGTAGTGAACTCTTCAGCACGCGAACGAGCTCGCAGTAGTCGTTTTCAACTTGCGAGGATGTGCGCATCGGATCGGTCACGAGGGAATACAGATTAAGTTCGATGGCATCGCAGCCGGCTTGCTGCGCATTGCGTGCATACTGGATCCACCCACTACGTGAAGTCCCATTCAAGCTGGCGATGACTGGTATCGAGACGGCCGATTTTGCCTTGCGAATCAGTTCGAGATGTCCAGCGGGACCAAGATTGTAATCTCGGAGCAACGGGAAATAACTCAGAGACTCGCCGAAACTCTCCGTGCCCCGGACGAGATCCTGATCGAGATATTCTTCTTCCAGCTGCAATTGTTCTTCAAAGATGGAAGGCAACACTACGGCGGAAACACCGCTATCCTCGAGAGCGCGGATGTTGGAAACAGAATCACACAACGGCGAAGAAGAAGCGACGATCGGATTCTTAAGCGTGAATCCCATATATGTAGTGGTGAGGTTCATTATTTCTCTCCGTCCGATGGAACTGCTCTTGCCCCAACTGGCAGCAACTCTGTTAATGGCTCTTCGCGCCCAAGGTCACTTCCGTGCATGGCGGCTCGATCTTCGTAGATTTCCCATCGTCGAGCGACGTCGTCCTCGGCCAAGCGCAAGAGCGTTTGCGCCGTCTCGGGATCGCTGCGGGCGAGCATTGAGTACCGTGCTTCCGCGTAGATGTAGTCCCTAAGCGGAACTGTGGGCGCCTTTGAATCAAGTTGGAAGGGGTTTTTCCCCTGCTTCCGCACGCGGGGATCGTAGCGCAGCAGAGGCCAATAGCCCGAAAGAACCGCAGCCTTCTGCTGCTTCATGCCGAACGCCATGTCGTAGCCGTGAGCGATGCAGTGACTGTAGGCGATGATGAGCGAGGGACCGTTGAAAGACTCCGCCTCTTGAAATGCCTTAAGCGTCTGCGTATCGTTACCGCCCATGGCGACGCGCGCAACGTAAACGTCGCCGTAGCTAATCGCTTCGAGTGCGAGGTCTTTTTTGGCCGTAGACTTGCCGGCTGCAGCGTATTTAGCGACAGCACCGCGCGGAGTGGCTTTGGACATTTGCCCACCAGTATTCGAGTACACTTCCGTGTCGAGGACCAAAATGTTGACGTTGACGCCTGAGCTGAGGACATGGTCGAGTCCACCGAAACCGATGTCGTATGCCCAACCATCGCCGCCAACGATCCAGAGACTTTTCTTGATGAGCGAATCGCAAACGGCAAGAAGATCCTGCCCTTCCGTGAGAGTGGTATCGGCCAGTGATCGCCTGACTGCGCTTACTCGTTCTCTTTGGGCCGCAATGCCTGCTTCCGTGGACTGATCGGCCGAGAGAATTTCTTGGCTCAACGCCGTTCCAATTTGTCCGGAGAGGCTCGACACCAATGATCGGGCATATTCGGTTTGCTTATCGAGAGCGAGACGCATGCCGAGTCCGAATTCCGCGTTATCTTCAAAAAGAGAATTCGACCAGGCGGGGCCGCGTCCGGCCAAATTTTTGGTGTACGGCGTGGTTGGCAAATTGCCGCCATAGATTGACGAGCAACCAGTCGCATTCGCGATGACTGCGCGGTCACCAAAGAGCTGGGTGAGCAGTTTAATGTAAGGAGTCTCTCCGCAACCTGCACAGGCGCCAGAGAACTCAAAGAGCGGCTCGAGTAGCTGGACGTCCCTCACTTGCGTGTGCGAGAGAAGGCCGCGATCCATTTCAGGAATAGACAGGAAGTACTCCCAGTTCGCGCTTTCGTTTTCTCTCAGTGGCGGCTGAGGCGCCATGTTGATGGCTTTGTGCTTTGCCTCGCTCTTACTCTTTACCGGGCATGCTTCCACGCAGAGCCTGCATCCGGTGCAGTCTTCGGGAGAAACTTGCAGCGTGTATTTGAGAGTTTCAAATTCACGCCAACGAGGCTTAGCTGACTTGAAAGTAGTCGGAGCACCGCCAAGCAGCGACGAATCGTAGACCTTCGCGCGAATTACGGAGTGCGGACACACGAGAACACATTTGCCGCACTGAATGCAAAGAGACTCGTCCCAAACGGGAATCTCCAGGGCAATGTTGCGCTTCTCCCATGTTGAGGTGCCTGTCGGGAAAGTGCCGCCCTGCGGCATGGCGCTGACTGGCAGGCTGTCACCGTGTCCCGAGATCATCACGCCTAGAACATCGCGGACGAAGGAAGGCGCTTGGGAAGAAACAGGGGGCAGAATGTTGAACGTGCTCAAAGCATGTTCAGGCACGTGAACTCCCTGCAGATTGGCCAGAGTTGCTTCCACGGCAGCAAAATTCCTTTGCACGACTGCTTCGCCCAACTTTCCGTAGGATTTCTTGATGGAAGCCTTGATGGCAGCGATGGCTTCGTCGCGGGGAAGGACGCCGCTGATCGCGAAGAAACAGGTTTGCATGATGGTGTTCATGCGCGATCCCATTCCGGTCTCTCGCGCGACCGCATAGCCATCCACGACAAAGAATTGCAAGCGTTTGGAGATGATCTGTTCTTGTGTGCGCAGCGGAAGGTGCTGCCAGACTGAGTCCGCTGCAAAGGGCGAGTTAAGCAGGAATACAGCTCCGGGCTCTGCGGCTTCCAGCACATCCATTCGCTCAAGAAAGTTGAACTGGTGGCAAGCGACGAAGTTCGCCTTACTGATCAGGTAAGAAGAACGGATGGGCTGCGGACCAAAACGAAGGTGCGAAACAGTGACAGACCCTGATTTTTTCGAATCGTAAACGAAATAACCCTGCACGAAACATGGAGTTTCTTCGCCGATAATCTTGATGGTGTTTTTGTTGGCTCCGACGGTTCCATCCGATCCCAAGCCATAGAAGATGGCTCGAGTGACCCGCGGATTTTCGACGGAGAATCCCGGATCGTAATCAATGCTAGTGAAGGAGACGTCGTCCTTGATTCCGATCGTTAAATGATTGCGTGGCTTTTCCTTCTTCAGTTCGTCGAAGATAGCTTTGGCCATCGCTGGTGTGAATTCCTTTGACGAGAGACCGTAACGACCGCCGATGACCCGCGGCCGCTCCAGGACCGCAGCCCATTTGCCAGACGCCTGATCGAAAGCCTCTCCAACAGCCGTGACAACATCCATGTAAAGGGGTTCACCGAGCGCCCCCGGCTCTTTGGTTCGGTCAAGAACCGCAATTGCGCGCGTGGTGACGGGCAGAGCGGAAAGAAATGCTTCAAGGGCAAATGGCCGGAGCAGCCGCACTTTGAGGAGCCCGACCTTTTCCCCTCGTGCCTGCACGACATCGATGGTTTCTTCCACTGCGCCGGCCGCGGAGCCCATCAATACAATGACTCTCTCCGCATCGGGGGCGCCGATGTAATCGAAGAGCTGATAAGAACGGCCGGTCCGTTCCGCGAAGCGGTCCATCACTTGCTGGACAATCGCTGGGCAGGCGAAATAAAAAGGATTCGCGGCTTCCCGCGCCTGGAAGAAAACATCCGGGTTTTGCGCCGTGCCGCGCAAGACGGGGCGGTCGGGAGTCAGCGCCCGATCACGATGTTCCCGGACCCGAACATCATCGATCATCGAGCGCAGGTCGTCATCTGATAGCGGGGTGATCTTGGCGATCTCATGCGAAGTCCGGAACCCATCGAAAAAGTGGAGGAACGGAATGCGCGACTCGAGCGTGGCGGCGTGCGCGATCAGGGCCATGTCCTGAGCTTCCTGGACGGAATTAGAAGCAAGGAGCGCAAAACCGGTTGAGCGCACGGCCATGGCATCGCTGTGGTCGCCAAATATTGAGAGGGCGTGTGTGGCGATGGCGCGCGAAGCCACGTGAATCACGGCGGGTGTCAACTCGCCTGCGATCTTGTACATGTTGGGGATCATCAAAAGGAGGCCCTGCGAAGACGTAAATGTTGTCCCCAATGCTCCCGTTTGTATCGCACCGTGCAATGCGCCCGCCGCGCCAGCTTCGCTCTGCAACTCCACGACGCGGGGCACCACTCCCCAGATGTTCTTGCACTCCTCGTGGGACCACTGATCCGCCCATTCACCCATGGGTGAGGCCGGCGTAATCGGATAGATCGCGATGACCTCGTTCAGACGATAAGCAACCGAGGCGACTGCCTCGTTTGCATCAAGAATGACCTTTGTGGGAGCCGTAGATTCAGCCATGAGCGTGAGATCCTTTAAGTTCGAGAGAACATATTGGGCAATTTAGCGCCAATGCTGAAAGATTGAACATGCGTCAAATCACTGGAGAATGTGACGCGGATCACACACCGGAATGCGGTGGCAAGTGGTTAGTTACACCTAAATTATGCACACAAATCGCTCTTGGGGCGGTGCAATGAACTTCCGCTGCCACAATCTTTTTTAGTCCCCCGCTCGATGGTCTCTGTCTGCGTTCTCCCGATGTTGTAAGTTGTTAGAGCTATTCCGTTTGCTGTGCATAGAAAATCATGCACGATGGTCGGTCAGCAGCGGAGGGCCAGCGGTACAACAGGTGCGAACCCGTCACCGTCCTTCGTGATCGACCGTAAGCGATCCATCAGCCGCTGAAAGATTCCTTTTTCCTCGTAGTGATCGCTGTAACTGACGCCCACTCGTCCGCTATGGCGCCAGATCTTGGCCGCCAGAAATAGAAAACGCAGTCGCGTCGTCGACAGTTGTACGTGTTTCATCTCCGCGGCGTCGGCCGTCTTTTCTCGATTGAAGAGCACCAACCAGCAATTCAAGTTGTAGGCCAGCATGGCCAGTTGGAAGTGCACGCAGTTCATGGCCCAGCGCTTGGAGGGATGCGCGGCCAACCCCGCATCGTTGTTGGCTTCCTTGATCAAGTTCTCCGCACTAGCTCGTTGACGATAAAACCATACCAGTAGGTCGATGGCGGCATCCATGTTGGTCACAAAGACTCGATAGAGATATTTCCCGGTCTCGAACAATTGGTATTGTTCGGATTCCTGCTCTTTCGGTTCGCGTTCCTTTTTATAGCGTAGGGCGATGAACCGGTAGGCACGTTCCCATCCCGTCGGCTGATACCAGAACTCGCATTGTTCGTCGGCGTCAGTGCGCGGCGACCGCTTCCAGGGCGCTGCTTTCAGCTCTTCCAATAATCGTGCCGTTTTTTTCGCCACCACAATGAACTGGCAGCCGTATTTCTCGTAAGTCTCGACCGCTTCCCAGCAATAAAAACCACAGTCGGCTCGCCCGTAGATCACTTTCACGCCTTTCGGCACGGTGCTCAGCACCGATTCCAAATGCTTGGCGATCTGCTTCCCCGTGGGACGATCGCCGTTGCGCAGTTCTCCGCCTACGAATTCTTTGGTTTCCGCAAGAAACGTCAGCAGGGGTTGAAAACTTTTCTTGCCCTTGTTCTTCGGATTGTAACTCCTCCGTGCTCCCATCTGCTTCCCGTAGACCGTGTGCACGGTCGTATCCGTGTCGAAAGTCACCGACCTCAGTTGGACATTGGCCGCTTCCCATACTCTCTGCCGCATCTGTCGTTGCACTTCGACTAACTGTTGTGCCACCGTCAAATGCAGGGAGGCCAAGAAACGCCAGAACGTGCACTGCGGTGGCAACTCCAGCACCGCTAAGATCCCCACCAACATCGGCTCACGGGCCAGAAATCGCAGATGATGGAGTCGAGAAAATCCCACATACAGAGCCAGCACCATGCTCAGCACGAATTGATACCAGGGCATCGCTCGGGTTACGCGCGTTACCGTGAGTGTCTCCTCGACCAGTTGCCGAAACTTGAGTTTCTCCAACATCGTCGCCACCGGTAACAGTCCACCGTAAGCGGTTAGGTTTTTGCTGTCGAAGTCATAGGGCGTGGAAGCCCCGATTTTTATGGGCTCCGGTGCGTCCTCGCCAGACCCTTGTTTGGCAGGGTTTTTCGCGCTACGCTGCTTTTCGCTTATAACCATTTGGGTGACTCCTGAGAGTTGGGCTGTGAAG
>Ga0209446_1000085_pt1 | contig 26304 bp, 27 predicted proteins | sample BogFormECP04_OM2_FD_188242 | JGI IMG/M metagenome (GOLD analysis project Ga0209446, IMG submission 188242) | Bog forest soil microbial communities from Calvert Island, British Columbia, Canada - ECP04_OM2 (SPAdes) (version 2) | ecosystem: Environmental > Aquatic > Freshwater > Wetlands > Bog ... | reverse complement strand
GCGACGAGGAAGGTGCGGCTGGTTTTGTCTCTGCACTCCGCGCCATCGCCGCGTGTTCTCGGACACCGATGCTGCCGGCCACTTGCGAAGGCCAAGCCTGCACCTCATACCGGATGCTGCCGAATTCCTCTGCCAATCCGCTGCCAATCCGCTGCCGACCGCACCTAATTCCGCTGTCGACCGGCCTTCCCAAATCTCAGCCAAGCTAATGATATACAAAAGGTTCTTGCCGACGAGAGGGCGATTTTTGAGCGCCAAGTCGGGTTTTTCCCCTGCTGGCAGGGGAAATCACCCACCCCCGCGTTAGGCGAGGATCGGAAGTGGTGACGATCTCTTTGATGTGTCGGGCCGGGCCGACATAGGCGCGATGCGCTCGGCAAGAAAAACCGCCTCATGCACATCATGCGTGACAAAGATGACGGTCTTGCGCCGAGCGTTGCCAGACGTTGAGGAGTTCCGCCTGCATCAGACTGCGGGTCTGGGCATCGAGAGCGCCAAAGGGCTCGTCCATCAACAGAAGTGCGGGCCGACTGCCAGTGTCCGGGCGATCGCCGCGCGCTGCTTCATGCTCCTCGAAAGCTGCGAAGGGTAGTTGTCCTCGAGACCGCGGCGGCTTTCAACCCACCTGGTGGTGGATGAAGTCGGCGATCAGGCCGAGCGCCCGAACGGCATCGGGCGCGGACGGGTCGCGGGCGATGAAGGCGTGGGGTTGGCCCTCGAACCGGTGGAAAGAGATCGAGCCGCCGGCCTTGGTATAGGCGGCGGCGAAGTTTGCCGCCATGTCGGGGGTCAAGTTATCGTCGGCGGTGCCCTGCATGATCAGCGCGGGCGGTGTTTCGACCGGTTCGCCGCGTTCGAAAATGAGCTGGGGGTTGCCTTCGGCCATCGCCACTTCGGAGGCCCAGAACTGATGGTGGGCTTCCACCAGGCGTTCATTGCCGCGATCCAGCACGGCGCGATAGCGTGCCAGCGTATCGGCCACCGGCCAGCAGACGACCGCGAAGGCCAGGCTGGCGTCAGTGCCCGCGAGCGGGATCGCGGCGTAGCGGGGATCGCGTGGACGCAGCACGTTGAGCAGCAGCAGGTGTCCGCCCGACGAGGTGCCGAGACCACCCACGAGATCGATGCGCGTCGAAAACCGTTCCGCGTTCGCCTTCAGGAAACGGATGCCGAAATTCACGTCGGCGACGGTTTCGGGATAGCGCGTGGCCGGTGGCATGCGGAAGTCGATCGACAGCACGACGATGCCGTGGGCCGAGAGGTATTCGCCGATCGCGACATTGTTCAGCCGATCGCCGGAAGTCCACGCGCCGCCGTGCACCTCGAGCACCGCCGGAAAGGGGCCAACGCCTTCCGGCCGGTAATAGCGGGCGAGCAGCGGCGCGGCGCCTGCGGGCCGAAAATACTCGACGTCTTCGGTGTGGATGGGCATGCTTTGCACTCGTCCGCGTAGGGCTCACGGCAAAACATATCACATCGGTGGCTTGACCCCATCCTTCTCGGCGTTCACGCGGGCCGCCGAGAGACTGCCGTCCGGCCTCTTCAGCGCGCCGATGAATACGGCGGCTCCGGGTTTCAGCAGGCTTGCATCACTCGGCGCAAAAGTAACGATCGGCGTATCCGGTGCGACGATGATTTCCGACTCGCCGCCCTTGTAGGTGACCTTCAAAACCTGGCCTTGCGCCGCGCCGGCGATGCCGGCGACGGTGGCATTGGTCATCAGGCTGTCCGGGACGAGATCCCACGGACGCTCTCCCTCCCCCGTTCCGCGCAAGGCCTCGGGAAAGATCAGGACCTCGATCGCGTGCAACTTTCCGTCGGTGCCCTTGGTCGAGGCCGCACCGACAAAGTCGCCGGCCTTGATGTCGGCGAGGTTCTTCTTGACGACGCCGGATACGGTAAAGTTCGGAGCGAGCACGATCGTCAATTGCTGGCCGTCGCGCGACTTGACCGTCAGCGTCTGGCCGTCGAGCTTGTCGACCGTGCCGCGGATGCGCGTGGGCGTGCCCTCCGGGGCGTTCTGGGCCGCGGCGGGCAAGGCCAGCACCGCGATCAGCGCGCCGGCGAGCAGCAATTTTGTCGTCATGGCGGTTCTCCCTTGGATCGATCGTGATCGGACGTCGCGGTTCGTATCACGAACAACCCTGCGATGCGCGCCGCCGTGGCTCACATTTTGGTGACCGCAGCACCGTGTTACCCCGTCGGCGGATAGGGCTTGCCGAGCGCTCGGGGCGGGCGCGCGCCGCCTACAAAGCCGGCGAGGATTGCGACCGTGATCAGATAGGGAAGCGCCTGGATCAACTGCACCGGCACCGCGCCGATGCCCGGCAGGGCCACCCCTTGCAGGCGAGCCTGCGCCGCGTCGGCGGCGGCGAACAGCAGGCAGGCGCAGAGCACCGGCCAGGGGCGCCACTTGCCAAAGATCAGCGCGGCGAGCGCCAGATAGCCGCGGCCCGCACTCATGTCGCGCAGAAAGCCGTTGCCCTGCGCCATCGACAGGCAGACACCTGCGACCCCGCACAATGCCCCGCTGACCGCGAGTGCCGTAAAGCGCAGGCGGGAGACCGACAGCCCGGCGGCATCGACCGCTTCCGGGCTTTCGCCGACGGCCCGCAGGCGCAGGCCGAAGCGAGTGCGGGCCAGCACGAGGGCGGTCAACGGCACGGCGAGCCAGGCGAGGTAGACCGGCAGGCTGTGGCCGCTGACGATCGTCGTGTAAATCCGCCCGGCGATTGGCACCTCGCTCAGCGCCCGGGCGAAGGGCAGCGCAATCGGACCGAGGCGCGCCCCGCTCGGCAGGGGCGGCGTCGTGCCGCGTTGCCCGAACCATGCCGAGGCCAGACTCGGCGCGGCACCCGCAGCAATCAGGTTGAGCGCCATGCCCGACACGATCTGATCGCCGCCGGCGCATATCGCTGCGACCCCGTGCAGCAGCGCCAGCAGCAGCGCCGCGGCGATCCCGGCACCGAACCCGAGAGCGGCTGAGCCCGTCAGCGAGGCGACCGCGGCGCCGGCAAAGGCGGCGGCGAGCATTTTGCCCTCGAGCCCGATATCGACGACCCCTGATCGCTCGGCATAGAGGCCGGCGAGTGCCGCGAGGACGAGCGGTGCGGCGAGTCGCACCGTCGAGCCAGCGAGCGACAGCAGCAGCACGCTCACGCCGTCTGCCGCGCCGGCGCCACCCATAGGGTTCGCAGCGATTGGCCGATATGGCCGCGCGCGACGCCGTCGAGCGCACCGCAGACAAAGATCACGACACCTTCGGCAACGGTGACGACGTCGCGGGTGACGGCCGGCATGTCGAAGGAGAGCGCGGCCCCGCCCTGGTTCAGCGCGCCGAACAGCACGGCGGCGAGCACGATCCCGAGCGGATGGCCGCGCCCGAGCAATGCCACCGCGATCCCGGTGAAGCCCGCTCCCGCGGTCAGGTCCGCGGTCAGGCGGTGTTGCGCGCCGAACAGCTCGTTGATCGCGATCAGGCCGGCAAAGGCGCCGCCGCCGCACACCGCCAGCAGGATGACCCGCGGTACCCGGATGCCGGCGGCGCGCGCCGCCAACGGATTGAGCCCGGCGGCGCGGATCTCGTAGCCGAGCGGGGTCCGGCGCAGCACCACCCAATAGAATGCCGCCGCGAGGAGTGCCAAGAATGCGATCGGGTTGAGCGGCGCGCCGCCGGCGTCGAGGCGGGTCCCGGCGGTAAGATCGGTCAAGGTCGGCAGCCACAGCGCGGACCTGAAGGTCCGCGTTTCGAGCGCGCTCTGGCCGGGAGCGATCAACACCTCGACCAGGAGCCAGGTCATCAGGGCGGCGGCGATGAAGTTGAACATGATCGTCGTAATCACGAGGTGGCTGCCGCGCTGCGCCTGCAGCCATGCCGGCACAAAGGCCCACGCGGCGGCGAAACCGGCGGCAGCGATCGCCGCCGCGGCAATCACGAGAGGCGCCGGCAAGTCGCCGAACGCCAGAACCACCAGGGTGGCGCCGAGACCGCCCAGCGCCGCTTGGCCCTCACCGCCGATGTTGAAGAGTCCGGCCTGGAACGGCAGCGCCACGGCGAGCCCTGCGAATACGTAATCGGTTGCGTAGAAGAGCGTGTAGCCGATCCCTTCGGGGTCGCCGAGCGCGCCGCGCAGCAAGCTGACGAGTGCCGTGCCAGGGGCTTCGCCGACGATCAATACCAGCCCGGCGATGGCAAGGAGCGCAGCCGCGAGGCTCGTGGCGGGAATCAGGAGGATGGCGAGGGCGCGGCTGAAGACGCGGTAGAGCCGGCGCATCGCGCCGCCGTCAAGAGCGGGCGAGCCGATAATGGGTGTCGAGGGTCGGCGGCCCGTCGCTCGCGACGATGCCGCGCCCGACGAGATCGAGCAGATGGGCGTGGACCGACCGCCCGGCAGCGCGGCGCAGCCCCGGCTGAAGGCCGACATAAAGTCGTTCGACGATCGCGTCGATCTGCCCGACCCCGGCGGAGAGGCAGTCGAGGATGCCGGCCTCACGCTCGCGGCGATGGGCGATGAAGGCGCGGACGTGCTCATGCGGCTCGGTGATCGCCGGCCCGTGGGTCGGCCAGTAGACCCCGTCGTGGCGCCCGAGCAATTTGTCGAGAGAGGCCATGTAGGCGCCCATGTCCCCGTCCGGCGGCGATATCACGCTCGTCGACCACCCCATGACATGATCGCCGCTGAACAGGATGGCGCTGTCGGGCAACGCGAAGCAGAGATGGTTCGAGGTGTGGCCCGGGGTGTGGACCGCCTCGAAGCGCCAGCCCTTGCCCGCGATCCAATCGCCGTCGCGCACCACGACATCGGGAACGAAGTCCCAATCGCCGCCCTCCTCGACCCCAGGCTCGCCGCGCCGGCCACCAGCATGCGGACCAAAACCGTAAGTCGCCGCACCGGTCGCCGCCTTCAACGCCGCGGCTGCGGGTGAATGGTCGCGATGGGTGTGGGTGATCAAGATGTGGGTCACCTGCTCGCCCGCAAGCCCGGCGAGCAAGGCATCGACATGCTCGGTGAGGTCGGGGCCGGGGTCGATCACCGCGACCTCGCCGCTGCCGAAGACGTAGGTTCCGGTGCCCCGGAAGGTGAAGGGGCTGGGATTGCGGGCAACGATGCGGCGGAGCCCCGGTGCCACCGGCTCGAGCCGGCCGTATTCGAACGAGAATTCGCGGCGAAATGGGATGTCGACGGCCATGACCCGGAGAGTACACGAGATCCCCCGCCTGCCCCAGGGGTTAGCGTGATATTCTGCAAGACCGAGGGAGACTGATCACGATGAAGATCAAGCTGGACATCGATTGCACGCCGGATGAAGTGCGGGAGTTTTTCGGGCTGCCGCAAATCAAGCCGCTGCAGGAGGAGCTGCTCAAAGAAGTTCAGGAGCGGCTGCGTGCGAACATTAAGGCAATGGACCCCGAGGCGATGCTAAGGACCTGGCTGCCGGCCACCCTAAAAGGGTTCGAGCAGCTCCAGGAGATGTTTCTCTCACGGATGGGCGGCGCCGGCGGCAAGCGAAAATAGCCGTGGCCCTTTCGCTGCGGACCTCGCGCTTGCTGCTGCGCCCGTGGCGCGACGAAGACATTGCGCGGTTCGCGGAAATGACGGCCGATCCGACCGTCATGGAATACCTGTTGCCTTTGTCGGATCGCGGGTTGTCGGTCGACGCCTGGGTGGCTCGGAAGCGTGCTCACTGGGACGAGCATGGCTTCGGGCAATGGGTCGTCGAAATCCCCAGCGAGGCGAACTTCATTGGGGTTGTCGGTCTCGAAACGGTCTCGTATGAGGCGCACTTCACCCCGGCCGTGGAAATCGCCTGGCGGCTCGCCCGAGCCCATTGGGGGCACGGCTATGCGACCGAGGCGGCCCAGGCCGCGGTCGACTACGGCTTCGATGAGCTCGGGTTACGGGAGATCGTCGCGGTGACGGTCCCGGCCAACCGGCGTTCGCTCTGGGTCATGGAGCGTCTCGGTATGACCCGCACAGCCGAGGATGATTTCGACCACCCACGCGTGCCGGAAGGTCCGCTGAAGCGATGCGTGCTCTACAGATTGCGTAAGCCCGAAGGACGAGCAGCTCACTTGTCAGGGCGGCGCGGGTAGACCTCTTCGGCGACGTTGTCGATCCAGTGGGCTGTCAGACCACGGACAGCAACTATCTGGGCTCCGATGGTGCTACCGCGGATCTCGTAGACGACGGCGCCGAGACGGCGCGCTCCGGGCATCGGCGGCTGCATCCCCGGTCCGACGAGAAAGGCGGAAGACGGCGCCCAGATGTAGCGAGTGCCGTCGTGCATGAAATCATGCGCCTTGTGGAGGTGGCCGCTCCCGACCAGAGCGACGGAGTAGCGGCGCAGTAGTTGGACGAGACCCGCGCGCGGCTGCGGCTTGACCGACCAATATCCGGTATCAGCCTCGTCTGGGCTGTCGAGGAACAATGGACGATGCAGGAACCAGGCGATGCGCCGGTCCTCGGCATCGTTCATGACTTCATCGAGCCAGTCGACCTGAAGCCCCTCTTCCCGCTCGCCGCTGCCAAGCAGCATGGCATCGAACCCGATCAAGCGGCAGTCTTCGACATCCTCGACCCAGCGGTCCAGGCCGAAATGGGCACGCCAGCGCTGAAGCCGCTCCTCGTTGACCGGCTGACGGATGTGGCGGGTATCACCGACATCATGATTGCCCGGCACCGCGCGAAACCGCACTCCCAAGCCGCGCATCAGCTCGGCGGAATACCGCAGATCCCCTTCGACATCGGCACCGTCCACCGTGACGTCACCTGTGTGGATGACGAGGTCGGGGCGCTGCTCGGCGATCCAGCGCGCGAGCGGCGGCCAATTGTCCGCGAAATGCGGCTTGCTCGGGCTCAGATGCGTGTCCGAAATCTGGATTATCCGCATCGTTACCTTCGGAGAAAGGCGGCGAGGTCCGGCATCCGAGTGAAGACGCGTGAGCATCCGGCGTCGCTCAGTCGATCCGCGTGATCTTGCGGGCAATGGCTGCCGCCACAAAAGCCGACGACCGGCATTTTGGCGGCGATCGCCGCCTCAACGCCGGGGATGCTGTCCTCGACCACGGTGCATCTGTCGGGCCGCGCGCCGAGGCGCTCGGCCGCAAACAGGAAAAGGTCGGGCGCGGGCTTTCCGACTGCGACCTGCGAGGCGCTGAAGACGTGCGGGTCGAACGAAGCAAGCAGCCCGGTCAGAGCGAGGCGGTGGCGGACGCGGTCCAAACGGCCGTTCGAAGCGACGCAGCGCGGCGTCGGCAGCGCGGCGAGGAGTTCCTCGACCCCCGGGACCGGCGCCAGTTCCTGATCGAAAGCGGCAGCCGAGCGGGCGCCAAATGTCTCGAAGAACGCGTCGGGCAGCGCTTGCCCGAACCGGGCCTCGACCGCAGCAGAGAGGGTGGCGCGGTTCTTGCCGAAACCGAGCCCGATGGCCTCGTCGATCGTCGTGGAAAAATCCATCGCGATCAGGCACTCGGCGAGGACGCGGGCGAAGATCAGCTCGCTGTCGACCAGTACGCCGTCGCAATCGAAGATGACGAGGTCGGGCACGGAGAGCCTTTCACCCTGGGGCGGTGGTGTGCTCGGTATATGGGCCCCGATATAGTGATCTGTCACCCTGGAAAGGACCTGCGCGATGCCCCGTTTCTGCGCGAATTTGGGTTTTCTGTTCGACGAAGTGCCGTTTCTCGATCGGTTCGATGCCGCGGCGCGGGCGGGCTTCACCGGCGTCGAATACGCGTCACCCTATGAGTACTCGGCGACGGTGCTGCGCGCCCGATTGAACGCCGCGGGTCTCAGCCAAATACTCATCAACAGCCCGGCTGGAAACCGGGCAGCGGGCGAACGCGGCATGGCCTGCCTGCCCGGACGTGTGCCTGCGTTCCGCGACGGCGTCGCCCAGGCGCTCGACTACGCGACGGCGCTCGACTGCAAGCTGGTGCATGTCATGGCCGGCGTCCCGCCGCAGGACGTCGCCTGGGACACCGCCGCCGCCCTCTACGCCGCCAACCTGGCTTGGGCGGCCGAAAAGGGCGTCAGCCGCTGGCGTCGGACTCGTCATCGAGCCGCTCAACCCGCGCGACGCGCCCGGCTATTTGCTGCGCACGCAAGAGCAGGGTGCGGCGATCGTCGCGGCGATCGGGCGTGACCGGATCGGGCTGCAGTTCGACATATATCACTGCCAGACCGCCCAGGGGGATGTTAGCCGGCGCCTCGAGGCGCTGATGCCGGCGATCGACCATATGCAACTCGCCGACGTGCCCGGCCGCCACGAGCCGGGCACCGGAGAAATCGGCTGGGATTATCTCTTCCGGCGTATCGACGAACTCGGCTATTCCGGCTGGATCGGCTGTGAGTACAACCCCGCCGGCGACACCCTGGCGGGGCTTGCCTGGCGGAAGCGCTACGGGGTCTGACCCTTCAGCCGCGCCCGATATAGGGCATCTTGGTTGCCATCACGGTCATGAACTGGACATTCGCGTCGAGCGACAGCGAGGCCATGTAGACGACCCCCTTGGCGACGTCGCGGACATCCATGCGCGGCTCGGCTTCGACCCTCCCGGTAGCCTGCAATCGGCCCCGCGCGGTGTCCTCGTTGCGCGTCGTTGCCGCGTTGCCGATGTCGATCTGGCCGCAGGCGATATCGTATTGTCGCCCGTCCAGCGACAACGACCGGGTCAGCCCGGTCAGCGCGTGCTTGGTCGAGGCGTAAGGCGCGGAATTTCGGCGCGGCACATGGGCCGAGACCGAACCGTTGTTGATGATGCGCCCGCCCTGCGGCTGCTGGCTCTTCATCATGCGGAAGGCATGCTGGGCACACAGGAACGAGCCGGTCAGATTGGTCGCGACCACGTCCGACCATTGCTCGAAGGTCAGGTCTTCGAACGGGATGCCGCGGGTGCTGGTCCCGGCATTGTTGAACAGCAGATCGATGCGGCCAAAGGTCTCTTTGCCCCGGTCGAACAGTGCTGCGACCGACGCCGGATCGCGCACATCGGTCGGCACCACCAGGGTCCGCGGCGGCGGGGCCTCGGCGAGCGTCCCGGTTTCTTCGAGCATCTCGCGCCGGCGCCCGGCCAGCACCACCGCCCAGCCGACTTCCAGCAGGGCGTGCGCGCTGGCGCGGCCGATGCCGCTGCCCGCTCCGGTGACGACGGCGATCTTCGTTGGCACGTCCATCTCGTCCTTTCTCCTTTTTAGAGCCGCCGCAGCGGTACCGGCCGGCTCGGCGAGACCAGTTCGTCTTGCGCCGCGACCAGCGCTAATTCGCCGCCGCCCGAGCGCATCGTCGCCTCGATCACGCCGTAGATCGCGGCGATCGTCGCCGTGAGCGCCTCGGGCACCGATTTGCCTTTGAGCAACCAGCCCAAGAAGAGCGCGGCCACCGCATCGCCGCAACCGGTTGCTTCGATCGGCAGGAGCGGCGTCTCGACCGCCCAGACGCCATCGGGTCCGGCCGCGACCGCAGCGACGCGGTCGGCGTCGGTTTCGAGGCTGGTCGCCAGCACAATATCCGGCCCGCTGTGCCGCAGCGCCGCAACCGCGCGGCCCGCATCGGCGAGGTTGCGTACCGGGCCCCCGGTCAGCCATTCGAGCTCGAAGCGGTTCGGCGTCACGACATCGGCAAGCGCCAGCGCGCGGTCGCGGAAGAATTCCGGGATGCCGGCGCGGACGTAGTAGCCGAGCCCAACATCCCCCATGACAGGGTCGCAGCAGAAGAGCGCGCGTGGATTGGCCTCTTTGACGCGAGCGACGATGTCGAGCAGCACCGGACCGGTCTCCGCCTCGCCGAGATAGCCCGACAGCACGGCGTCGCAGCGCGGCAGCACGCCCAATTCGGCAATCCCTTCGAAGAGGGTGGCGATCGCGGTTGCCGGGACGGTCTCGCCGCGCCACCGCTCGTAGCCCGTATGGTTCGAAAAGGCGACGGTGTTGAGCGACCAGGTCTCGCAGCCGAGGCGCTGCAACGGGAACAGCGCCGCCGTGTTTCCGACATTGCCGCAGGCGACCCAGGATTGGACGGAAAGCACGGTGGGCATGTCAAGACGTGCCAGAGCTCTGGTGGTCGAACACACGCTTGATATTGAGAAAGACGATTACCCCGCTGGCGACGAAAAGACCGAGCCCCGCGGCGTGCATGGCGCCGCTCTCCCAGGCGTGGGCGATGAAAAGACCGGCGAGCCCGATTATCGCGAAAAGCGGGATTGCGACGGCGAGGTTCTTCATGTCGTCGACGAGCAGAAAATTTCTCCAGCCTAAGGCCCCGCCGTCGAGCTGATGCTTCAGCCGCAAAAAGGCGAGCGCGACCGCGCCGAGGCTGAGCAGCAGGCCGCACTGATAATCGCCGGGTCCCGCATCAGCGCTTGCGACGAAAGCGCCGATCACGGCGAGCAGCCCAAGGATCACGAATTGAACCCAGAAGCCGAGCCACGACCAGAAAGCGCGGTCCGCATCGTCAGGCGTCGGACTTGTCTCGTCCATCCCCGTCTCCTTCGCCGGCGCAATTTAGCGCATTTCGGTCGAAATAGCCGTTGTCGCTGATATAACAGAACGTCCGAAAGGAGGGCCGATGCCCGCTGTCTTTCGCCCGCGCCGCAGCCTTCTCTACATGCCCGGCTCGAACCCGCGGGCTCTGGAAAAAGCCCGCGGCCTGCCAGCCGACGGGCTGATCATCGATCTCGAAAACGGGGTCGCCGCGGAGGCGAAGGAGGGCGCCCGGGCCGTCGTCTCGGCGGCGCTGGCTGTCGGCGGCTACGGTGCGCGCGAGCTGGTGCTGCGCGTCAATCCTCTCGATACGCCCTGGGGCCATGCCGATCTCGCCGCCGCAGCGACGATGCCGATCGACGCGGTGCTGTTGCCCAAGGTCGAAAACGCCGACCGGGTGCGGCTGACCATCTCGCTGCTCGACGCGCTGGGGGCGCCGGAGCGGCTCGCCGTCTGGTGCATGATCGAGACGCCGCGCGGCATCCTCGACGCACGCGAGATCGCGGCAGCGAGCCCGAGGCTAGCGGCATTCGTCCTCGGCACCTCGGACTTGACCAAGGAATTGCACGCTCTTTTCACCCGTGACCGGCTGCCGCTGATCACCTCGCTAGGTCTGACGATGCTGGCCGCCCGCGCCTACGGGCTGGCGATCCTTGACGGCGTCCATTTGGACCTGGCCGATGAAGAGGGCTTCGCTCTCTCATGCCGGCAGGGCCGCGAGCTCGGCTTCGACGGCAAGACGTTGATCCACCCCAAGCAGATCGCGCAGGCCAATACAGCCTTCGCGCCGAGCGCGTCGGAGGTCCAATGGTCGCGGCGGATCATCGCCGCATATGCCGAGGCGGAGGCCGCGGGTAGGGGCGTCGTGCTGGTCGACGGCAAGCTGATCGAAGCCCTTCATGTCGAGAACGCACGCCGGCTGGTGGCGCTTGCCGAGGAGATCGACCGGCTCGCCTCCGTTGACACTCCCCGGCACGCGGTCTAAGTCACCCGCGCACGCTTGGGACATCAACGCCGGGACCGCTGTAAATGAGATCCGCCGACCGGCCGATTTCGCCGCACCTTCAGATCTATCGCTGGCAACTTACCTCTGTCTTGTCGATCCTGCACCGCGCGGCGGGCCTGGCGCTGAGCGCCGGCACGATCCTTCTGGTGTGGTGGCTCGTCGCCGCCGCTTCCGGGCCCGACGCCTATCAGGGCGTCGCCGATTTTCTCGGCTCCTGGCTCGGGTTCCTGCTGCTGTTCGGTTGGACGCTGTCGCTGTTTTACCATCTGTGCAACGGGATCCGGCATCTCGTCTGGGATACCGGCCATGGCCTCGACCTCAAATCCACTTACCTCGGCGGTTGGTTGGTCGTCGGTGGGACCGGCGCGCTGACCTTGATCGCCTGGATTGCCGGAATCTCCAGCTGGGTCTACTAAAATGGCGGCAACGCGGATGCGCTCGCCGCTCGGCCGCGCAATCGGCTTGGGCTCGGCAAAGGAGGGCGTCGAAGATTGGTGGCTTCAGCGCATCACTGCGCTCGCGTTGGTGCCGCTGACCCTATGGTTCGTGATCGCCGTTATCCGGCTCGCCGGCGCCGATGTCGACACCGTGCGAGACTGGGTCGGCCATCCGCTTCCGGCAATTTTTCTGGTGCTGCTGCTGATTGCCACCTTCTGGCACGCATCCCTGGGTCTGCAGGTCGTGATCGAGGATTATGCGCACGCCGAGTTCGCCAAGCTCGGCCTCGTGATCGTCGTCCGCTTGGCGTGCTTCGCCTTGGCCGTCGCCGGGATCTTCGCCGTGCTCAGCATGGCCTTGGAAACGACGAGCTGATTGGGAGACCTGCGATGCCGCTGGCCTACAAGATCACCGACCACAGCTATGACGTCGTCGTCGTCGGCGCGGGCGGGGCGGGGCTGCGCGCGACGCTGGGGACGACGGCCGAAGGGCTGCGAACCGCCTGCATCAGCAAGGTCTTCCCGACCCGCAGCCACACCGTGTCTGCACAGGGCGGCATCAGCGCGGCACTCGGCAATATGGGGGAGGACGATTGGCGCTGGCACATGTACGACACGGTCAAGGGTTCCGATTGGCTCGGCGACCAGGACGCGATCGAATACATGTGCCGCAACGCGATCCCTGCGGTCATCGAGCTCGAGCATTTCGGCGTGCCGTTTTCGCGCACCGAGGACGGGCGGATTTACCAACGGCCCTTTGGCGGCCACATGAGGGATTACGGTGAGGGCGACCCGGCCAAACGCGCCTGTGCCGCCGCCGACCGGACCGGCCACGCGATCATCCACACGCTCTACCAGCAATCCCTGCGCCACAATGCGGAATTTTTCGTCGAATACTTCGCGCTCGACCTGATCATGGACGATGAGGGCGTCTGCCGTGGGGTGATGGCGTGGAACCTCGATGACGGCACATTGCATCGTTTTCGCGCCCAGATCGTGATCCTCGCCACCGGCGGGTATGGCCGGACTTATCTTTCCTGCACCTCGGCCCACACCTGCACCGGCGACGGGAATGCGATGGTGCTGCGGGCCGGGTTGGCATTGCAGGACATGGAGTTCATCCAGTTTCATCCGACCGGCATCTATGGGGCCGGCTGTCTGATCACCGAGGGGGCGCGTGGTGAAGGCGGTTATCTGACCAACAGCCAGGGCGAGCGCTTCATGGAGCGCTATGCGCCGCATGCCAAGGATTTGGCCTCGCGCGACGTCGTCAGCCGGGCAATGACAATCGAGATCCGCGAGGGTCGCGGCTGCGGGCCGGACAAGGACCACATCCTATTGCACCTCGAGCACCTGGCGCCCGAGGTATTGCATCAGCGGCTGCCCGGCATCTCGGAGACGACGAGGATCTTTTCCGGGGTCGAAGTCGCGCGCGAGCCGATCCCGGTCGTGCCGACCGTGCATTACAACATGGGCGGCATCCCCACGAACTATCACGGGGAAGTATTACGGCCGACCGAGCAAGATCCGGATGCGGTTGTTCCCGGGCTGATGGCGATCGGCGAGGCGGCGTCCGTCTCGGTGCACGGCGCCAATCGGCTCGGCTGTAATTCACTGCTCGACATCGTCGTCTTCGGCCGCGCCGCCGCGCATCGCGCCGCCGAGCTGGTTCGGCCGGGCATGGCCCATCCACCCCTGTATAACGGCGCCGGGGAGGCGGCGGTCGATCGGCTCGATACGGTGCGTCACGCAAAAGGCCCACGTCGGACGGCCGAGATCCGCCTCGACATGCAGCGCGTGATGCAGAACAATTGCGCCGTCTTCCGCACCGCCGAGGTGCTGAGAGAGGGTGTGAGCAGGATCGACGTAGTGGCGCACAGCTTTGCCGATCTCGGCATCTCCGACCGCTCGATGATCTGGAACAGCGACCTCGCCGAGGCGCTCGAGCTCGAGAACCTGCTGGAACAGGCGGTCGTCGCCCTGCACTCGGCCGAGAACCGGACTGAGAGCCGCGGCGCCCACGCGCGCGAGGATTACCCTCAGCGCGACGATCAGAACTGGCTCAAGCACACGGTCGTGCGGCTCAACGGCGAGGGTGCGGTCGAGATCGGCTACCGCCCGGTCCATCTCTCCACCCTGTCGAACGAGGTGCAGACCTTCCCGCCCAAGGCGCGAGTCTATTGACCGCTTGGCTCGAAACCGTCTGTAAACGACCGGGTTATCGACTCCATGCCGTCATTCCCGCGCAAGCGGGAATCCAGGAGCGGCAAGCTCTTGCGGCACCGGCCCTAGACCCCCGCTTCCGCGGGGGTGACGGTAATATGGCGGATCCTGGTCAGCCGTTTCGCGTCGACCTCTAAGGACCTTCAATGGCTGAATTCACCCTGCCGGCGAACTCAAAGATGGGTGTCGGCAAGATCGTCCCGGGGCCGCCGGGTGCCACGCGGGTGCGCGAGTTCAAGATCTATCGTTGGAACCCCGAGGACGGCAAGAACCCGGTCATCGACACCTTCGGGATCGATCTCAATGATTGTGGCCCGATGGTCTTGGACGCACTGATGAAGATCAAGAACGAGATCGACACGACATTGACCTTTCGCCGTTCCTGCCGCGAAGGCGTGTGCGGCTCCTGCGCGATGAACATCGACGGTGTCAATACGCTCGCCTGCATCAAGGCGATCGCCGACATCGAGGGCGCGGTGCGCGTCTACCCGCTGCCACACCTGCCGGTCATCAAGGACCTGGTCCCCGACCTGACCCACGTCATTGCCCAATACCAATCGACCCGGCCCTGGCTGCAAACTGCGAGCCCACCCTCGCCCGACCGTGAGCGGCTTCAGTCGGAAGAGGAGCGCGCGAAGCTCGACGGCCTGTGGGAATGCATCCTGTGCTTCTGTTGCACGACCGCCTGCCCGAGCTATTGGTGGAACAGTGAGCGCTATCTCGGGCCGGCGGTGCTGCTACAGGCGTATCGCTGGATCGCCGACAGCCGCGACGAGACGACCGGCGAACGGCTCGACGCGCTCGAAGACCCGTTCCGGCTCTACCGCTGCCACACGATCATGAACTGCACCCGCACCTGCCCAAAGAACCTGAACCCGGCCAAGGCGATCGCCGAGATCAAGAAATTGCTGGTATTGCGACGGTAGATTGAGACCGCGGCCCACCCGCCGAGGGAGCCTTGATGCGGCGTCGGATCATCATCGACACCGACCCCGGCATTGACGATGCAGTCGCGATCCTCTTTGCGCTGGCGGCGAGCGAGGAATTGGAGGTTCTCGGCATCGTCGCCGTCGCCGGCAACCTGCCGCTTACGCTGACCGAGCGCAACGCGCGCCGGATCTGTGAACTGGCCGGGCGGGCTGACGTACCGGTTTATGCCGGCTGCGCGGGGCCGATGCTGCGGCCGCTCAAGACGGCGGATCACATTCACGGCGAAACCGCCCGCGACCGTCTGCTGTTACCCGAGCCGACGATGGAGCTACGGGTGCAACACGGCGTCGACTTTCTGGTCGACACATTGCGCGCCGCCGAGGCGGGCACGATCACCTTGTGCGCATTGGGGCCGCTGACCAACATCGCCATGGCGCTCGTCAAGGCGCCGGAGGTCGCCGGCAAGATAGGCGAATTGGTCATCATGGGGGGAGCTTGTTTCGAGCTCGGCAATGTGACGCCGTCCGCCGAATTCAACATCCATGTCGACCCGCATGCCGCGGCGATCGTCGTCGACAGCGGCATCCCGATCACGATGATCCCGCTCGATGTCACCCATCAGGTGCTGACCACGCCGCCGCGCCTCGATGCGCTGCACTCTCTCGGCAACCATTGCGGCGCGGCAGTCGCGGCGCTGCTGACCTCTTTCGAGAAGAGGCGCCGGCGCAAGTTCGGGTCCCGCGGCAGAGCTCTTCATGATCCGTGCGTGATCGCCTATCTGCTGCGCCCCGCGTTGTTCGGAGGGCGCGAGGTCAATGTGGCGATCGAAACGCAGAGCCCGCTGACCAATGGAATGACCATCGTCGATTGGTGGGGCGTCACCGGCAGGAGGCCCAATGCCCGGCTGATGAACACCGTTGACGCGGGCGGTTTTTTTCATCTCTTGACGAAAAAGCTGGCGCGTCTGCCTTAACCGGAGCTGCGGGCCGGCCTCCTCGTCGAACGTGCTGGCGCGGAGACCAGCAAGTTACGATCGAGTTGCACAAGGTTATCTAGGTTACAATACGAGGCTATCAGTGCGATGCAGTCGGGCGACTCTTCATACGACAGGATTTCTACGGTTCAGCAGGTGATCGTTGGGAACTCGTGCTCGAATGCCCACGCCATTACACCCTCGACCTCGCGTTTGCCGAGCTATGAATTATAGGCGCTCATTGGGGGCTCCTGTCTCCGGGGACTGTCTGTGTCCAGGTGCACGAGAGTACGCCAAGAAACGGGACGGGCTAAGGCGCGGGCCGCGACGCGATCTACCGGCCGCGCCTGACAGCGGATTTCGCTGTAAGCCAGTCACGAGCGTTTAAACCGGCTTGTTGACCGCCGACTTGATCGCGCGCGTGCCGAGATCACTGACCGAGTGCGACGCGCGAAAGGGAAATCTATACTCGGACTCGTGTGAAGCGCGCCAGCGCAGGAAAGCGCGGGCCGCGTACAGTAGGGGAAGAATTTGGTCAGCAGAAAGCCGTCATCCTGTCCGCCTTGGCGTTACCGGCTGCTGACCAGAACCACCGCAAGCGGTGCACAGCCCCGGCTCCCGAGAGAGGATCGGATGTATGTCCTTATCGGCCTCGCCCCCGTCCCGCGGCTCGAGGCCCGTGCCCTTGCACTTTTCGCACTGGATACCGGTCGTCATTGACACCGTGCGGGATGAACCGGGGCAGTCTCGGCAAGCGGCGCCGGGTGGCCCAATCCCCCACGCCGCACGCCCACCCAGGTCTGGCCCGGAGTTCCCCGCGGCCAAACCAGGCTCGATGCTAGTCGATCAGGGGCGAACAAACGGTTAATCCCGGACCAAGCCGTATTTACCGGACGCCAGGATATAGGCGGTAAGCGTCGGCTCTCAGCGACCAATTTATGGAACGAGTTCATCGCAATCAGAACAATCTAGGCTAGCGGAAGCGGCTCTCACCGCCGGCATCTTCCATTCTTATCCGGCTCCCACGCGAGAACACCAGATTTAGGTGTCGGTGTAAAGGATTCCGCAGGGTGGAGCGTCGGCTACGCCCGTAATGCCGAGCGCCACGGGTATGAGAACGAGGAGACTTGTGTCTGCTTACCCCGCCTTCTTTTTGCCCTCACCGTGCTGCTGCGCGGGACCCTCCTGGAGTGGCGGCGGCGTCACCGGCCGGCGGGGCGCCCAGGGCACTTCGCGGATCCTGTTGAGATCGATTTCCGGCATCGGCAGGTCGAGCTGGCGGAGCACGGCGTTGGCGAGCTCGTTGTAGCGCTCGAAGCTACGCCGCAGCCTGCCGCGCCAAGCGGGGATGCCGCCGCTGGCATGCAGCTCGAAGGCCGATTCGCGGCCGTCGAGTGCCGATGAGACGTGATCCCAGGCCATCTGCAACAAAGCCGAGCGCTGCACGGCGGTATAGCCGCCTCCGCCAAACGAGTCCTCGATCCCGGCGGCGATCTCGGGTGCCGCGAGGTCGCGGTCGGATGGCGCTACGACGAGCGAGGATCCGGGCAGGATGCGCAGGATCTCGGCCATGCGCTGACGCGCCTTCAGTATTGCGATGCCGCCGACCGAGAGATGGCCGTGATTGGGGACGCAGTAGCCCTCTTGTGTGAACTGGGGGTCGCGCTCGGTAGCGGTCAGGCAGCTCCGCACCGTCTGCACTTCGATCGCCAGATCGACCAGGTATTCGATCGTCGCCTCGTTTTGCACGAGCCCCATCGCATGGCTCAAGGCGAGGGCGAGGCCGAGCGTGAATTCGGCCTTTGACAGCCAGCCGTAGAGGTGGTGCCAGATCAGCCAGCGGACCACCGGTTCGGGGGATGGACCCAACAGAAAGACGCTCTCCCACGGGATGAATACGTCATCGAGCCACATCTGGCCGTCGAGCTCGTCATAACGGCTGCTGAGAGGTGCCGCGAACGGGTTGGCATCGCGCACGGCAATCTTGCGGCAGACCGTGGTGACGCCGGGCGCGTTGACCGGGACAATAAAGGTGGCCCGATGCTCGCCGATTTCGAGGCCAGACAGACTGCCGACATAGACGTCCTCGGCATAGGCCGGGCTGGTGTGCATGCCGATCTTGCCGCGAATGACGATTCCGGCATCGGTCTCCTTGACGATCTTTAGCGCGACCCGCTCTCGCGGGTCCTCGCGCATACGGGTGCCGATGTTGGGGGCGCCGCCGCAGAAGGTCAGAAACCGCCCGGTGTGGGCGATCATTTCGCGGTATCGCGACGCGGCGGCGATCTGCTCCGCTGAGACGTTGAGCTCCTGCAGCGAGCAGAGTAGGCCCAGTGCGATCAAGTGCCCGTAGCACGGCGTGTGGGTGATGTTTCCGGCGCTCAAGAATGTCGTCGCGGAGAAGAACCGCCCCATGCCGGTGAGGTCGTCGGCATTTCGAGGTGCGACATAGGCCCATGGCATTGCGTCCTGCGGCCGCAACGCGATGTCCACCCACGCCGGGTCTAAATGCAGGTCGTACCAACCGACATATTCATCCACCATCGCGCGGGTCGCCGGATGGGTGGTGACATCCTCGACCCAACCTTCGCCCATTACCCAGACCCGTCGCCCATCACGCAACGCCGCTCGGTATTCCGCCCCTGTCCTCATCGCCTGCTCCTGCTCTCGTTTCGGGGTCCGCGGCAAAACCGGTGCCGGTCGGGAGAGGTGGTCAGGTTTAACCTGCCGCGATGCTCATATCCATAAGGTGATCGGAATGGGGCAGGCGACAGGAATTCGCGGGGTGCCCACGGCTGCCCGGTTCACTTTTTGCTGCAGCTACACGAAAGTGGCGCCGGCGACCGTACCACCTGGACCGTCTGGGGCCGGACTTGTTCGGGCCTCCCCTAACTTGCAGAGCCTGCTGTCGGCCGCCCGGGAGGCGCGGACGGCCGGGTCGAGTTCGGCCAACGGGATCGAGCATTATAGTTTTCCATAGAGATCCTCTGCTCACGGCCGGGTTTCTTCAACCAGACGGCCATGGCGTCAAGCCCGATGACGTCGTCCGGACGGGATTTCATCGGTTCAATGTCGTTCGGCCGCGGGTAGCCATCGGCCAACGAGATTCGCAGAGCTTCACGGAACGCGGTCTACCGACCGATCGGCACCTCGACCAGGTTCGATAGCGCGCGAATCAACTGCTGGGCCGTGAATGGCTTGCCGAGCCGCGGTTGCTCAGCGTACTCGGGGGGAAGCGCTTCGCCGGAATAACCGGTGACAAAGATGAAGGGCACGCGTCGTTCAGCCAAGACCTTCGCTACCGCATAGACGCGCTGGCCCCCGAGATTGACGTCGAGCACCGCAGCATCGCAACTCTCTTTGGCGGCCGCCTTTAGCGCGTCCCAGTCGCGGAAGCGGCCCCACGACCACACACCCGGCAGACGTCAACATATCGTCGAAAAGCAGCGATATCAGATAATCATCCTCGACGACCAGGACCCTCAACCCTCGAGCGAGCGTGCCACGGTCCGTTACCCCGGTTCCGGCGCAGATGGAACGACCCCGAAAGTCAGATTGGCGGGGCTTGTCGGCACGCGGATCTTGCAGCGGAGGGCGTGGTCAATCACTTCGAGCCTTGCTTCGCCTTGGAGTTCAAAGGGGATGCCGCGCTCGATCAGATGGGTCCCGAAGCCGCGCCTCGACAACCCCTCGATCTCTGGTCCTCCGTGCTCTGTCCAAATCAGCTCGAGGCACGGCACAGCATCACCGGTAATCATCCACCTGACCGCGACACGACCACCGGCAGTCGACAGGGCACCGTACTTGGCGGCGTTGGTGTGAGCTCGTGAAACACCAGCGAGAGGATCAGTGCCGCACGCGGCTTCAGCAGCACCGGTGGTCCGCTGATCCGCACATTGGATCCGTCGCCCACCGCATGCGGGCTCAGCGCAGCCAAGATCAGGTCCCGCAGCGCTGCGTCGGTCCATTGGGCCCGCGACAGTAACTCGTGGGTCCGCCCCAGAGCGTGCAGACGGCTGAGAAAGTCATCTTTGGACACACCCTCTTCCAGGGTGCGTTCGGCGATCGACGAGACGACGGCGAGAGAATTCTTGACGCGGTGGCTGAGCTCGGCGGCGAGAGCCTTTTGCTGCTCCTCGGCAGCGAGGATATTGGTGACATCGATAAAGGTTACGACCACACCGTCGACGGCATTGTCATTCCCGCGATACGGAAGTATTCGCGCGAGATAATAGCCGTTATCACCGGCGAGGCTGACCGATCGCTCTATCGTCTCACCGCTGGCGAACACCGCGCGCATGTCAGCTTCGAGACCTGGTGGTCGAGCCGGCTGACGATATCGGTCAACGGACGACCGCGGTCGGTCGGAATGAGGTTGAAGATCTTGGTGACTGCCGGGGTAAAGCTGCGGATCACGAGATTGCGGTCAAGGAAGATTGTCGCGATCTGCGTACTTTGGAAAAGATTTTCGGTATTGGCGCGGTCCAGCTCCTCGATCTTGCTGCTGAGCTCAGAGTTGACAGTCTGCAACTCCTCGTTGACCGATTGCAGCTCTTCCTTGGAGGTCTCGAGCTCTTCATTGGTCGATTGCAGCTCCTCGTTGAGCGAGAGCAGCTCCTCGTTCGATGACCTGAACTCCTCGTTGGCGGTCTCGAGCTCCTCGATAGTGGTGTTCAGCCGCTCCTTGGTCTCCTGGAGCTCCCTTTCGATCTGCTGCGCCGTCTCGTCGCCAGCAGGGTGATCAGCAGCGGCGCCTGCTTCCTGCGGTCTGATTGCGGCCGCATCGATGAACACGACCGCATAGACGGTCTCGCCCCCTTCTGTGATCGGCTCGATCATCAGGTTGATTGTTTGAATTCCGCCGTCGACCTGGACGGCAATGCGGTCGCGCGTATCCCGCTGTCCCGATACCTTCACCCGGCGCAAGCCCGCGCGCAGATCTACCCGCAGCCCCGGGCGGGCCATCGCGACAATGTCGCGGCTTGGCGGGCCGGGGGCGGCCTGAAGATATTTCCCGGTCCCGGCAGAGAAAAACAGTGCCTCGCCGCGTTCGTCGGCGATGACATAGGCGGGAGTAAACTGCGCTCCGACAGTATTGGCCACCGTCCGCAACAGCTCGGTCCGCTGCGGAGGGAGGCTTTGATTGGCTCCGCCGGCAGGCTCTGCCCTGCCGGCACTCGGCAGGAATGGGCGGAGCGGGAGAGTGGGCCGCGTGACCAGCTCGCGGCGCCGAAAAATCCGGTTTCTTCTGTCGATCGGAAAGAATGACTCGCTGGACCGCGAGACGTTCTCGGCCAGCCCGAGGAAGAGGAAGCCGCCCGGCCGGGTCGCATAGTGGAACAGCGGGAAGATCTGCGACTGCGGCTCGGGCTTCAGATAGATCAGTAAATTGCGGCAAGAGACCAGGTCAAGGCGCGAGAACGGCGGATCGCGGATGACGCTGTGGTTCGAGAAGATACACATGTCGCGGAGCTCTCTTGCCACCCGATAGCTCCCTGCCTCAGGTAAGAAGAAGCGCGCAAGCCGTTCCGGCGAGACGTCCTTGACCAAATTCGGCAGGTAGCGCCCGGCCCGCGCGAGACCCAGCGCGGCCTCATCGATGTCGGTGCTGAAGATTTGCACCCTCGGCACAAACTTTAAATCGTCCATCTGCTCGCGCAAAAGGATCGCGATCGAATAGGCCTCCTCGCCGGTGACGCAGCCCACCACCCAGACGCGGATCTCGTCGTCCGCACCCTTGCCTTCAAAGAGCTTTGGAATGACCAGCGTTTTGAGGGCGTGGAAGGAAGCGGGGTCGCGGAAGAAATCGGTGACGCCGATCAACAGAGCGCGAAACAGGGCGCCGATCTCATCCGGCCCCTTTCGCAGCCGCTCGACGTAATCTTCGAGACTTTGAGCCTGCACGATCTGCATGCGGCGCTGCACACGGCGCTGAACGGTAGTATCCTTATAGGCACTAAAATCGTGCCCGGTTCCCCTATTCAGCAGGGGAAAGACGTTGGACAGCGCGCCGTTCGCCGGCTCCAGGTCGACGGCTTCGGAATTGCGCGCATAAGCAACAAGTCGCTCCGGAATATTCTCCACCGAGAGCAAGAGATCGACAAAACCTGCGGCCACTGCGCTCGCCGGCATCTCGGGGAATCGAGGTCGGCTCGTATTGGAGCCTTGGGCAATGGTCAGTCCGCCCTTTTCCTTGATCGCTTTGAAGCCGAGGGTTCCATCGCTGCCGCCGCCCGAGAGCAAGATGCCGATCGCACGCTCCCCCTGGTCTTCCGCCAAAGAGCCGAAGAACAGATCGATCGGGTTTCGCTCGCGATCGATGCCGCTGGTTTGGCGAAGGCGCAACCGGCCCTCCTGAATGGTCAGGATCGCGCCGGGGGGGAGGACATAGACATGCTGCGCCTCTACGGGTTTGCCGTCGCGCGCGGTCGCCACCAGCATCCAGGTTGCGCGGCCGATGATCTCGGCCAGCATGCTTTCACGGCTGGGATCGAGATGCGTAACAACCACAACCGCCATGCCGTTATCCTGCGGCACGGCCTTGAAAAATGATTCGAGCGCTTCGACCCCGCCCGCCGAAGCGCCGATGCCACGATCGGATGATCAGAAGCCATCGCCTGCGTCCTGGGGCCTATGTCGGGACTCGGAATCAAGCGCATTTCACGATCTCGTTGCAACACAGTGCAACGAACCGCGCGATCATGATCGTCCGAAGGATGACCGTCGGTCTGCGGAATATCAGGTGGCGGCATCAGGGCGCGCGACCAGCCATGCGTCGCTCGGGTGAATTGCGCCGGTGATCTTTCCTAAACAGCCGCGCGTGCGAGCCTCGCCCGACGAAATAAGTGATGCTTTCGTATTTTCGGCGTTCGCGAGCAGCCGCGTTCGGACGCCCGACCCCTAAACCACTCATGTATTGTTCACTTCTGTGCAACGACGCCCGGATAGCTAACACGCAGAATGGTCAATTACACGTCAAAATTGATCCTCAAGTCCAATCAAGTCCGGCTACCGGGTGGGGGTATGGTTTCGCAGGTTTGACTGCTGGTACGCTCAACTCGCGAGCCGCCAGCGCAGGGTCTCGCCGGCACGAAAGGGGATGAGCGCATTCTTGCCCTCGCCGATAGATTCCGGCACTGGAAAAGGCTCGCGACGCAAGGTCACCCGAGCCTCATTGACCGGCAGCCGATAGAATTCCGGGCCGTGCAGCGCAGCGAAGGCTTCGAGGCGGTCGAGTGCGGCGTCTTCTTCGAAGACCTCGGCGTAGATCTCGAGCGCGCACGGGGCGGTGAAGATGCCGGCGCAGCCGCAAGCCGTCTCCTTGGTCGAAACGGCATGCGGCGCGCTGTCGGTGCCGAGGAAGAACCGGGGATTTCCCGAGGTCGCGGCCTGGCGCAAAGCCCGGCGATGCTTCTCGCGTTTGGCGATCGGCAGGCAGTAGAGATGCGGGCGGATCCCACCGGCGAAGATCGCGTTGCGGTTGATCACGAGATGATGGGCGGTGATCGTCGCCGCCAAGTTCGGGCCGCCCGAACCGACGTAGGAAACTGCCTCCTCGGTGGTGATGTGCTCGAGCACGATGCGTAATTCGGGGAGCCGGCGCCGCAATGGGTCGAGCACCCGGTCGATGAACACCGCCTCACGGTCGAACACGTCAACCTCGGCGTCGGTCACCTCGCCGTGGATCAACAGCGGCATGCTTAATGCGGCCATGCGCTCGATCACCGGCATGATCCGATCGTAATCGGTGACGCCGAAGGCCGAGTTCGTCGTCGCGCGCGCCGGGTAGAGCTTGACTGCGGTGAAGACCCCTTCCTCCCAGCCCCGGGCGACCTCTTGCGGATCGGTCGTGTCGGTCAAGTAGCAGGTCATCAGGGGAATGAATGCGGCATCCACCGGCAACGCGGCGAGGATGCGCTCGCGATAGGCGCGCGCCGCTGCCACCTCGGTCACCGGCGGCACTAGGTTCGGCATGACGATCGCGCGGCCGAATTGGCGCGCGGTGAACGGAACGACCGTGGCGAGCATCGCGTCGTCGCGGAGATGGACGTGCCAGTCGTCCGGACGGCGCAAGGTCAACGTATCGGCGCTGATCGCCATGTCGCTCTCTAGCAAAGCAACCCCATATCAGGATAGGCCGGCGCGGGGGGTGTTGCTATCGTCAGCGACGGCACTTCTGGAGGGCGGCATGAGCGGTTGCATCGTCGGTTGGGCGCACACCAAGTTCGGCAAGCACGAGGGCAGGGACATCGAGTCGCTGATTGTCGAGGTGACGCAGGCGGCGTTGGCCGATGCCGGCGTTACGGCCGCCGATATCGACACCGTCTACCTCGGCACGATGAACGGCGGGTTCGTGCGCCAGGAGTTCCCGGCCTCGCTGGTCTTCCAGGCCGATCCCGGTTTCCGCTTCAAGCCGGCAACGCGCGTCGAGGACGCCTGCGCCACCGGCTCGGCGGCGATCCATCAGGGGCTGAACGCGATCGCTGCCGGGCGAGCGCGTCTGGCGCTCGTCGTGGGCGTCGAGAAAATGTCCGGGGTCTCCGGTGCGCAGGTTGGCGACATCCTGCTCGGAGCCAGCTATCGCAAAGAGGAGGATGCCATCGAAGGCGGCTTTGCCGGCATCTTCGGCAAAATCGCGCAGAGCTATTTTCAGCGCTACGGCGACCAGTCCGACGCGCTCGCACGGATCGCCGCAAAGAACCACAGGAATGGCGTCGCCAACCCGCTCGCCCAGATGCAAAAGGATCTGGGGTACGAATTCTGCCGCACCGTCTCCGACAAGAACCCGATCGTCGCCGGCCCGCTGAAGCGCACCGACTGCTCGCTGGTCTCCGACGGCGCCGCCGCGGTGGTGCTTGCCGACACGGCTACCGCACTGAGCCTGAAGAAGGCGGTCGTCTTCCGTGCCGCCGAGCAGGTCAACGACTTCCTGCCGATGAGCCGGCGGGACGTCGTCGCCTTCGAAGGGCCCGCCCTCGCCTGGAAACGGGCGCTGGCGCATGCCCGGCTCGCGCTCGACGATCTCGATCTGGTCGAGACCCATGACTGTTTCACGATCGCCGAGCTGATCGAATACGAGGCCATGGGATTGGCGCCGAAGGGCGAGGGAGCGCGCGCGATCCTCGAAGGCTGGACCGAGAAGGACGGCAAATTGCCGGTCAATCCGTCGGGCGGGCTCAAATCGAAGGGGCACCCGATCGGCGCGACCGGGGTGTCGATGCACGTGCTGGCGGCAATGCAGGTGACCGGCAAGGCGGGCGGCATCCAGGTACCGGGCGCGTCGCTCGCCGGGGTGATGAACATGGGCGGCGCCGCGGTCGCAAATTTTGTCAGCATCCTCGAGCCGCTGCGCATCTGATCCACACCGTCATCCGCGGGCTTGACCCGCGGATCGAGATTGCCGAGGTGACCAATGGCAATGTTCCGCGCGCTGGTGTTGCACGAGGAGGGTGGCAAGGTCGTCCCGCGGATCGAGGCGGTCGATGAGGAGCAACTGCCGCCGGGTGAAGTCACCGTCGCCGTCGAGTGCTCGACGCTCAACTACAAGGACGGGTTGATCCTGCAGGGTCTCGGCCGGCTGGTGCGCACATATCCGCACATCCCGGGCGTCGACTTCGCAGGAACCGTCGAACACTCGGATTCGCCCGAGTTCGAGCCGGGTGATCCGGTCCTCCTGACCGGCTGGAGGGTGGGTGAGGTCCAATGGGGCGGCTATGCCGAGAAAGCGCGGGTCAAGGCTTCGTTCCTGGTGCGTCGGCCGGAGGGGCTGAGTGCGCGCCAGGCGATGGCGATCGGCACCGCCGGATTCACCGCGATGCTCTCGGTGTCAGCCCTCGAGCGCCACGGGTTGCGCGCCGGTTCCGGCGATGTCCTCGTCACCGGCGCCGCGGGCGGAGTCGGTGGTGTCGCGGTCTCGCTGTTGTCGCGGCTCGGACACCGGGTTGTCGCCTCGACCGGCCGGCCGGAGCTGCACAGCTATCTGACCGAGCTCGGCGCCGCAGACCAGATCGACCGGGCGACTCTCGCGGCGAAGCCGTCGCGGCCGCTCGATGGCGAGCGTTGGGCCGGGGCGGTCGACGCGGTCGGCGGCGCCACCTTGGCGACGATCCTGACCCAGCTCAAATACCGGGCGAGTGTGGCCGCCTGCGGCCTCGCCGGCGGCAGCGATCTGCCGGCGACAGTCATCCCGTTCCTGTTGCGCGGGGTGAGCCTGCTGGGGATCGATTCGGTGATGTGTCCACACGAGGAGCGGAT
>Ga0209446_1000081_pt1 | contig 26684 bp, 23 predicted proteins | sample BogFormECP04_OM2_FD_188242 | JGI IMG/M metagenome (GOLD analysis project Ga0209446, IMG submission 188242) | Bog forest soil microbial communities from Calvert Island, British Columbia, Canada - ECP04_OM2 (SPAdes) (version 2) | ecosystem: Environmental > Aquatic > Freshwater > Wetlands > Bog ... | reverse complement strand
AGCGTGTCATGCAATTCCTGCGCGATGTGCTCGCGCTCGAGCAGTCGCGCCTCGAGCCGGTTCCGCAGTCCGGCCTGGATCTGTCTGAGCCTCAGGCTCCAAAGTAGCCATAGCACCAACGCTCCGGCGGCGGCACACATTCCCAGGAACCATTTCGTCTGGATAAATGACGGCGGTATGTCGAAATCAACGGCTGCTCCCGTTTGATTCCAGACACCGTCGTTGTTCGAGGCGATCACGCGAAATCGGTAGTGCCCCGGGGCAAGGTTGGTAAAGTAGGCCTGTCGCCGGGTACCCACGTCTTGCCACGGCTGGTCCGTGCCCAACTGGTAGCGAAATCTCACGCGCTCCGGAATTGACAGGCTGAGTGCGGTGTAACTGATCTGCAAGTTGCGCGTCCCGATTGGCAGCCTGAGACCGGCGGACGGCTCGTAACGAACACCGTCCGCAATAACAGCTTGCACGTCGACCGGTGGCTCAAGTGCGTTGCGCACCACGTGCTGGGGATCAGTCCATGCAAGTCCGCTGCTGGTGGTAAACCACAGGCGGCCGTCGGTGCCCTCTACCATAGTTGGCACCGGGCGAAGTCTTACAGGCATGCCAAGCATGCCGTCGCGGAAATCAAGTAACGTATACGGGACCGCGTGGCGCGGATCGTGTACGACTCGATGCACCTCGTCTGCGGATACCTTCATCGCGCCTTCGCTTGTACTCAGCCATAGATCGCCTGACGCAGTTTCGACAATTCCGGAGACGGTCGGCATGGCGGCGCCGCCCAGGCGCGTGACCGTATTGAATCGACGGCCATCGAAATACGCCAGGCCATGCTCTCCGCCGACCCACACGTTGCGGGTGCGCGCATCAATCGAAAGTACAGCCCCCACATCGAGGCCATCGGTGGCGGACAGGTGCCGTACCGTATCCGTGTCTACGATTTGAATCTGATTATTCGGAAATCCCATCCAGACGTGACCGTCGTTGTCGGTTGTCAGGCTTACCGTCGGGTCTCCGTAGCGGGTCCACCTTCCGTCGGCAAGGCGAAACACACCGGCACGCACGATCGACACCCACAGCGCACCTGACCGATCCTTGGTCATCGCCTGGACCCCCGAGAGGCCTGTCTTGACTAAATTCTGGACAGGGAGGTCGATCGCGACCCAGCGCTGCCCTGCGGAATGCCAGATCTTATCTGGACCGCCGAACCAAAAAACGCCGTCAGGATCGCGATAGGCGCAGGTGATCTCACCCGGACCAGGCACCGCTTCAACTGCTGATCCGTTCTTGATCTTGAAAGCACCATGTTCGGTATATAGGCCGACCATTATGCCGCCATCGTCGCCGGCCACCAGGGCGATACCACTCGACATGGCGAATGCACCCGCATCGGGAAGGTCGACCTGGATCAGGCGTGACTCGCGAAACTTGTCCAAGCCTGCAGCGGTTCCGATCCAGACATTGCCCTCACGATCTTCAAGGCCCCGGCTCGCCCATTTGGATGTCAGACCATCGGTGCTCGAGAAGCCATCCGCCGAAGCCCCGTCAGTCAATCCCTGGTGCAGTAGGCTCGCTGCGTCCCTCAGACGACGCAGACCCGTTTGCGTTGAGAGCCAGTAGGCGCCTTGGCGGTCAATGAACTTGAGGTACATCGGGCCCGATCGCGGATCTGCCAGTCGAAACCAATCTTTGCTCACACTCGTTGGGTCAGAAGGGACATACAAGGCTCGAATGCCGTGCTTCAAATCGGTCAGCCACAGGATTCCGTCCGGGCCTTCAACGAAGTCGATTTCGCCGCTGAACCGGATATCCGTGGGTGTAAGCGCGCGTTGCCCAGGGCGCCGATACATGAGCGAGTCGTTAACGACGACCCACAGGGTTCCGCTTCCGTCGAATTGGAGCGTACTCACGTATGTCTTGGGCAAACCCAGCTCAGCGCTTACGTCGATCCATCGCGAGCCGTCAAAGCGCCTCAGACCGCGCGTGGTCGCTGCCCACACGGTGCCGGATTTATCCTGCGCGAAATTACGGACACTGCCCACCGGGAGTCCGTCAGGCTCACCATAACTCGTCAGGCTGCCGTCGTTGATGAAGCTCGCACCGCCAAACGCGTAGCCGACCCAAAGGCCACCCGACGGCGGCGCCCACAGCGAATAGACGAAATTGGAAAGCAATGGCCGCCCATGAATGTGGTCGATGCGCTCAAAGCGAACACCGTCGAAACGGACCAGACCTGAGGCACTGCCGATCCACAGATAACCGTCTCTCGTCTGAGCGAGCGACGAGATATAGGTCGGTGCGCCCTCTTTGGCGGTCCACGCCGTGTGATAGTACTGAGATATTTTGAGGTCCGGCGGCAACGCGCATACCGGCGCGGAAAGCAGGAGTGCCGTCATGCCGGCGCACACCGACCGGAGAGAGTACTGCAAGCAGATGCGTAAGCGATCGGTCATGATGCTTCGCTGCGCGAACAAGGTCTGGCAGGCCAGTTCTGCGAACCGCCGGAAGAATGTGTGAGGTACTGTAACAATGTGTCGTGTAACTCCTGTGCGATGTCTGCTCTCTCGAGACGCCCACCCCCCACGCGGATAATGTTGATACGAAACTGGTTGCGCACGCAGCTCTACACTCACCATATCGCCAGCAGTGTCAGGTGTCACTCGACAATGCACCCTACCCAAAAGTGGTACGAGAACGTCCCCGCATGTCGTGACGCGGGTCTTGGCTGTCGGTGATAGTTTACTCGCTAACATATCGCGGCGAAGGCACACCGACGCGGGAGCAGCCACGCCGGCCCGCAATTTTCTTAAAGGAGATCTCGCAAGGTAATTGAAAATGGAGCGTGCGTGCGCATAAATTCCATTTCCAGCGAAACGTATGGAAGGTTGGCGGGCATGCCTAAGCAAGACCGACACCTGGTATACGTGTCTGGTGAATGGGAAGTAGATCTCGCGCGGCGCGAACTGCGAACTCGCGGAGTCCCAGTTCCGCTAGGGAACCGCGCGTTGCAGATCTTTGTTGTTCTGATTCAGTCGGCAGGGAAACTCGTCACTAAGGACGAACTCATGGCCCGTGTATGGGCGGGCGCGATTGTGGAGGAAAATACACTCGAGGTTCACATATCCGCGGTGCGCAAGGCACTCGGACCCGATCGGGGAACGCTGAGAACGTTCTTTGGCCGTGGTTATCGCCTGGTGGGAGATTGGACGATTCGGAAGGAGAGCTCGCCGGTGGACCCGGTTGCCTTCGATCCGACGCCGATCCACGTCCAATCGCTTCTGAACACTCTGCCCGCGGCAGCTTCCGAGGTCATCGGGCGAACTGCCGCCGTGCAGCACCTTCAGGATCTTCTTTCCGCCTATCGAGCGATCACGCTGACGGGACCTGGCGGTATTGGCAAGACTACACTGGCACTCGAAGTGACTCGCCGCCTGTTCCCGATCTTGAACGGTGATTGTGGCCTTGTTGATCTGGCTTCACTGTCGGATCCTTGTCTTGTGCCATCCGCAGTCGCCGGCCTCCTTGGCCTTAAGCAGGGCGGCGATGAGATTTCCGCGGAGTCCATCGCTCGCGCCATCGGAGTAAGGAAGCTGCTCCTGGTTCTCGATAATTGCGAACACGTTATTGACGCGGCGGCGAGAGTGGCGGAAAGCGTATTGCGCTGGTGTCCGGCGACTAAGATTGTGGCGACGAGCCGCGAGGTTTTGCGGATCGAGGGCGAACACGTCTATCGCGTTCCCCCGCTGGAGGTACCGAGCCACGAACAGGAGGATTCAGACATTGTCCTCAGGCACAGCGCCGTACAGCTTTTCATCGCCAGGGCGACGGCGCTAAACTCCGAATTCTCGCCGCACGGAGAGAACCTTCGAACGATTGCTGCTATCTGTCGTCGCCTCGATGGCATCCCGCTCGCTATCGAGTTTGCGGCGGCGCGTGCCACCGCAGTTGGACTTTCGCAGGTCGCCTCGCACCTCGATGATCGTTTCGCGTTGCTGACCGGGGGACGCCGAACGGCTCTGCCGCGTCATCAGACGCTGCGAGCAACCTTGGACTGGAGCTATGACCTCCTGTCCGGCCCGGAACAGTGCTTACTACGCCGATCGGCGGCTTTCGCCGCTGGGTTCACACTCGAGGCGGCGATTGCCGTCATGCGCGACAGCAGTATGGTCGCGTCGGCTGTCGTGGAGGGCATTGCGAACCTCGTCGCCAAATCGCTCCTGACATTGGATGCATCGGCACCCTCGCCCCGTTGGCGGTTGCTCGAAACCGTAAGAGCGTACGCGCTCGAGAAACTGGCCGAAAGCGGTGAAACTGAACAGGTCGCGCGACGTCATGCGGAGTTCTTTCGGGACCTCGTCGCGCTAACCTCGCGCGTGATGGCGCTGCGACCCATCGCCGAAAGCGTGGCTTCCTATGCTCGAGAACTGGACAACGTCCGCGTAGCACTCGAATGGGCCTTTTCTCCGAGCGGAGATACTGCGATCGGCATCGTGCTTACGGTTGCATACGTGCCCGTGTGGCTCCATTTGTCCCTCGTAGCCGAGTGCCGTGAGCGCGCAGAACGTGCATTGGATAGCCTTGAGAGGGGACTGGATTTCGGTGCGCCCCTCCGAATGCAACTGCAGCTCATGCTGGGGACCGCGCTGCTTCAATCGACTGGGGTCGAGGAGAAGACTGGAATAGTGTTAGCCAAGGCGCTCGAAGCCGCTGAGACCCTGGATCACGTCGACTCGCAGCTGCGCGCACTCTGGGCCTTGTGGAGCTACCGGTACAACCTCGGTGACCACCGGGCAACACGATCTCTGGCAGAACAGTTCTCGCGGCTTGCAAGCCGCAAAGGTGACCCAGCCGATATTCTTGTCGGTGATCGCCTCATGGGAATTACCATGCACTACACGGGCAACCAGACGCGAGCTCGGGACCACCTCGAACGCATGCTTAAGCTCTACACGGCGCCAAGCGATCAACGGCACACGCTGTGGTTCCAGCAAGACCAACGCGTGGTTGCTCGCTTGATGATCGCGCGGGTGCTCTGCCTGCAGGGATTTGTAGATCAGGCTAAACACGTTGCGGAGGCGAGCCTCAAAGATGCTCAGGCGATGGATCAAATACTCACGCTGCGCTACGTGCTTGGTTGGGCGGCGTGCCCCATTTCGCTCATGACCGGCGACCTCGCCGCCGCCGAGCGGTCAGTGGCGATGATGATCGACCTCGCCCGGCATCGCCTGCCCTTCTGGGAGACAGTGGGGCTTCGCCTGAAGGGGACGTTGCTGATCAGGCGTGGAGAGTTCGCAGAGGGTTTGGACTTGTTGTACACGACAGGCGACAGAGCCCGTTATCCGGACGTGCTCGGCGTTCTCGCCGAAGGTTTGGCCGGCCTCGGACGGCTTACCGAGGCCCTCGTCGCAGTCGAGCGAGCACTGTCGACTGCTGACCGCAGTGGAGAACGCTGGTACCTTTCCGAGCTACTTCGCATCAAGGGCGAACTGCTGCTCCAAGTCGCCGGAGCTCAACCGGCAGCCTCGGCGGCCGAAGACTGCTTCCATCAGGCGATCGAGCTGGCGCGGCAGCAAGGTGCCCTTTTCTGGGAGTTGCGGGGCGCCCTCAGCTTTGCGCGTTTGAGGGTCCATCAGGATCAGCCGGCCTATGCGCGACAACTCCTCGCGCCGGTGTACAACCGGTTCACGGAGGGCTTCGAGGCACCGGATTTGCGTTCCGCAAGGGCGATGCTGCACTCGCTGTCATTTGGGGTTGCTTAAAGGGAGGCGAGACAACTGGCCGAAGTTGCGCGGCGAGGGCGGGTTCCCGCGCATGTCCGACGCCCGGCGTTTTGGCAATCGAGCGAGCGATTTGGAAAGACCGCGCATAACTTTCTGAGCAAACATCTCGGTCGCGAGATCATTTCCAGCGCCTCAAATCCACGATTGGGGTTCCGGTAAGGATGCGGACTCATGGCCTCCTCAGTGCAAAAACAATGGCCGTACGCGGACTGACAACTATACGCAGCAGTTACGGGCCCGAAGAGACCATGAATCGGTTTGAGGCCGAAATCAGGGCAAGGGGCATGATCGCATTCGCGCATATCGATCATGGGGCCGCGGCGGCAGCCCTTGGACTGTCCCTACGGCCGACCGAGCTACTAATCTTTGGCGATGCAAGAGGCAGCACTCCGCTGATGGAATTAGCCCAGACCACTGGGATTGACCTGCCGCTAAGAGCGCTCGTCTGGCAGGATGAATCGGGCGTCACGTGGCTTTCCTATAATGATCCTAACTGGATAGCGAAACGGCACGGACTGCGCTCCGGGGTCGAGGCGACTGTCAGTGTCATGATTGCCGCGCTCAACCAGATGGCAAGATCGGTCGCCACATCTCCGCAATAAAGCATCGCTTTGCCAGCGCAATCGACTATTCATAGCGCAAGCCTCTTCGTCCCGCGAGCGCCTTCCCCAAAATAGAAACCGTCGTACTTCAGAATTGTCTTCAGAATTTTTCAGCATTACCGCAAGGAATCCACCCGCCCGGCGATAGTAGGCTGCCGATCAGCGAGGTGCGCGATGTACTCTTCCGATGCCCGGACTGCCTTTGCAGCCGATTCACCGTGCGATGTGCAATCCAGCCTGCTGCACCGAAACATCGTTGATGACGAGCCGGACTGGCGAGTTCCAGGCCACGCCTCGGCGGCGGCCTTATCGGCGTCGAAGGTAGTTGCCACGCGATGGCATGGGGGCAACGGGCGGACGCAAGAGTTTGGCGCCGAAACGCCCGCGGATTGCCATGTTGTCAAGATCGTATTGCGCAACACGAATATTCGATTTGAGGTGGCCGGCCGAACCGTGCTGGATGGAGTCACCACCCCTGGGACGGTCCACGTCACCGAGCCCGCCGCCCCGGTTCGTTGTCTGTTTCGTGGGCCCTACGATGTCCTGCATCTTCACGTACCCAACAATCTAATCGCCGAATGCGCCCGCGACATGATCGGCCAGCCAATGCCGATGCTTTGCTCGAAGAGCGTTCCACGCAAGGATATAACAATCGATGCACTATCGCGTGCGCTGCTTGAAGCCGACAGAGTCGGTGGCTCGATTGGACAGCTCTATGCGGACTGCATCGGCATCGCCATCATCGCAAGGCTTCTCGCCTCGACTAACCGCCTGGCCACGGCCGAGCGACCAAAGGTAGGCGAACTTTCGCGATGGCGACTGAAGCGGGCCATCGACTATTTCGAGGCCCAGCTCGGCAAGCCCGTGAGCCTTGCCGATGTTGCTTCGTCCGCCGGCCTCACGCGCATGCATTTCGCGGCGCAATTTCGGGCTGCCACGGGTCTGCGGCCTCACGAATACCTTTTGCGTCGGCGGATCGAGAGGGCTCAAGAGATGCTCGCCGGAACCGGCATGCCACTGGTGGATATCGCGCTATCGGTCGGCTTCCAAACCCAGTCACACTTCACCAGCGTTTTCAAACGCTATGCGGGGCAGCCGCCGCGGGCGTGGCGCGAGTCGCGCGGCGTGACAGTGCGCACTAGATCTCCTCGGTGTCGGTGCTCGCCCGAGGGCACTTGACATGATGCGCGCAGAAGCGGTTTCCCAAGCGGGAACACAGGGGCTGCACCGAACCGGGAAGTCCTGGACTAAAGACGCCGCGAGGAAAATCAGGCGCGGCCCTCTGGACGCATCATCCCCCGTTCAGGGGATGAGTAGCGTCGCATCAGAATAACGTGCTGCCAATGAGCGTAAAGGAGTCTTCAGAGTCAGATTCCTATCAATTCGCTCCGGATGAGCGGCCGGCCTTCGTGGGTTCTCCGTTCTCGCCGCAGCACCCCTCGTGGCGCCGCGCAATGTTCGCGTGCGTCGCACTGCTGACCGGCGTGTGCGCAACGTTTCCGAATGCGCTTGTCACCGTGAACGTAGGTTCGATTTCCGGTTCTCTCGGTCTATACGTCGCGCAGGCGAGCTGGCTGCCGGCAATTTATGTAGCGATGAATGCCAGCGCGAATCTCACGCTGATCAAGGCGAGAACACAATTTGGCATTCCGACTGTCACTCAGGTGTTGCTCGTCGCTTACGTGGCCGCTGATTTTCTGCAATTCATGTTTCCTGGCCTCGTCTCGGCTGTACTCATACGCGCAATCAGCGGCGTGACGGCGGCGTGTCTCACAACGCTTACGGTCTACTACCTGATGCAGGTTTTCTCAGTCAAGCTCAGACCACTAGCGCTCGTGATCGGTATTGGCCTGACGCAACTCGGTACGCCTTTTGCGCGCCTGGTGCCCGTGGAACTGCTCGCCGTCGATGGATGGGGCGGGCTACATTTGATCGAACTTGGCGTGGCAACCGGCTTACTCGCGATCACGCTCGCGTTTCCACTCCCGCCAAGCGATCGCAGCAGCGCTTTTAGGCCGCTCGATCTGATGACCATTGGACTCATTATTCCCGCAATGCTCCTACTCTGCGGGGTGCTGAGCCTGGGTCGACTTGAATGGTGGACGGATACTCCCTGGCTCGGCTGGGCACTGGCAGCGGCAGTTGCATTGTTTGCGCTCGCGGGGCTGATTGAAACGCACAGAGCGCATCCACTCATTCAGTTCGGCTGGCTTAGCGGCACCGACATTTTGCGCTTCGGCGCCGTCGCGTTATTCGTGCGGCTCGCACTCGCCGAGCAGACTTACGGTGCGGTCGGTTTGCTCACTTCGGGCGGATTGACCAACGATCAGCTACGAACCCTCTTCGCCATCGTCGCCGCCGCGATGTTGGCGGGAATTCTGGCCGCGGCACTCACCTTGTCCGAGCGGCGAATACCGTGGCAGGTGATGATTGCAGCGCTGGTTATCGCGCTCGGCGCGTGGATCGACACCGACGCAACCAATCTTACGCGACCACCACAATTGTATGTAAGCCAGGCGCTGCTTGGGTTCGGCACGACGCTGTTCATTGGGCCGGCGCTGGTTTACGGCTTACTTCGCGTGCTCCGCCGCGGCGCCGATGTTCTCGTCAGTTTCGTGGTGCTTTTCAGTGTGACTCAGAACGTGGGCGGATTGCTCGGCTCCGCCGTCCTGGGAACTTATCAGGTCATGCAGACGCGCGCCCACGCCCACGCACTATCCGAACACATGCGCGCCTCAGATCCCGGTGTTGTCGATCGCATTCGCGTCGGCGCGGACGCTGTTGCGGGCGTCGTGGCCGATTCAACGCAGCGCGTCGCAGAAGGGGCGAGCTTGCTTGCGCGAGCGATGACTCAAGAGGCGAGCGTCGCGGCATACACCAACGTGTTCAGGTTTGTCGAGATCATGGCACTGATGATCGCGATTTATATCGGATTGCTACTTTTTCGTGGCGAGCTTCGGCGACAGAGCGCGAGTACATCGGAGAGCCCGGCGTGAGCAATACCGAGACCGAGTCCGTGCCCACGCCTGTGCCTGCGCCTGTGCCCGCACCCGCACAGCATTGGCGCCCCAAGCCCCGGCGACCCATCGTGATCGCAGGCATCGTGGGGTTTGCGATCGCTTCGGTAATCGCGATTCTCGCCTTCTGGCGGCTACCACCTTTTCACGCGTCGGAGGAGAAGACCGAGAACGCCTACGTCCGCGGGCGCACCACCGTGATCGCGTCGCAGGTCAGCGGATATGTGGTAGCCGTACCAGTGAGGGATTATGAGCGTATGAGCGCTGGACAAGTTCTTGCTCGCGTCGACGATCGGCTCTATCGAGCTCGCGTCGAGCAGGCGGGTGCCAATGTTGCGGCCGCCGAAGCGAGCCTGGCGAACAATGCACAGGCACAGGCCTCGGGAATTGCTTCCATCGCTGGCCAGAACGCGGCGCTTGAGAGCGCCGAGGCTCAGCTTCTCAAAGCGCGCGCGGATATGGCTCGTGCTGATCATCTGGTCGGAGACGGCTCGGTGTCGATCCGAGAGCGCGATCAAACGTTGGCTGCGCTACGGCAGGCGGAAGCGCAAGTCAGCCAAGCGAAGGCCGCAGCAGCCATTGCTCACCAGAACCTGCGCACAGTGGAGGTCGCTCGCGGCGGCCTCGAAGCCCAGGTTGAGGCGGCGCGTGCGCAATTGGATGCCGCACAGATTGATCTCGACCATACAACCATTTTTGCGCCGGAGGAAGGTCAGCTCGGGGAGATCGGCGTGCGTATCGGCCAGTATGTCACCAGTGGCACGACGCTCATGTCGCTGGTGCCTGGCGACAAATGGGTGATTGGAGATTTCAAGGAGGCACAAACGGCTCATATGGCTCCCGGTCAACAGGCCAGCTTCACCGTCGACGCCCTCGACGGCGCGCGGCTCAACGGTCACGTTGAGCGACTGTCTCCCGCGGCCGAGTCGGAGTTCGCCGTTCTCAAGCCCGACAATGCCACAGGCAACTTCATCAAGATTCCGCAGCGGATCGGCGTGCGCATCGTTGTGGATCCGGCGCAGCCGTTATTATCCCGCCTCAGACCCGGGATGTCGGTGGAGCTGCGCGTTAATACCAGAGGTGGGCCGTGAAGACGGCATTCGCCATCATCGGTGTTCTGATGCTGGGAGCGTGCGCCGGTCCACGTCCCAAGATACCGATGAGCGCGTCTGTCACACCGCCGCAAGCCTGGCGCGCTGATACGAGCCGGGCGGGAGACGTCAGTGCGAGTTGGTGGCAGGCCTTCGGCGATCCAGTGTTAACGCGCGTCGTCGATGCCGCGCTCATCAACAATATCGATATCGCCCTGGCAGCCTCACGGGTGACCGAAGCACGCGGCCAGTTCCATCTCGCTAAGGCACGGACATTGCCCGACGTCGTCGCTGGCGCGGGCGGCGGCCGCGAGCGTGATATTAACCCCGGCTTTGGATTTCCGGAAAGCCAGAATGCCGGCGAAGCCGAGTTGTCGATTTCCTACGACCTCGATCTCTTCGGGCAGCTGGCCCGTGCTGGCGATGCAGCCCGAGCCGCGCTGTTGTCCTCTGAAGCCTCGCGTGACAATGTACACCTCGCGATCGCGGCGGCGGCCGCAAGCGGTTACATCACGCTGCGTGCTTTCGATGCACGTCTTGCGGTGCTGCGAGACACACTGATCGAGCGGGCGGACTCTCTCAAGATTGCCCGGCGTCTTTATGAAGCGGGTTATTCCTCGCAGCTCGATCTCGCGCAAGCCGAGTCGGATTACCGAGCCACCGCACAACAGATACCCGCGGCGCAGCTAGCCATCGCACGTCAGGAAGACGGCCTGAGCATTCTGCTCGGTGTCAACCCGCGTGCCATCGAACGCGGCGTCGATCTGATCGATCTTACACTGCCCTCGGTGCCCATAACGCTACCGGCTGCGCTGCTTCGGCGCCGGCCGGATATCGTGGCAGCGGAGGAACAGCTGGTTGCCGCCGATCGATCACTTGATTCCGCGCGGGCTGCCTTTCTGCCCGATGTGCAGCTCTTGGCGGCGGGTGGGCTTGCCGCCTCGACCCTGGTCCCAGGCAGCCCACAATCGGTGTTTTCGCTCGGCGCACGCGTTCTCGCCCCGATCTTCGACAGCGGCCGACTTAAGGCACAGCAGGAAATAGTGGCGGCGCAGCGCGATCAGGCTGCCTTGGCCTATCGAAAGGCAGCGCTCGCCGCCTTCCGCGAAGTGGAAGATTCACTAGCCGGCGTTCAGCGCCTCGATGAACAGGAAGCTGCCTTGGTGGCACAGCGCGATGTTCTCGCACGGACGCTGAGGCTCGCGACCAACCGCTATCGTGCGGGTTATTCGCCCTATCTGGATCAGCTCGACGCCGAGCGGGGATTGCTGTCGGCCAAGCTCTCGCTGGTGCAAAGTCGGGCCGATCGCTTGAATGCACTCGTAAGTTTGTATCAGGCGTTGGGCGGTGGATGGCAGAGCATACAAGATGATTAATCTGGCGACAGTAGGTCTCGTCGGCGAATGCTGTGAAACCTGCGCGGGTCACTCACTACACAAGTTGGAGGTGCATAACCGATGAGCAGCTTGCGTGAACCAACGCCCACCGACCCGGCGGTGCTCGCCGCACCTCGGGTTCGACTGTCCAATTCACGGGATTCCCACAGCATGCTTGTGCGAATGTTCTCGATTGCTAGCTCCGCTATGTTGGTCGCGTCGTGTCATGAGGGGGTTCTTGACCCGCACGGTCCGGTGGGCAAGGCAGAGCGAGTCATTCTCTACGATTCGACCGCGATCATGCTGGCGGTCGTCATTCCTGTGATCGTGCTCACGCTGGTATTCGCTTGGTGGTTCCGCGCCAAAAATAAGCGAGCCCAGTACCGGCCGGATTGGGAATATTCCGGGCGGATCGAGATGATCACTTGGTCGATTCCGGCGCTGGTTATTTTGTTTCTCGGCGGCATCGCGTGGACCGGGTCGCATGACCTCGATCCCTCGGTGCCGCTGGCAGAGTCCACGCCGCCGCTCGATATCGACGTCGTCTCCCTCGACTGGCGCTGGCTCTTCATCTATCCGCGTGAGGGGATCGCGAGCTTGAACCGTTTGGTTGTTCCCGCGGGAGTGCCGCTTCGATTTCGCCTGACCTCGACGACGGTCATGAACAGTTTTTTCGTGCCGCAGTTGGGCAGTCAGATCTATGCGATGCCGAACATGGTCACTCGGCTCAGTTTGCAGGCCGACCACCCGGGCACTTTCGAGGGTCTTTCGGCGCAGTTCAGCGGCGATGGCTTCTCCGACATGCGCTTTGATCTTGTGGCGACCGGGTCTGAGGCCTTCAAGGACTGGGTGAGCACTACGAAAACACAAGGCGGTGTGCTTGACGCGGGGACATTTGAGGAGCTGAACAAGCCCGCTAAGGCCGAGGGGCCGCAGACCTACGCGCAGGTGGGCGAGGGTCTGTTCGACAGCATTTCTTTTGGTCATATCGCGGCGGTCTCGCCGCAACGAGGGCAGTAAGATGCTGGGCAGACTCAGCTGGGCGGCTATTCCGTTCGATGTACCGGTCGTGATGATCGCAGCCGGCAGTGTGGGCTTTGTCATCTTTTGCCTGTTGGCGCTGGTGACGGTCAAAGGCTGGTGGCCTTACTTGTGGCGTGAATGGATCACCAGCGTCGATCACAAGCGCATCGGCGTGATGTACATCATTCTGGCGCTCCTGATGCTAGTGCGTGGTTTCTCAGACGCCATGTTGATGCGTAGCCAACTAGCCCTTGCCGCCGGTCACGCACAGGGGTACCTGCCGCCCGAACATTACGATCAGATCTTCTCCGCCCACGGCACCATCATGATCTTTTTCGTGGCCATGCCGTTTGTCGTCGGGCTCATGAACTTCGTGTTGCCGCTACAGCTTGGCGTGCGCGATGTCGCTTTCCCGGTGCTTAACTCCGTCAGCTTCTGGCTGACCGCGGCGGGGGTGCTGTTGGTTAACGTGTCGCTCGTGGTCGGCGAGTTCGCCCGCACCGGCTGGCTTGCCTATCCGCCGTTGAGTGAGATCGCGTACTCGCCCGGCGTCGGCGTCGACTATTACCTGTGGTCCTTGCAGATTTCGGGTTTGGGTACGTTGTTATCAGGGATAAATCTGCTAACCACCATCTTGAAGTTGCGGGCGCCGGGTATGGGTTACCGCCAAATGCCGATTTTTTGTTGGACCGCACTCGCGGCGAATCTCCTCATTGTCGCGTCATTTCCGATCTTGACGGCGACCTTCGCGATGCTGTTGCTCGATCGTTACTGTGATTTTCATTTCTTTACCAACGATCTTGGCGGCAATCCCATGATGTACATCAACCTGATCTGGTGCTGGGGCCATCCGGAGGTTTACATCTTGATACTTCCGTGCTTCGGGGTGTTCTCGGAGGTGGTCGCGACATTTTCCGGTAAGCCGTTGTTCGGTCGTCGCTCGATGGTGATGGCAACGATGGTGATCTGCGTGCTGTCCTTCCTGGTGTGGCTGCATCATTTTTTTACCATGGGCGCGGGCGCGGATGTCAATGCGATCTTCGGCATCATGTCGATGATCATTGCCATCCCCACCGGCGTGAAAATTTTCAATTGGCTCTTCACACTGTACGGCGGCCGCATTCGCTTTACCGTGCCCATCTACTGGACGATCGGGTTCATGGTGACATTTGCCATCGGCGGGATGACCGGTGTGCTCCAAGCGGTGCCGCCCGCCGACTTTGTTCTACACAACAGTCTATTTCTGATCGCGCACTTTCATAATGTGATAATTGGGGGAGTTGTCTTCGGTGTCATGGCGGGGATCAATTATTGGTTTCCCAAGGCCTTCGGTTTCACGCTGAATGAGCGGCTTGGCAAAGCGGTGTTCTGGTGCTGGTTCGTCGGCTTCTACCTCGCCTTCATGCCGCTCTACGTGCTGGGACTCTTGGGCGCCACTCGGCGCATTCAGCACTATTCGAACATGCATTGGCAGCCGCTCATGCTCGTTGCGCTCGCCGGCGCTTTGTTGATCCTCTTAGGCATCGCACTGACCGGCGTGCAGCTCGCCGTGAGTATTCGCCAGCGCGAACGCAATCGAGATGTGACGGGGGATCCGTGGAATGGTCGTACGCTCGAGTGGTCCACCCCGTCACCGCCGCCAGTGTGGAACTTCTCGCATCTGCCGCAAGTGGACCGGCCAGACGCTTTCTGGGCCATGAAGCAACAGCACGGGACTGCGCAGGATCGCATCCTCAAGCGGACCCATGAAACGCTCCATATCCCTCGGAATAATCCGACGGGCTTCTATATCGCGTTCTTTGCGGTATTACTGGGATTCTCGCTCATTTGGCGCATCTGGTGGGGCGCCGGATTAGGACTTCTGGGGGTGATCGTGGTTTGTCTCCTGCAGGCGTGGCGCACCGATGGCGAGGTCGAGGTGCCCGCGGAGAAGGTCGCCGCCTTTGAGCGGCTCCATGGGCCAAAGGAGAGCTTGGTATGAGCGCAGCGGAGCAAGCACTTGCGACTACCGATGCGGTACCGCTCTCACTTCGCGGTCCTGCGCCAAAGCGCGTGGTCGCGGGCTACGGCTTTTGGTTGTTCTTGCTGTCCGACATCATAATATTTGCCGCGCTCTTTGCCGCGTATGCGGTGCTTTCAGGCGAAACCGCCGCCGGCCCAACGGCCGCCGACCTATTCGACAAGAAGCACGTGCTGATCGAGACCGCATGCCTCTTGGCCTCGAGCGTTACCTGCGGCTTTGGCTCGCTCGCGGTGCAAAGCGGAGACAGAAACTCGACTTACTTCTGGATGGCGATCACATTCATTTTGGGTGTAGCGTTTCTAAGCCTCGAAGTGAGCGAGTTCAGTCACATGCTTAAGATCGGCGCGGGGCCCTCCCGCAGCGCCTTTCTCTCGGCCTTCTTTACCCTGGTGGGTACCCACGGACTGCACGTGACTGCAGGCCTTTGCTGGCTGATCGTCATGCTATTGCAGGTGGCAACGCTCGGATTCCAGCCGATGGTAAGCCGCCGCTTCTTCTGCTTTGGCTTGTTCTGGCACGCGCTCGACATCGTTTGGATCGGTGTATTTACCATCGTCTACCTGGGAGCTCACTGATGAGTACCGAAATCGAAGCTCAAGGTAAGGCTCCCGGGGCCCATGTGCACACGCCCGGCGCCCGCCGGAGCTACCTGATTGGCCTAAGTTATGCCGTCGTTTTAACACTGGCCTCCTTTTGGGCTTCGTCGACTGATGTGATCTACCCGCCTGGCGTTCCCATCCTGTTGGGGGTTCTCGCGATTGCTCAGATGGGGATTCACTTGGTGTTCTTTTTGCACATCTCCAGCGCGCCGGACCAAACCAATAATATTCTCGCTCTTGCCTTTGGCATTTTCGTTGTGGGTCTCCTGGTCTTCGGATCGATGATCATCATGGCCAATTTGAACCACAACATGATGCCGATGGATCGACTGTTGCAGATGCAACGCTAGCGGTTGGCCTCAAAGCGACGCTGGTTGGAGCGTGACGCAGGCTCCGACGCAGAAAGGCCCGCGGCCTCTCAATACTCCATCGCAGACGTGCTTTCTCGGTATTGTCGTGCCGATTCGAAAGAGCGAGACAGGACATGCCGTCACACTCGCAACTGCTAAGAATCAAACCTATGAGACATGTGGAGAGTCCTGAGTCGCATACGAAATCACTCCCGAGGATTTAGGGAAATCGAGATCGGAGGAGGCCAAGACATCTCTCCCTACACTAAGGCAAGTCGTACACCCAAAGAGAGTTGACTAGTTTGTGAACAAGCGGCGCAAGTAGGAACACAACGATGGATTCATTGTCGAGCCAAGGGCAGGTACTCGCTGATAGGCGCTTCAACATCGTACGCCACCTCGTCGGGAGCGTTGCGACACTTATCGACTTAACTCGGCGTGAATGGGATACGAATCAAGACGCCGCACTCGCGTCCCTTGCCAAAGCGTGTTGTTTGTTACGCGAGGAAATCGACCGGCCGCCAGCGTCTGCCCGCCAAAATGCGATGCGAAGCGGGCTTCACACTTGGCAAGTCCGTCGTGTCCGAGACTATATAGAGGCTCACATGGGAGTGCAGATACGAGTCTCGGACTTGAGCGCGTTAGTTCAGCGAAGTGAAGCCCATTTTGCGCGCGCATTCAAACGCAGTTTCGGGCAGACCCCGCATTCATACCTCGTGGGGCGAAGACTGGAGCAAGCGAGTCAACTGATGCTCGCCAGCGATACATCGATCAGTGATATCGCGGCAGCCTGTGGTTTCAACGATCAAGCTCACCTTTGTCATCAATTCAGACGACGTTATGGGACAAGTCCCGACGCATGGCGGCGCGAAACATGCGGGTGCAGAGAATAGTCATGGACTCGTACTCGACGTGTGAGTTATCCGTCGACGATGTTCGGTTTGGGGCTCTGCGGGAGATCGTCAGCAGTGTTTTCTCCCTACTCGAAATTGCGAGACAGGAGGCATTGACGGATCAGGCCTTAGCGCGCGCCTCAGTTGACCGAGCATTCTTGCTGCTGCAAGAACAGATTGAGCTGCACCTGACGAGTGCAAAAGGCGGCACGCGAGGCAGAGGGCTTCTTGATTGGCAGGCCCGTCGCGTTGGCGAGCATATTGAAAAGAATATCGGAGCTTCGATACTCGTTTCGGACTTGAGTACTCTTGCTCAACTCAGCGAGGCATTTTTCTCGCGTGCCTTTAAGCGCACTTACGGAAAGCCACCTCACTCTTACGTGATGGAACGCAGGCTCGAGCAAGCAAGTCGCCACCTACTTAATGGCCACGCGTCGATCAGCGACATTGCTCTCGAATGCGGCTTCACCGATCAGGCTCATTTGTGCAAGCTGTTTAGGCGCCGTATGGGTCAGAGTCCCGCCGCGTGGCGCAGGGAGGCGCGCACAAGGACTGGCTCTTGAACGCGCATTGCCACTTTGGTCATCGCTGCGATCGCACTGCTATTGCCCAAAGATATCAGGATGCACCAATTCGTGTTGCGCAGCGCGAGGTACAAAGGCCATTACACACGATCCCTCCCGGTATTGCCGTTGGCGCAAGGGGTGCCTTGGCATTGCAGGAAATAGGTTCGTCAACTTAGGCCGATTCCGTTTGGCAGTGAGGTTCAAATCGCATGACAGTAAATTCGGGGTTCAATCGGCGGCAATTCCTCAGTGGGACTTCGGCCGCAGCGGTCGCGGCCGCGACGCAAGTCGTGCTGGGCACTGCGCGTGGCGGTGACGCGCCGGTCGCAGCGGAGGGGGACTACTCTCCGACGTTTTTCACGACCGCCGAATGGGCATTTATCAACGCCGCAGTTGGCCGCCTGATCCCGAGTGATGGCAACGGGCCTGGGGGCGTGGATGCAGGCGTGCCGGCTTTCTTGGATCGTCAAATGGAACTGCCTTATGGACACGGCGCCTTTGCCTACATGCACGGCCCTTTCCAGCCTGATGCACCCGCGTCGCTGGGATACCAGCTGCCGCATACACCGCGAGAGTTGTATCGCCTCGGCATTGCTGCTGCGGATGAGGCGAGTCGACAGAGCAGTGGCCGACGGTTTGCCGAACTTGAGGCGGCTCTACAGGACAAATTTCTCACGGCGCTGGAAACTGGGACGGTGCAGTTGCGCGGGCTGCCGGCAAAAACCTTCTTTGCCCAGCTCTGGACCAACGTGCGCGAGGGTTATTTTGCGGATCCCTTGTATGGCGGGAACCGCGGCATGGTTGGATGGAAATTGATCGGCTTTCCCGGCGCGCGAGCCGACTTCACCGATTGGATGGATCAGCAAGGGCAGAAATACCCTTATGGACCCGTATCAATTAGCGGCAGGAGGGCTTGATGGCGAGTGTATTGAAGCCGGTTGACGCTGTCGTTATCGGATTCGGTTGGACCGGCTCCATCATGGCCAAGTCGCTGACCGATGCCGGTCTGTCTGTCGTGGCGCTCGAGCGCGGTCCGGCTCAGGATACCGCGCCTGATTTTGAGTATCCCCGAATTATCGATGAGCTCAAGTATGCCGTTCGCGGTGAAAAGTTTCAGCCGTTGGCCAAGGAGACGGTAACGGTACGTCACGACATTGGCGACGTTGCAGCTCCCTACCGACGATATGGATCGTTCATTTTTGGTAACGGTGTTGGTGGGGCAGGTGTGCATTGGAGCGGCCAGATATGGCGAGCATCGCCGGAAGATCTGCGCTTAAGAAGCCACCTGGAGAAGCGCTACGGAAAGCAATTCATTCCCGCCGATATGACCATCCAGGACTATCCGGTGAGCTATGAAGAGCTGGAGCCGCACTTCGATCACTTCGAGAAAGTCTGCGGAATCTCCGGAGTCGCCGGGAATCTGCGCGGTAAAATACAGGCGGGCGGCAATCCCTTCGAAGGTCCCCGCAGTGACGATTATCCGGCGAAACCGCTGCCGCCCGTATATAGCGCACAACTATTCGAAAAGGCGACGTTGAGCCTCGGCTATAAGCCGTTTCCGATGCCGGCGGCGAACAGCTCGGGGCCTTATACGAATCCGTACGGCGTCAGACAAGGTCCTTGCAATATGTGCGGATTCTGCGAATTCTTCGGATGCTTTCTCTATTCGAAGGCATCACCCCAAACCACTATCTTGCCAATACTCGTCAATCGTCCCAATTTCGAGCTGCGGACCAACGCCTATGTCACACGCATCCTTCTCGATGGCTCCGGCAAACGCGCGATAGGCGTCCGATATGTCGATCGAGAGGGGCGCGAGGTCGATCAGCCCGCTGACTTGGTCGTGCTATCGGCATTTCAGATGCACAATGTGCGCCTGTTGCTACTGTCGGGCATCGGAACGCCTTACGACCCCAAGAGCGGCAGAGGAGTGGTCGGCAAAAATTACGCTTATCAGATGAGCACCTCCAGTGCCGCATTTTTCGATGAGGATGTTCAGATAAACCCATTCATCGGCGCCGGGGCAGCCGGACAGCGAGCGATCGACGAGTTTAACTCCGATCATTTTGATCACGCCAAGCACGGATTCATCGGTGGCTCTCTGATCGTGACGGATGCTACCGGCGGCCGGCCGATCGGCCAAATGTGGGTGCCGCCAGATTCTCCGCGGTGGGGGTCCGGCTGGAAGGAGGCCGTGCGCAAACATTATCTACACACCGCGACGTTCAATAGCCTGGGCTCGGTGATGTCATATCGAGATCGATACCTCGATCTTGATCCGACCTATAAGGACTCTCACGGACTGCCGCTACTACGATTAACCTTTGATTGGCACGATAACGAGTACAAGGTTGCCGCATTTGCCGTCGCGCGAGTTCAAGAAATAATTCGGGTCATGAATCCACGCAGTCAGTTCTCGCTCCTGATGAAGCCGGGCGAAAAATACGACACGCGCTTTTATCAATCCACGCATACGACGGGAGGGGCGATCATCGGCAGCAGCCCCGCCAACAGTGTGATCAATCGCTATTCGCAAAGCTGGGATGTACCTAATCTATTCGTTTTGGGTGCGTCGGCCTTCCCTCAAAATATTGGCTACAACCCCACGGGCTTAGTTGCTGCGCTCGCTTATTTCTCCGCAGCGAAGATCAAAGACACCTATATAAAGTCGCCTGGAGCACTGGTGCAGGCATGACGCTGCAACGCAAAGCATGGCTAGTGGCGGGCGTGGGCGGCGCGCTACTGATTCTCCTGATGGGCGCGGCCAAGCTATCGGACATGCGGACGGGAGCCAACGGCGTTGAGCAGTTACCGCTTACACCAGAGTTGATCAAGCGTGGTGCCTATCTGGCCAAGCTGGGCGATTGCGCTGCCTGCCATAGCATCCGCGGATCCCCCGCATTCGCCGGCGGCTTGAGAATGAACATTCCCATTGGGGCGATTTACTCGACCAACATCACGCCCGACAGGCGCTATGGAATCGGCGATTATACGCTGGCGGATTTCGACCGCGCTCTGCGCTTCGGCGTGGCCGGCGGCCACACGTTGTATCCTGCCATGCCTTTCGCCTCGTACGCGAACACGAAGCCTGAAGACATCGAAGCGTTGTACGCCTTCTTTCAACGGGGCGTGGTAGCCGCGCCGACGCCAAACGAGAAAGCCGATATACCGTTCCCGCTTTCCATGCGTTGGCCTCTGACATTTTGGCGATGGCTCTTCGCGCCCAGTCCCACACCATTTGTAACCGAGCAGGCCGCGGATCCAATCGTCGCCCGCGGCGAGTACTTCGTCGAAGGTCTAGGACACTGCGGCGAGTGTCACACACCGCGCGCATTCACACTGCAGGTCAAAGCGCAGAACGCCCGCCAAGGGGCCCTGTTTCTGTCAGGTGCCGTCGTGGAAAACTGGTATGCCCCCAGCCTGCGCAATAACGGACCCGACACAATCGGCGCATGGTCAGCGGAGGAAATCGAGAGGTTTCTCACGGCGGGTGCGAATGATCGCGGCATCGCCTTTGGGTCCATGAGCGATGTGATCGTGCACAGCAGCCAGTACATGACGCCCGAAGACGCTTCTGCCACTGCCGCGTTTTTGAAGACGTTGGCGCCCGCAGGCGGTGTAGCGGCAAAGCCGTTTGCCTATGACGAGAGTACCGATCGGGCGCTGCGTCGTGGCGATGCGGAAAAGCGTGGTGCGATGCTGTACCTCGACAATTGCGCGGCCTGTCACAAACCGAATGGGCAGGGGTATGACAGGGTTTTTCCCGCCTTGGCCGGCAATCCGGTCGCGGAGGCAGCGAACCCGATCTCGTTGGCATCGATAGTATTGGGCGGTTCCGCCACGCCCGTCACGAACTTAACCCCCGCTCAATTCACCATGCCTGCGTTCGACTGGCGTCTCACCGATCAAGACATCGCGGACGTTGTCAATTTTGTCCGAACCAGTTGGGGAAACAGTGCCAGCGCAATCGATGTGAATTCGGTTTCTCGTCTGCGAAGAGGACTGCAGGTGAACCAGCGATAGGGTTGGCGGCCTTGATCGCGGCACTGCCTGCGCGCGTCGCGCCGTGACTTGCGACCGCCGCAACGCCCCGCCGGCGAGCCAATCGGGGACGATCTCGAATCGATAAGGAGGAAATGACATGGCTAATCTAAAGGTAAAGGCGCTGGTTTTCGATACATTTGGAACCGTGGTGGACTGGCGCGGGTCCATGATTGCGGAGGGTATGACGTGGGGCAAAGCAAAGGGCCTGAACATCGATTGGGCGAAGTTCACCGACGCCTGGCACAACGCGTACCCGGCAGCCATGGACAAGGTCCGAAAGGGCGAGATTCCATGGACGCGCCTCGATGATTTGAATCGCATGAACCTGGAAGACCTGCTGAAGCAATTCAATATAACGGGGATTTCGGAGGAGGAAAAAAGCCAGTGGAGCCACGTCTGGCGAAGGCTCAAGCCCTGGCCTGACTCGGTCGAGGGGCTCACCCGCTTAAAGAAGAAATACCTCATTGCGCCCTTGTCCAACGCCAATATCGCGCTCATGGCTAACCTGGCTAAGTTTGGAGGCTTACCGTGGGACGTGATTTTGGGTGCTGAGCTAGCAAAGCATTACAAGCCCGACCCTGAAACGTATCTTTCGGCACCGTATTTTCTCGATTTGACGCCCGAGGAAGTGATGATGTGCGCGGCTCACGTCTACGATTTGCAGGCCGCCCGCAGTCATGGGCTCAAAACGGGTTTCATTTATCGCCCAACCGAATATGGTCCTGGACCTGCCGATAAAGCAAACCCCGGCGACTTTGATATAGTCGCTTCAAGCCTCGCCAACCTTGCCCAACAACTGGGTGGATAGTTATCGCCTCGTCGATGACACTATTTGGCATGGGACGCGGATTTCACTCCTGGGGGTGAATGCAGCCAGCCGAGCACCAATCGAGTGATCGCCTCGGGTTTCTCCCGATGCAGAAAATGGCCGCAATCGGGTACGATTTCGAATCGATAACTGCGACGCCCTGTCCTCCCCCATCTCGTAATTAATGAAGCGCAATACTCGATCTCCCGTCAGCCCTGCCACGGCGCGAGGAAAGTTGTGAGCGCCGCGTTCACCGCTGAAGGCTGCTCTTCTTGCGGCAGATGGCCGGCAAGCGCGATGGGTGCGGTCGTGAGATCCTCGGCGAAGCCGCGCCAGATCTCGGCCATGTCGACCATCTTTGCTGCCTCAAATTCGCTTCCCCAAAGAGCCAGCGTGGGACAGCGAAGTTTGACGTCTTTGTCCGCTTGATCCTGCGCGACATCCTCTCGCCAGGCCCGGTAGTCCTCAAACGCACCACGCAGACCACCCGGCTGCGCGTAGGCACGGACATAGGTGGCGATATCGTCATCGGTAAATGTTTCAGGGTTGTAGGCCCATCCCGTCAGCAAATGACGCAGCCAGAGTTCCTCGCGGCCGTGGATGAGCGCCTCGGGAAGGTCGCGGACGCCCTGGAAGAGGAAGAACCAGGCGGCCTGCGCGCTCGCGGCGTTCATGTTCCCGAAAAGCACGCGTGTCGGGATGTTGTCGAGCGCCGCAAAGCGGGGCACAACGTCGGGGTGGTCTTTGGTAAGCCGCAGACCCACGCGTGCACCTCGATCATGGCCGACAACCGCCGCCCTTTCGATGCCGAGGCTCGCCATCAGGGCCCGAATGTCGTTTGCCATGGTGCGTTTGTCGTAGCCTGTACCGGGCTTATCTGTCGCACCATAGCCACGCAGGTCCGGCATGATCAGCCGATACCGCTTCCCCAACGCGTCGATCTGATGCCGCCACGCATACCAGGTCTCGGGGAAACCATGCAGCAGGACGACCGGCGGACCGGCACCAGCCTCAGCGTAATGCATCTTGATGCCATTCACTGCGCGTCGATGGTGTGCAACTGATTCCGTGGTCATGTTTAGTTCACCCTCTCGCTATCAATCGGCCACGTGGGCCCTCGCTGACTGGCAGAATCGGGTTCTGACGACCGGCGCTCTTCTACCCGCCGGCGAGCCAGCCGAGCACCAACCGAGTGATCGCGTCGGGTTTCTCCCGATGCAGAAAGTGGCCGCAATCGGGAACGATTTCGAATCGATAGGGGCCGCTGAAGTATTTCGACTGGCTCTTCATCGGTTTGGCCCTGATGTCGTCGGCGCCGCACAGCGCCAGAGTCGGCACGCTGATCGGGCCGTCGAGCCGTGACCGCGGCCGGCAGCGGCGAACGGAGCCATCTGATGTTCCCAGGTCCAAGCAATGTCGGGATAGCCATGCAGCAGAAGCAGCAACGGGCCCGATCCCTCTTCGAGAAAGGCGAATTCGATCCCGTTGGCGACGACGCGTCCTTCCTTCATTTTTCTCTCCGAATGATTCCACATGGCATCTTCGGTTGCACCGGGAGAGCGGCATTCCTGCCCGGCTGGCTTGCGCTCGGTGACACGAGAAACCGGCGCTTGGCAGTAAGCACCACATACGGGGCTGAGCCCGCTTTCCAGGGGTCGAAAACAAGTGCTCTCAGCGCCGAGAGCGCTTCGGTCTCGGTGTTCGTTGCATCTACTCCACCCATGCACACACTCCATTCACGACGAAAGGATAGAGGAATCAAGAACACCACTTTGGCAAAAAGTCTGCGGCAATCGGGTCGCTAGAACAGCGGACTCATTACCAATGCGGCGGGTCTTTGGTGTCTCGTCAGCAGCATGAAGCACAATTCAAAAGACGTATTGGAAAAAGCCGACGTCGAGGCGCAGTAATGCCGAAAATCGTACAACTGACGTTCACCAGACAAAGGTGGCCTTGCGTACAGCAACTTATCCCTTGCCGATGCCCTCAGGTTAGGCCCAGCTAAGCTAGGCAATCACGTGATTTGCGAGTTTCTCGAGGGCGGTGACCAAGGCAGCGTGGTCGCGCCCACCGTTTCCGTTGGCGATACATGCGTTGAACATCTCTTGAGTCATCGCCGTATTGGGCAGCGACAAGCCCAGGCTCCGGGCGCCCGCCAACGCGAGCCCCAGATCCTTGGAGTGCAACGCAATTCGAAAACCCGGATCAAACCTGCGCTTGATCATCCGCTCGCCATGGACCTCAAGAACACGAGAAGACGCGAATCCGCCCAGCAATGCTTCGCGGACCTTGGCGGTATCCGCTCCGGCCTTGGATGCAAACAATAACCCTTCAGCCACAGCTTGAATGGTCAGGGCGACGATGATTTGATTGGCCACCTTGGTGATCTGACCGGCGCCGACTTCTCCGACACGGGTGATGTTCTTGCCCATCAGGGCGAACAGAGGTAGCGCCCGTTCAAAGACATTCTGATCGCCGCCGACCATGATGGTCAGGGCAGCATTCTTCGCGCCCACCTCACCTCCCGAAACGGGGCGTCCAGATAGTCGCAACCGAGTTTGATAATCCGTGTGGCGAAAACCTTTGTCTCGATCGGACTGATTGAACTCATGTCAATCAGGACCGAACCCTTACGCAGGCCCTCGGCAATACCGTCTGGTCGAAACATAGCTGCCTCAACATCGGACGTGTCAGGGAGCATCGTGATAACGATGTCAGATTGAGCTGCTAATCGTGACAACGATGGGACTTCGACCGCGCCGTTGTTCAGCAGTTCTGGGGGGAGCGCCGATCTATTCTTACGCAACAAGAGGGTGTGCCCTCCTACCTGTAGGTGAGCGGCCATCGGCCGTCCCATGATGCCTGTGCCAACAAAGCCAATAATCATGTCGATCTCCGTTCAATTCGATTGTCTAACAAATATTCTTTAGCCAAGCCCACGGCCACTTAGTAAATGCATCGGCGAGTCCCCCTTTAGGCCAAGAACTTCATCACCTCTTGTTCGTTCCATGCAACGCAAAAGACGCCGCGCCTGCCACCCGCCCGAAAGCAGATCTGCACAATCCCGACCTTAGACAATCCTGCAGTATCGAGTGTGAGATGCACTTAAAACCAGGATGTCTGATGTCATGCACAACCTCGCATAGCCTTTCACTACCTTCTCGGCACCTTGCAGTTTGGGCACTATTGCAGGCATTGGTAGCCGTATTCGCTATGCTCCAAGCGCACGCAGTGTATGCCGATGACGCCACTGAAATCGCCAAGCAAGCGCAAAACCCAGTCGCCTCGCTGATCTCTGTACCTTTTCAGGACAACATCAATTTCGGCGTAGGTCCAGAGTCTCTTGTGCAAAACGTTCTAGAGATTGAACCGGTCATCCCGTTCAAGCTCAACGACGATTGGAATCTCATTACCCGTACGATTATTCCCGTGGTTGAGCAGCCTACACTCGCGCCGGCCGTTGGGAATGTCACAGGACTTGGGGACGTACAGCTTGCCTTGTACCTGTCTCCGGGAAGACCGGGCGGAGTGATTTGGGGTATCGGTCCAGCATTCTCATTCGCCAGCGCCACGGACCGAAGCCTCGGCAGCGGCAAAGACAGTGCCGGACTTTCCGCGGCGGCTCTGACTATTCAAGGCCCCTGGTTGGTCGGCGCGCTTGTAACCGACGTTGTATCCGTCGCCGGCGAAAAGGATCGCGAAAGCGCTAGCCAGTTTTTGATCCAACCCTTCGTTAACTACAATTTTAGCCATGGCTGGTATTTGACGAGTTCACCGATCGTAACGGCCAACTGGAAGGGAACTTCGGGAAATAAGTGGACAGTTCCGGTCGGCGGCGGCGGCGGGAAAATCTTTCACGTGGGTCATCAAGCCTTTAATGCAATCGTTCAGGCATTTGACAATGTCGAACATCCTCACGAAGCGGGTAATTGGACGCTGCGTTTGCAAGTCAGCTTGTTGTTCCCAAAAAAATAGCCAACCGCGCGCGAAGCCGCGCAACAGTGCCGCACATGCAAACACTCACACCCAAACAAAAGCGCTTCGTCGGCGTCCAGACCATCGGCACAGTAGTCGTGAACGCTCTGTCGTCCGCACTGTTCGCCTGGCTGCTGGTTCATGCCGAAGGCGAATCGCTGTGGGGTAAAATGGGCCTCATGAGCGACATCTGGGCAACCACTTTCCTCACCGCCTGGCTCATGTCGATTATCATGTCCGCCGTTATTAGAAAATACGTGCGGAGCGGAAAGGTCGAGGTGACGCCTTGGGATTGGTCCAAGCACCCGTTCCTGCGATTCTTGCCGCGCGCAAGGGGAAGACGCAATCTGCTGATCGGGTTCGCTGCCGCCTTTATCCTCAGCCCACCTTTGATGGCGCTGGTCTACCTGCTCGGAATCGACCCCTGGAGCTTCACCATGGTGTTTACTGCCAAGATCATTTACGGCATGTTCCTCGGCATTGCTGTAGGACCCATCATCGCCACCGCCGCAATCGTTGGGGGCGAAGCTATCGCAACTCGAT
>Ga0209446_1000080_pt1 | contig 26861 bp, 27 predicted proteins | sample BogFormECP04_OM2_FD_188242 | JGI IMG/M metagenome (GOLD analysis project Ga0209446, IMG submission 188242) | Bog forest soil microbial communities from Calvert Island, British Columbia, Canada - ECP04_OM2 (SPAdes) (version 2) | ecosystem: Environmental > Aquatic > Freshwater > Wetlands > Bog ... | reverse complement strand
AAGCGCACCTAGCGAGTAAATATCGCTGCGAGCGTCCAGAACTTCGACTTCGCCGCGCGCTTGTTCCGGAGACATATAGCCTGGCGTGCCCATCACTGTGCCGTGTCCGGTGATGACCGAACTTTTCGTGGAATCGTTCGCGCTGCCAGGCTGTTTTGATTTTTCGAGAATGGTAGCATCCGGATCGATGGAGGTATCCGCGCTTGATGCTTCGCCGCGCAGGATTTTTGCGAGACCCCAATCCATAACGAGTACTTCGCCAAATGGACCGACCATAATGTTGGCGGGTTTGAGGTCGCGGTGAAGTACGCCTCGCGCGTGGGCGAAGGCGACGGCTTCACAAATGCGCAAAAAGAGGCGCAAGCGGTCCTGCACTGATTCGACGCCTTCGATGAATTTATCGAGGCGCTGCCCTTCGACAAATTTCATGGTGTAGAAGACGCGGCCATCTGCAAGCGTACCCACGTCGTGGACCGGGACGATTCCAGGGTGTTCGAGGCGCGCGAGGACGCGGGCTTCGCGCATCAAGCGGTTTGCCAAATCGCCGTCTGTTCCCGGAACATCCAGGACTTTGAGCGCGACGCGGCGTTCCAATTTTTCGTCTTCCGCTGCGTAAACCACGCCCATGCCGCCGCGAGCAACGCGTTCGAGCAGACGATAGCGCGTGCCCGCAAGATCCGGTTCGTCGCCGCCGGCGCGGAGTCGCTCGATAGCTTTGTCGGAGAGCGATTTCATTTTGCTTCCCAGCCAAAGACGGCGCGGGCTTCGCGCTGAAATTCTTCCTCGCTGCCGCAGATTTCCCGCAGACGTTCGAGCGCGCCGCGTCGGAATTCGCGCCGCGCCCAAGCGAGTGCATTGGTTACGTCGGTCACAGGAATTCCGTATTCCATGGCGAGCCTGTCATAAGAAAGGGATTCGTCGCCCGCGAGATCGTATTCCTCGAAGAGGCGAAATGTTCTTTCTCGTTCGTTCGCTTCGCAATGCTTTCGCAGATCCTCGACGGCCAGCTCGAACAGTCCGCGGACCCATTCTTTCTCGAAAAATTCTTCAAGCGATTCGGGAGAAGGAATCCCGGAGGGATCCATCGTCGCGCTGCCTAGCTCTTCCTCCGCGCCGGCAAAATCGAGCGCCACATGCGAAATATTACCGCCGCGTTTCAGACGCTTGGCGGCTTTCTCCTCATTGATCACGAAACTGTCCACGCACACGCGCAGAAATGTGCGAAGGCGGCTCTTTGCCGCGTCGTAGTTGTCGAGCAGTCCGCGCTCTATCACTTGTACAAAAAACCCTTGCGTTAAGTCCTGCGCGTCTTCGGTCGGACGGTTCCAGCGCAGTCGCACATATTTGTATACCGGTTTCCAGTACGCTGCGCATAACGTGTCCATCGCGCGGACACGCTCGGTTTCGTCACCGCTGCGCGCCGCGTCGATCACGGACCATCGTGTCAGCGGGAAGCGGTCGCCGCCCCGGCTTGGTTTCTCGTCGGTCGTTTTCTTGCCGTAGGTCATGTGGTGAAGATGTTGGTGTTCAGGAAGTCGTTGCGGAATTTGCCGCTGGGGTCGAACTTTTTGGTCAGGGCGATGAATTGGGGGAGCTTGGGGTACCTGGCGTGGAGTTGCTTTGGGGACATGGTGAAGAGTTTGCCCCAGTGGGGGCGAGCGTGGAACGCGGAGAGCTCTTTTTCGATAATGGGCAAGAGCTTGCTTACGGCTGGCCAGTCTTGTTTCCAGGTGAAATGGATGGTGACGCAGGGTTGCTGGTAGCAGGGGCTCATCCAGAGATCGTCGGCGGCGATGGCGCGGATTTCGGTGATTAGCAGGTTCGGCGTGATTTGGTCACGGAGGCGTTCGACGGCGAAAATGGCTTCGACGGCGTTTTGGCGCGGGACGAAATACTCGGATTGCAGTTCTTTACCGGCGCTGGGGGTGAAGCCCATGCGGAAGTGGGGGAGGCGTTCGTACCAGGGGCCGGGGACGCCCATTTGCTCGGTGCAGTTTTCGGCGGAGAGTGCGGCGATGGGGTGGAGATTCTTAGTGGCGAGTTTGGCGCCGAAGAATTCCGGCTTGGCGTTGAAGGCCTGGCCTATTTCGGTGCGGCTTTTCAGCCAGACTTCGCTGAAATTGTGGTTTTGCCAATCGGTGAAGAGGCTGACGCTGTAGGCGCTGGCCTGGATGGCGTCGAAGTGATCTTTCATGGCGGCGAAGGAGAGATTTTCGTAGACGTATTGGCGCATCTGGTAGGTGGGCTGAATATCGAGAGTAATTTTGGTGATTACGCCGAGCGCCCCGAGGCCGACGACTGCTCCCTGGAAGAAGTTGGCGTCTTGCTGGCGTGAGAGTTTCACTACGTCGCCTGAGGCGGTGACGATTTCGAGAGCGGAGACGCCGGTGGCTAGGTTGCCATTTTTTTCGCCGGAACCGTGCGTGGCGGTGGTGCAAGCTCCGGCTACGGAAATGTGTGGGAGCGAGGCGAGATTGTGGAGCGCGAAACCTTTGGCGTCGAGGAGCGGGGCCAATTGGCCGTAGGTAATGCCGGCATCGACGGTGACGGTGCGGGCTTGCGGATCGAGGGAGACGATTTCGTCGAGCGGCTTCAGGGAGAGGAAAGCATCTTTGCTATCGGCGATGTTGTTGAAGCAGTGGCGCGAGCCGAGGACTTTCAGTTTGGGTTGTTTTTTGACGAAGTCTGGGACCTGATCAATCGACTTGGCGACGTATAGATTTTCGGTGCTGTATTCGAGGTTGCCGGCCCAGTTGCTGAGTTTGTCGGCACCGGCCCAGGCTAGGAGGCGTGAAACGGCGGGGATTGCAATCGTCGCGGAGGAGAGTTTGATGAATGTGCGCTTATTCATGGCGAAACCAGGGGATCCTTTTTGATTTCGAAAACGGCGTCATAGTACACCGGTCCCGCTGTTGCGCGATACGTCAAGAGTTTGAATCGCGTTGCCATGCTGGGCTAGACTTCGCGGCAATCCTTTGGGTGAGGTGTTTTGCATGCGAATCCTTGCGATTCTGATTTGCTCTTTCACCGCGATTGCGGCCTGCCGATTGGCGGGGCGGCAGATTCCAGCAAGTAGTGTAAAGAGTGGTCAGACTACCCTCGAATACTTGGGGGCGGCCGGGTGGAGGATCACCGACGGCACCACGGTCATTCTCATTGATCCGTATCTTTCGCGAATACTTGGGCCACCGCCTCCCTTGGCACCACCCTACACGCCGTTGCCAGGGGACACGCGGCAGGTGTACGGCTGGAATGATATTGCCGTGCCGGATGTGGCGGCCATCGACACGCACGTCTCGCGGGCTGATTACATCCTCGTGACTCACACGCATTACGACCATGTCCTGGACGTTCCTCATATCGTGTTAAAGACACACTGCACGGTTATCGGAACCGAGAGCACGGAGAACGTCATGCGGGCGTACAGCGTGCCCGAAGGGCAATTGATTACTGTGCGCGGTGGAGAGGATTACGATTTCGGAGTTTTTTCCGTGCGGGTGATTCCCAGCCTTCACAGTCCACTGGACCATAAGCATTACTTCAGTTCGGAAACGGCTCCGGCGGGAATGAAAGCTCCGTTGACGCTCCTGCAAATGCACCCAGAGGGAGGCACGCTTGCGTACCTGATTCGTTTCCAGGGGCACAAGATTTTGGTTTTTGGCGGAATGAACTATATCGAGCGCGAAATCGAGGGATTACAGCCGGATGTCGTTCTCGTGGGCGCTGCGGGATCTCGAAAAGAGAGTTACGATTATACGGGCCGGCTCCTGCGCGCTCTGCATTTTCCACCGTTGGTGCTGCCAACGCATTGGGATAACTTTTTCGCCCCTTACGAAGTCTCTCAGAAGTCCTCCGAGGACGCGTTGCAGTCGTTCTTGCAGGAGGTTCGAGCGGCGTCACCGAACACTAAGGTAGTCGTTCCCAAGTACTTCGAACCGATTCCGTTGCAGCCCGCGGCGAAGTGAGTGCCTGTGCTATCGATTATTCGTAGCGGAGGGCTTCGACAGGGTCGAGGCGGGCGGCTTTCCAGGCGGGGTAGACACCGAAGACGATGCCGATTAAAGCGCAGAGAACGAGGGCAGTGATGATCCAGAAGAAGGAGAGGGCGGCGGGGAAGTGGGCGGCGTATTTGAGGAGGAGGGTGATGCCGGAGCCGAAGGTGACGCCGATGACGCCACCGATGGCGCTGAGCGTTACGGCTTCGATCAGAAACTGGACGAGGATGTTGTTGCGCTTGGCGCCGATGGCTTTGCGAATGCCGATTTCGCGGGTGCGCTCGGTGACAGAGACCAGCATGATGTTCATCACGCCGATGCCCCCAACGATCAGGCCGACGGACGCTACCGCGAACATCAGAATGAAAATAAGGCCGCTGATTTTTTGCCAGAGCTCGAGAAAATAGTCGGGGGTGAAGATGGCGAAGTCGTCGGGCTTGTCGTTGGGAAGGCGGCGCTTGCGGCGGAGAAGATCGCGCATTTCGTCGACGGATTCGTTGACATTGTTGGGGTCGCTGGCTTTGGCGAAGATGACGTAGTCTTTTTGATTTGGGTAGAGCTTGCGGAGCGTGGTGACGGGCATGTAGGCGGAATTGTCTTCGGGGTTGGAGCCTCCGGAGATGCCCTGGCGCTGTTTTTGAAGAGTGCCTATCACCGTGAAGAGCTGGCCGTCGATGGTGACTTCCTGGCCGATAGCGTTGCTGGGAGATTCGGGGAAGAGGGTGCGGACGGTGTCGTAGCCGAGGAGGACGACCGGGGCGCGATGCTCGGCATCGGTTTCGTTGAAGAAGCGGCCGGACTCGATTTTCAGGTCGAAGATTTCGCCGATGGATGGTTGATTGCCTTGCAGGATGACGCTTTTCGCGCGGTAAGCGCCGCGGCGGACGTCTTCCGTTCCAGAACCGAACATCGGCTGAAAAATGCGCATGGAGGCGGAGGCGGCTTTGATGTGGGGGAGCTTGGCGATGTCGTCGGCCCATTCGGGTTGGAGTTCTTTGCGAGTGAACCAGTCGCTCGGCGGACGAGAGAGTGAGGCCCAGGGAAAACGGTAGGCGATGATGGTGTCGGAGCCAAGCTCGCGAATGCCGCCGAGGACGTTGTCGTTCAGGCCGTTGATGACGGCGGTCACAGTGATTACCGTGGTGATGCCGATGACGATTCCGAGGATGGTGAGGGCGGAGCGAAGGGAGTTTTTGCGAAGGGTGTCGAGAGCGAGGAGGACCTCGTCGCGGAATTTCAGCGCGGTCTGCTTGCCGGCCAGCAAGCGGACCGGGAGGACGGTGGTTTGCGTTTGCGGTAGTGCTTTGCCTAGCGTTGCCATTGTTTCTAGTCCGCGTGTGATTCGGTCCGGCCGTCCCGGACAGATTCCTTTTCTATCATTCTGATCTTAACGCTACAACCGGATCCAGGCGCGCGGCTTTCGACGCGGGATAGGTTCCGAAAAATAGGCCGACACTCAGCGCCACGAGCAGGCCGCCGATGACGGACCAGAGCTGAACGGCGCTGGGCAGCGGCGAGACAATCGACACGAGCTGCGCGGTGAGCACGCCGAAGAGCACGCCGAGTGCGCCGCCGAAGAGCGAGATCGTGGAAGATTCAATCAGGAATTGGCGCAAGATGTCTCCGCTCCGCGCGCCCAGAGCTTTGCGCAAGCCGATTTCGCGGGTGCGCTCCGTTACGGAGACCAGCATGATGTTCATGATGACGATTCCGCCGACTAGTAACGAGATGGAGGCGATCGCGATGGTCACCAGGAAAAAGCTGCCGCTGATGTCCTTCCAAAGGGACAGGAAGGAGTCGCTGGTTTCGATGGAAAAATCATCTTTCTTTCCGTAGGCGAGGTGGCGGCGGCCACGCATGATCTGGCGGACTTCGTCGACGCTTTCTTGAATTGTAGTGGCCGATCCGGCGCGTGCAGTAATGCGGAGCGAGTCGGTTTGCGTGCCGTATTCTTTATTGTAGGTGCTGAGGGGAAGGATGATCCAGTTGTCGAGAGAATTTCCGAGCGCTGAACCTTCTTTTTTGCCGACGCCGATCACCTGGCAGGGGATATTGCGCCAGCGAACTTCTTGTCCGATGGGGTCGATGCCGGGGAGCAGGTTTTCGACGATGTCGTTGCCGATGACGCAGACTGGCGCGGCCTGTTGCAGGTCCGTGTCGGTTATGTGGCGGCCAGCGACCAAGTCCACGTCATAAAGCTCGGCCATCTGCGGAGTCCAAGCGCGGAGGTTGGTGTCTTTCAGCGAATTCAAGCCGCTCTTGACTTCCAGGCGCCCGCCGAGAGAGGCGCCGATTTCCTTGCAGGATTTGCAGAGTTCGCGGACGGATTGATAGTCGTCGTAGGTGATGCGCTTACGTTTTTGGAATTCGAGGTAATCGTCGACATTGGTGATGATGGAAGGTGTCTTGGCCACGCCGAAGACGTCCGCGCCGAGGCGGAAGACCCTGGTCGCGACGTACTGGTTCGCACCGTTGATCAGGCTGACGACGGCGATGACGGCGGCTACGCCAATGACGACGCCGACGAGGGTCAGGACGCTGCGCAGCTTGTGCGCCCATAAGCTGCTCGTGGCAATAGCCACGGCTTCCTTGAAGTTCATTGTGGTCGCCTGAGCCATGGGAGGGTTCTTGCTTTAGTATACGTGCGGTGGGCCAGTTAAGTATCGGGTGGAGAGCCTTTCGGAGGGTGCGCAACAAAGATGCCTAAAAAGGGGCCGGGAATCCGGAGCGGGGTTCCGGATTCCCGGGGGGCGTTACAGGGGTTAAGGTGGGGTGGTCAGCGGTGTGTACGGGCGAGCTCTGCGACCAGGGTGACTTGGCCCTCGGTCTCAATCTTCGCGGTCTGCGCTATTTCCTTTTCGCGCGCGGTTTTCATGAGTTGCCACCCGCGGGGATCTCCTTCGTTCCAGACTTGCGAGAGGAAGTAACGGTCGCCGTAGCGGTTGAAGATCAGTTTAGATTCGGATTGTGGCGCATTGGCGACCACGTTGTTTGTGCCAATAAACATCGCCACGGATGAATCTTTGCGCTCAAGTAAGAGCATCCTCGTGTCGTTGTACTGAACTCTTACGGAATACTCGCCGGCGGGAAGGGTCTTATTGCCAGCCGAGAAGTCGAAGGGGATATTGACCACCATAACCTCTTGGGCCTGCGCCACTCGCGTCGTGGCCATTGCGGTCAGCGCCATTACACCTGCCATAACCAAAGCTCTCGTTTTCATGGGACACTCCTTTTTCTAAATTCGCTGGCGGCGTCCAAGCTTTACTGCGCTTCGCTTGATTCGTTTACCGGGTCAGCGCCTCAACATGGTTGGCACTTTCGCGCATTCCTCTCTGGAGCACAATGCACGGGGGGTGAACCGCGGAGCGACTGTGGGTGAACAAGTAAGTGCGCGGAAATAGAGGAGTTAAAGCTGCGCGGAGTAGTCACGATTTTCAGGAGGAGTGGTATAGTCTCGGAGTCAAAAGGAAATACTGAGATGCCGATGGCCGCCCGCTCCGCGAATGTTGTGCGATTTGAAGTGTTTGAAGTGGACTTGCGCGCCCAGGAATTGTACAAGGCGGGACGCAAGATTAAGCTGCAAGTCCAGCCGTTTCAGGTGCTTGCGATGCTCCTGGAACGTCCGGGGGAAGTCGTAACGCGTGATGAAATGCAGAAGAGGCTGTGGCCGGCCGACACTTTTGTGGATTTCGATCATAGCCTGAACACGGCGATCAAGAAGCTGCGGCAGGCTTTAGGCGATGACAAGAAGAAGCCGCGATTTGTGGAGACGCTGCCAAAGCGTGGTTATCGGTTTCTGGCGAGCGTGAAAAGGCCCGCGACGAGTCCCGTCGTAGCGGAGACGCGGATTGCCGCGCCTGCCGCTGCGAAAGATGCGGCTGCATCTCCTTGGGTGGGGCGCGTGGCCAAGGTTTCCTGCGAACACGGACATTCGTTCGCCGTGGTGTCGATTGATGAGGCGGCTGCCGCGGAGAGACAAAGGCTCGATGCGGCGAATGATGATGTGGGGTTGTCGCTCTTGATTGCTTCGCAGAGACTGATCATGGTGCCGGAGGGAACGCCGGTGAGGATTATCGAGGTTGAGCAGAAGGATTCTCGCTGCCATGCGCGGATACTCGAAGGCGAGCATTATGGCAAGACAGCTTTGCTACCGATGAAATTACTTGCGGAATCGCCAGAACTCAATGCGATTCGCGGGCCCCGACAGTGGAACCTTGGCAACTAACTTCGCACGTTTACCTGGGAGAGCTTAACTGGGGTGGCGGATGCGCTCTGCAAGGGCGCGGGCCCGCTGGCGGCCAATCTCGACGAAACGGGAATCGCTAGCGATTTGGTCGAGTGTGGGTAAGGCGCGCTGAGGTTCAGGCAAGAGCTTGTGGTTCAGGTCGGTTTCGAATTGCAAGAGAGCGTCGTTGATGCCGAGGCGGTCGTACTTCATGCGGCGCTCGAGCAAGGTCACCAATTCCTGTTGCCGCGCCAGACCTTCAAAGATCTGCATCAATTGAGTGGCCGCTGAATTCAGCGTGTAGTTGAATTTTGTTTCGTGAATCTCCGCGCCTTTTTCCCAGCGAAAAGTTTTCTCGCCTAGATTGGCGATTCTGCGATGGACATCCAGATCCTGTCCTTGAAAATTCTTTAGCTGCGAGGCCAAATCGAACATCTTCTCGCGCAATGATGCGCTAACTTCGAACGGGGAGGCCCCAGCGTCTTCATCCAACTGGCGTATCTCGAAGGTGGCGGCATCGGAATCGTCGTGAACGATGATCTCGATGAATTCCGGAGAGCTGGACTTGAAAATGCGGCGATAGCTGAGTTTTGCGTGGGCAGCGGCTGACGGGGATGTTGCGACAGCGTTGGCCGCGTTTGCAGGCGCATGTAGAGGGGCGCTCGCGAGAAATACCAACAAACCGAATCGCAGAAGAAAGGTGCTCATCGTCTGTCTACGATGCGCGGCGCATAGTGTTAGTTGCGCCGCCGCGTGCAATGGCTGCTTTAGCGGCAAAGGACTGAGGACGCAACTTCGCGCCCGCGAGCTCAGCGGGAAGTCCAAAGCGCTGTCGAGCTTGTTCGGCTTGCAGATGGCAGAGCGCCACGGCCAGTGCATCCGCGGCATCGGAAGGCTCTGGCGTTTCGTTCATTTCGAGCAGTGCGCGCACCATCAATTGCATTTGCCTTTTGTCGGCGTGGCCATAACCGGCCACAGAGGCCTTTACTTCGCGTGGCGAGTAGCTGTGCACCACGACGCCACGCTGCGCCGCAGCCAAGAGCACGACACCGCGCACCTCGGCCAGCCGCAATGCGGTTCTCATATTCAGAGCTGTAAAGACGGATTCGACAGCAAGCGCGTTGGGCGAGAACTCATCCATCAGACGGCAGAGCAGAGCGTGGACATCCTGCAGCACGGCACCGAGGCATTCCTTCTGCCGCTTTGGCGCCACTTTCAGTGCACCATAATGCAGCATACGGCATCGGCGCCCATCGCTCTCGATGATTCCGTATCCAGTGGGGCCCACTGACGCCGGGTCCACGCCAAGCACGCGGAAGCAGTCATTCCTGATGGCGGAATTCGAGGCTGGGCTTGCAGCTTTCATCGAACTAAGTCTACGGCGTTCCCCGACTCCCTGCCAGAGCTTTGTCGGCGAGTTTCTTGGGAAAAGAAAAACGGCCAATCCGATTCGCGGAATGGCCGTCACAAAACGGGACAGACATTCCTGTCCGTCTCTTGCTATTGCAAATCAGTTCGCTCCAACCGCCGCCTGTATCTCCGACTCATCAATATCGAAGTTCGCGTAAACGTGCTGAACATCGTCGTGTTCTTCCAGCGCTTCGATCAGCCGCACCATTTGGGTAGCTTGCGCGCCTGTCAACTTGATGTAGTTCTGCGGCACCATGCTGATTTCCGCGGATGTCGGCGTGATCCCTGCTTTAGTAAGCGCTTCCTTCACTTTTTCGAGCGCTTCCGGCGGCGTCACGATGTACCAGCCAGACCCATCATCTTTCAAATCTTCTGCGCCTGCTTCCAGAACGATGTCCATCATTTTGTCTTCGCTGGCCGCTTCCTTGGGCACCACAATTTCGCCCTTGCGGTGAAACATCCACCCTACGGCGCCCGCTTCGGCGAGGTTCCCACCGTTCTTGCTGATCAGATGGCGAAATTCGCCGACGATGCGGTTGCGGTTCGTGGTAACGGCGTCAATCAGCATACCGACCCCGCCCGGGCCGTAGCCTTCGAAGGTCACTTCTTCATACTGCTCGCCTTCGAGCTGGCCGGTGCCGCGCAGGATGGCGCGTTCGATATTTTCATTCGGCATGTTCTCGTTTTTGCCGGCGAGGATGGCGGTGCGCAAACGCGGATTCGAGTTCGGATCGCCGCCGCCGATTCTGGCAGCGATGGTGATTTCGCGGATCACGCGGGTGAATACGCGGCCGCGCTTCGCGTCGGTAGCCGCCTTCTTGTGTTTAATCGTGGCCCATTTTGAGTGCCCAGACATGACAGATCCTCTTTTTTGCGTGCTCCCGGCCTGGCGGGATTCACGTTGGGTGAAATTTCGTGCGGCCGCGCGCCACGTGAGTGGCGGTTTGGCGACTCGACCCCGCAAGGCGGGGCTTAACTGTGCGGAGACTTAGGGTAAACCGCAAACCCCTGCGGAACTGCGCCAGTTTAGCACAGCCTTCGCGCCGGCGAAACCGGGTATACTCGCTGCCGGGGCACCTGTTTGCGCTTGCTACCCTTCCCTATTTTCGCCTGGTTTCACGTCCAAATCGCACGGTCCTTCCATGCCTAACCGCCGCTACCGAGTATTGGCTGTCGCTGCCCACCCTGTCCAATATATGGCACCGATCTTTCGCCGGATGGCCGCTCACTCCGGCTTTGATTTGCACGTGGCATATTGCAGTCTCCGCGGCGCGGAAGCCGGGCATGACCCTGAGTTTGGAGCCACTGTTCAATGGGATGTCCCATTGCTTGAGGGCTACTCGTGGTCGCATGTTCCTAATCGCGGCTCGGGAGAGGAATCGTTCCTCGGGTTGCGCAATCCAGGATTGGCAAAGCTGATTCGCGAAGGTAAGTACGACGCCGTGCTTTGTTTTGTGGGCTACGTTCGCGCGACGTTTTGGATTGCGTGCCGAGCAGCGAAGTCTTCCCGCACCGCTTTTCTTTTTGGCACGGACACAAACACGCTTGCGCCACGCGACGGCCGCAGGTGGAAGAGCACAGTCAAAAAAATCCTGTGGCCGCGGCTCTTCCGTCTTGCTGATCAAGTGATTGTTCCGTCCTCGGGCGCGCGAGACCTAATGGTATCTCTTGGTTTGCCTGCGGAGCGCGTTACACTCACGCCTTACAGCGTGGATAACGATTGGTGGATGCGGCAATCCATTAGCGTGGACCGATCCGCGGTAAGAGCTTCTTGGGGAGCTTCGGTTTTCGACGCCGTGATACTTTTCTGCGCGAAGCTCCAGGCCTGGAAGCGGCCGAATGATCTCCTTCGCGCCTTTGCGCAAGCTAACCTTTCCGATGCGCTACTGGTCATTGCCGGCGAAGGGCCACTTCGCGCGGAACTTGAGTCGCAGGCCGCTGAATTGGGCATAGCAGCGAGAGTCCGATTTCTCGGCTTCGTGAATCAATCGCAGCTTCCCGCCGTGTATACTTCGGCTGATCTGATGGTTCTTCCTTCGGAATACGAACCGTTTGCCGTGGTTGTGAACGAAGCGATGTGCTGCGGATGTCCCGTGGCGGCCAGCGACCATGTTGGCGCTGCCCGTGACCTTGTCGCGCCAGTGCGGCGGGAATTTGTTTTTCCCTGTGGTGACGTCGCTGCACTAGCGGCACTTTTGAAGGGCGCATTCTCCGATCGTGCTCTTCTCGCTTCATTGGGCAGCGCCGCCGTCGCTCATATGCAAACGTGGTCGCCGGAACGCAACATCGCGGCGACGTTCGAAGCTATTGAACTTGCTGTGGCTCGCATAGGCCGGCAATCCGTTGAGGCGGGTGCCGAGTCTTCCGCTGCTCAAACCTCTCCTGCCGCACCGCAAAAACTCCGCGAATGAAGCTGCTTATCTATTCTCACTTCTTTGCGCCGAGTGTGGGTGGGGTCGAGACGCTCGTTTTGTCTCTGGCTCGCGGCCTCGCAGGGCTGCGCTCACCCAGCGGCGATCCAGAATTCGAGATCACTCTTGCGACGCAAACTCCAGCAGGAAAATTTGACGATGGGTCGCTTCCTTTTCGTGTTGTTCGCCAGCCGAATCTCATTCATTTGTGGGATTTGATTCGTGCTTCCGATGTGGTTCATTTGGCAGGCCCCGCACTGGCGCCTCTTTTTCTCGGATTGCTCGCGCGGAAGCCCGTCGTGGTGGAGCATCACGGCTTCCAGACGATTTGCCCGAACGGCCAGCTTCTCATCGAGCCTGCCGGGACTCCTTGTCCGGGTCATTTTATGGCAGGGCGGCATGGCGAATGCCTGCGCTGCAATTCGGGCCAGGGCTGGATTGCATCGCGCAAGCTTTGGTTGCTGACGTTCGTGCGCCGTTTTCTGTGCCGCCGCGTTTCGACCAACATCACCCCGACGGTGTGGCTCGGTGGCCTTGTCCGGCTTCCGCGAGTGGTGGCCATTCCTCACGGGTTGGAATTTATTGCCGCGCCGGTGGCGTATCGCGGATCATCTTCACGTCCCCCGGTTATCGCCTTTCAGGGCCGGCTGGTCACCACGAAAGGGGCCGGGATTCTTTTCGAAGCTGCGCGCGCTTTGCTTGCGCAAAATCGCACGTTCGAACTCCTCATCATTGGCGACGGCCCTGAGCGCACCGCCCTCGAGCGCCATTCGCAGGACGCACCTCTTGCGGGCCATGTTCGGTTTACGGGACGTCTTCTGGGAGCAGAACTCGATGCCGCGCTCACGGAGGCCTCTATCGTAGTCGTCCCATCCCTTGGTGGAGAAGTTTTCGGCTTGGTAGTTGCCGAAAATATGTCGCGAGGTCTGCCGGTGATCACGTCCGATCTCGGCGCGTTCGTCGAAGTGCTCGGCGAAGGCGGCCTCACGTTTCCTACTGGCGATGCCGCGGCGCTTGCGCGAGAACTCGCCCGAATTCTCGATGATCCTGCCCTCGCCGCCCGTCTTGCGAAGATTGCACGGCAACGTGCGCTGGATTTTTGCGATTTTCGCCGCATGCTGGAAGCTCACACACGGGTTTACAAGGAAGTCCGCTCCCACTAACCTGTCCGAAAAGGCAGGTAGGCCGTGGGTCACAAAGAACGAAACTCTGTCGATGCCGGGCGCGCCCAGGCCTACACTGAATCTAGGGAACACGGTGTGGAAGCATTACTTGCTTTTCATGGCTTGGAAGTTGGTCCAATTGTCGCAGGAGACGGAGACTATGAAACGCGCGCTCATTTTTCTTGCAGTCTTTGTGGTGGCACTGATGGCCGAGCTTGGCGTTTTGGCCGCGCCGCAGCAATCCAAAGGAACTTCCATCCTCAGCGGCGTCGTCATCGGACCTAACGACAAGCCCGCTCCGCATGCCAGTGTCTCGTATCAATCGTCCGATGGAAGCGCCCCGCATGCCGTATATGCGGACGCACACGGCCGATTCACGATTTCGCAGCTCAAGGCTGATAGTTACGACATTCGTGCCTCAGCGAAGGGTATTTTTTCAGATTGGCAAAGGAACATCCCGCTGCGCAAGGGGCAGTCTCGGTCCGTGGAGTTGCATCTGATCTACGCGAAGGAAATGCCCAAGCCTGATTCCAGCACAAAACCGAAACAATAAGTCTCACCACGGTTCATCCCACATCGGGAGCCCCATCCAGACTCATACTCAGACATTCATAAGCCAAACGAACGGCTTGAGTTACTGCAAGAAGAGTTGCGCCAGCTCGTGCAGGTCTTGTGCAGACACATCAGATACGGCGCAGAACTCCATGCCCTGATGCCGCCAGTGCACCCACTGATAGCCTTGCCGTGATCCAGGCGGGTGAATCGGCGTGTCCGAATCCTTTGTGGGCCAGACAAAAACGTTGATGAAATGTTTGCGGCGTCCATAGACAAGCGCCGCAACGTTTCGCTCGCCAAGAACATCCAGGCGGCCGCCAATTAGCGGAAAACCTTCGTCCGTGAAATCGTGAACGGGCGGAATGAAGTCCAGTTTGCCATCGAACCAGGGTTTAACGGTGTGCTGGTCCGTCGAAGCTACGTCGGTGAGATGCCCGGCCTGCAACGAGCGGATATGGGCGTCAATGACTTCCGCTGAGGTGACCGATTCGGGGCCCATCGAGCGGAAGTGAGGCACGGCGAACCACGCCACTCCGGTGACCAGGAGGATGGCAGCAGCCGCGGCAAGCCAGCGCCAAGCGGCAACCGACGAACCACCCGTGCTGGCGGCAGAAATTTTGAGTTCCGTACGAATCTTTTTGCGCAACTCCGGCGGGGCCGTCTCGTAAAGCTGTGCACGCTGCAGAGAAGAACGCAGCGACTCCGCCGCGCCAAGAGTGGCCGTGCATTCGCGGCAAGTCTCGAGATGGCGTTCGAATTCGGCGGCGCGAACGGCGTCGAGTTCGCCATCAAGATAGGCGTGCAGGATCGTCCCGGAGAAATCACAGCTCATGGGGCGCCTCCTGCTGAGCAGGTTGCGTGAGCGCGCGCTGCAAGCGCTGGCGGGCACGGGCGAGCGCGGACATGACAGTGCCTATCGGGACGCTGGTGATGGAGGCGATCTCTTTGTACGAACAGCCTTCGAGCTCGCGCAATATGATCACTTCCCGGAAGCGTACGGGAAGTGTTTCGAGAGCGCGAGCCAGCCGCTCGCGATCGTCGCCCGCGATAGCCAGAGTTTCCGGGTTCGCAGCGGATTGTTGGTGCAGGTCTTCGTCGAATTCAGTCATGAGCTCCACTTGGCGATTTTTCTCCAGCCACGTATAACAAGTATTCCGGACAATCTGCAGGAGCCACGCTCGGGCATCTCCGCCGTTGAAGCCGCGAAAAAAACGAAAAGCTCGCAGCAGAGCTTCCTGCGCGACATCTTCGGCATCGGAGCGGTTTCTCAGCAGCCAACGCGAAAGATTGAATGCAGCATCCAGATGAGGCAACACGAGCTGCTCGAAGCGAGCCCGGTCCTGCGAATCCAACACGTCCCAACCTTTCCCCTGGCCCGTCGTACTCATGAATGAAAACCGCCTAGCCGTCGATTTTATTCCAAATTATCTAATAATTAGGACGAACTAATTTTAGCAGGGTGAGCGCGGAAAATTGGAATAAGGCGCAGCATCGCGCGGTCTGCACAAATGAAACACGTCCCATGGCGGCGCGGGAACCCTGGCTCTCTCTGACCCGCGCCGCTCCTGCCAAATATGCGCAGCAGCGGGAGACGCATACGTGCGTATGCATTGGGGAGACGTGTCTCCAGGAGAAAGAAAGATGGCACACAGGACAAAAGACGAGATTTTGCACGATCACAATCATGATGGAATCGATCGCCGCGGCTTTTTGAAGTGCATGGCCTGGGCGGGAACGGGTGCGTTCTGCGTCATGCAGGGCGGCGTTTTAAAGTCGTACAGCATGAGCCGCCTTGCGGAGATGAACCCAGAGAACATGAAGGGTGAGTTGAGCTTCGTGCAGATCAGCGACAGCCACATGGGTTTCAACAAGCCGGCGAATCCAGACGTTGCGGCGACCTTGCAGGCTGCAGTCGATAAGATCAACGCGCTGTCTGTACCGCCGGAATTTTTGTTGCACACGGGGGACATCAGCCATCTCTCGAAGCCAGAGGAATTCGATAGCGTCGAACAGATTCTGAAGAGCGCCTCGGCGAAGGATGTCTTCTATGTCCCCGGCGAGCACGATGTCCTGAATGACGACGGCAAGCAATATCACGAGCGCTTCGGCAAGGGGGCTCAGCCGGGGGGTTGGTACAGCTTCGAGAAGAAAGGCGTGCACTTCTTGGGCTTGGTCAACGTGATGAACTTGAAAGCGGGCGGGCTTGGCACGCTGGGGAACGAACAACTCGAGTGGCTGGAAAAGGATGTAAAGCACCTGAAGTCCAGCACGCCGATTATCGTCTTCGCGCACATTCCGCTATGGACGGTTTATCCGGAATGGGGATGGGGAACCGAGGACAGTGCGCAGGCGCTCGCGTACTTGAAAAAGTTTGGCTCCGTGACCGTTCTCAACGGCCACATTCATCAGACCATGCAAAAGGTGGAAGGTAACGTCACGTTTCACACCGCCTGCTCAACGGCATTTCCGCAGCCCAAGCCGGGCGAGGCGCCTTCGCCGGGACCGATGAAAGTCCCAGCCGAGCAGTTGCGCAGCGTCTTGGGCATCACGGATGTGAATTACGTGGCCGGCCAGCATGCCCTGGCGGTTGTGGACTCGACGTTAGCGTGATCTAGAAGAGAACGCGCGGACAGACCGGGAAGTAGATTCTCAAAATCCGAAAAGAGGGAGATAAGTCATGAGGAGAAGTGTGTTCATCGCAAGCATGATAGCGACGGCAGTGCTGAGTTTCGGCGGGGTCGTCTTGGAGCAAAAAGGGTTCGTAACGAGCGCGCAGGAAAAGCCCGCGTCAACGGCCGAGGTGAAAATTGATAATTTCTCGTTCGGTCCTGTGGCCATCACGGTGCCCGTGGGAACAACCGTTACCTGGATCAATCGCGACGACATCCCGCATACCGTTGTCAGCACGGAAAAAGTGTTCAAGTCTAAAGTGCTCGATACCGACGAGAAGTTTTCTTACACATTCACAAAGGCCGGCGAATATCCCTACTTCTGCTCGATCCATCCGAAAATGACCGGAAAAATTGTCGTCCAGTGATTGCCGCCAAACGGAGGATGGAACTTGAACCCCTTTGACTTCAGAGCGGCGTTTCTTGCGAAGCACGCGCAACACGTTGTGCTGATTCACTTTCCGATCGCGCTGTTCATAGCCGGCGTGATCTTCGACTTTCTTGCGCAAAGGACCAAGTGGCGGGCCCTTAGGGAGGTGGCTTATTACAATCTGCTGGGTGCGGCGGTTTCCGTGGTGCCCGTGGTCGCCACAGGGCTCCTCGCCTGGCAGTTTCAGCTTGAAGGCCAAAAACTCAAAGGCATTCTGCTCATGCACTTGGTTATGGGCTGCACTTCGGCGATCCTCATCTGGGTTGCGTGGGGTTTGCATGCGCGGTCACGCGGTAAATTGCAAGGGAGCTATCCAGTCCTCCGCCTCGCAATGGAAACAATGGCCGTGGCCATCGTCGGGCTCACTGGGCATCTTGGCGGTTTTCTCAGCGGTGTAAATGGCCCCAACTAGTACTTCTCCGAACCGTGTAAGACGCCTTCTGGGCATGTAAAATAATGTAAATAAATGATTTATATGTAAAATGCCTCCGGACGTTGGCTTTTGTTCTAGTACCACGACTGCGGTACCCTTCTCAGTGGCTCTAGCGGCCCATTGAGGACTCTACATCCGACACGTAGGCTTCTAAGAACGGGTTGGGGGCCGCGCGGGGACAGCGGCTCCGCAAGGAGCCGTGTGCGAGCTACCCAACCCGCCACTCTTTCGGTGATCTCCCGAAAGTCAGCACTCGGATACTCAAAACCACACTTCCAAGCACTCCAAGACATTCTCTAATTCTGAAGCAGACATGGGCAGCCCTCGTGCATCCCAGTAGCGTCGTTTCTTGCTTCCATTCCAAAAGGGTTGCGCCATCATAGACTTGCGGAGGATTTCTTGGTTGCAGCTGAACGATTCGGGCGACAGGTGAAGCAGCTGGCGGACAAGCTCCTCGCCGCCACGCTTCTGGTGTCAGCTTTGCTTTTGGCATCCGTCTCTTGCGCTCAGTCCACGCCAGCCGCCAGTCCGGACCCCGCCAGATTGCGCGCTGAAACGATTGCGGCGTTCGACCGATACGTGCGCCTGACCGACGTGCGCAATGAAATCGAGCTGAAGCGCGGCTCGGCCCTTTTGTGGATCGATGCGCTCCCCGAAACTCAGCGCTCCGAAGTCTACGCTGCCCTGAAGAGCGGTGAAGTGCAGATTAAACAGCTCAGCACGCCTGACAACGGCCAGCCCATTGTTTGCCCTGGCGGGATGATTCATCACTGGGTGGGCGTGGTTTTCATCCCTGGCGCGAAGCTGGACGACGTGCTCGCCGTCCTCGAGGACTACGATCACCAGTCAACTTATTATTCGCCGGACGTGGAACGCTCGGAGATCGAATCGCGAGACGGCGACCACTTCCGAGTGTTCCTTCGTTTCCATCGACACAAAGTGATCACCGTGGTGCTCAATACCGAGCACGATGTGCACTACTTTCACGACGTTCCCGGACGCGCCCACAGCCGCAGTTCCGCGGTGCGCATCGCCGAAGTGGAAAATCCCGGCAAGAGCGACGAGCGCGAAAAGCAACCGGGCGACGACGACGGCTTTTTGTGGCGCATGGAAACCTGGTGGCGGATGGAAGAACGAGACGGCGGCGTTTACGTGCAGAGCGAAGCAGCTTCCCTCACTCGCGATATTCCCACCGGTCTTGGCTGGCTGGTCGGCCCGTTCGTTACCAGCATTCCGAAGGAAACGCTAGTCTTCACGCTAGACGCCACACGAAAAGCCGTCATGGCAAAGCCGAAGAGTAACCCAAAGGCAGAGATCACACGCTAACCGGTCGGATCACTCCTCGTCTTGGCATCTTTGAGGAGCTCCCATAGCGCAGCCGCATTGCGATTCCAGTCCCATTCGAGAATCGTACTTGCAGCTGCTTCACCAATCCTGCGCCGCAGATCTGGCTCCGCCTGAAGGCGCTTAATCAGCTGGCTGAGATCTTGCGTGTCGCGCGGATCGCGAAGAACAAAACCATTGGTACCTTCGTGAATACAGTCGGCAACGCCCGCACAGATAGATGTAACCACGGGCAAGCCGCACGCCATGGCTTCGGCCACGGGAAGTCCGAAGGAATCTTCCCGGCTCGGGCTAACGTAAACGTCCGCCGCGGCGTAAAATTCGAGCACATCAGGACTTGAAACTTCCCAGCGACAGCGGTCAGCTACGCCTAGCTTGATGGCGTAGTCACGGAAGGAATCCGTATTGTCGTTACCAACCACTAGCAATCTCATTGGCAACGTGGGAAGAGCCGCTATCGCTTCCAAAATGGTTAGCAGGCCTTTGTTGCGCCAATCGTTGCCAATGAGAAGCAGAACGAAATCCTCGCCCCGAAAACCTCGACGTTCCCGGGCTTCCGCGCGCCGCGCGAGTCTGGCCACCATGGAAAAAAGTTTCGTGTTCACGCCGTTAGGGATGACGCAAACATCTTTCCGATGGAAGTATTCGTTCAAAAGGCCCGCTGTGCGCTTTGAAACGGCCGCAAGAGTGACCTTTGGATCGGTGTAAATCCTGCGCTCCAGCGCCGTGAGGAGCCCGTAATAGAGCCTGCGGTGAACCTGCCGAAAGAAACCAGCGTGCGCACTGGAATCCTCATCCTCTTCGCGCACGAGCTCCTTCAATCGATGAAACAGCGCGTGAACGATCACCACATCTGGATGGAGGCAATTGATTCCTGGCGACAAAACAAGATCGTACAAGGCACCGCTAAATGTTGTGTGCCACCAACGCAGAAATCCGTTCAAGAACATCCAAACGAGAAATTGCGCCAGATGCGGCCCCGGAATGCTCGGGACCTTATGCCAGAAGATGACGCCCGAGTTGGTAGAACGCGCCGATCTCGCCGGTCGCCGATCGCTAAGGTGAAGGTCTTCGACACGTTGCGCATAAAGGTGTATCTCGCAGCCGTAATCCCCGGCGAGCCGCTCGAGCAACTCCGCAAGCGCGCGCTCCGTGCCATGGCGGCGATCGACAAACGGCGAAACGACCGCGAGCCTCAAGTCAGCGTATCCATCGGCGCGCAGGTAGGTTTGCGCGAGCGTGAACCGCGTTCTGCGCAAAAAGCGCAATGGTAGGAAGCTGGAACAACGAACCCAGCAACCGCCAAAGGTACGTATTCAAATGCAAATCCTCGTAAGACTGAATCTCCCTAAACGTTGCATGAAATAGCAAAAGAGAGCGTACCAGAAAATCACGAAGCCGAGCGGAATCAAGGGCGAGCCTTCTCTTTGACCGCCTTCCCTGCGTGGATCGGGAAACCATTTCCGCGCTCGCGCCACGAACGACAGTGCCCCACATAAAACTCTGCGTTCAATCTCGCAGCTGCCAAACACCTCTGCGACCCTAGTCGACATACGGCCAAAGTTTTATACCCTTGGCGAGTGTCATGCTGTTATCTCTTGAGGAGGGCGGGCCAGTTGACGACCAGCGTCAATGGCGAGGAATGGTCCGCAGGGAGCGAATTGATCAAGAAGCGGCCGTCGGGCGCCACGTCATACTGAAACATATCGTAATCAGGAGCGACGATGCGCGTCTGAAAGAGGAAGTGCGGCACCCCTGCAGTTTCCGTGCGCGAGTCAAAGCTCGCAGCCATCAGTTTTCTGTCCGGCTGTAGGTAGAAAATCTGACTGCCGTCGTGGCTCCAGCGAGGCTGAGCGTCTCCGCCACGCGAAATCTGGATCCGACCCCCTGGGCCTGGAAATGGCTGGACGGAAATACCGGTGTAAGCAATCCATCTTCCGTCTGGGGAAAACTGTGCTTCCGCGCCTTGGGGCGCGAATGGTATGACTTTTTGGTCTTTCTTGTTGTATATCTTGAGAGAAGGCAGCCCCTTTGCGAAATCCATGAAGACCAGATGCCCGTCCCCTGACCAATCACAAGGCACGATTCGACTTCCCTCAAGAAGCACATGAGGGGAGCCAGAGCCGTCGGCTGAGACTTCCGAGATGGGGACGTCAAGACCACCCTTCGCGCCAAAGGTGATGTGTTTGGCGTCGCGAGACCAAGTGGGGACTTCGTCCTTTCCGCCATGGGCGAGGCGAGTGCTGAGACCGCGCTTGAGGTCGTAGACGCGAATAGAATATTTGCCGTTGTGGGCGTCGTCCGAGGAAACGGCCAGAAAACGCCCGTCGGGAGAAATGCTGGGATCCTCATAACCGGAATCGGGAATCTGGCCCAGTTCTTTGCCTGCAGAGTCGTACCACACGAGCCGCGAAGCGGAGTCCGCTGCGGATTGAAAAATGAGAAGACCATTCTGAGAGACGGAGAATCCCGACTCCAGGAAGCCTCTGTGTTTTTCCAATTCCTCGGCTGCCAGGGGCACCGGGGGGCCGGTGGTTTGCAGCTTGCCGGTGTCGAAGGGTTGCGCCATGAGGCTGCGCTCCTTAACGTAGAGCAGATAACCCGAGGCGAAGTACACGTTCCCGGTCAGTTCCGACGAGACCAGCTTGGTATTAGCCGAATCGAGAGAACCCACGTACATGCCGTTCTGCAGAGAGTCATCCGGGCTGCCCCAGTCGACGGTAAAAAGAAAATGCTTGCCATCGGGAAGAAACAAAGGCCAGCGATGTGCCTGGCCGCTGCCCAGACGTGAGATTTTGGTGCCAGGTGTCGCGGCACCACCGCGCTCCGAGACGTTTAGTAGCTGTCCGAAGATTTCGGGTGCAAAGAGGATCGTTCCCTCGCTATTCCACGTGCCGCCGCGGCCACCCGGGGCATCGGCAAGCACCATCACCGTACCGCTGGTGATATCCACGGTTTTCAGTTTGCTGCCGGTGAAGAAGCCGATGCGGCGGCTGTCCGGCGACCAGAAAGGAAATGAGGCTTGCTCTGTACCGCTGATCTGTTGCGCGTGAGACGCCGAGAGGGAACGCACCCATAGAGTGTCCTGGCCGTCGGTGCCGAGGGCGACGAATGCCAGGCGGGTGCCGTCGGGCGAAATAGCGAAGTTGTAGGGTTCGTAAGCCGCGCCTTGCGGCGGAGAGATGGAAGAGCGGATCGCTTGGCCGGGCTGGGGCGCGCGGAAAAGGCTGACAGCAGCGAGCGCAATGGCGGCGAAAAAACAAATCGCGGTGATACTCCATGCGGCGATTTGCGCGCGGGAGCGCCGGGCCGCCGGAGGCACGGCGAAGCCAGCTTCCGAGCCTCCCTTGGCGATCCATTCGAGTTGCAGCTTTATGTCATGCGCCGACTGCAAGCGTTCATCTGGATTTTTTGCCAAGCACAGCGTCACCAGACGGTCCAGCGCCGGCGGCGACATCGGCTGCAACGACGAAATCGGTGGCGGGTCGCGCTCCAGAATCGCCACCATCACGCTGGTCCGCGACTTGCCCTCAAACGCCCGCCTCCCCGTCGCCATTTCATACAGGACCGCGCCAAGTGCGAAAATGTCCGAGCGCTCGTCGGCCTCCATGCCTTCCAGCTGCTCCGGCGACATGTATTGAAACGTCCCGACAATGGTCCCTTCCGCCGTTATCGGTCTTGCCGCCGGTTCCAGTGTCTTCGACGAAGTCGGCAGCGCGGTTAGGCTCACCGCCGGCGCCACGTCCAGCGGCTTTGCCAAACCGAAGTCGAGCAGCTTCGCTCCCGCCTTAGTCAGCATGATATTCCCGGGCTTTAGGTCACGGTGCACTATGCCCGATAGATGCGCTTTCTCCAGGCCTCCGCAAATCTCGATGCCGATTGTCAGCACCTGCCCGGGCGGCAAAGGGCCTTTCGCTAATAGATCAGCCAGCGTTTTGCCTTCCAGAAACTCCATGACCAGGAAATCGATGCCGTCTTGATGACCCACATCGTAGAGCGTGCAGATATTCGGGTGCTGCAGGGAAGATAACGCACGCGCTTCGCGCTGAAAGCGCTGCGTCGCGACGGATTTCGCCGTCAGATGTTGTGGCAGAATCTTGATGGCGACGGTCCGGTCGAGACGCGTGTCTCGGGCGCGATAGACTTCGCCCATGCCGCCCGCGCCTGCCGGCGAGATAATCTCGTAGGGACCCAATCGTATGCCATTCGTCAGTGCCATGAATAGGACGGATTATAGGCCTGTGAGAATGGTGCTGCAAAATTAATGATCGTCCCCGGACACAGTTTTTGGAAATCATTTCCCGTTCCGTCTTGCTTAGTTATTGCTGGCCACAAAGCACGAAGGCTATACCTTTCAGACTTGCATTCCAGGAGGTTCTAACGACAGCTGCCGCTTGCCTGTCATCCACGCGAGCGAATTGGTATAGAATCGGTGCGGCTTTCAAGCCCCACGAGGGAAACTCCGATGAACAGATTTTATTCTCGACGCGTCTATCTCGTACTGCTGGCCATCGCTTCCCTGGTCCTTACCTCTGTGTTCGTCCTGCCCGCGGCAGACACTTCCTCTTCGCTTCCCGCGCCCCCGGTGGCGAAGAAAGAGCCCAAAGTCACCGAGATCAACGGCCGCAAGCTGGTGGACAACTACTATTGGCTGCGCGATAAGAAAAACCCTGACGTGAAAGCCTATCTGGAAGCCGAAAATGTCTACACTGACGCGGTAATGAAGCCGACCGAGCCGTTGCAGAAGAAACTCTATGACGAGATGCTGAGCCATATCAAGGAAACCGACGTGGAGGTGCCCTACAAGGAGGGCGGCTATTTCTACTATCTTCGAACGGAAGTGGGAAAGCAGTACGGGATTCGTTGCCGGAAAAAGGGCAGCCTGGAAGCGCCCGAGGAAATAGTGCTCGATGTGAATGAACTCGCCAAAGGGCAGACCTTTATGTCCCTGGGAGCTCTCAACGTCAGCGACGACGGGAATCTGCTGGCCTACACGACGGACAACACTGGATTCCGGCAATTCACGCTGGCCGTGAAGGATTTGCGCACAGGGAAGATGCTTGTGGACCACGCCGAGCGCGTCGACTCCGTCGCCTGGGCGAATGACAATAAGACGATCTTCTATACCGTTGAAGACGAGGTCTCGAAGCGGTCCTATCGGGTGTATCGTCACGCCGTCGGCACGAACGGCTCAGACACCCTAGTCTATGAAGAAAAAGACGAAAGATTTGATGTCGGCACCGAGAAGACGCGCAGCAAAGCCTACTTGTTGCTCATCTCCGGCAGCCACACCACCAGCGAGGCGCGTTACATTCCCGCTGACCAGCCAATGGCCGAGTGGAAAGTCATGGAACCTCGCAAACAGAACGTCGAGTACTACCCGGATCACAATGGCAATTTCTTCTATATTCGCGTGAACGACGCAGGACGCAATTTCCGCCTGGTCAAGACGCCGGTTTCAGATCCCGGAAGTAAGAATTGGCAGGAAGTCGTGCCGCAGCGCGCCGATGTCATGCTCGACGATACGGACTTCTTCAAAAACTACTATGTCTCCTACGAACGGGAGAAAGGGTTGCCACAGATTCGTGTCACCAACATCCAGAGCGGAGAATCCCGACGCATCGAATTTCCAGAGCCGTCTTACGTGAACTATCCCTACGTCAATCGCGAATACGATTCCAATAAGTTTCGCTATGGCTACCAGTCATTTATTACTCCGCAGTCTGTGTTTGAGTACGACGTGCCCAGCGGCACTTCCACCTTGCTGAAGCAGAAAGAAGTGCCCGGCGGCTATGACCACACGCGATATCAGGTAGAGCGGATTTACGCAACGGCATCCGATGGCGTCAAGGTACCGATCTCGGTCGTTCATTTGAAAGCCGCCACATTGGACGGCAAGGGGCCCATCTATCTTACCGGCTACGGTTCTTACGGTTCGTCGTATGACATCGGCTTCAACGCCAACATTTTCAGCATGGTTGATCGTGGCGTGGTGGTGGCCGTGGCTCATATTCGCGGCGGTGGGGAAATGGGGAAGGCCTGGCACGATGACGGTCGCATGATGCACAAGAAAAACACTTTTACAGACTTCATTGCCTCTGCCGAATACCTTTTGGCCCAGGGATACGGTTCGAAGGACCGCTTGGTGATCGAAGGACGAAGCGCTGGGGGCCTGTTGATGGGCGCAGTCCTGAATATGCGGCCGGACTTGTTCCACGCGGCTCTGGTCGGTGTTCCTTTTGTAGACGTGATGAATACCATGCTGGATGAATCTCTGCCTCTGACTGTCGGTGAATTCGAGGAGTGGGGCAATCCGAAGGAAAAGCCGGCTTTCGATTACATGCTAACCTATTCGCCCTACGACAACATCGAGGCGAAGCCCTATCCCAACATGTTGGTGCGGACGTCCTTCAACGACAGCCAGGTGATGTACTGGGAGCCGGCCAAATATGTTGCCAAAATGCGTGCGTTCCGAACCGACCACAATACTTTGATTCTAAAAACTAACATGAGCCCCGCGGGCCATGGCGGCGCATCCGGACGCTATGATCGGCTGCATGAAACAGCTTTTGATTACGCGTACTTTCTAACGCAAATGGGAATAAGCAACTAATGCGTTGGCGGCGGCTCTAGGATTTGTAGGAGTTGCTAAAGGACATATGTTCTCTTGAGGCGGCCGAAAGTTCGTCATGTTATGTCCCGTGTCTACTCTTTAAGTTCCTGTTGCTGGTTTCGCGCTACCGCAACCGGTTCTCCGTGGCTCGCTAATTTCCTGTGCGCTATGCTTGGTCTTGCCCACGCCGCTCCCCGAACTGAGCTGGATCAAATTTGCAAATGAAATTAGCAGGATTCCTCGTGTGCGTGTCGCTGATTGGCCTAGGTTTCCATCTCCTTCGGCAGTGCTCGGACCGGTTCATGCTTCTGCGCCGAGCAAAATCCATTACGCCCTATCTGTACGCCATTGGCGGCATCTTCTCGATGCTGTTGATCACCGTGGCCTTTGCCGGCGCTCTGCTACTCTTCATCAGTTCGCTTCGCTGATGCCGAAACTGCGTTAGAAATCCAAGATTTGCCAGTACTGCTAGCGCCTCAAATTCGGCGGGTCACTTGTTCGTCGCTGCCGATTGAGCGAAAGACTTAACTGCCGCGGCCTCGTCGTCCAGGATGTCGAAGACGGTATACAGCCTTGTAATTTGCATCAGATCGTGAACCTTATTTGTGAGGTTGAGCAGCTTCAGCTCTCCCCCCTGCTTCCTCACACTCGTGAAAGCACCGACCAGATTGCCCAAGCCTGAGCTGTCGATGTAATTGACATCGCCAAGGTTAAATAGAATATTCTTGTGTCCTTTGCTTAACAGGTCGCAAACCAGTTCGCGCAGTGCGGCGCTCTCTTCGCCGAGCACAATCCGGCCGCTGATGTCCACAATCGTGACGCCCCCTACTTGTCGAGTGCTTGTAGTCATGTGCATTGGCAACCTCCTAAGGCACTTCAATGCTCGAAGACTTCGCCCCTGCAGCAACGCATGATGCTTTGGTCAGCCTTCCAGCAGCCCCCACAATAGCGCAAATCTTGGAGTGGCGGACGAGAAATCCCTTCCACCCAAAACCAGAACAATTAATTGTTCTGATTGGTCTCGCTTGCTGCTCCAGTGGGGCTCGCACACGTAAATGACGCAACCGAGCGTTTATTGCTTGGTGCCCCGCGGAAACTAAGACGGGCGCTTCATGCCGACGGAAGAGAGGAGCTGGATTGCGATGCCGCGGTTGCCGTCAGGCAGATTTTCGATGCGGGCGACCTGGCCGACGTACTCTTGGTCAAGAGGATCACCAGGAATGTGAAACGGAACCGTGATGAAGAGACGCATGCCTTCGTAAAAACCTTTGTTTTTGGAAAGGAAGTAGATGCCGTCGCGAGAGACGTTTTTCGTGGTGGAGGTCTCCTCGAAATGGACATCACGAGGTTCGGAAGGGCGCACTTTAAGAGGTTGACCGATGCGGATGCGGCGGCTGCTCCGGCGTTCCTGCTGTTTAATTTTCTGCATAGAGATATCAGAACACGGGCATGGAGTTAGATGACAAGAGCTGTGCCGAAAGCGACATAAGCAAACAAGGCCAGATCCGCAATTTCACATGTCGGGTTACACGACTATACAGGAGTTGGCTCACCTCTTCCGCGTCCAATGAACTTCGGGGGGGGGCAGTTCAGCCAAGAACCACCGGGTCGCA
>Ga0209446_1000079_pt1 | contig 28663 bp, 29 predicted proteins | sample BogFormECP04_OM2_FD_188242 | JGI IMG/M metagenome (GOLD analysis project Ga0209446, IMG submission 188242) | Bog forest soil microbial communities from Calvert Island, British Columbia, Canada - ECP04_OM2 (SPAdes) (version 2) | ecosystem: Environmental > Aquatic > Freshwater > Wetlands > Bog ... | reverse complement strand
CTTGGCAGCGGCGTGTGGACGCGCGATGTCAGCAAGGCGCACCGGCTGGCGAAGGGGCTGCGCGCCGGTTCGGTGTGGATCAATTGCTATCAGGCGATGGATCCCGCCGTGCCGTTCGGCGGCTACAAGATGAGTGGGTATGGTCGCGAGTCCGGCATCCAGCAGATGGAAGAGTATTTGAACGTGAAGGCAGTCTGGATCAGAACCGCATAAGACGGCATAACGGGAGGCGGGGGCGGCGCTCCGGTGCCGCCCTCGCTGCCTCGGGCCAGAAAGGGAGTGATCCTGATGAAATTCGGCATTCACAATCCATCGTGGTGGTTCGGTTCCGATCCAGCCGAAGCGTTCGAGGCGGTAAAGGCGAAGGCGCAATGGGCCGAAAACCACGGTTTCGTGTGGCTCTCGGTGATGGACCACCTGATCCAGATTGGCGGTGTCGGCGCGCCCGATGAGCCCTTCATGGAAGGCTGGACGGTCTTGTCGGCACTGGCCGCGGTGACCAGCCGCATTCGTCTCGCCACGCTCGCGACGTCGGTCGGCTACCGCAATCCGGCGCATCTGGCCAAGATGGCCGCCGGTGTCGATCTGATCAGCCGAGGGCGGCTGACGCTCGGCATCGGCGCCGGCTATCTCGAGGCCGAATACCGGCAATATGGCTGGGAGTTCCCGGCGCGCCCGGCGGTGCGCATCCGGCAAATGGAGGAAGCCGTTCGGCTGATCCTCGCGATGTGGACCGAGAGGCGAACGACTTTTCATGGCAGGTATTTTCATGTCGAGGACGCGATCCTCGAGCCGAAGCCAGTGCAGAAGCCGCGTCCGCCGGTGATGATCGCCGGCGGCGGCGAACAGCTCACGTTGCGCGCGGTCGCCCGCCTGGCCGATGCCTGCAATGTCGGCGGCGATCCCGACATGGTGAGGCACAAGCTATCGGTGCTCCGCGGCCATTGCGACGCGGCGCAGCGCGATTACGATGCAATTGAAAAGACGCACAACAACAGTTGGTTGCTCGCTCGCGACGAGGTCGCTGTAGCCGCGAAGCGCGAGCGGCTGGCGCCGCGCGGACCGCTGCGCGGGTTTGTGGGCACCGTGTCCGCGGCGATCGATCTGATCGGGCAATACCAGGATGCCGGCGTGCAGCTGTTGATCAACAGCGACTATCGCAACGACACCGAAACGCACGAGCTAATGGCGGCGGAGGTCATGCCGCATTTCTCGTGATGGAGGGAAATGAACCGTGTCCGCCCCGCGGACGATTTCAAGATAATTTCGTTTGCGGCCCGAAGAGCAGCGTCGCGGGAGGTGCCAATCTGGGCCAACGGGCCCGTATTGAGATCGCCTCCGCCGGAGCCCGACGCTGCAGGTCATCGGCCAGGTGCTGCGGATAGTTGAGGTGCCCTCGCAACCGCACCGGTCGCTCCGAATTCGGCTTCTGATCGCGCGCAGCGCGCGTCAACGGAGATCGTGCATTGAGCTTTTCGGACATTTTCGCACGAGTAGTTGCGCTGATCGGTGGCGCGGCGCTCCTGTCGCGGCGGCTGACGGAGGGAGCGCACGAGCCGGCTTGGGGTAGCTCCCCGACGATCCCGACGGCAAAGCCGCAGGGTCGTATTCCGACGCTCAAGATGCCGACGGCCCAGGGTTGGACACGAGGGCAGACGCCGGTTGCAGCGCCCGGTCTCACGGTCAACCCATTTGCCGCCGGTCTCGACCATCCCCGCTGGATCGAGGTACTGCCCAATGGCGACGTGCTCGTGGCCGAGGCCATGAACACGGGCAGAGCCGCCATGCGGAATATCTTTGACTACGCCATGGTCAGCACGATGAGACGCGCCGATGCTGTTGGGGTCAGCGCGAATCGGATCACGCTGTTGCGCGATGCGGATGGCGATGGTGTGGCAGACACCCAGGAGGTGTTTCTCGAGGGATTGAACCAGCCGTTCGGCATGGCGTTGCTGGGTGAAACTTTCTATGTCGGCAACACCGATGGCGTTGTTGCCTTTCCCTACACCGCGGGGGCGCGCCGTATCACTGCGCCGGGGCGGAAGCTGACCGAGTTCAAGCCCGGCGGGCATTGGACGCGCAGCCTGTTGCCAAGCCCTGATGGGCTGAAGCTCTTCGTCGGGGTCGGCTCGTCCAGCAATATCGCGGAGAACGGCATGGAGGCTGAGGAGGGCCGGGCCGCTATCTACGAGATCGATCTTGCAAACGGCCGGAGCCATATCTTTGCCGACGGTTTGCGCAATGCCGTAGGCCTGGCTTGGGAGCCCCAGACCGGCGCGCTGTGGACAGTAGTCAACGAGCGCGACGGCCTGGGCGACGAGACACCGCCAGACTACCTGACCTCGGTGCGCGACGGGGGTTTCTACGGCTGGCCCTATTGCTACTGGGGTCAGACAGTGGACGACCGGGTGCCGCAGGATCCGGCCATGGTCGCAAAGGCTATAACACCGGACTACGCGCTGGGCGGACACACCGCGTCGTTGGGTCTATGCTGGCTGCCGGCCGGCACGCTTCCCGGCTTTCCCGAGGGCATGGCCATCGGGCAGCACGGTTCCTGGAACCGGAGCAAGCTGAGCGGCTACAAGGTTGTTTTGGTGCCGTTCGCAAGCGGACGCCCAGCCGGGCCACCACGCGATATTCTCACGGGCTTCCTCGCACCGGAGGAGCGGGTGTCTTATGGCCGACCGGTCGGCGTGACGATCGGTCCCGACGGCTCCGTGCTGGTCGCGGACGATGTGGGTAATGTGATCTGGCGCGTGACAGGCAGGCGGCAGGGGTGAGTGCACCGCGAAGTTGCCATAAAATCCGTAGAAGTAGGAAGACAGGTGAGGCACAAGCTCGCGGTGCTTCGCGGTCAGTGCGATGCAGCGCAACGCGATTAAGATGCCATTGAAAAGACGCACAACAACAGCTTGTTGCTCGCCCGCGACGAGGCCGCGGTGGCGGCGAAGCGTCAACGGCTGGCTGGCCGCAGGCCCCTGCGGGGCTTTGTCGACACCGTGTCCGAGGGGATCGATCTGATCGGCCAATATCAAGACGCCGGCGTGCAATTGTTGATCAACAGCGATTACCGGAACGACGCCGAGACCAGCGAACTGATCTCGTCCGATATCATGCCGCATTTCGCCTAAGAGGGCCCGTCATCTCGGCCGTAGCCCGGCGTAAGCGGGCTGGGTGTTCGAACAGCCGCTTATCGCCAGCGTCGTTGTCGGCGCCTGCACGGAAGAAATTCCTCGCAGCGCCGGCGATGATCGATCACAATAAGGGCGCACAACCACCGCCATTCGAGGGAACCCATGGACCACGCTGTGCACGAAGCGCCGCCGGAATCTCCGCAGCTTTCCGTGCAGCCCACGATCGGTGGCTCGGTCTATGTAAAGCCACAAGACATCGCTTGGGAGCCGACGCAGTTCGACGGTATCTCGATCAAGGTCCTCTACGAGGACAAGGCGAAGGGCGAAATGACGTGCTTGCTGAAGTGGGAGCCGGGAGCGACCCTGCCAATGCACAAGCATCCGGAGATCGAGCAAACCTTCGTCCTTGAGGGATCCTTTTATGACCACGACGGCATTTGCCGGGCCGGCGAATTCGTCTGGCGACGAGTCGGGTCGTTCCACGAAACCCATTCGGACGAGGGTGCGATCATCCTCGCGGTCTACCGGAAGCCGAACGTCTTCCAGCGCAGCACCGGATACGCTCGCAAGTAAGATAATCGGCTTGGCCGAATACCAAGATTGAGAGGGAACTTCCGATGGCGCTCTACGAACTGAGAACGTACACGCTCCGCGTCGGCGCGATGGCGGAGGCCGTCAAGCTCTATCAAGAACTCGGCTTTCCGGCACTGCAAAGGGGTGGCCACGACAAGAAGCTTATCGGCTATTTTCAGAGCGATACCGGCACGATCAACCAACTCGTGCATTTATGGAAATTTGAGGACGACGCAGATCGCCGCGCGCATTGGAGCGCCGTGTTTGCGAACAGAGACTTCGTGGAGGGATTCGCCTCGAAATTCCGCCCATTGGTGATGACCCAGGAGGTGAAGCTCCTTCATGCTGCGCCGTGGGGACCTCATCCGTAGAGAATAAGCCTGCGCCACGACGCGTAAGCGACGCCCACGCGTTTCGTCATTGGCGAAGTGTTGGCGGAAATGATTCGGTGCAGATCCTTTTCGCTGAGGATCCTAAAGCAGGATTTCGCGGTGCACGGAACTTTTCACCCGAAGGTGAAGGCGTAGGCCTCTGCGCCAGGATCGAGAAACCGGATCTCGAACGTGTGATCGGTGATGGCACCATTCTGCCGGACAAGCTGGTAGAGTCGCTGCCCGGTCACGACGCCCTGGCCGTCGGCATCGGCATCGGCGCCATGGCTGTCGCCTGGCGGTGCGCCGTCTATCGTGACGCGGAAGCGAACGGGATTACCTTTCCGCGCAGAGCCGAGAACGAGGTGAAGGTCGCGGGCATGGAACTGGTAGACGATGCTGCCCTCCTTGCGATTGAGGACTGCGCTCTCCTCGCCGATCGTCCAGTCGCCTGACAGGCCCCATTCGTTGGGTTGCAGTTTCCCGACTGCATAAACGCGCGAGCCGTCCTTGACGGCGCCACCGGGTGAAACGAATTTCTCTGCCCGGGCATAACCGATATAGGTCTCGCGCGATTTAATGTCGTCGGGGTCCGAGGCTGCTTCGGCGCCGGAGGCGTTCACGGCGACCAGACCGCCGGATACATTGGCCTCGCCGGCCTTGGCAAGAAGCTGCTGGATCACGTGTTCGGAGGCGGCGTAGTCGCCCTCGCCGAACGAATGGTCGCGGATATGGCCCTCCGCATCGATGAAGTAGTCTGCCGGCCAATAGCGATTCTTAAAGGCTCGCCAAATCGCATAGTCGTTGTCGATCGCCACGGGAAAGCTGATCTTCAGGTCTGCGACCGCTTTTTTTACGTTGTCGACATTTTTCTCGAAGGCGAATTCCGGAGTATGCACGCCAATCACCACAAGTCCTTCGTCCTTATATTTTTCGGCCCAGGCCCGGACATAGGGGATTGAGCGCAGACAATTGATGCAGGAATAGGTCCAGAAATCGACGACGACGACCTTCCCTTTGAGGGCCTCCGGCGTCAGCGGCGGCGAGTTCAGCCACTGGACGGCCCCCGACAACGAAGGCATCCCCCCTTCGTCTGGGAAATCTTCGGCCTGCACCTCCGGCTGCGCCTGCTGCATCATCGGGGGCGGATTCCCGGTCACCGCCACGGGACCGCCAGCTGCCGATTGCTGACCCTGCGCTTCTGGCCGGCCCTCCGTCATCGCGGGAGGATTGCCCGTCATCGCCACTGAGCCGCCTCCCGGTGGAAGCTGCCCAGAATCGACGGAATGGAGCTTGTCGACCAGGCCCTGTTCGAGAGGGGCGGTGCTTGCAAGGGAAACCTGGGTGAGGAACCTGGTGTCGAGGCCCAGCGCGATGGCCGCGACGCCGGCGAGAACCGCGGCGCCGAGGCTCCGCCTTACCCATTCGCCGGCGCCGAGCGAACGCTTCATCCCGGCGAAGACCCTGCCCCCGATCAATAGAGCCAGTGCGAGCGATGTCGCCGCGCCGGCCGCATAGGCCGTCAGCAATAGCGAGGTCTGTACATTTGCCCCCTGGAGAGCCGCTCCGGTCAGGATCAAGCCAAGCACCGGGCCGGCGCAGGGCGCCCAGAGCAGGCCCGTCGCAACGCCGAGCAGCAGCGACGGCAGAACCGTCGAACCGCCAGTCCCGGCGCTCCGGTCGGCGGTCTCGAACAGGCGCGAACCCAGCGCAACGAGGGGTCGCGTCAACCGGTCCGACAGCGCAGGAAACAACAGGGCGAGTCCGAACAAGGCTAACAGGGTCAGCGCCGCAATACGGCCATATTCGTTCGCCTGGACAGCCCATCCACCGCCGACTGCGGCGAGCGTAGCCACCCCTGCGAATGTCACGGCCATGCCGGCAAGCATCGGCAGACCGCTGCTGACGAAAGATTTGTCCGACCGTGCGAACACGAACGGTAGAACGGGCAGAATACAGGGGCTGATAATCGTTAGAACGCCGCCGAGATAGGCGAGCACAAATAAGATCATGGATGCGAATACCGTATTAGGCGGTGGTGGGCTTAAAGGTCATGGCAACCCCGTTCATGCAGTAGCGCAGGCCTGTTACCTTGGGGCCGTCGTTGAACACGTGGCCGAGATGCCCGCCGCAACGGCTGCAATGGACCTCTACGCGGATCATGTCGAGCGTAGTGTCCCGCGTCGTACCTATAACCTGTTCGTTCAATGGCGCCCAGAAACTTGGCCAGCCGGTGCCGCTCTCGAACTTGGTCTCCGACGAAAACACGCTGTTATCGCAGCCGGCACAGGCGAAGACGCCTGGACGGTGCTCGTTGAGGAGCGGGCTCGTAAAGGGTCGCTCGGTCGCGCTCTGGCGCAACACCGCGTACTGATCCGGCGTCAGCAGCTTGCGCCACTCGGCATCCGTGTGAGTGACCTGGAGAGCCTCTTCCGCTCCCAAAACAGTAAAAAGCCGCGATGAGCCGAACCATGCCGCCAGCCCGATCGCGCCGTTCGTCAAGAAGAAACGTCTCGTCAACATCGAGTGACCCTCCTCGTGCGAATGCAGCGTCCGGTGCATTGTCATCATGAGATGCGTTCGGATGCGTCATATTCGAATAAAAATATCAAACGTCACGCAATCGTGAGCGCCGGCGGCGTCGTGAGCTCGCCTGCGAGGCTCGAACCTGCGGTCCGTCGACCGACGTCCCGCGCGAAATTAGCAAGTTAAAGAAAAATCTTTCGCAGTCGCGCAAACGCAGTCAGTCGCCGGTGCCGAGGGTCACGTAGCCGAATTTTTGAAACATCGCGATGGCGGCGGCCGACTTCAGATAGTCGAGGAACCGGATGGCATCGGGGTTGTGGCTCTGGGTAAGAACAGCGATGGGATAGACGATCTTGGGGTGCGTGTCGTCGGGGAAGATCCCGACGACCTCTACTTCGGCGTCGGTTGCCGCATCTGTTGCAAACACGATCGCCAGCGGTACATCGCCGCGAGCCACCATCTTGACCGCAAGAAGCGGGTTCTCGGCGCGGGCGATCTTATTCTCGACGCTTTGCCAGAGGCCCAGGTTGACCAAGCTGGCCTTGCCATATCGGCCGGCCGGATGGCTGTCCGGGTCGCACATCGCCAATGGTCCGGCGCCCACGAACTTGGCGAGCGGGAAGTCCGGAGCGATCGTCACCCGACGACTACTACCCTTCCTGGCGATCAGCACGAGATGGTTGCCGGCGAGATCAATGCTTGTCTCGGTCTTGATGAGATGATGCTGCGTCAATTCGTCCATCCAAATCGTATCAGCCGAGAAGAAGATGTCAGCCGGTACGCCATTCTCGATCTGCTTGGCGAGCGTCGGGCTCGGCCCGTAGACGAGCAGCACCTCGGCACCGCGATATTGCTCGGCAATGGCATCCAGCGCTGGTTTAAGCGTGACCGCGGCCAGGACGCGAACGGGGTCCGCCGCGCGTCGTGAAACGACCACTACGGCCAAGCATAGCATAGGGCCACGAGGGGTACGAAACGACGGATCAAGAGACGTCCCGCCCGGAAAGCTGGTCGCATGGTATCCTGTAGGATAGATCGAGTACGATAGACTCGGCGACCGGTGCAGCGAACGACGAGTAAGCGTCCCGTTGCCGGCCGAGGTCCTTCGATACCGAAGGAAAGTACAATGAAGCTAAGCGCCCGCAATCAGCTCAAAAGCAAGATCGTTGGTGTAACCAAAGGTCAAACAACTGCCCATGCCCGGATCGACATAGGCGGCGGGGTGATCGTTACCTCGTCGATTACCAATGAGGCTGTCGACGATCTCGCCCTCAAGACTGGCGATGACGCATTCGCCGTAATCAAGGCGTCGGACGTGATGGTCGCCAAATAAGGCGATGCGACCTCTTCGACCTTGACGCTGGCGCGATCGCCAGGCCTGCCCCTACGCCATCGCCTGCCGCGGCAACGACCGGCGGTGCCCTCGCCTAAGGTTATCAGCGCTGAGGCGCTTCGGGCGTGTTCCTCGGTTAGGTTCGCCGTTTTGCCGGCAGGCAACCGCTACTGCGGTTGCTTGCCGCGGTCGCATTTTATGCGATGGCTGCCGCCGGGCTTATTCCGCGGCGAGGCGCCTCGGCTCCTCCGCGTCGATCTCGGCCAGGATCTTTGGCGGCGCCATCGGCAGGTCGCGCAATCGCATCCCGGTCGCGGCGTGGATCGCATTGGCGACCGCTGCCATCGGCGGCACGATCGGGACCTCGCCGACGCCGCGGACGCCGAAGGGGTGGCGCGGGTTCGGCACCTCGACGATCACTGCGTCGATCATCGGCAAATCGGATGCGACCGGCACGCGATAATCGAGAAATCCCGGGTTATCCAGGCGCCCCTGCTTGTCGTAGATGTACTCCTCGTTGAGCGCCCACCCGATCCCTTGTGCCACGCCGCCCTGGATCTGGCCCTCGACGTAGCTCGGATGGATCGCCCGGCCGACATCCTGCGTGGCCGTGTACCGGAGCACTTTCACATGTCCGGTTTCCGGATCGACTTCGACATCGCAAACATGGGTCGCGAAAGCCGGGCCCGCGCCGTGCGCGTTGACCGACACCTCGGCGCCTATCGGTCCGCCGGTGCGTGCCGCTTTGATCGCGATATCGGCCAACGGCAGCGGGTCGAAGCTGCCGGCATTGGCGCCGGCCGGGTAAGCGCAGCCGTCCTTCCAATCGATCGCCTCGGGGCTGATGTCCCAGATCATCGCGGCGCGCTGCTTCAGCTGGTCGATGACCTTCTCGGTTGCTTGGACGGTCGCCATGCCGGTCGCAAAGGTTACACGGCTGCCGCCGGTCACATGCGTGAAGCCGATCGAGGCGGTGTCGGCGACAATTGGTTTGACCCGCTCGAGCGGTATGCCAAGCGTCTCCGCCGCCATCATCGCCATCGATGCGCGCGAACCGCCGATATCCGGGCTGCCCGAGGCGACACTGACCGAGCCGTCCTCGTTGACATGCACCTGCGCGCTTGCTTCGCCCCCGATATTGAACCAGAAGCCGCAGGCGATGCCGCGACCTTGGTTGGGGCCGAGCGGGATCCGGTAATTCGGATGATTCTTTGCCGCGGCCAATGTGTCCAGGTCGGCCCATGTACGGCCTTGGTGCCCTCCTTCGCCGCGTTCTTCTCGCGCAACGCTAACGGGTCGATGTCCAATTCACGGGCGAGCTCGTCGAGGCAGCTCTCGACCCCGAACGACGATATCGGCGCGCCCGGCGCGCGGTAGGCCGCTACCTTTGGCCGGTTCGATACGACGTCGTATCCGACAATGTTCACATTCGGCAGATCGTACATGGCGAAAGCGCACATGCAGCCCGGTTGCACCGGCGAACCCGGGAAGGCGCCCGCCTGGTATTTGAGCACCAGATCGGCAGCGACGATCGTGCCGTCCCTCTTTGCCCCGAGCTTGACCTCGATGACCCCGCCCGAAGTCGGTCCGGTCGCGCGGAACACCTCCTCGCGGGTCATCACGATCTTGACCGCTCGGCCGGTTTTGCGGGACAGGACCAACGCCACGGGCTCGAGATAGATCAGCGTCTTGCCGCCGAACCCGCCACCGATTTCGGCCGGTGTCACGCGGATATTGGCCATGTCGATGTCGAGCAATTTGGCACAATAGGCACGGATCATGAACTGGCCCTGACTGCTGGCCCAGATCTGCACCTGCCCGTCGGGCGTCGTCGATACAACGCAGGCGTGCGGCTCGATATAAGCCTGATGCACCGGCTTTGTCGTGTAGCGCCGCTCGATGATCACATCGGCCTGGCGGAAGCCTGCTGCGGCATCGCCCTTCGCGAAGCTGATGCGTTTGGCGACGTTCGACGGCTTTTCGGGTTTGGGGTCGATGCCCTGGGTGAAGAGATCCTCATGGAGTAGCGCGGCCCCATCCGCCATCGCTTCCTCGACATCGATCACATGCGGCAGCACCTCGTACTCGACCTCGATCAGTTCGAGCGCCTCGGTGGCGATTGCCGGCGAGACGGCCGCCACCGCGGCCACGGCGTGGCCCTCGTAGAGGGCCTTGCCTCGCGCCATGACGTTACGCGACAGGTCGCGGAAGTTCATCGGGCCTTCGCCGACAAAGGCCTCCTCCGGAGCGATTTCCGGGAAGTCGGCCGCTGTTACGACCGCCCGAACACCCGGCAGGGCCAGTGCCTGTTCCGCGTTGATGTCGACGATCCGGGCATGGGCGTGCGGGCTGCGCTTGATCTTGCCGTAGAGCATGCCGGGCATTGCCCGGTCGGCTCCGAAATTGGCGCGGCCGGTGACCTTCTCAACTCCATCCGGGCGAATCGGACGGGTGCCGACGACTTTTAGACCATCGCTTCTGAATTCGGATGCCATGACCGGCTCGCCCCTAGTGTAAGTCCGTGTTCAGCGTTATCGTAATATCTTAATATATATAGCGTCAACATCGAACCGCGCCAGGCGAGACCGCAGGGTCGATAGCGCATAACGGTTGATTTGACGAACGCCATCCTTCGAGCGTCAAATGCGTTCCCAGAACGAGGCGGGATGGGAGCCACCCACGTGGCGACGGCGCGACTGACACTGCGCGTCGATCTCGGCGAAGACCGGGCGGTCGGCCCCGGCAAGATTCGGTTGTTGGAGGCGATCCGCGACACCGGCTCGATCACCAAGGCCGGGATTGCGCTTGGCATGTCGTATCGGCGGGCATGGCTCTTGGTCGACGATATGAACAAGTGCTTCCGAGAGCCGGTCATCGCCGCTCAAGCGGGCGGAAGCCACGGTGGCGGCGCTGCCTTGACCGCCTTCGGCACGAGATTGATCGATCAGTATCGCGCCATCGAGGCCGAGGCTCACTCCGCAACCGCGTCGCGGCTGCGTGAACTCGAGGCTGCCTGTAAGGGGGCGCAGCAAGCTGCAACAGCAACGAAATCTCACGTTGCACCGCGCCGCCGCACGATCGCCCGCTAGAGTCACGTTCCCGGAAGCATGCGGCTGACCTGCTTTGCAAGGAATTCGGCGGCCAGCAACGCCAGCATCGAGATCGCTATCGATATCAGCGTCAGGCGGAGAGCGCCCGCATCGCCGCCGGGAATTTGGGTCAAGGTGTAGATCGCCGAGGGGAGGGTCTGGGTCTCGCCGGGGATGTTCGAGACAAAGGTGATCGTGGCGCCGAACTCGCCCATGCTTCGGGCGAAGGAGAGGATCATGCCCGCGATGACGCCGGGGAGACTCAGCGGCAAGGTGATCACCAGAAAGACCCAGAACGGTCCGGCGCCGAGAGTAGCCGCGGCATCCTCCAGCCGGCGGTCGACCGCCTCGATCGAAAGACGGATCGCGCGCACCATCAGCGGGAAACCCATCACCGCGCAGGCAAGCGCGGCGCCGGTCCAGCGAAACGCAAAGACGATGCCGAGGTGTTCGTCCAGGAACTGGCCCAGCGGACCGCGTCGGCCGAGGAGCAGCAGCAGGAGATAGCCGGTTACGACCGGCGGCATGACCAGCGGCAGATGAACTAGCCCATCGAGCAGCGATTTCCCCCAAAACCGCCCGCGCGCCAGCACCAGAGCCAAAAAAATGCCCGGTATCAGGCTTGTCGTCATCGCCCAGAAGGCGACGCGCAGGCTGAGCCGCACGGCGTCAGCCTCTTCCGACGACAGATGCAGCAGCTCCGCCATTTTTCAGGTTTCGCCTGACCTCTTCCCGCACGTTCTACTGGAGGACAGTGAACCCCTGTTTCTCGAAGATAAAGCGGGCTGCAGGCGACTTGAGATAAGCGATATAGCCCGCGGCCCCGGGATTCGTCGAACTCGCTACCCCGGCGATCGGATAGATTATCGGGGGATGGGTATTTTCCGGGAAGCTACCGAGAATCTTGACGCCCTTATCGACGACGGCATCGGTCTGGTAGACGATCCCGAGCGGCGCCTCGCCACGCGACACCAAAAGCAAGGTCGCCCGGACGTTCTCTGCGGGGGCCAGCTTGTCGGCGACGGAGGACCACACGCCGAGCGCCTCCAACGCAGCCTTGCCGTATTTTCCGGCGGGCACGCCGTTTGGGTCGGCTATGGCGAGCCGGCCGCTGCCGAGCGCCTGGGCAATCGGGAAGTTTGGCCCGATGCTGAGCCTGACGGTGCTGTTGATCGGTGCGATCAGCACAAGGCGGTTGCCGAGCAAATTGACGCGTGTCTCCGGCTTGATCAAATTCCTCTTCGCCAGGTAGTCCATCCAGTCGAGATCGGCAGAGATGAAGACGTCGGCGGGTGCGGCGGCCTCGATCTGCTTTGCCAAGGTCGAACTCGCGGCATAGGAGGTGGCGGTCTCCTGACCTTTTTCACGCTGGTAGGCGGTGTTGACCTCGTCGAGCGCATCTTTGAGACTGGCCGCTGCAAAAATTACCAGCTTGGCATCTTGCGCTGACGCAGCGGTGCTCCACGCGCCGCCCAACAATATAAGAAAGGCGCAAGCGAGCAGGTGGCGCAAAACCGGAAATTGCACGCTGCGATCCATAATCATCCCCTTTCTGACCAGGCTCGCGTCATATTCTCTTGGATATGAAGACAGGTAAAGGGTAGCAGGCGGACCCAGTGGCCGGCAGGTGCCGGTCACCGCCGGATCGGTTCACCGACCAGGAGGAAGCGTGACCCGCCCTAGAGCAAACCGACGACTCTGCTGCGATCCGCACACGTCTGGAAGATCTGCGTCGCGACCGCGCCCGGCTATGAGCCAACGGCGACCCCTTGGCGGAACCACCGCCGCATACGCCGGCAACAAGCCGTCGTCCGCAGGCAACCCAGGGCGTCCGCCAGCGATTCGCAGGCTCCTGTACCGGGGCACGACGGGGCGGTGACACCGCCGGCTGACCCTCTCCACCCCGCGAGAATTTTCGTTGTTTTTCTTGTTGTTACCGAAGCTTAAATTCGTTGATCGCGCGAAATATTTCATTGATCCGCGGAGTAACGAGTTTGCCCTGCAAGTAGCTGAAGGGCATTCTATTCTGCAACATCATTCGGACGATTCTATGGCGAAAACGCAAACTTCGTTGTATTTCGATCCAATTTTTGGAGTCAGGCGGGCCCGCTGACTGCGGCCTCTGCAAAGGTTGCCATGCCGTTGTGGCAGGCGACCGCTGCCTTCAATACCGCGAAGGCGAGCGTTGCCCCCGAGCCTTCGCCGAGCCGCATGCCGAGATCGAAGAGCGGCCGCTGGCCAATCTGCTCGAGCAGCCGCCGATGGCCAGGTTCGGCCGAAACGTGCCCGACCACACAATGGTCGAGCGCGTGCGGGTCGGCAGCGTACAGCACCGCGGCGGCGGCGGTCGAGGCGAAACCGTCGAGCACGACCGGCACCCGCCCGAGCCGCGCCGCCATGACCGCCCCGGTGATCGCTGCCAACTCGAGCCCACCTAGGCGTCGCAGCATGTCGAACGGATCGCGCGCCGCCAGGCGATGGCGCGCGACCGCTTCGGCGACGACAAGGCGCTTGGCCTCGAGAACCGCTCCGGTGACCCCGGTACCGGGTCCGGTCCAGATGTCCGCGGCGCCGCCGAACAACCCGGCGCATAACGCCGCCGCGGCGGTGGTGTTGGCGATGCCCATCTCGCCGAGCGCTAGGGCATCGATCCCGGGCTCGACCGCCATCATTCCGTAGGCCATTGCCTTGGCGCACTCCGCCTCGCTCATCGCCGGCTCGACAACAATGTCCCCGGTCGGCGTGTCGAGGTTCATTTCATAGACTTTGAGCCCGGCATCGACGGCTCGGCAGAGCTGGTTGACCGCGGCACCACCGGAGATGAAGTTCTGGACCATCTGCGCCGTGACCGAGGCGGGGTAGGCCGAAACGCCGCGCGCGGCGACGCCGTGGTTGCCGGCGAAGACCAAGGTGCGCGGGCTCTCGATCCGCGGCGGGTGCCGGGCCTGCCAGGTCGCGAGCCAGATTGCCAGCTCCTCGAGCCGGCCGAGGGCTCCGGCGGGCTTGGTCAATTGCGCCTGGCGCGTCGCCGCCAGGGTGCCGGCTTCTAGATCGGGCCCCGGCAGATGGTCCAACAGCGCACGGATCTCGTCCAGATCCGCAACCGGCTCGTCCATGGAGATTTTCTTTCGGTCGGTCGGCTCCAAGGAGGGATGGTGCCGGAACCGGGGCGGTGACCCAAGAGGAAAAGACCGCCGAGCCCCCGCGCTTGCGGGGGAGGAAGGGGTGGGGGCATCGTCGCGGCGATGAGCGCCCCCCGATTCATCGCCGGCGTTGCCGCCGCGACCGCCTTCTTCACCAGGATTCCCGTTACAACGCCGGCACGCTGCGCCGGGCGCCTCGCCGACGCGGCCTGGGCATTTCCGCTGGTCGGAGCCGGGATCGGCGGCGTTGCCGCATTTGCCTTTCTGCTGGTGCAGCTGCTCGGCCTCGGGGATTGGCCGGCGGCGCTGATCGCGGTGCTCGCCGGCCTCGCCCTGACCGGGGCCTTGCACGAAGACGGCCTCGCCGACGCCGCCGACGGGCTCATTGGCGGCCACGACCGGGAGGAGAGGCTGGCGATCATGCGCGACAGCCGGCACGGGACTTTCGGCGTCCTGGCGATCGTGCTGAGCGTGCTGCTGCGCGCCGCCGCCCTCGCAGGAATCGGCGAGCCGGTCCATGCCGGCCTCGCACTGATCGCGGCGCACGCGGCCTCGCGCGCAGCTCTCCCATGGGCGATGCGAGCGTTGGCGCCGGCACGCACCGAGGGGCTCGGCGCCGCGGCGGGAAAGCCTCGCACGCCGCTTGCGATCGCGGCGCTCGGAATCGGCATGCTGATCACCCTGGCGGCGCTCGGTCCGGCGCGCGGAGCGATCGCGTTCGGCCTCGCCGGCGCAGCAGTATTCGCTATGGGCGTCGTGGCGCACCGCCGCATCGGCGGCTATACCGGCGACGTTCTCGGAGCCTTCCAGCAGATCGGGGAGATCGTAATGCTCCTGACCGCGGCGGCGAAATGAGCGAGATCGCGACCCGTTTCTGGTGGGTCCGCCACGCCCCGGTAGACCATGGCGGCCGGATCTACGGCCAGCTGGACCTTTCGTGCGATTGCACCGAAACCGCAATATTCGCCGGGCTCGCTGGACAACTGCCGCGCGACGCGGTCTGGGTAACGAGCAATCTGCGCCGTACTCACGAGACCGCGGCGGCGATCGTCCGCGCCGGCCTGCCCGGACCGCAGCTAATTCCCGGACCCGACGTGATTGCGATCGCCGATCTCGCCGAGCAGCATTTCGGCCAATGGCAGGGCCTCGCCCATGAGGATCTGCGCCAATCCCGTGCCGGTGATTTCCACCGTTTCTGGCACGCCCCCGCACATGAAGCCGCTCCGGGCGGCGAGAGCTTTTTCGCCGTCGTCGAAAGGGTGTCTCGCGCAGTCCGACAGCTGGTTGAGACCTACCCCGGGCGCGACGTTATCGCCGTCGCGCATGGCGGCACGATCCGGGCCGCGCTGGCGCTGGCGCTCGGCCTCGATCCGGAAGCTGCGCTATCCTTCACGATCGAGAATTGCTCGATCACACGCATCGACCATGTCGAGGGTCCGGGCATGGGTCACGGCTGGCGAGTCGTCACGGTCAATCGCCCGCCGTGGTGATCTGTCGGGTTCGCAAGTGTTGTCCTGCGCTCGTGCTCAGCGTTGCTCGCCGACAAAGCTGCGCTGCAATTCGGCAAGCCGATCGAGCGCGGCACGCGACAGCGGACCCTTGTTGATCGAGCGCGCGGCGTGTTCGAGTTGGTCGAGCGTCGAATAGCCGACCAGCACTGTCGATATGGCGTCGTTGGCGATCACGAAACGCAGGGCCGCGTCGATCAGGCTCTCGGCATGGCCTTCGCGAACAAGCGGCTCGAGCCGCCGTGCCCGCTCGACATCAGTGCGGTAGCTGCCGCCCGAACCGATCGGCTCGACGCTCGGCGAGCCCAGCGGGTGGCGATCCTCGGTCCCGCTCAACGCGCCGGCGGCGAGCACCCGAATGTTGATGACCCCCATCTCCGCGCTTTTCGTGTGCGTCAACAGATTGCCGAAATCATGCGCCGGATAGCCCGCCGGGACCGCCGCCCCGGCGCTCGGATTCAACAGATTGTAGCTGACCTGCGCGGTGTCGAAGGCGTGCGCGTCGACGACCCGGTGGAGCGCCGGCGTGTCGCCGACCGCGGTGATGCCGCAGAAGCGGGTCTTGCCCTGTTGCCGCAACCGCTCGAACGCCGGGACGACCTCGCCGATCACGGTCTCGGGAGTGAGGCCGCCGTCGCTGCCGTCCGCGGTGACGTGGTTGTGCAGCTGGAACAGGTCGACACGATCGAGCTGCAGGCGTTGCAGGCTCGCCTCCAGCGAGGCCGTTATTGCTGTGCCGACTCGGCTGCGCTCGCTGTCGGGAACGCGCACCTTGGTACCGACGAAGATGTCGGGCTTCAGGCTCTTCACAACGCGGCCGAGATTGCGCTCGGATTCGCCGTTTCCATACATTGCCGCGGTATCGAAGTAATTGATGCCGAGCTCGATCGCTCGCGCGACCGCCCGCTCCTGATCGGATGGGTTGCCGCGCACCATCAGCCCGCCGACTGCGCCGCAGCCGAACCCGAGGACCGAAACCGCGAGTCCGGTTCGGCCGAGTGTGCGTCTTTCCATCGTTTCCTCCGTTGCTCCGGCATTCGGCTCGGATCAAATCCTCCGCGTCAAGGAGTGTCAATCTTGCGGAAAGCGGGTAATGCGCAGTTTGATCCGAGGCGCCGCCCGAGATTGCCTCGCTCTGCTCGCAATGAACAGCGCCGTCATTGCGAGGAGCGCAGCGACGAAGCAATCTCGTCGTGGAGAGTGCCTGAGATAGAAAGTGGAGGACGCATGCGCAAATCGGTCCCACTGCTGGGCGCGTTCGTGCTCGCCGCCGCGGCGGCGGCTCTGGAGCTTGCTGAAGCGGCAGCCCCGCGCGCGAAAGAACCGGCGGATCCGCGGCTCATCGACGAACTCGCCGCCGCCAACCGCATCCTCTCCGACCAGGGCGTGGTCGACGGCTTCGGGCACGTCAGCGCCCGGCACGATACGGACGAGGCGCGCTTCCTGCTGGCCCGCAGCATGGCGCCGGGTCTCGTTACGGCCGACGACATCATGCAGTTCGACCTCGACGGCAACGCACTCGACCCACGCGGGCGCACGCTCTATGTCGAACGCTTCATCCACAGCGAGATCTATAAGGCCCGTCCCGAGGTTAGGGCGATCGTGCACAGCCATTCGCCGTCGATCATTCCCTTTGGCGCGACCAGAGTTCCGTTGCGCCCGATCTACCATATGAGCTCGTTTCTCGGCGCCGGCGTCCCGATCTTTGAGATCCGCGAGGCTGGCGGCCCGGCGACCGACATGCTGATCCGTAACTCTGAGCTCGGTGCGGCGCTCGCGAGCAGGCTGGGCAAAGCGGCCGTCGTGTTGATGCGCGGCCATGGCGATGTCGTGGTCGGCCAATCGATCGAGCAGGTCGTCTTCCGCGCCATTTACACCGAGATCAACGCCAAGCTCGAAGCCGAAGCCCTGCGGCTCGGCGAGGGTCAGGTCAATTTCCTCAACGCGGAGGAGGCGGCAAAGGCCACTGCGACGAACAATGCGGTTCTCGGCCGGGCCTGGGAATTGTGGAAGCGACAGGCACTCGGCCGAGATTGAGCAATCCTCGATGGTGCAAAGTGTCGACCACCGTGCCGAAATGGCCCGCAGCCGATCGATCGAGTCCTTCGAGCCAGTTCTGATCGAGGAAAGAGGCGAGCGCCGGTTGGCCGAGTGCGGCCTCCCACACGACCCCGAGGAGCGAGGCCGCTGCTTCGTCTGTCTCGCGCTCCAATGGCGGTAGAACGGCAGCGCGCTCGGCCGTTTCACGATCGAGTGTGTCGGGGCCCGACCCGAGCCCGAACTCGACCAGCCCCCGCCGCTCGGGCGGGGCCAGTGCGAAATGGGCGACTTCGTGCAGGATTACGTAAGCTTCGGTCGCGCCGTTCAATGCCGTTCCGTCCCAATTGAAGCGGCGCGGGTTCCCCTCCGGGTGGATCGGCATGCCAAAGGCGCGGGCAAAGGAGAGCGCCGTGAGGCGATGCCTTTCAGCCTCCTCCCCGGCGGCCCGGTCCGACGAAGTCACGCGGATTTGCCGAATCACGATGCGGGAACGCCCATCGGAGAGCCCGGCCTCAAAGCGGTCGAGAGCGTCCGCGAGCTGCTCGCGGGGTATCGGCGTCAGGATCATGTGGCCGGGCAGTGTGCGCCGTGTGTCGTGGGGTTCCACATAATAGGTAGTGCACCCCCAGCCGAATTCTTCCCCCGCCGCCAGGTGAGCGGGCGGCGGGGGATGTAGCAATTCAATGGATTTTAAAAGTACGTCGCTTTCGTCGCGCGCTACTGATCATCATCCTATTGAGGGGTAATCGTGCCGAACAGACCGTTGGTCTCTTTGTTGGGGCCAGCTGTGAAATAGAGCGTGTCGGAACTCGAGTTCTTGCCGCCGCCCAGTGTCAATGTCCACAATCCGTCGATCGCCAGCGCCTTGCCGTTCGGCTTCGCGAGCTGCGCCAGGAAATTGCCGTTGGGGTCGAACACGTTGATCCTGCCGTCTCCGAAATCGCCAACCAGGATTTGTCCGCTGAATAGGCCGAACGCAAAGGACGCCCGTGCGACGCCCCAGGGGGAGTTCAACGCTCCGAGCGAAGCAAAGCGCCGCAGGAAATGTCCGTCGGTGTCGAAAACATCGACAAAGCCGTTGCCCGGACCCGCCACGTCGTCATGCATTTTCCCGTTCTGTTTCGCATAGGTGACGAACAGATCGCCGTTGATATTCTGGATGCCGAACGGCGCAAAGCCGGGCGGGATGCTCGAATCCTGGAAGCCTCCATCGGTGGCTGCCGGGACATAAAAGCCGGTGGTGCTGCCGGCGGGGGCGGGGGCAAACACGTCGACCGTTCCGGCGCGGAAGTTGGTGGCGAAGAGGAAGACGCCTCTGACGTTGACCCCGACAGCGAGACCCTTGTATACGGCGCCCAACTTGGCACTGGGTTCTGTGGAATTGTCGACGGCGAGGACCGCGCTGTCAGGCGGAGTGAGCCCCCCGGTCCAAGCGGAAATCGTCCCGTCCTCGGTGGCCCAAATGAATGAGGCCACCTTGCCCGTGAGAGGGACCAGGAACCCGGTGGTGGTGCTGGTGGTCGGGTTCCACACCATGCCGGTCGGCGCCGCGCTTCCCGGGCAACTGGACCCTTGCCCGGCTTTCGGCGGGCACGGGATCGTGACAACCAGGGACTGGATAGCGCCGGCGCCGTCGTAAAGCGTCGACAGTCCGGTGTTGTTGTCGGAGATCCAGAACGGGCTCGCGGCCGGAGTAAATGCCACGCCCCACGCATTTTTCAGGTTGGTGTCCTGCACCGCGGCTTTGCCTGCCAAATCGGAGACGAGTGGGGTGACGAGATAGGCATTTTGCTGCGCATCGGCGCGGACGGTCGCCACGCCGGAGACCGCGATTGCGATGATCGCGGCGGGTAAGAGACGTCGAATTAGCACGTTCATGCTGTTTGTCCTCCCGAGCGATGGACGCCCGTCCCGAGCGGGCGGGCGGAGAAGCCAATGGTTCGGGCCCGCGACCGATCGCGTGGGCCGTATGCATTGCGACTCTCCGACTCCCGGAATCGCCGATTATTCCGCAATCAACGCGGGGACAACTTCAGTGCCTCTATGATCTGACCTGTAGAGGCCATGACTGCGGCCTCGTTTCCGCCGGCTTCGCCGCCAGTGCGCTGTCGACCGTGTCGACGCGCCTTCGCTTCTCAGCTGGCCTTTCCGGGCGGTGGCGGGATCTTGGCTCTGGCGCCGTCCGGCGAGGTCTGCCGATAAACGAGCTCGGCGACGCGCAGCAGCAGGTCACGATCGGCCTTGGCGGCGATCGCATAACCGAAGCCCTCGTCAGACCAGTAGAATGCACCGATGCCGCCTTCTTCGTGGTAGCGGAACGCAGTCTCGCCGCCGATGCCGACGCGAAGGTACAACGTCAAGCGCTCCCCAGTGCCGTTCTCATACATGAACTGAGCTGCCGGGCCGTCCTCGGCGGGCAGCAGCCGCCCGCCCATCAGGCGGAAACCGGCCGAAGCGAGATCGGGCACGACGAGTTGTCGGCCCAGGCGCTTCGATAGCCACTGCACGAGATGCGCCTCCTGGCCGGCATCGACCTCCACCGGGTGACGAACCTCCACTGCAAACGTCCGATACGCGGCGATCGCATCGGCGGTGATCACGCCTGCGACCGCGCCCGCGGACGATGCGCTCGAAGGGCCTGTAGCGTCCCGCACTACCCAGCCGCCGACGCCGCCCAAGAGGAGCAGGCTCACCGCTGCGGCAATTTGCGCCAGCTGGCGGTATCGCCGGCGCCGCCGTCCTTCGACAAGGTGCGCGACGCGAAGGCGGTTTGGTATCGGCCCGCCGGCCTGTGCAGCGACGGCTGAGCGCAGCGCCTGCCGTTGTTCGGCATATTGCGAAAACCGCGCCTGCGCCTCGGGATGCGCGGCGAGATAGGCGTCGACCACGACCGCGCGCTCGGGCGGCAACCGGCCGTCAATGCGGGCATGCAGGCCGTCCTCCTCGACGGGCCGATCGACCGGCGTCATCGGACTCTCGTCAGCGCCGCGCCGCGGCGCTGACGGTCGCTGTTCACCCCCCCGTTCATGAAATGACGCAGGCGCTCGCGACCGCGCGACAAGCGCGACATCACCGTGCCGATCGGCACGCCCAGCACGCGCGCGGCCTCTTCGTAGGCGAGATCCTCGACGGCAATCAGGACCAGCACCGATCGTTGCTCCTCCGGCAATGCCGCAAAGGCGCGCAGCAGATCGCGGTGCGCGAGCGCCGCGTCCTGACCGCCGTCCACTCCCGGGAGCTCAGCCTCCGCGACCTCGAGCAACGCGTCGTGCACGCCGCGCCGTCGCCGGCGATGCTGATCACTCAGGAATCGATTGTAAAGGATCGTGTATAGCCATCCTTTCACGTCGCCTTCGGCCCGCCGCAGGTGCCAGCGGGAGAGCGCGCGCTCGAGGCAGTCCTGCACGAGATCGTCGGCGCTCTGACGGTCGCCGCGCAGCAGCGCGCAGGCGAACCGGCGCAAACCGGGAATGTGCGCTTCGATCAGGGCGGCCTGGTCTGGCATCGCGTCACCGTATGACGACCGGCTGCCGAGCAGCCACGACAAAGGCCGGCCCGACGGCCGATAGCTCGCCTCGGCCGCTAACATTCGGGTCGGTGTGGCTAGCATCATCGCCGTTCGCGCGCCCTCGGTGTGATCACAATCCCGTTAACTATGGTGCACTTTAGGGGAATGTATCCCGGATAGGTAACGACGTTCGGCATGGCGCCGCAATCGGCCAGGTGTCGTCGGCGTCTCCCGAATTCTACGACCTCCTACGGTCATTTTTATTCCGGCAAGGGTATCGAAGAAGCTGCCGGAATGTGTTCGAGATACTGCGGAATAAACCCCGTGTCAGCGAGTCCTAGTGCTCAGAGCGCTGCCCAGTCCTCTCCCCGGTCCGCGGGAAAAGCCCGGTGAACGCTCGAATCGTCACTGGGAGAGAAATCCATGTCAGGCGAACAGGACAGGCGATCGACACGACTTTCCCGGCGCTCGCTGCTGCAGGGCGCCGCCGCCGCCGGGATTCTGGGCGCGGCACCGACCCCGGCTACGGCGCAACCAAAGATCTCCAAGGTTGCAGTCAATTACCAGGATCACCCGGACGGCGACAAGCGCTGTGAAAAGTGTGTCCAGTTTCAACCACCGGACGGCTGCAAAGTGGTTGAGGGCACGATCAGTCCGCAGGGATCCTGCCGCATCTTCATGCTGAGCCGCGCGTAAGAGGCGGCTTCAATCCGGCCGGCGGGAATAAAGCCGAAGTCTCGGAGTCGAAAGAACCAACGTACTGGCGTGGCCCGCACGCCTACTCACAGGGAAAGCGCTGGCATGATCCGGAGGTTTCTGCCGGTTCTGCGGGTTGTATCGATCCGCGATGGTAAGCTATTGACGATCGTAAAGCTCGGCGCGGCAGTGTTCGCCGCGTTGCTTTCTATTGGCCCGCTGCTACGGCCGGCGGCTGCCCTGCCGTTGTACGCACGCCAGACCGGCCAGCCCTGCGCAACCTGCCATACCGCTTTTCTGGAGCTGACGCCGTTCGGCCGGCGCTTCAAGCTGGGCGGTTACACGCTAGGCGGCGGGGATTGGAACGGTCCGCCGTTTGCGGTCATGTTGCAACCGACTTTTACCAATACTCAAGGCGCTCAACCGGGCGGCGCCGCACCAGGCTTTGGTGTGAATAACAACTTTGTCATGCAGCAGATGAGCCTCTTTACCGGTGGCGCCTTCACCGAGAATTCGGGGGCATTCATCCAGGGAACCTGGGATGGCGTCACCCACAACTTCAGCTGGGACAATACCGACATACGCTTCGCGAAATCGATCAACATAGACGGCCACACTCTACTCTGGGGGGTAACGGCGAACAACAACCCGACCGTCCAGGATGTCTGGAACACGATTCCCGCTTGGAGCTTCCCGTACATAAGCTCTCAGCTGGCGCCGATGCCGAGCGCCAGCACCTTTATCGAGCAAGTATACGCCCAACAAGTGGTCGGCCTCAGCAGCTATGGCTTCCTGGACGATCTGTTCTATTTGGAGTTTGGCGGTTATCGACCATTGTCGAACAATACGCAGCTGGCCCTCGGTGTCAGTCCGACAGGGCAGAGCCCGATCAGCGGCGTTGCGCCCTATTGGCGAGTCGCGGCCGAGCCGAACTTTGGCGACCATTCTTGGGAGATCGGCACATTCGGGCTAGCATCGACGGTCTTCCCGATGGGGATGTCCGCGGCCGGCACCGACTCCTTCACCGATATCGGCATCGATACCCAATATCAATATCTCGGTGATCCCCACACGGTCACTGCCCGACTCGCCTGGATTCACGAGAACCACAACACGAGTGCCAGCCAAACACTTGGGCTCGCGGACAATTCCAACAACCAGCTGCGGTCGTTGAACGCGTCGGTTTCGTATATCTATGATCACACATGGAGCCTCACAGCGGGGCGAATGTCGATCGGGGGCACTCCGGATGCGACGCTTTACGGTACGTCTACCGGAAGCCCGAACAGTGCCAACTGGATATTCGAGCTTGCCTATCTGCCATTCAGCCACGGCGGCCCGTCGTTCTGGCCATGGCTTAATTTTCGTATCGGCCTGCAATATACGCACTGGGCCAAATTTGACGGAGCCACCACGAATATCGACGGTATGGGAAGAAACGCGAACGAAAACAATACGTTCTTTGCATACCTATGTTCTGAGCTCGACCCCGGACGCACATTTGGTCCTACTTCGAGGCGTCGCCGGGCGCGGGGTTTCGCCCTTTCATAAATCGGTCGCTCGTCGCTACCTTACCCCCGAACAATGGGTAAGGCACAGCGATGATCCGAACCGGAGAAGAATATCGCGCCGGGCTGCGCGACGGGCGCGAGGTCTGGATCGACGGCGAGCGCGTGCAGGACGTGACGGCCCATCCCGCCTTCAAGCCGGTCGTCGATCTCAAGGCCCGCATGTACGACATGGCGCATGAGACGGCCTGGGCCGAGTTGATGAGCTACCGCGACGACGGCGAGCGCTGCTCGATCCTGCTGCGGCCGCCGACCGAAAAAGCTCACTGGCACGAGAAATGGCGCGCCGTCGACGCCTATCTCAACGACATTCGCGGCATCCTAACTCGCGTCGGCGATGAGACCGTCGGCGAGATGTGGTCGCTCCTCGACGGGCGAGAGGTGCTCAACGAGATCGATCCTCGCTTTGGCGACAATATCGACCGTCACATCCGCCGGGTACTGCAGCAGGACACCTTTCACGTGTCGGCAAACACCGATCCCAAGGGCGACCGGTCGAAGCGTCCGCAAGACCAGGACCCCGACATGATGGTGCATGTCCTCAAGGAGACCGACGCCGGGATCGTCCTGCGCGGGGCCAAATACGAGACCGCCGCCTCCTACGCCGACCAGGCCTTTCTGAAGCCGACCGTCGGTCCCTGGACCGACGAAGAATTGTCGGATTACGCGGTCGGCTGCATCGTCAAGATGGGAGCGCCGGGGGTCAAGCACCTCTGTCGCTCAGGCTTTGCCGGCCGCACCGGTGCCGCCGATTACCCGCTCGCCAACCGCTTTGACGAAATCGATACATTGGTCGTTCTCGATGACGTGCTGGTGCCGTGGGAAGATGTGTTCTTTTATCGCCACACGCGCGCCGCCAACTACATCCGCGGCACCCTGCACCGCTATTCGGCTTTTCCGTACGTCCTGCGCATCCTCTACATGGCCGATCTGATGATCGGGGCGGCGTTGTGGAACGTGAAGCAAACCGGCCTCGACAAATTGCCGGCGGTGCGCGAGAAGCTCGCCGATCTCGTCTGCTATCGCGAGGGCATCAACGCCCATCTGATCGCCGCGATCGCCGAGGCGCAAAAAAGCCCGGGCGGGCTGTTGATGCCGCACCAATCGCTGCTCTATGCCGGCCGGGTTCACGCCTGCGCGAACCTGCCGCAGATGATGCACATTACGCGCGAGTTGTGCGGCGGTCAGATCTGTGTAACGCCGAGTGCTGCGTCCTTTGCCGCTCCGGGGGCGCGGGAGTGGCTGGAGAAATTCTATACCCTCAACGCCAATTGGCTGGCCGAGGACCGCCGCAAGCTATTGGCCTTCGCCCGCGACCTATTGAACTCGGATTATGCCGGGCACCGGTTGACCTTTGTCCAGTTCGCCCAGGCGCCGCACTTCAATCACTTGAACGCAGTCTATAACGCTTTCGACTTTTCCGGCCCGCTCGAATTCGTAAAAAAGGCGGCGGGTCTCTCCGATCGCGTCGACGGCAAGATGGGTTGAGCCGAACAATCGAGGAAACGTGCCTAGCGGTCGCCCCCGACCAGGATGGGGATCGGCTAGGCCGAGTGTCGTTTGCTCCCGTCCCCTGTTAACCCCGCCTCGGCTCCCCTGCAAGCCGCCCGAAGCCCCCTGTTTGCCGGATCGCAAGAGTATGACTGATAACGCTTATCGGCGACACACCCGGTTCATTTTTGGGTACTGAGTCGATTTCTCCGCTGTATTCCCCCGTCTAACGGGGTGGCGAGAGTGAGGCCGCGAACGGCTCTGCATTTACAGGCGAGGACATGTAGGCGATCGATCGGCTGACTGCCGGGTGACGGTGGCAATCCTGAGGAAGGAGGCCCGATATGGATATCAGACTTGACGGAAAGAGCGCTGTTTCATTTGTGGAAAGACGAGCCGGCACAAGCGGATCTGGGCGAAGAGCTTGAGGTCGAGATTGGCGTGCTACACCTCGTCTGTCAGCTCCTCGGAGGGGCCGCGCGTCCCTGGCCGGCGTTGTTGACCAGGATGTCGATCTTGCCGGACTCGGACATCACCGAATCATAGGCCAGGCGGATATCGGCCGCCTTGGAGACGTCGCAGCTGACCGGTGATCACCGGCGGCAGCAAAGGGCTTGGGCTGGCGATGGCCGAGAAATTCGCATCTTCCGGGGCGGATGTGGCGATCCTGGCGCGCAACCCCGACACGCTCGCCGAAGCCAGGCAGAAGATCCTGGTGGGCGCCAAGGGCAAGGTTGCCACGGGGCCGGACAGCGCACCAATCTCGGTCAGCCGTGCGGCGCAGATGGCGTTCTCCAAGGTGTTATCGGGCGAGGGTGCCCCCTACAACGCGCTCGTCAACTCGCTGCATGTCGGCGTCATCGTCTCGGACCAGATCAAGCGGCGCTACGATCGCGAACGTCCCAATGTGAGCTTCGAGCAGTACGTCGCCGAGGCCGGCAAGGGCGTACCGCTGGGCCGCATGGGCCGAGCCGAGCGGTTCGCCAACGTCGCGGCCTTCCTCGCCTCCGATGCCGCTTCCTATGTGGCCGGCTGCGCGATCAATGTCGACGGAGGGCGGTCGCCGGTGGTGTAATCCAAACGCGCTCCACCTCGATCCACACAGCTTTAGGAGGACGGCAATGAGCATTTTCGGAAACATCATGTCGGCCATATTCGGCCATTCGTCATCGGCGGCGGCCGCAGCCGCTCCTGCAGCGCCCGCGCTTGCTGCGCCAACCGCACAATCTGCGGCGGCTCCGGCCTCGGCCGCTCCATCGGCGCCAGCCGCCGCCTCGGCGACCCCGGTCGATGTCACAGCGATCATGGATGGTCTCGCCGCGCAATCGAGCGAGCGACTCGATTGGCGAAGATCGATCGTCGACTTGATGAAGCTGATCAACTTGGACAGCAGCCTCAGTGCTCGCAAGGAGCTGGCCCAGGAGCTGAATTACGCCGGGGATATGAACGATTCAGCCTCGATGAACGTCTGGCTTCATAAGCAGGTCATGACCAAGCTGGCCGAGAATGGCGGCAAGGTTCCGGACGAGCTGAGGCACTAGCCCGGATTTCTCAACCCCTGCCGGCGGGCGCGGGGCTCGGGAGCCCTCGGTGCCCCGTCCAATTGCGCCGGATCGTCTGCCCGCGAAATTTCCGTTGTTATTCGGTTGTTACGGCAGCTTCAATTCGTTGATCCGTTGACAAATTCGGTTGATCCGCGAGGTAACGAATTTGCCGCGTAAGGCTCTGAAATAAGGTCTAATTTTACGAGGCGATTTGGACCTTTTTGCGACGAAAACGCAATTTTCGTTGTATTTCGGCAATTCTGGTGGCCGATCTCCGCGTTGGGTCTGCCCGTGTCTCACTATCGCTGGATGGACTTTCCGATCCGAGCACGGTGTGAGAACCGCGCTAGCCGACCCGCATATACTTCTCCTCGAGGGCACGCCAACGGGCGGTGCCGACCGCGTCCTCGCGGTCTTGGAAGGTAGCGAGCTCGCCCTCGATGCGGCGGGTGTCACCGTCCTGCTTCAATGCCGCCAGCACCCGTTGGGCGGCACGGATCGCCGCACGATGGGTCTGCGAGGGATAGATGCCGAGGCGAAAACCCATCGCTTCGAGCTCGCTCGCCGGCAGCATCGGCGTCTTGCCCCCTTCGAAGACGTTGACCAGCGCCGGCCCTCGCAGGCTGCGGCCGACGATGCGCAGCTCCTCGACGTTCTGCGGTGCCTCGACAAAGCCGACATCGGCACCCGCTTCGAGATACGCGTTGACGCGGTCGATCGCCGCCTGCAGCCCTTCGCCCGCGCGGGCGTCCGAGCGCGCGATGATCACGAGGTCGGGATCCTGCCGCGTGTCGACCGCGGCGTGGATCTTGCCGACCATCTCGGCGGTGCTGATGACCTCTTTGCCCTCGTAATGGCCGCATTTCTTGGGCGAGACCTGATCCTCGATGTGGAAAGCTGCAACCCCCGACTTCTCGTACTCCCGAACCGTGCGGATCACGTTGATGGCGTTGCCGTACCCGGTATCGGCATCGGCGATGATCGGGATGCCGACCGCCTCGACCGTCAACCCGATGAAGCGGACGTTCTCGGACAACGTAAGCAACCCGAGATCGGGATAGCCGTTCGCCCGCGAATAGCCGCCGCCGGTCAGATAGACCGCTTCGAACCCGGCCTGCTCGACGAGCCGCGCCGTCAACGTGTCGTAAGCCCCCGGCGCCATCGTGTAGCTGCCGCGTGCGATCAGGCTCCTCATCGTCTGTCGTGGTGTCATCGGCTTCTCCTTATCGGCATCGGTCGCCCGGCGACCGGCGGGCATGCTACGCTCGTTCCGGCAGAAAGAGAGAGATCGGTCGATGAGCATCGAGCTGACGAAAGCCGAGCCATTCGCAGCCCCCGTCGTCGAGAGCCTCTCGGTGCGGCTCCTCGTCGACTCGTTTTACGACCGTTTCATTAGTGACGCGCCGCATCCGATGGTCAAAATCGAGCACGTCCGCCATATTCCCGGGCACGAACGGTCGACATTTGCCGGTGAGTGGGGGCTATCCTTGCATCTGGAATCGGCCCAGGCCGGCGGTAAATCCCAATATCTGTTGGATTTCGGCTATACGCCGGAGGTGCTGATCCGGAACTTCGAGCTGCTCGACCTCGATCCGGGCCGGATCGACGGCCTAATCTTGAGCCACGGCCATCGCGACCACTATGGCGGGCTCGAAGGGTTCGTCACCCACTATCGCGCAAGAATGCGCCCGGAGCTGAGGCTTTTCGCCGGCGGCGAGGCCAACTTTCGCGAGAAATGGATCAAACGGCGCGGCGCCGAACCGGTGTCCTGGGGTACGCTCGACCGCGAGGCGCTGGAGACCGCCGCTGTCGGAACGGTGTGCTGTGAGGCCCCGCAGGCGCTTCGCGGCGCCTTCACGACCGGCCACATCCCCCGTCAGTCCTTTGAGCGAGTGCTGGAAAACACGCTCGTCGAAAGCGAGGGCGGCGCGAGCCCATCCCCCGACCATTTTACCGATGCCGAGCGGCTAGGTCGCCTCGTCCCCGACCAGCATCCGGACGAACACGCGACCTGCTACATCGTCCAGGGACGTGGGCTCGTCGTCATCTCTTCGTGCGGCCATGTCGGGCTGATCAACACGATAAAGGCGGCCATGGCGGTGTCGGGGGTCGGCAAGCTGCATGCGGTCCTCGGCGGGT
>Ga0209446_1000078_pt1 | contig 28973 bp, 22 predicted proteins | sample BogFormECP04_OM2_FD_188242 | JGI IMG/M metagenome (GOLD analysis project Ga0209446, IMG submission 188242) | Bog forest soil microbial communities from Calvert Island, British Columbia, Canada - ECP04_OM2 (SPAdes) (version 2) | ecosystem: Environmental > Aquatic > Freshwater > Wetlands > Bog ... | reverse complement strand
TCGTCGTCAATCAAGGAGATGAGCGCTATGGGAGTTTTGCAAATGAAAGAAGCCAGCTGCGTTAGATCATCGAACGATTCTTCAGGGTCGGTATCGAGAAGCGCGTAGCGTTCGAGAGCGGCGAGGCGGGCCGGTTCGTTGGCTGGCTTGGTGATGGACATGTTGGGCTCCCGGGTAAAAGACGGGCCGGCCGATGGTGTTTCGGCGGCGGCCATCATACTCCAAGACTGGGCAACTTGCCTCCCAAGTTGGTTCCATTGGTTCCATTGAGGCCGAGAGGGAAGAGGCAGTCGGCGGCGCCACTAGCTGAGAGGCGCCGCCGTTGGTCTTGATCGACGATTCGTTTTGCTACGAATAGGACTAGTGTGCAGGCCGCACACCGCTGTGGGACTGAGCGGGTAAGTAAGTCTTCAAATCGATGAATATTCCGATGACCATAGCGAGGAAAAGCGTGCCGTCCAGTAAATAAAAAATGGCGACGAATCCCTGCCCCGGAAGAAGTCCCGCCGCGAGGAGCAGACAAGAGCCAGCAAGAATGATTTTAAAGGTGACAGAATCTTGCCGAGGAATGAAGATGAGGCAGATGGAGAAGAACATCGGGAGCCAGACAAATCCCGGACCCGAGAACCCGCATAAGGATAAAGAGCCCGGTGTGGAGGAATTCAAATACTCGGCCATTTGAAAAGCAAGTTTGATGCCCGCGAGCGTCAACGGGACAGCGGCGATCTGGCGAGGATGATTGTCCAACCGGGCGAAGAGGCAACCCAGAAGAACCAGAAGTGCCAAGGGTGCGGTGAGAGGGTTTCTGTTGCTGAACATGAAGATGAAGAACAAGAGAGGAGCGGCAATACAACGAGTTATTGGGTCGCGCAACTCGCCAAGATAATCCTGCCTGGGAGATTGCGGAGGTTTTGCCACATCATCGAGCGTGATGGGATTATAGCCATTCTGTTGTGGCGAATGGTTCGGTTGATTGGGTGAGTTAGTGGTCATGGTTGTGACTCCTGAAATGCAGGAACCTGCGGGAAATCCGGTTCCGGCAGAAGGCCAGCGTCGCGAAGAAGCGCCAAAATGCTGCCGCGGACGGGCTTCAAGACGGAAAGTTTTGCGAGAGCGAGAAGGCGCACGATCAAGGTGAGGACACCGTCGACCAACCGGCGGGTGCGTTGCTGCTCGGGAGAATCATCGTAGATGAAGTAAAGAAGGACGCCCATGTGCAATGCCCAAAGAGCAGGGGCGAGAATTGCGCGAATGTCGTCCGGAAATCGCTCGTCGCCGAGTGCGGCAAGAAAAACTGACATGCTCTGATGGCGATTCTTGCGTGTGCCGTCGCCGAGGGCAGAAAGCGGATGGTGCGGCTCGCCCGTATAACGGAATAGGGCGCTTAGGAGTTTGCGATCGCCCTGGAGAATGTCTAGCTTGGAATGGAAGGCGGCGCGGAGGCGATCCTTGAGGTCCAGGTGCTTTTCGGCGAGGGCTGCGGCTAACCGCCGGGCGTGCTCGGCTTGAACATCGTCGTAATAGGCCTGGATGATGGCTTCCTTGCTGGGGAAATAGTAGTAGGCAGAGCCTAGGGAGGCCCCAGCTGTGGCGGCGAGTTCGCGCATGGTGGCGGATTCGAGTCCACGCTCACGGAAGACGCGAAGAGCAGTAGAGAGGATGTTGGAGCGGGTGAGCTGGGCTTTGGGAGAGGTAGCGGTAGTATTGAACATGTTCAAATAATAGAGCTGGATCATGCGATTGTCAAGAACTTTGTTGAACGTGTTCAAATATGTGCCAGAGTTAGGGCTAACTATTTTATTTTCAATAGATTACCTTGGAACGGCCGGCGGGCCGTAGGATTCTTGACGCTGATTTAGTGTTTACTCCGAGCTACTGGCGACGCTCACTGCCTTTGAGCGAGTTCGCCTAATTTCAGGACTAGGACTTGGCCGTTGGAGTGGAAGCTGCCGCCAGTGGCGGTTTTGGCTTCTTGCATCGGATTTTTCGGCAGGACGTGAGTGACTTCCGCGACCAGACCCGTGGATGTGAGGGTTTTTTCAACGTAGTCACGCTCCAGGTCGATGTTTGGATCAATTTTGTGGGTTAGGCCGTTATTGCGCTGATCTTTTTCGATGCCGACATCGTGGGTGGCGGCGCCGACCCAGAGCGTTTGGCCGTTGACCTCAAACGAGGCTTTCCAAATGCGCAGGTGATTGCGGGAGGCGACGACGGCAATGGGTTCGGCGTGGGCCCAGCCATAATCTTGCTGGCGGCCGAAGAGGTAGAGCGGGCTCATTGGCATGGTGAGATAGGACTCCTTGGACATGCTTGCAAGGAAGCCGTTGAGGACGGTTTCTTTTACGTTGGCGTCGACTTTGACCCAGCCGGCAGTTGTGAAGACCTTTTCCATGGCGTTCTGGGAGCCAATGATCAGGAAGTTGACCATGTCGCCGAGATCGCCGGCTTTATCGGTGATGCGGCGCGGGATTTTGGAGAAGAGGACATTGTCGACGCCACGAATGGAGGGCACGGCTTTGGCGGTGTAGAGGACGGCGTTGGCATCGGCAGCGTAAATCTCGATGCGAACGGAATACGTGCCATCGCCGGTGTCGCCGCTGAGTTGATTGATGCCGATCGAGAGGCGGCCCGGGATAGGCGAGACGATGTCGCGCCTAGCGCCGATGAGAAACGGTTGGGAAGTGTCTTTGTCGCCGACACGGCCGATGACCGCGCCGCGGCCGGCTCCGTTGAAGGGCAGATTGCGAAGAAGATCTTTGAAGCCGCGAGCGATTCCGGCTGGGGCGGTGTCGGTTTGCTGGTCTGCGTAACGAAGGGTTCCGGTCGCCGTGGCGACGACATGCTCACCGGCTTGCACGTCGATGCCGGTGTCAACCCAGGAGGAATCGCCAGTGAGTTGAACTTCTTGTGTCACGCGGGGCTTGCCGGACGGCGCGGACGTGGCAGCTGAGTCCTGCGCTGAGGCCATAGCGGGAACGCGCTGCTCTTGCCGCGCGGCAGCTTCACGCACGAGCTGGGCGTCGAGAACGAACGGCGATAACCAGGGAAGGGCGCAGGCAGCCAAGAAAATAACAGCAGTTTTTGTGAGCAGGGAACTCATGGGGTCGAGCCGTCCCGCGGCAGGTCTGAACGCATCCTCTCTGTTAACAGATGCCCGCTAGAGTAGCAAGAGTTGGATGGCGAGCGGGTTGGGCAAGCCGCTGATTCCTTGACGGATGAGAAGTGCGCTTGTAAATTGACAAGATGCTGCAGGGTTGCCACAGGACAGTGCGCGCCCCAGGGGATTTTGGCGGAGAAATTGGGAGACAGACCCGGTGTCTGTCCCGCTTCAGAGGTTGAACAGGCAGTTGAGAAAGCATCCAGCTCGAGCGAGAACTGCGGCAGAGTTCATGACAAAACAACTTCAGCGAAGTGTGATGGGGGGATTGTGCGCGGCGGCAATGTTTCTGCTATGGCCGATAGTGGCGATCGGACAGATGCCCCTGCCCCGGCCTCCCCAACGACCGGCGCCAGCTACCAATGTTACGGTCGACGGCAGCGAGGCCATGTTCACGACAATGTGCGCGCTGCTGGCAGCCGGATTCGAATCGAACGTGAGCGCGGAGAACTGGCATCCGCTGCGCGCACGGCTTCGCGAGCAGATGCAGCATCAGCAAGGGCCGGCGGTAGACGCGGTGAGGCAGTTCTACAAGGAACATGTGCTGCGCGATTCGGGGGCGACTCTCTCGCGCTACATTTGGTTTGGGCTGCTTTCCGGGCCTGCGCCAAACTTTGAGATGACACTGCGGCGAGACGACCAGCCGACGGAAGTGCTGGCGCTCGGGGGCTTCGGCGAAATCCTCTCGAACTATTACAAAGAGCAAAAGATTGGGCAGCTCTGGAGGGGATTGCAGCCGATCTACAACGGCGAGATCGAGAAGGTGCATGACACTGTGTCGCAAATCGTTTTTGTGACGACGGGATATCTGCGGCAGCTTCAGGATTCCGCGACTGGGCGGACGTTTACGATCATTCTGGAGCCACTCGTGGGCCGCATTACGAACGTGCGTAACTCCGGCGAGCATTACTCGATCGTTTTAAGCGGTTCGGATGACATTCCTACGGATATCGTGAGGCACGCCTTCCTGCATTTCCTGCTCGATCCGCTTCCGCAGCAATATCCGCATGTGATTGCGGCGAAGCGACAGCTCTATGAGAAGGCCGCCTCCGCGCCCCGTTTGGCCGCGGACTTGAAAGATGATTACGAGTCCTACTTCGCCGAGTGTCTGGTACGGGCGGTGGAATTAAAACTGAAGAAGATATCGCCTGGGGAACGGGACGCGGCAATCGATCGCAATGATGCGGACGGCTACGTGCTGGTAAGGCCGCTCTTTACCGGGCTCACAAAATACGAAGCTTCCGAGCCGTCCATGGCGCTTTATTTCCCGGACCTGGTGAGAGGCATCAACTTGACGGCAGAAACCAAGCGGATTGACGGCATCAAATTTGCATTCGCGGACCGAGGTAAGAGCGCAGACGACCCCGCCAGCGAAGTAGTGACGCGACACAGAGTGGCTCAGCCGACTACGGTGCCAAACGATGCGGATGCGATCGCGGAGCTGACGGACGGCGAGCGGCGAATCGCTGAGAAAAATCCGCGCGCGGCGGAAGAGTCTTTTCAAAAAGTGCTGGCGAAATATCCGGACCAGATCCGCGCGTGGTACGGGCTGGGGCTGGTGGCGCTTTTAGAACATGATGGACCGCGCGCGAAAGAGGTTTTTGGCAGGCTGACGACGGGGGCGCACGCAGCGACGCAGGACCCCATGGTGATGACCTGGTCGCATGTCTATCTCGCGCGGATTTATGATGACGAAGGGCAACAAGGACTCGCCAAAAGCGAGTTTCAAGCGGCGCTCGCCGTGCCGGGAGCCCCGGAGCAGGCAAAGCAGGCAGCGCAAAAGGGACTCGAAGCAGTGAACCTTGAGAAACCAGCCGAGCGGCCTTAGAGTTAGGAATGGCAAATGGGAGAACTTGGGGAGAAGAGACGGTGAATCTCGAGCCTGCGGACTCGAGCGACGACTTGAAGAGGCAAACAGGAGGCAGGAAATGAAGGGGACGTGGCAGAAGTGGATGGAAGCAGGGACACTTGCAGGATTGCTGTTAATGGGATGCGTTGGGGCGGCTGCCCAAAGCGGCGGCGGCCAGAGCGGACAGAGTGGTCAAAGCGGCCAGAGCGCCCCGCCTGCCCAGCAACAAACCGATAAAGACAAAGCGAATACTCTGACGCTGGACACGCCGGCGCCACCGGTGAACGCGGAGGAAGATGCAGCATTCAAGGCGTTCGCAGCCATGCCTCTGACGGACGGAACCAAGAAAATTCAGGCTGGCGAGGCGTTTGTGCTGAAATACCCGCAGAGTCGCTACCTTGCACCGGTGTATTCGGGCCTCGTGAAACTCTATCTGGCGGAAAACGAGATCCAGAAGATGCAAGACGCCGGCGAGAAAGATGTTGCTCTTGCTCCGAACGATGTGCAGACTCTCGCGATCCTCGGCCAGACGCTTCCGCGGGCATGGAACGCGAACATGCCAAATGCGGCCCAGCAGTTGGACAAGGCGGAAAAATACTCCAAGTCGGCGATTGAGCTGACTCCCACGATTCCCAAGCCCGAGGGGATGACGGACGCGCAATTCGATCTCGCCAAAAACCAAACGCTGGCCATGGCTCATAGCGGGTTGGGACTCGTTTATTTCCGCCGGGGCAAGTATGACGATGCAATTCCGGAGTTTGAAACGTCCGCAAAGGTGGATCCGAATCCGGAAGCCGATCCCGTGACGTTCTATGTCTTGGCGATTTCGGACGAGAAGACTTCGCATTTTGATGCGGCGGTGACGGCGTTCAACAAGTGCGCCGCCGTTCCGGGCAGCTTGCAGCCGACGTGCAAGAGCGGCGCCGACGAGGCAAAGAAACTGGGTGCCACACAGCTGAGCGCACCAAAATAAAGCCTGCTGGCGCTTGGCGCGCTTTTCAAGGACATGACACAAAGTGACGCAGGGCAACTCGAGGAGCGTCTCGGTTATCGATTCAAGAAACCGGAGCTTCTCGAGCGCGCCTTGACGCATAGCTCCGCGGTCCCGGAGTTGCGCGCGGAGCGCACAGAAGAGTCCGCAGCAGCGGCTGCCATCCAGGATAATGAGAGGCTGGAATTTCTGGGAGATGCCGTTCTGGAGTTGTTGGCGAGGGAATATCTGCTTGAATCGTTTCCCGAGTGGAGCGAGGGCCAGCTCTCCAAAAGCCGGGCGCGGCTTGTAAATGCGCACTCTTTGCACGACGCGGCAAGCCGCGTGAAGCTTGGCGAGCATTTGAGGCTGGGGCGTGGCGAAGAAAAGACCGGCGGGCGGGAGAAACCTGCGCTTCTGGCGGATGCTTTCGAAGCAGTAGTCGCCGCGGTTTATATGGACGCCGGGCTGGGCCCCACGCGAGAGATGCTGAAGCGGCTGCTGTTTGAACAAGCGCTTGAGGAGCGCGGCGAGCGAATCTCGGACTCGGACCGCAAGTCCGCGCTCCAGGAATTCCTGCAAGGACACGGAAAGCCGACTGCCGAATACCGGTTGTCGGGGGAAAGCGGGCCGGACCATCAGAAAATTTTCCAGGTGGAAGTTTGGATTAACGGCGAACGCATCGCCAGCGGTGAAGGCAGCACAAAAAAAGAAGCCGAGCAGCGGGCAGCGCGGAGCGCGATGGAACTGCTGGAGCGAGAGTAACATGCGAGTGGAACGGAAAGGCTGAGGGCGAATGCCGGAAGAAACTGCGCTAAAGGTCGAAGAGCCGGTGAATCCGGCTACACTGGCAGAACCGAAAAAAGAAGAGCCCCACGAGGATCCCACGACGATTTCCGAATATTTGGAATCGTTGCTGGTGACGGTGCTTCTGGCGCTGTTCGGGACCAGCTTTGTCGTTCAGGCGTTCAAAATTCCGTCGGCTTCCATGGAAGGGACGCTACTGATTGGCGACCATCTGCTGGTCAACAAATTCATCTTCGGCGGCAGCGGAGCGTGGTACGAGAAATTGCTTCCGTACCGGCCGCTGGAGCGCGGCGATATCATCGTTTTCAAGTACCCCTATTCGGACCACCAGCATTTTGTAAAACGGGTGATCGGTTTGCCTGGCGACCGCCTGAAACTCGTAGACCAGCAAATGTACGTCAATGGAAAGCCACTGAACGAGCCATACGTGGTTCACGATCAGCTCGCGAACTACGATCCTTTCAACACCTCGTTTCCACCTCGCAAAGATCAGATGATTTCGCAGCAGGTTGTTGAGGAATCGGGCTGGAGGAAAACGCTGCGCAACTACGTACAAGGCGACGAAATCGTCGTCCCGCCTGGAAAATTATTTGCCATGGGCGACAATCGGGATCACAGTTCGGACAGCCGCTATTGGGGGTTTGTGGATCGCAGCGCGATTATGGGACGACCATTTTTGATTTATTGGTCGGTGGACGCGACGAGCAACGACTACACGCAAACCACTTTTTTCCAGAGGCTGGCTGGAGTTTTCGACACGATCACGCACCTTCCATCCAGGACACGCTGGAGCCGGATGCTGCACACGGTGCACTAAGCTTTGTAGTTATTCTCTGAAAGAATTCATTTGAAGATACTCCAGGAAAGCCCGCATTTGGCACGAACAAAAGCCGTGCGAAGTTAGCCTTACGGTCGCTTTTCATTTGCAGGCCAGTCTGCGAAACTTCCGGACAGGATGAAGATCCCGCGCAAGTGGTGGAAGCTGGCGCTTACGATGATGGCGCTGCTCGTGGCCATGCAGATTGGCGTGTCGCTGCTCGTTCGCACGCACCGCATGCACGCGTACTTGACCGCGCAACTGGAGAGAGCATTTGGACGGCCGGTCGAGGTCGGACAATTCTCCGTGCAGTTGCTGCCCGCTCCCCGGCTGGATGCGGAACGAGTGTCGGTTGGCGAAGACCCTGCGTTCGGCAATGAATATTTTTTGCGCGCTGAGAATTTGTCTGCGGGACTCCGGTGGACCGGGTTGCTGCGTGGCCATTTCGAATTCGGCACGCTTTCGCTGAGCCGGCCTAGTTTGATCCTGGTGCGCAACAACCAGGGAAGATGGAACCTGGAGCGGTGGCTGCCTCCCCCGAAGGCCTCTGCGGAGACCACCGCGCGAGTTTACGGACCGCCGTCGGCGATTGCACCCGTCAATCGCCTGCTTAAAATAGATTTCGACGAAGGCCGCGTTAATTTCAAGAATGCGGATGATAAGCTTCCCTTTGCGCTGACGAGTGTCTCGGGAAGTGTGGACCAGGTGGCGCCGGGGCGCTGGCAGCTTCGGCTCGAAGCGCAACCGTGGCGCAGCGGCGTTGTTTTGCAATCCGCGGGAACGGTGCGGGTGCAGGGAGACATCGCAGGAACCTCGGCGCGGTTGCAGCCAGCGCAAATCACGGTGCAGTGGGAGGAAGTTTCGCTGGCGGACTTGTTCCGGCTGCTGCGCGGGCGCGACTACGGTATGCGCGGCGTGTTTAGTCTGGACGGAGCACTGAAGAGTGGAACGTCTGACACGGTCTCGAGTGCTGAAACCGCGCCAGGGCAATGGATTTTTTCCGCAGAAGCGCGCGCAGCGCAAATCCATCGTTGGGATTTGATCGAGCGAAGCGACAATCCCCGGCTGAGACTCGGCGTCAAAGGTCACTGGAACGTGGCGGCGGGAACCGTGCGCGCGGAAGAAGTGACCATCGAGGGCCCTCGTTCGAATTTGCGAGGAGCGGCAAATTATGTGAGCGGTCCTGCGCCCGGCTTCGAGGTGTATCTGGATTCTTCCGGGATTCAAGCCGCGGATCTGCTGGCATGGTACAGAGCGTTTCATCCAGGTGTAGACGATGGAATCTCGGCCGAGCAGTTCTTCACCGGCGCGATGACGCTGCGCGGCTGGCCGCTGGAGATCGGCGAAGCCGCGTTCTCGAGCAATGGCGGTGTTGTGAAAGTGCCTGGCCTGAAAGTCCCTGTGCGAATTGGTCCATTACGGATTGGACGCGAGCGAAATCTGCTGGTGTCAGAGCCGATTCGCATAGCTCTCGGTGGCGCGGCTCGCGACGTCTTCGCGCCCAAAAAACGGCGCATGGCGACGCTGATGGACAACGCCGCTGACATTACCTTCAGTCAGGATCTAAACACGCAAACAGGGAGCATCAGCATCGAAGGCCACGTGCAAAAAGTCGAAGCTGCGCTCAAGACCGCGGCGGCATTCGGCCGCCCGGTGAATCATGGTTGGGAATTGACCGGAGATGTGCTTGCGGTGACGCGATGGGAATGGCAGAAATCTTTCAGCGGCCGCTGGAACGGCAGAATTCTTTTTAATAAAGCGAAACTAGAGGTTGCGGGGCTGAACCAGCCTCTCGCCGTGCAAGAAAGCACACTGAATTGGAAAGACGGAGTGCGTTTCGTGGACGTAACCAGGGCCGAGGGATTCGGCGGCACTTGGTCGGGCGTCATCAATGAAAGGAGTATCGCCGACGGCGAAAACCGCCCAAAATGGAATTTTAGCCTGACCACGGATCGCCTGAATGCTGCCGAGCTTGACCGCTGGGTTGGGCCGCGGGCGCGGCCAAACTGGTTGCAGAGAGTGTTGTCGTCGGTGCTTGGCGGATCATCGCCCAGTCCCGCTGCGAGCGAGCTGGTTCGCCAGATGAACGCCGAAGGGGAAATAAACATCGGCGAATTGACGATCGAAAAGCTAAAGTTGGCGAGCGTGCACGCGGAGGGGGCGTTGCATGATCTACAGCTCGAAGTGCGCGAAGCGGATGCGCAGTGGGCCGGCGGCACAGTGCAGGCGCAGTTGCATGCGAAGTTCGCGCCTCTCCCGAAATATGATGTCACCGCAAAGCTAGATCGTGTGAATCTTGCGGAAATCCCCGCGCCCGGCCGATTCACGGAGCGGCTTGCGGGTTTAGCTTCGGGCACGGTGCATGTCGAGACGGAAGGCGTCGGGCGCGACGAGCTCCTGCAGAAATTGGCGGGCGGTGGCGAAGTTCAGTTCAAGAAGGTGGAATTTCGGGGATGGGATGTGATCGCCAGCGTGGCCGACGGCGCGCCCCACACCGGCATTTCGCGGTGGACAAGCGGCGAAGGGACGTTTACGATGCGCAACCGCGTGGTGGCCGTAGAGAAATTGACGTTAGAATCCGGCGCGGAGAAAACTTCGCTGCAAGGCACGGTGAGTTTCGCGCGAGATGCGGACCTGACGATCGAAACGTTGAGGGCGGGAAAACGGCACGGCAGGACGATTGGAATCAACGAAGCCGGGCGGGTGCTGAAAATATCAGGGCCGCTGGACGGGCCGAGCGTTTCGGTTCAAAAAGTGGCCGCGCACCAGCCAGCGGATTGAGATGTGAGAGCGATGCTTATGCTTAAGGGACGACTTTGTCAGCGGAATTCTAAGACCCGCGGAGGTTGTTGATGAAACGCATTGTAGCGATAGTGATCCTTGCAGCGCTGATGATTTGTCCGGCGGCGAGAGCGCAAAAAACGCCGACGCTAGAACAATTTCTCAGCGCGCCGTTTCCGACAGAATTGACCGCCGCGCCCGCCAAGGGCCGCGTCGCTTGGGTTTTTAACGCGAACGGCGCGCGGAATCTTTGGATCGCCGAACCTGGGGCGGACGGAAGCTACAAGTCGCGCCAAATCTCATCTTACAAGGATGACGACGGCCAGGATCTCGGGATGCTCAGTTGGGCGCCGGATGCGGAGACGATTGTCTACACGCGTGGCGGCGATCTTGAATTCGCCAATGCGGGGTATCCCAATCCTCAAAATTCGCCGCAAGGCGTCGAGCAGGATATTTGGGCTGTTTCGCTGCATGGCGGCGTGCCTAAAAAACTCGGCGAAGGGCATTCGCCGGCTGTGTCGCCAAAGGGCGGAAGCGTTGCCTTTATTTTCAAGACACAGGTGTGGATCGCGAAATTGGATGGCAGCGATAAAGCTGAGCAGTTGATTCATTCGAATGGCGGCGCGAGCGACTTGCGCTGGTCGCCCGATGGCTCGAAACTGGCATTCGCGAGCCGCCGCGGAGACCACGAATTCATCGGCGTCTACGATGTCGCCGCCAAATCGCTGATTTATCTTGATCCCGGCGTGGATACCGACAGCCAGGCGGTGTGGTCGCCGGACAGCCGCAGAATTGCTTTCCTTCGTATCGCCGCAGCGAAAGGCAGGCTCCCATTTAGCCCGGATCGCGAAGGGCAACCGTGGTCCATTCGAATCGCCGACGCGACAACAGGCAAAGGCCAAGAAATTTGGCGCGCGGACGCAGGCAGCGGCAGCGTATTTCATGCAGTTGTCGCGGAGAATCAATTGATCTGGGCCGCTGGCGACCGCATTGTTTTTCCGTGGGAACGCGGCGGATGGATTCATCTGTGGTCCCTTCCCGCTAGCGGCGGCGCAGCAAAGCCCCTCACGCCGGGAAATTTCGAAGTGGAATATGTGTCCTCCAGCGCGAATGGGCAAGTAATTGTCTATTCTTCGAATCAGGATGATATTGACCGTCGGCACGTATGGAAAGTTTCTCCCACTGGAGACCATCCTGAAGCCGTGACGTCAGGCACGGGAATTGAAACGGCGCCCGTCATTGCTAGCGACAATAAAACAGTTATGGTTCTGCGTTCCGACGCGCACACCACGATGCGTCCAGCCCTTGTCGCGAGCAAAGGCGAAATCCGCGACCTCGCGCCGGAATCGCTCCCGGCAGATTTTCCCGTCAGCGCCCTGGTCACGCCGCAACAAATAATTCTTTCTTCGGTCGACGGAATGCAGATTCACGCCCAGCTCTTCCTGCCCCACAATGCCGGCGATGGCGCGCGCCATCCGGCGCTCTGTTTCTTCCATGGCGGATCGCGCCGCCAGATGCTGCTCGGTTTCCATTACATGTTTTATTACAGCAACGCCTACGCCATGAATCAGTACCTTGCCAGCCGCGGGTACATCGTTCTCGCCGTGAACTATCGCAGCGGCATCGGCTATGGCCTGAATTTTCGGGAGGCGCTCAACTACGGCGCGGCAGGTGCCAGTGAGTTCAACGATGTGGAAGGCGCTGGACTCTATCTCCGTTCACGTCCGGACGTCGATCCCGCCCGTATCGGCTTGTGGGGCGGCAGCTATGGCGGCTACTTGACGGCTCTGGGGCTGGCGCGCGCATCGGATCTCTTCGCAGCGGGCGTCGACATGCACGGCGTCCACGATTGGAACACGGAGATCCCCACTTTCGCCTCGTCCTATAGGCCAACGGATCGGACCGATTTCGCAAGACTGGCGTGGGAATCGTCGCCGCTTTCTTCAATCAGCACGTGGCGATCTCCTGTTCTCTTGATCCAGGGCGACGACGACCGCAACGTTCCTTTCGCAGAAACAGTCGATCTGGCCGAGGCTTTGCGAAAACAAGGCGTCGAGTTTGAGCTATTGGTTTTTCCCGATGAGATTCATGACTTTCTATTGCATCGAACGTGGCTTGCCGCGTATCACGCGACGATCGAGTTCTTCGACAAGCATTTTAAGACGCCGGAGAAATGACGCCTAGCAGGGGCGCCTGCCATGAATAGCTTTTTAAAATTGCTCGGTGGTTGCCTGATCTTAGCGGCGATTCCGTGCGCGGCGCGCGATAACGCGGACCGCGTCGTGCTATTCCCCAAACTCAGTGTCGGCCAGACACTCCGCTATCAGATTGGTTACAGCGCGAAAACCATCATGAATACCGAAAGCACCGTGGCCGTGCCCATGGCACCAACAGGTGGCCAAACCAATGAGAATCTTCTTCTGCTTGTCGAGGTGGAAGATTTGCGCGTCGACGCTGACAGGACGGTAGCGCGTCTGCGGACGAGAATGGTCGAGGCGGATGCCGGCGCAGCGGCGGCCACAGCTTCAGACGGGAAGGCGGCAACAAAAAGCGCACAAAACCCGGACGAGGCCGCAAAATCCGGCAAGCGCGAAAAGACCGTGGAATTTGTTCTTCACGCGGACGGGCAGGTCACCGATGTCGAAGGGCTGGATAGACTTTCTGCTGACGAGCAAGCCGCCTGGCAGGAATGGGTAGCGCGATTTGGAGGCGGGGCCGCGTTCCCGGAGAAAGGCATAAAGCCAGGGGAGAAGTGGAAAGCTGAAGAGCCGATTATCAATGCGCTGCTGGCAGGTCTCTCTTGGGAAAAAGAATCGGAGTACGTGAACGACGCGCCTTGCGGCGCCATGAGTCTTACGCCTCAGGGCGATCTCGCTGCCGGAGAGCAAACCCAGGAAACCTGCGCGGTGATTCTGACGACCGCGATTCTGAAACAAAAATCTTCTCAAAAAGACGCCACGCCGGAGGATTACAAGCTTCACGATTTGCGCACAATGGGGATTGCTAAAGGCAAAAACGAGACCATCACGTACATTTCGCTGAAAACCGGGCTGGTCGTGCGCGCGACGGAAGACGCCAATCAATCGATGAATGTCATCGTAGCGAAGACCGATGGTTCGAATCGGGTTCATTACATGATTGACGCGGAAAGCCACGCGCAAGTAATGCTGCTTGCGGAAACTCCCGCTAATCATCCCTGACGCACGATCAAATATTTCTTCGAAGGAAAATCGCCATGCCAGAACGCACTCTAATCGAACTCCTCTATGGTAAAGGCGCGCACACGAATCCGCTGGCCTGCGTTGAAGACCTCTCCGCGGAGTTGGCGGGCCGGCATGCGGAGAATCTTCCTCACTCGGTCTGGCAAATTGTGTGGCACGTGAATTTTTGGACGGATTACGAACTTCGCAGAATTCGCGGCGAAAAACCGCGCTACCCGGCCCATGCGAGGGAGAGCTGGCCGACCAACGATCCTCCTGGCGAGGCCGAATGGAAAAGAGAGGCCGCGCGATTCGCCGAACTGATTGGCATTCTTGCTGCGATGGCGGAAGGCGATTCGAACGAGCTGAGCCGCGATGTGCCCGCGATGCACCCGAATCAAGAAACGCGCACTTCCACCGTGCTCGCCATTCTCTGGCAAACTCTGGCCCATAATAGCTACCATGCTGGGCAAATTGCACTGGTGCGGCGCGCGCTGGGAGCCTGGCCGCCGACCAGCGGCGGAGACAGTTGGTAATCACCGTCCGCAAACTTCTACGGCTTCAAATCCTCGTCAGTGGGTCGGTTCGAAATCCGGTCGCCCTTTCCGGCGTGAAAACTCCCGTCACAAGAGAACCGATCGTCAGGGATAATCCGCTTATGGAAAGATCGGGTACTGGACCGAGATTGATCATTGTGTGCGGGTTACCGGGTTCCGGCAAGACCAAGCTTGCCAAAGTGCTTGAAAGCAAGTTGCATGCGGTTCGCTTTTCTCCTGATGAGTGGATGGATGCTCTTTCACTAAACCTCTGGGATGAAGAAAGGCGAGGCAAGATCGAGGCGCTGCAGTGGAGGTTCGGTCAAGAACTCCTCGCGCTCGGCCTCGTTGTAATCATCGAATGGGGCACCTGGGGAAGGGCCGATCGGGATACCTTGCGGCTCGGAGCCCGAGCTCTTGGCGCTGCCGTTGAGTTGCAATATGTCTCTGCGCCTGCGGATGTGCTTTTCGAAAGGATTCAACGTCGGGGCATGGAAAAGCCACCCATAGAACGAGACGTATTGTCCCGATGGTTCGAGATATTCCAAGTACCGACACCCGAGGAGATGGCACTCTTCGACAAGCCTCTGGTTCCAGACCTCAGCTCCGGCTGAAACTGACCCACCACCGAATTCCCGTCCTCAGCTACTCCGATTTGCATCGAGGAGTATAATGAAGGTTTCGGCAGTGGCCGAAATTCGTGCCGGGAGACCCTTCCATGAACTTCAAGCTGCGCAGCAACTATCAGCCACGTGGTGACCAGCCTGCGGCCATCGAACAGCTCTCTCGTGGGATTGAAGCCGGCGAAAAGCACCAGGTGCTCCTCGGCGTGACCGGATCCGGCAAGACATTTACGGTTGCCAAGCTGATCGAAGCTTTCAACCGGCCCGCCCTTGTTCTTGCGCACAACAAAACGCTCGCCGCGCAGCTCTATCACGAGTTCAAATCATTTTTTCCGGAAAACGCGGTCGAATATTTCGTCAGCTACTATGATTTTTATCAGCCGGAAGCCTACGTTCCCTCGGCCGATATCTATATCGACAAGGAAGCCACGATCAACGACGAGCTCGACAAGCTCCGCATGAGCGCCACGCGGTCTCTGTTCGAACGCCGCGACGTCATTATCGTCGCCTCCGTTTCTTGTATCTACGGCATCGGTTCGCCGGAAGCGTATTACGGCATGCTGATCACTCTTGAGAAAGGCCAGCGTACTTCGCGCGAGGCCCTTCTCCGTAAGCTCGTGGATATTCAGTACGAGCGCTCGGAAGATTTACGCCGCGGGACTTTTCGCGTTCGCGGAGACATTATCGAAATATATCCGCCCTATCAAGACGACGGATTCCGATTCGAGATGTGGGGCGAACAGATCGACGCGATCCGGCAGATCGATCCGCTTACTGGCGAGGTTAGGACCGGACAGGAGGACCTGCCGCGAGTAACGATTTTTCCAAAAACTCATTACGTGATGCCGCAAGAACAACGCGATCGCGCCATCATCACCATCCAGGAAGAGCTGTGGTGGTGGAAAAAAGAGCTGGAGAAACAGGGAAAGTTTGTCGAGGCGCAACGCGTCGTGCAGCGCACCATGTTTGACATCGAGATGATGCGCACGGTCGGCTATTGCCACGGCGTCGAGAACTATTCGCGGCACCTCAGCGGTCGTTTACCGGGCGAAGCTCCGCCGACGCTGCTCGACTATGTACCACAGGATTTTTTGATGTTCATCGATGAATCGCATCAGTCCGTGGGACAGGTGCGTGGCATGTTCAATGGAGACCGCGCGCGCAAACAGACGCTAGTCGACTACGGATTTCGCATGCCTTCAGCACTGGACAACCGTCCGCTCACCTTCGAAGAGTTCGAGCACCGCTTGAATCAAGTCATCTACGTGTCCGCGACGCCGGGCCCGTACGAACTCACGAAGTCCGGCGGAGTCGTCGTCGAACAAGTGATTCGGCCCACAGGATTGGTCGATCCGCAAGTGGAGATTCGTCCGGTGAAGGGCCAAGTAGACGATTTGCTCGAAGAAATTCGCAAGCGCGCGGAGAAAAACGAGCGCGTCCTGGTGACTACGCTGACCAAACGAATGGCGGAAGATTTGTCGGAGTATTTCACGGAGGTCGGCGTGCGCTGCCGCTATCTCCATTCGGAAGTCGAGACGCTCGACCGCATCAAGATTTTGCGCGATTTACGGCGCGGAGAATTCGACGTGCTAATCGGCATCAATTTGCTGCGCGAAGGCTTGGATCTGCCGGAAGTCTCGATGGTGGCCATTCTGGATGCCGACAAGGAAGGCTATCTGCGAAGCGCCACGTCGCTGATTCAAACCATGGGCCGCTGCGCGCGCCACATCGAAGGCCGCGCCATCTTGTACGCCGACCGCCGCACCGGCTCAATGAATCAGGCGATTGACGAAACCAACCGCCGCCGCACCAAACAACTGGAGTACAACAAGGAGAACAACATCACGCCGATGTCCATCATCAAGTCTGTGGACATGGACCTCGCGCGCATCGTCGAAGCCGACTACGTGACGATCCCCGCGGACGACACTGAGCTCGATGCCGCCACGTCCAAGATCAAGAACGAACAGCAACTCGCTGAGATGCTGCAACAACTCGAAATGCAGATGCGCGAGGCCGCGAAAAAGTTTGAATTTGAACGCGCCGCGCAACTGCGCGATCGTATTCGCTCACTGAAACAACGAGACATGACAGGATTATTTTCGGTCGAACCAGCACCGACAGCAGAATCGGCCAGCTAGGTAACGGCGCTAAACTACTCCGCGTTTTAATTCTTTCAATGGATAGAACGTGCCGCGCCACGTCACTCCACCTTGCCACAGCGTCACCGCCACGGAGCGCACGATCATGTAGCAAAACATTACGGCGCCAACCGGGTGGGTGAGCGCGTACAGAGGTGAAACCTTATTAACCACATCCACGCTGCAATGCATGCCAAGCGCAACAGCGACCGCAATCGCCGAAAAAATGCGAATCCATCCGTGCCCCACGAAAACCGCAAAGAAGGGAACTACGTTTAGCAACAACATTCCCAGGAGGGCAAGCGCCGCAAATGCCAGGTTGTAACCGAAGGCCGCGAAGAAGTTCTTCGTGACGCCGCGAATCACGTTGCCGGCTCCCGCATGCCAGCGCACAGTTACAAATTCTTGCGCGATTGCCACGCAAGAACGGAAGCCGGCTCGCTTCACCAGTTTTCCCAACTTCATGTCGTCCACCACTTCCATCGCCAGACGCCTGTGTGTGCCGATCGCCTCGTAAGTGCTTCGCCGCAGCAACTGGAATGCGCCCACTCCCACGTATGCGCGCGAATTCGGATTGCTCACGCGATAGGCGTCGGTCGCAAGATGAAATGCAAGGCCAAAAAAAGTGATCAGCGTCTTTTCCCAGAAACCATGCATCTCCACGTTGCAGACCAGCGTGAGGTGATCGAGATGGTGTTCCTGCGCCAGAGCGACCGCACGGCGGATGACCTCCGGCTTGAAGCGCACGTCGGCGTCCGTGAACAAAAGCCACTCCCCGCTGCTTGCTTCAAATCCCGTTTGCAGGGCGTGCGTTTTTCCGAGCCAGCCACCCGGAATTTCGGAGACGTGCACCGCGCGAAAACGCAGATATGCCGCAGAGAACTCATCAAGAATGCGCCTCGTAGCGTCTTGCGAGCGGTCGTCGACGGCAATGATTTCCAGATGTGGGTAGTCGAGCGCGGCTAGAGTCGCGAGCGCTGCGGGCAGTTTTTCTTCTTCATCCCGCGCGGCGAAAATGAGTGAGACGGTAGGGCAGGCCGAGTCTGCCGCAGGGACGAAATCCTTCATCCACGGAAGTTTCGTTGCGCCATACGCGGCTCGGAGGCCATGAAATACCCAAAAAGCGGCAACCAGAGAGAAAAAAACGAGTCCAAAGGTGTGCATCAAAATTGGTGTCGAGTGACAAGCTCAGGTTATCCTAGCATGTAATGCCGGGGACCCTTTCGATCATCGGTGCAGGGCGCGTAGGCCGCGCGCTGGGGCGGCGCTTGCGCGAGTTGGGCTGGAAGATCGGCGCGGTGGTGGCCAGCAGCGAATCCAGCGCGCGCAAGGCCGTGCGTTCGATCGGCGCGGGGCGCGCGCACGCGTTTCTGACCCGGCAAGTGCTCGCTGCACAGGTCATCTTGATTACCACGGAGGACCACAGCGTCGCCGCGATTGCGGAAGAGTTGGCGCGCATCGGGGCGGAAGAACTGCGCGGCAAAATCGTACTGCACACGAGCGGAGCGTTGAGCTCGCGCGTCCTCGATCCGGTGAAGAAGTGCGGGGCCGCAGTTGGGTCGATGCATCCCTTGCAGACATTCAGCGGAGTGGCCGTGCCTTCCCTCGATGGAAAAGTGTTTGCGATCGAGGGCGACACTCACGCGGTGCGCATCGCCAGAGTGATTGCGCGCGCACTCGGCGCCGTTCCCGTGCACATTGAGGGTTCGAAGAAGCCGCTTTATCACGCAGCGGGAGCACTAGCTGCGGGGAATGTCCTTGCTTTGATGGAAGCGGCCACGCGGCTGATGACGGCGACCGGAATGAAACGACGTGAAGCAGTGCGCGCGCTTCTGCCGCTGACACGGCAGGTGCTGGAAAACTTTGAACGGCTGGGCCCGCGCGCGGCGTGGACTGGTCCGCTTTCGCGAGGAGACTATGGTGTGGTGGCAGCGCATACGGAGGCTATGAAAGATTTGCCGGCGGAATTCCGGCAGGCCTATGAGGCCGTGAACCGTTTGGCCGCGGTGGTTTTGGCGCAGGATTCCGCGGAGATGCAGGCGGAGCTGGAAAAAGTGGCTGTGAACAAGAAAACGAAAGTGAAAGCAACGGGGGACAAGCGTGAAGCAACTGCAGATTGCAATTGAGAGCACGACGCTGGCGAACGGATTGAAAGTGGTCATCGCGCCGGACACGACCGCGCCGGTGGTAACGGTCGGCGTGTACTACAAGATTGGATTCCGGCTGGAGCCGCGCGGCCGTAGCGGTTTCGCGCATCTCTTCGAACATATGATGTTTCAAGGGTCGGCGAACGCGCCGAAAATGCAGCATATCAAGCTCATCAATTCGAGCGGCGGCGTGCTCAATGGATCGACCCATTATGACGTGACGAATTATTACGAGGCCGTGCCGTCGAACGCGCTCGAACGCGTGCTTTGGCTCGAAGCGGACCGCATGCGCGCCTTGAAAGTGGACGATGAAAACTTGCGAAACCAGCGCGACGTTGTGAAAGAGGAAGTGCGCGTGAATGTCATGAACCAGCCGTACGGAGGATTCCCCTGGCTGGATTTGCCGCCGGTGGCGTTTCGCAACTGGGCGAACTCGCACAATTTTTATGGCGATTTTGCGGACCTGGATGCTGCGAATCTTGCCGACGTGCAGGCTTTCTTCAAGACCTACTATGTGCCGAACAATGCTGTGTTGCTGATGCTCGGCGATGTGAAACCGGAAGAGGGATTTGCGTTGGCGAAAGAATTGTACGCCGATATTCCTGCGGGAGCGCCGCCACCGTTTGCCGATCCGACGGAACCAGAGCAGAACGAAGAACGCCGCGGTCACGTTGAAGAAAAATTCGGGACTCTCCCGGCAATGGCCATCGGCTACGTTGTGCCGAAACGGCGGACGACCGATTGGTGCGCCATGGCGCTGCTCGATCAAGCGCTGCATGGAGGACGCGCGGGGACACTCTATCGCGAACTCGTCCTGGAAAAACAGGTGGCCGTGGAGCTCGACGGCGGAATCGAAGATATCTTCGGCTACAACGGGCCCACGCAGATGGTGACACGCATTTTGCACAAGCCGGAGTATTCGAGCGAACAGGCGCTAGCCGCTTTCGACGAAGCAATCCGCGAAATTCAGGAGAAGGGTGTCAGCGAAGACGAACTCGCGCAACTAAAAGTAAAATGGCAATCGGACTATTTTTCGCTGCTCGAGAGCGGGCACGGCGGCATGCCGCGTTATGGTTTGATGCATTTGCTCGCGTGCTTCGCGTTGTTTGATGGCGAGCCAAAGCTCGTGAACACCGTGCTTGATGGTTTTCTCTCCGTGAAGCGCGAGGATATTCAGGCCGCGGCGAAGAAATATTTGCGCAAGGAAAGGCGAGCGATCGTGTTCCGGCTTCCGCCTACGGCTGGTGTGCACGCATCCGCGGATAAAAAGGAGGCAGCATAATGGCGACGCGCGCGGTGGAAGTAAACGAGGCAGTGCCAGCGCTGTCTGCGGAACGGCAAGTCACCTGGCCGAACCGAAAGCGGGCGCAGCTCTCGAACGGGCTGGAAGTGATTCTGGTGGAATCGCATACGATTCCGAAATTTCACGGCGACCTCTATTTCCGGTCCGGCAACGTCGCGGCCATCGATCGCGGCCCGGGGCTCGCGGAAATGACGGCCACTGTGGCGCGAACGGGCACAACCAAGCGCGCCAGCAGGCAGATTGAAGAGGATTTGCGCCGCATTGGCGCGGATCTCGCGACGAGCGCTGGTTCGGACACGAGCGCAATTTCCTTTGCGGGACTCTCCGAGTTCGCCGAGCCGCTTCTCGGCATGGTCGATGAGCTGGCGCGAGAGGCAGCGTTTCCCGAAGCCGAGTTTGAGCGCGAACGGCGACAAAAGCTCGAAGAGGTCAAGCTGGAGCGCACACAACCGGGATTCCTGGCTGGTGAACGCCTGCGCAAAGTCTTGTTCGGCGGCCATCCTTATGCGCAGGTTTCGCCGAGTGAAGAGCAGGTTGCGGCCTACAAGCGCGGCGATTTGATTTCCGTGTACCGGGATTTTTACACCCCAGAGAACGGTTTGCTTCTGATCGTCGGCGATTTCCAACCGGACGCGATGCTGAAGAGCGCCGAAAAAGTGTTCGGTGCCTGGGAGGGAAAGAAGCCGGAGTCAAAACCATCCGCTGCTCCGCCAAATCCGCGCGGGCGCCGCGTCTATCTGGTGCATCTGCCCGGCGCCGTCCAGACGCAAATTCTGGCGGGATGCCAGGCCATCACGCGCAAGCATCCGGATTGGGTGAAGCTCGGTTTGACCAATAGTTTGTACGGCGGAGCATTCAATTCGCGTTTGGTCATGAACATTCGCGAGGATAAAGGGTATACGTACAGTCCGCGCAGCGGCGTCAACGCGTTGCGAGAGCATGGCTACTTTTCGGTTTCGGCCGCGGTGCGCAATGACGTCGTTGCAGCCTCGCTGACGGAAATCTTCTACGAGATGGACAAGCTGCGCTCCGTACCGGTTCCGGAAGCCGAGCTGGCCGACGCGCAGAACTATTTGAGCGGCATATTTTCCATGGGCCTCGCGACGCAAAACGGTTTGCTCGGGCAGATTGCGGTGGTGGCACTGAACGAATTGCCGGACGACTATCTCGAGACGTATCGCGCCAAGGTGCGGGCGCTAACGCCAACCGATTTGCTCGAAACGGCGCGCAAATATCTCGATTCCGCGAACGTGCAGATTGTGGTGGTCGGCGACCGCGCGCAAATCGAATCGCAAGCCGCGTTGTTCGGGGAACTCGAAGTCTTCGACGCGCAGGGAAGAAACTGAGCTAGGCGCGGCGGCAAACACTAATTATTGATTTCTTAATATTATTGGTGCATTATCATGCCGCTATGGCTTGGCGGTTAACAGGACGAATCTCGCTCATTCTGTTCGCTCTTTGCGCAATTTCCTTGAGCGCGCATGCGAAGAAGAAGCCACCGGCAGCGCCCATTAACCTGAACACGGCGACATCGGAAGAATTGCAGCAAGTGCCAGGAATCGGTCCGGTGACTGCGGAGAAGATTTTGCAGATGCGCAAGTCGTACGGCGCATTCAAAAGCGTGAACGATCTGCGCGCCGTCCGAGGAATTGGGCCAAAGCGGCTCGAGAAGATGCGCAAATATCTGACGGTTAGCAAGGCCGTGTCAGCGACCAAATCCGCCAATGCGCAGAGTCCTGCGACTCCGCCAAAGCCTCCCACTGTACCTTCGGACCCGCCTGATCCACCTCGATAGTTCGCGGCCTGACCATCGCCGGGAACTAAATCCAGATTCCTCGTTCAGCTCGGAATGAGATCATCTGAGTGCACCGCGTCAAGAAATCGTGATCAGAGCACTTGGTGCGTTGGGCGCGGCTGCTCTACCCGAAGAGGGACTTGGTCGGCGATGCGGATTCCGTAGCCTTCGAGGGCGACCACTTTTTTGGGGTGATTGGTTAGGACGCGGATGTCTTTTAGGCCGAGGTCGATCAGGATTTGGGCGCCGATGCCGCTTTCGTGCTGGACCATGCGCTGGCGCGCGGGTTCGCGGTCGAGCTGGCCGCGTTTGTGAAAGTGGATTTGCGGGAGAGCGCCGGGTTCCTCGGCGGTTTCGACGCTAAAGCCGCGGCCGGTGTGATGGAGATAGAGGAAAACGCCGCGGTCTTCCTTGGCGATGGTGGCGAGGGAACGAGAAACAAGCTCGCTGCAATCGCAGGCTGTTGAGCCGAAGACGTCGCCGGTGAGGCAGTGAGAATGGACGCGGACTAGAGCGGGCGTTTCTCCTTCGAGGGTACCTCGGACCAGGGCGATGTGTTGATCGTGATCGACGTCGCTGGCATAGGCGATCATGCGGAAATCGCCGTAGCGCGTGGGAAGAACCGCTTCAGCGACCCGGCGGACGTAGCGCTCGTGCTGCATGCGGTAGCGAATCAGGTCCGCGACGGTGAGCATTTTCAAATTGTGCTGCTTACAAAATTCGTGGAGCTGCGGCACTCGGGACATGGTGCCGTCTTCGTTCATGATTTCGCAGATGACGCCGCTCGCATTGAGTCCCGCGATGCGGGACAAGTCGACGCTGGCTTCGGTCTGGCCAGCGCGGACGAGGACACCACCATTGCGGGCGCGAAGAGGGAACATGTGGCCCGGTCGGGCGAGATCCTGGGGGCGGGTCTTGGAGTCGATGGCGGTGAGGACGGTGATGGCGCGGTCGGAGGCGCTGATGCCAGTGGTGACGCCAACTTTGGCGTCAATAGCTTCCGTGAAGGCCGTGCCGTGGACGGAGGTGTTAATCAGGGACATGAGCGGAAGATGAAGCTCATCGCAGCGCTGCTCGGTGAGGGCGAGACAGATGAGGCCGCGGCCGAACTTGGCCATGAAATTTATGGCTTCGGGCGTAATTTTCTCGGCGGCCATGGTGAGGTCGCCTTCGTTTTCGCGGTCTTCGTCGTCGACCAGGACGATCATGCGGCCTTGGCGAATTTCTTCTACGGCTTCTTCGACGGTGGCGAAATTGGTTTGATTGCTGGTCATGTGTATCTTAGGGCCGGTGACTGCTCAGAGAGACAGACTGAAATCTGTACCACCTACAAGCTATTTTAGCGAATTTGATGAAACTAAAGCCATTAATGTCACTTGCAGCGGGGTGAGCTTTAAGAGCCTAAGAGATAAAGCGATCGATCGCGTATTTGTGTGAATAAGACTCCTCGTCCGTGTTCTTGCAAAGTGTGCCTAACTTAATGAAAACAAAACAATTGTTGCAATATGGAGGTCAGGGCATCGGGAGGACCAGCTTTTCGCCGTTGAAATTGTATTCCAATTGATATTTCGCGTTCTTCTTGCGATCGTGCATGGAAAAATACAGATACCCTGCAACGGGAGCCGCAGTTTTCCCTTCCGGCAGTCCCTTCTGGACGAGTTCCTTCTCCATGACCTGGCGATCACGGTCCGTCGAACCCGGTGCGGGGTTTGGATGGCCCACACCAACACCTACTTCTGTCACCGTATAGACGCCATGAACTTTAGTCGGCTGCCCCGTATTCGGATCTGTGTAGGTGCCGGATTCGTAGCCAACGGTTGCGCCGCTCTGCACCGAAACGGGGGCCCCAGAACCGGCTTTCTTTTGCAGCGAAGCAGCGACTACAGTGGCGCTCTGTGGCTTTGTGGCTATATCGCTCCCGGAAATGTATAAAGCGAAATCATCCAGCAACAAATCGTGCGGAACTTTTTCCTTGCTGGGATAGAAGGAGAATTCCACAACAATGCAGCAGCGATTCAAATCGGAGACAAAAGTCTTTTGCACCTGCTTGCGAGTGAGGATTTCCGCTCCGACACTCGTGCCGTTGCTCTGGGCATGCGAATGGTAGCGGGTCGCGGAGGATCGGGGAACGCTGCCTCGAGGACCAGACGAATCGTCGTCCGTGCTTTGGGCTTTGGAAGGCGACGTGGATAGCAGTGCGACGGTAAGGGACACAGCGGAAAGAACCACAAATCTCATCAAGCGCATCGGGCACCTCGTCAGCGAATGAAATTCCACGGGCCGGACTCTAAGTTTCTCCAGCACGGGACCCGTTTACCAGAGGCCATCCTAAAGGCATTGTACGCTCATGATGCGGTTCAAACACGAATATGTCGTCTGCTACAACTTCCGAAACTTGGCGGGGAGAACGCTGGCAAGAGAATATTTGCCGGGCCCCGCGAGCAGTAGTCCGAGAGCGAGCAGCAGCTCGGTAAGAGCGTATTCGAGGCCACCGTGGCCGACGTCGTAGCCGTGCGGGAGGTGCACGATAAATATGGCGCCGAGCATCACGATGATGACGCACACGGCTCCGACGCGGAGCAAGGCACCGATTAGGATAGCGATGCCTCCCGCGAATTGGGCCAATCCGACCAAATAGCCCACGGCGACCGGCATGTGCATGAAGGCCGCAAAGCCTTGCGGGCCTGGGCCGCCAAACATTCCGAACAAGATGGCACAGCCGTGATAAAGGAAGGGAAGAGCGCAAGCGACGCGCATGATCAGTAACTCAAGATCCAGTTCGCGGGTACCGCCTGTTAATCGGCTAAATGTGCTCATGAAAACCTCCGCTGATTTGATGGAGATGGTGTATCAAAAGAATGATCGAAAAGCCAAGAAAATCCCTGGAGTGTGGCAGTTTTAGCGGGAAGGAAAGTGAACTAGCGCTCGAAGATGGGGACACGGTTCGAGGGGCAGTCAGCGGAGGATAGGAGCGAGGAGATGGAAGACACCGGCGCCAATTAAGGCAGCGCCGGGAATAGTGAGGACCCAAGCCCAGACGATGCGGCGCGTAACGCCCCAGCGGACGGCGGAGAGGCGGCGCGTGGCGCCGACGCCGACAATGGCGCCGGTGATGGTGTGGGTGGTGCTGACAGGGATGCCGAAGTGAGCCGTGGCGAGAAGCGTAAGCGCCCCTGCGGACTCCGCGGCAAAGCCGCCGAAGGGCGTTAGTTTAGTAATGCGCTGGCCCATGGTCTTGATAATGCGCCAGCCGCCGGCCATGGTACCGCCGCCCATCGCCAGGTAGCAGCAAATGATCACCCAATAGGGAACGGAGTAAGTGCTCATGAGACCGCCAGCGACAAGAGCGGTGGTGATGATGCCCATGCCTTTCTGCGCGTCGTTCGTGCCATGGCCGAGGCTGTAGCCCGCAGCGGAAAGAAGCTGCAAACGACGAAACCACTTGTCCACTTTTTGCGGACGCTGTCTGCGGACGATCCAGCTCGTGGCGACAGTCACAGCCATCGCGATGAACATGCCGATGAATGGCGAGAGAAAAATGAAGAGGACGGGCTTGGTCCAGCCTGTCAGGATGAGCGCCTTATAACCGGCATGAGCTACCGCCGCGCCTCCGTAGCCACCCATTAGCGCGTGGGAGGAGCTGGTGGGCAGTCCGAGGATCAGGGTAATAAGGTTCCAGGAAATGGCGCCTAGCAGCCCGGCCAAAAGGACGGTTTGATCCACCATTTCGATGTGAACCATGCCTTTGCCGATGGTGGTAGCGACCGCGGTGCCAAAAACGAAAGCGGCGATGAAATTCCAGAACGCGGCCCACACGACGGCGCGGAAAGGCGTAAGGACGCGCGTCGATACGACGGTGGCGATGGAATTGGCGGCGTCATGCCAGCCGTTAGAGAATTCGAAGGCCAGCGTAAGGACGATTACGGCGATCAGGAGGTTGAAGCTGGGCATCGGTGAATCAAGCGCTCTTGATGATGACGCCTTCGATTACGTTGGCGACGTCTTCGCATTTATCCACAGCAGTTTCGATGACTTCGAAGATTTCCTTCCATTTGATGATTTGGACGGAGTCTTTTTCTTCGTCGAAAAGCTGGGCGATGAGGATGCGGCAGAGGCGGTCGCTTTCGTTTTCGTAGCGGTTGATCTCGATGCAGTGTTTCAGAGCTTTTTCGGGAGTGCCGAGGGCTTTGACAGCGGCAGTGACTTCGACGGTGGCCGAGACGAGGACTTTGACGAGTTCGACGGTGCCCTCGCGGATGGCGTCGACGCGGTAAAGGACGAAGCGGCTGGCGGCGGCGTCGATGAGGTCGATGACGTCGTCCAGTTGGTTGCATAGCGTGTGGATATCTTCGCGATCAAAAGGCGTGATAAAGGTCTGGTTGAGCTTGATGAGCAGATGGTGGGCGATTTCGTCGCCTTCGTGCTCGATGGCCTTGACGATTTGCACCTGCTCGGGTACGCCCGTGTAATGCGAGAGCATTTTGAGTAGGGCTTCCGCCCCGTTGTGGATGTTCTCGGCTTGCTGGGCGAAAAGGTCGAAAAAGCCCTCTTCGCGCGGCATAAGCCGCTGCAAAAGTCCTGGCATGTCGTGACTCTCCCCTGAAGAGTCCGTGGCGAGGCTCGACGAGTTTAGCGGAGATGAGGGGACGGAGGCAAGGAAAGGCCATAGTACCAACCTGACGAGGGGTGCAGCCGCTGAGAGACTCCTTGGAAATGCCAACTCGTGAAATGGCCCGAATCGTAATCGGTCAAAGCACTTCTGACCATGTGACCATCGAACGAATTTCGGCTCCCAACGGCGAGGGATGGTTTCACGCGAATGTTTCTGTCCAATCCGCAGTCTGGAGCGGAAAGCTGCGCGCTGAATTTACGGCTGGCGAACTACGTCGGTGTGGACTGGAAATCGAGAGCTTGTATGAGGAACTAAAGGGGAGGGCTGTGCTTCGCCCCATTGAGTCGTTCATTGAGATGACTTTTGAAGGCGACGGTCGCGGCCATATCTTGGTCAGTGGGACTGCCTGCCATCAACTTGGCGCAGGAACGCGTCTGGAGTTCGAGTTTGAACTGGATCAAACACAGCTTCCAAGCATTGCGAAAGCACTGATTCAAGCAGATCCGGAAGTCTGTTGATTTGGCTGGCATTCAGAAATAAAAAAGGGCGTCCTGGTTTGCACCGAGGACGCCCTTTGGATTGAGGTTTGGGCGTGCTGGAAAAGCCACACCTGAGCACCGGCAGGAGTGCCTGTGCTACTTGGATCTAGTACATGCCGCCCATGCCGCCTGCACCGGGGGCTCCACCGCCGCCAGCAGCTGCAGCCTTTTCTTCCTTGATTTCAGCGATGAGGGCTTCGGTCGTGAGCATGAGGCCCGCAATCGAGGCTGCGTTTTGCAGCGCCAGGCGGGTGACCTTTGCTGGATCGATGACGCCCATCTTGACCATGTCGCCGTACTCGCCGGTCTCCGCGTTGAAGCCGAAGTTTTCGTCCTTCGAGTCGCGAACCTTGCCGATCACCACTGCGCCTTCGAAACCGGCGTTGAGTGCGATCTGGCGGGAAGGCTCCTCGAGAGCGCGCTTCACGATGCCTGCGCCAACGGCTTCGTCATCGTGCAGCTTGAGCTTCTCGACTGCGGAGATGCAGCGGAGCAGGGCCGAACCGCCGCCTGCAACGATGCCTTCTTCGACAGCCGCGCGGGTGGCGTGCATAGCGTCTTCAACACGCGCCTTCTTTTCCTTCAGTTCGGTCTCGGTCGCTGCGCCGACTTTAATGACGGCAACGCCGCCGACGAGCTTGGCAAGGCGTTCCTGGAGCTTTTCCTTGTCATAGTCGCTGGTGGTGTTTTCGACCTGAGAACGAATCTGCTTCACACGGCCTTCGATGTCCGCCGACTTGCCGGCGCCTTCGATGATCGTGGTGTTGTCCTTGTCGATGACGACTTTCTTGGCGCGGCCGAGGTCCTCGAGCTTCACGTTCTCGAGCTTGATGCCGAGGTCTTCGGTGATGGCCTTGCCGCCCGTGAGGGTGGCGATGTCTTCGAGCATTGCCTTGCGGCGGTCGCCAAAGCCAGGGGCCTTGACGGCAGCGCACTGCAGCGTGCCGCGCAGCTTGTTGACGACCAGGGTCGCCAGCGCTTCGCCTTCGATATCCTCAGCGATGATCAAGAGGGGCTTGCCCATCTTGGCGGTCTGCTCGAGCAACGGGAGCAGGTCCTTCATCGAGCTGATTTTCTTTTCGTGGATGAGGATGCGAACGTCTTCGAGGACGCATTCCATGCGCTCGGGGTCGGTGATGAAGTAGGGCGAAAGGTAGCCGCGGTCAAACTGCATGCCTTCGACCACTTCGAGAGTCGTCTCCATCGTCTTGGACTCTTCAACGGTGATGACGCCATCCTTGCCGACCTTCTTCATGGCTTCGGCGATGATGCCGCCGATTTGCTTGTCGTTGTTGGCGGAAATGGTGCCAACCTGCGCGATCATTTCGCCCTTGACGTCCTTGTGGAGCTTGCGGATTTCTTCGACCGCCACTTCGACGGCCTTTTCGATGCCGCGCTTGAGAGCGGTCGGGCTGGCGCCTGCGGCGACAGTCTTGACGCCTTCGCGGAAGATCGCCTGCGCGAGCACGGTTGCGGTGGTGGTGCCGTCGCCGGCGACGTCGGACGTCTTCGAGGCGACTTCACGAACCATCTGCGCGCCCATGTTCTCGAGGGGATCCTGCAGCTCGATTTCCTTGGCCACGGTGACGCCGTCCTTGGTGATGATCGGCGCGCCGAACTTCTTTTCGATCACCGCATTGCGGCCCTTGGGGCCGAGGGTGATCTTTACTGCGTCGGCGAGAGCGTTCACGCCGCG
>Ga0209446_1000076_pt1 | contig 29155 bp, 27 predicted proteins | sample BogFormECP04_OM2_FD_188242 | JGI IMG/M metagenome (GOLD analysis project Ga0209446, IMG submission 188242) | Bog forest soil microbial communities from Calvert Island, British Columbia, Canada - ECP04_OM2 (SPAdes) (version 2) | ecosystem: Environmental > Aquatic > Freshwater > Wetlands > Bog ... | reverse complement strand
TTAGAATTGCAACAGAAACCCCAGCCTGCCGGTTACTAGATGAGTGTTACTGGATGAGTATTTAACCGTGCTATTAACAGAGAGTACGATCGAAACCACTAAGGCGAGCAATGACAGGCGAATCGAAGTGTTTTTCATCTTGGCTGAAAGCCTCCTGCGTGCAACCATGAAGAAGTATTGGAATTACCGAGATAAAACGTTCCGTCTGCGGAACGGAGCACTTGATGAAAACGATTACTCAACTCCAGCAGAACCGTCGCATCATTCAGGATTTCACTCTGACCACTCTGGCGAGAATTCCAGGGGAATTCGGCAGGCTTACCTATATGGCCTCGCTGCGCGATCTCTCAAGCGGGAAATACGAACACGCCGGGCTTGCGGCGTTGTATCCGGACGAGGCGGTTCAACAGGCCCTCGAATTGTGCCACGAGCAAATCTTCGAGCGAGTTCTGGAAACTCCGCTGGCGAAGCAGGAAGAGGACTTAAAGGAATGTCTGGAGCGAATGCCAGGTGGGCTAAACTCGACGCTGGCTCATGGGCGCCGTCTTGAGGCCTACCGAGTCTTGATGCCTGAGCGCGCACCCGGCTATCTCAAGGAGCTTTTCTGTTCGAATCTCCGCGCACTGCTGGAGCTTCTTCAGGAAGAATGCTCCAGGGTTCATTCAGCCTAGTAACGACGCCCACCACACGGCCGACCACTTCGACTTCTTCCGGTAGCCGCCAAACCTCGGGCATACAGCGGGATGGAGGAGGGGGTTGCATGAGCAGGTGCATGCCGTCCTGGTGAAACCATCCACACCGGTAGCCGTCGCGCAGCTCCACAAAATACATGGGACGGTCGTATTCATTCGCCCAATCGTCGTCTTGGATGCGGCGTACGCTTACATCTAGAAGCACTACGCTGACGGGGCGAAGCAAGGGCACCATGCGCCGGTCCGAGAGTCCAATGTAACCATAGCGGTGGCGGGCATTTCCATTGGTCAGCACGCCCTCGAGACTGCCCCACTGCTCGACCATACGTGAAAGCAGTTCCGTTCTCTTTGGATCAAATGCAGGATCGAACCGCAAAGGAGTCTTGAGCGAGACGGGCGGCGCAGCAAGATGCGTGTGCGGGGCATGAAAGGCGCCGCCGTCGGGAAAACAATCTTCGATAGGAACATCCTACCAGCGGAATATCTCGAGCAGGTTCAAGTGGTAGACCACCGCGAGTGTATAAAGTTTATGCAGGCCCGGGACAACGCCTCGATTCTCAATATCCGCCAGGCGGCTGATATGAAGAATCAACTCAGGACGGCCACGACGGGCCTCTAATTCAAAACTGGCACGTTCGACATCGCGATAGGTTAATCCGAGCCGTTCACGGGATTGCCGCAGACGAAGTCCGGGGAGCATGTTTCCTCGGGAGAGAGCTACGATTCAGTTGGCAGAGTATAACAGAATTGCCATTCTGTTAAGGATTCAGAACGGAAGGCTGTGAATTTCTTTGGAAAAAATCTTTATGGGAACCAGCAGTAACATTGCGTGTCAAAACCGTAAGGCGGCGCCGCGCGGCTATCTTCATTCCTTTTAGACGCTTGTGCCCAATGAACGGCTCCTGCGAATCCTTGGGTAGCTAAAATGCTGGCGGAACATGGCCCATGATTGAGGATGATGCGCGTTTCCTATAAGGCGTCATGCAGTGTCTGTGGTTGCGGTCGTCCCTGACGCTTATCTGTTATTCTGCAAAGATTATGTCCTTATCGATCAAAAGGGTTGTTAACTGCTTCTGTGCTCTCCTATTCGCGAGTTTGAGTTTTGTTGGCGGCAGCACGCTCCGCGCGCAACAAGCAACGACGACTTCCCCCGCTGCCGCGCAGCCGGCAGTAAACATCGCGGAGTTTGCAGCGACCGCCGATGAAGTGCTGCAGCAAGTGAGCCAGATCACTGGGCTTAAGCTGCTCACGCCGGTGAAGAAGACCTTGCGATCGCGAGAAGAGATACGCGCCTATGTCCTGCGTGAGATGGATGATGAGAAAAACCCGGCAGAGCGCTATGCAGAGGCACGAAGCGCCGAGGCTTTTGGACTGATCCCCAAGGGATTTGCTTTGGATGACTTTATGGTTGATTTGCTCACTGAGCAGATCGCGGGTCTCTACGATCCGAAAGCGCGCGAATTTTATATTGCTGATTGGATTCCGATAGATGACCAGCGCATGGTCATGGCCCATGAGTTGACCCACGCCCTGCAAGATCAGCACTTTCAGATCGAGGTGTGGGCCAAAGCGGCGAGGCCGAACGACGACGCCGAACTGGCGCGAGAGTCAGTGCTGGAAGGCAGCGCCATGGCCGCCATGATTGATTTTCTGTTGAAGGGAACGGGACATTCGGTCGAGGATTTGCCCGCGATCGATCCTTCGCTGTTTGCCGGCGATATGTCCAAGTCGCCCAAGCTGCAGGAAGCCCCGCAATTTCTGAAGGATGGCATGATCTTTCCCTATTTTGGAGGACTAACGTTTTCCACTGCGATCTTAAAATCGGCGGGGTGGAATGGGTTGTCTGCCGTGTTTGCGAAGCCGCCGGTTTCCACTCAGCAAATCATGCATCCAGCTCTTTACAAGTCGGGGAAAACTTCTGCTCTTGTCGCGATACCTTCTTTCCAAAAGCTGCTTGGCGGGGACTGGACGAAAATTGACGAAAACGTTATGGGGGAGTTTGGGTGGATGGAGATTCTGAAGCAGTTTCTGGGCGAGAAGATAGCCAAGCCGCTTGCCGCGGCGTGGGATGGAGATCGCTACGCGCTCTACGAACAGAAACAAACCAAACGGCTGGTCTTGGTTGCGCGCCTGCACCTGGACAGTGAAGAACATGCTGCGCAGTTCTTCGGGCAGTACTCGGAGGCGCTTAAGAAAAAACATGACGGCCGCGAGAATGAGTCGCGCCTTTCGAATTTCCTCTCTTTTAATACGGCGGATGGCGGAGTGTTCTTGCACTGTGTGGGAACGGAGTGTATTTCCGTGGAAGGCGCGAGCCGGACCGTGTTTGACGGCATCAATGGGATGATTGGCTGGCCTGCAGCTCCTGAGGCTCCTAAGGCTGCAGCCGCCGCTCGCTGAAGTCTATTTGGCGGGGGAGTTTAAAAGAGACAGACTTGCTGCCGCACGATTCGCAGAATTCCTTTTGTTTTTGCCTTCCAGTCGGTTGACCCGAGCTAGCAATCTTTCAGCGAGGCGGGTCGCGCGGGCTGCGGCGTAAGGATCGCGGGTATGCGCACGCATGCGCTGGAGCTTGGCGAGCCCCAGGCGCGCAAATTCCGTCGCCCGGGCAGGATCTTTGGCGCGGCGCTCGTAATGGATGGCCAGTTGTTCACAGGCCAAGACGCCATCTCGCGGATCGGCGGCGAGTTCAAGCCAAAGTGCTGCTGCGGCGGTGTGGTCACCGCGGCGTTTGGCGAGCAGCGCAAGCTCGCGGTGAGCCCGCGGGCGGAATTCGGCTGGAAGGCCGAGATCGAGCGCCTGCGAACAAGCGACCTGGGCTCGATCGGAATCGCCGCGACGTTCAAAGAAACGCGAGAGCCCGAAGAGATCAAGGCTGTCTACTCCATCGCGGTCGGCTTTTTGAGAGGCGAGAAGTGTGTTGATTTTGCCAAAGAGGGCGGCGAGTCCTCGCAGATCCATTTGATTGTGGCGCATGACGCTTACAAGAGGATCCGCTGATCCACCGCGAAGATAGTCAAAGTAATACCGTGGGATAAGCGACGACGCGATATCGTCTTCTCGATGCCACCCGAGGCGCGGCATATCCAGAACGCGTTGTTCCAACTCGACAAGGCGCACAGATCCGAGACGAAGTTTCCAGAGAGCGCGCGCGGGATGCAACAAATCGAGATGTGCGGCCAAGCGCGGCGTGGGAATGGTGCGCGTCATGGTGAAACGACTATCGAGGAGCGGCCAGTCGAAAGTCTTGCCGTTGAACGTGACGAGGACCGGACGCTCCGCGACGCGCGCGGCGAGTTCATGAAGGAGCGAATACTCTTCCGTAAAGTCGCGCATGAAGAGTTGTTCGACCTGAAGCGCGCCCGCGTCCCACCAGGCGAGCCCGATGAGAAAGGCGTACGTTCCCGTGCCGCCGGCCAGACCGGTTGTCTCTGTGTCGAGAAAGAGCCACTTGGAGGGATCTTCTAGAGCGGCGCGTGTCCGGCGAGATATTTCGAGGTCGCGAGTGCGGGAGAGAAGTTCGAGAGCCACGGGGGACGGATCGACAAATTCTGGCGTCGAGAACCAGTTGCGTAGAACGAGGTGCTCTCCAAAATGGTTCCGAGCCACACCCGCGTCGATAAGACGAGCAATGGCATCTTCCTGATCGGGCGCGCGAAGATCGGCTGGACGCGACGACGCAATACGCGCGGGGCGCAACGCGGCGAGACGAGATAATTTGTCCGCTGAAGCAGCCATCTAGCCACACAACCTGTCGAGGATGGCGAGAGCGGCTTCTTTCGCGCGCGGGGCAAGGTCGCCTGCGGGGCCAACGCAGGAGGGGCAGCCTTCATCGCACACGCACGCGGCGATCAACTCGCGCGTTTTGCGAATGAGCGGATCGTGGGCGCGGAAGAGCGGTTCGGAAAAGCCGATGCCGCCGGGATAGGCGTCAAAGAGATAAAGATTGGGCTCAAAGAATTCTTTCAAGTTGGATGAGGACGCGTCTCTAAGCCTCGATGGCGTGAAATCATCCGCTGTGCCGTGTAGGTACGCAGCATGCTGCGCACCTACAACCTCGGTGCCGGAATCAGGAGCGGGCGGGCGCTCGCCAATGGCCGTGCCAAGATCGCGGCCATCACACATTAGGAGAAGTGTAGCGACTGACGCCAGCGCATGAAGCAGCCCGAACATGCCGCTCTGCCGCTCGCTCACGCTGTACGCCAGCGATTCGAGCAGCGGCCTTTCCAACGTGATCCAATACGCCGTTGTGTGCATCTCGTTCTCGGGAAGCTCGAGCTTGCCGTCGCCGATGTTTTCGTTCGTGAAGAATTTTATCTTCTTGAAGCCCACCACTTGCGAGCGCACCAGAACATCCCCGTGGGAGTGAGAGTTTGCGGAAGCAGCAATCGCGGGTACATCCGACGTCTCCGTCGCTTCGAGGACGCGCACCTGCGTATAGCGGACGGCGTCGGTGTAGTAGTCGACGTCCACCTGTTTGACATAAGCCTTGCGCTCTTTGAAATCGAGATGCTCGACGTGGTACTGCTGCCCGCCGTGAATGTAGATAGCTTTTTCGTGAAGGAAGACCAGCGCGCTGGGGAAATCCACTTCTCCGATGACGTTTGGCGCGCCAGTGACATCGATAATTATGAAGTTGTCGCTGCTGATCGAGCGGAGACTGATCGTATCGGCGGGATAGGATTCGTGCGTCCAATGAAAATGACCCCCCGCGAGGTGCAGGTAGCCGGCTTCAGCGAGCCGCGCGCAGACGTCCGGAACATCGACTTCGCCAAATCGCTCACCGGGCGCGATGGGCAATTCGAATGCCGCGCATTTCAAATGATTGATCAGGATTTCGAGATTATCGGGCTGGATGAAAGCGTGTTCCGGCGTGTTCCCAAAAAAGTAGTCCGGATGCCGGACGATATATTGATCGAGGGGCGAAGAAGAAGCCACCATCACGGCGCAGGAACTTCCACTGCGACGGCCGGCGCGCCCCGCGCGCTGCCAGGTTCCTGCGATAGATCCGGGGTAGCCCGCCATCACCACGGTGTCGAGCGAACCGACGTCGATACCCAGTTCCAGCGCGCTCGTGCTTACGACGCCGCGAATCCGGCCGTCGCGCAAACCGCGTTCGATTTCGCGGCGTTCATTCGGCAAATAGCCGCCACGATAGCCGCGAATGGTTTCCTGCTTGCCGGGCGGCTGAGGATTGGCCTGTTGAAGATACGTGAGCAGAATCTCCGTCTGCAGCCGCGAGTTCGCGAAGACCATTGTTTGCAGGTCGTGTTTCAAAAACTCCTGCGCCACGTGCGAGGTTTCGTTGATATAACTGCGGCGAATACCGAGTGCGCGATTCACCACGGGCGGATTGTAGAAGACAAAAGTCTTTTCGCCTGCGGGTGCGCCGTTAGCGTTGAGCACCTCCACTTCTTTTTCAAGCAGCCGAGTCGCCAGATCACCGGGATTCGCAATCGTTGCCGAACAACAAATAAACTGCGGATCGCTGCCGTAGAAATTCGCAATGCGTCGCAATCGCCGCAGCACATTGCAAAGATGGCTCCCAAAAACTCCGCGATTGGTGTGAAGCTCGTCAATCACGATGTAGCGAAGATTTTCAAAGAGCCGCGTCCAACGCGTGTGGTGCGGCAGAATCCCCGTATGCAACATGTCGGGATTCGTTAGAACCACATGGCCTTTTTCGCGGATGGCCCTGCGAGCATCGGCGGGCGTGTCGCCGTCATAAGTGAAAACCCCAAAGCGGTTGTCGAGGCGCTGGTTAAGGTCGTAAAGCTCCGCCAGTTGATCCTGCGCCAATGCCTTGGTGGGGAAAAGATACAGCGCGCGAGTGTCGGGGTTTTCCAGAATCGAATTTAAGATCGGTAGGTTGTAGCAAAGTGTTTTTCCGGAAGCCGTTGGTGTGACCATAACCACATTCTTACCTGCGTGGACAGCTTCGGCAGCTATGGATTGATGCGTGTAAAGCTGTCGAATTCCCTTGGCGGCGTAAGCAGCGACAATATCCGCGTGAACCCAGGCAGGAAACTCAGCCCACTGCGCCTCCCGCGCCGGAAAATAACGCACTGCGGTGAGCACATCGCCATTGACGTCTCGGGTCGCGAGAGTGTCGAGCACTTCACGCACGCGAGTCAGCGACGAGCCAGCCGACGGTTCGAGCGCGCCAAACGCCGCCGCCCGAACGGCGAGAGAATGGGACATCGAGAGAGCCTCCTGCGATTCGCCTTTTGTTCGCCAAGGCTAGCATGCGGTGATAGCCGCCGCAACAGAGAAGTGCGTTTTGTTCCTCACGCTCAGCACTTTCACGCAGGCCGAGCTTGTAGTCGGAACGGCCAGCCGCAGTGCAATTGGTTTGCTTGCTAGAATGATGGCTAGGCCGTCGCTGCTGATTGCAGTAGGACGCACCGCTAAGGGATTGGTGCCCGCAACGCATCTGAGAGGAGCACCGTGGCCGAGCTTACTGTGCTTTACGATGGGGCTTGCAACTTGTGCCGCGCCAGCATGTCCCGCGTGCGGCGCAAGGATCTGCGGCGCCGCATCGAACTGCTGGACCTTCATGATTCGGCCGTGCCCGCACGCTTTCCCCAAGTGAATCTCGACGAAGCCATGCGCTTGATGCAAGCGGTCGACCCACGCGGGTGCGTTTATTCTGGGGCAGACGCCTGGGCGCGGATCGGGCTGGTGCTTCCCGGCTGGAAGCTGCCCGCATGGCTGTTGCTAGTTCCCGGAATTCACTTCATCGCGAAACGTGCTTACGGCTGGATTGCTCGCAATCGCTATCGCTGGAATCGCGAACTTTGCGAGGACGGCACATGCGCCTTGCATGTCGACCATTCTTCCGCTCCGAAAGAAAAGCCCCGCCAATAGACACCGGTCCACTGCCCAATTTACCTGCGTGGCCACCCCGGTATAATGTCCCGCGTCTATGGAATGGACTCCTTCATCCGTCGTTCGCTGGCTTTTTGACTCGCGAAACGGCCCCACGGACCGTTTCCTGTCCCGCTGGATTTTCCTGCGCGCTCTCGGCGCGACCTATTTCTCTGCTTTTTTCTCACTCGTTTTTCAGATTCGCGGTCTCATCGGCCCCCAAGGGATTCTGCCCGCGAGCGAGTATCTGAAAAGCGTAGCGGAGCAAGTGGGCCACGCTCGGTATTGGTATGTTCCAAGCGTTCTGTGGTTTTCAAGCGGTTCGTACATGCTGATCGGGCTTTGTTGGCTGGGCATGGCCGCCGCGGCTCTATTGGTTTTGAATATTTGGCCGCGCGGAATGCTCGCCATCTGCTTTGTCTGTTTTCTTTCCTTCGTAAGCGCCGCGGGAGACTTTTCAGGATACCAGTCCGACGGAATGCTGCTCGAAGCCGGATTCCTCTCGCTCTTTATCGCACCCGGCGGATTTCGTCCAGGCATCGGTGAAAGGCGCTTGCCGGTGCGAGCTGCGCTCTATCTGCTTCTTTGGGAATGGTTCCGCATCTACTTCGAATCCGGCGTCGCCAAAATCACGGGCGGCGATCCTGAGTGGCGGAATTTCACCGCGTTGGACGACTATTATCAGAATGGGCCGCTGCCAACCTGGATCGGCTGGTACGCACAGCATCTTCCGCATTGGTTTCACGCCACAACAGCATTCTTCACGCTGGTGCTCGAGCTGGTTTTGATTTGGGCTGCGTTTTTGCCGCGGCCGTTTCGAATCGCGCTCTTCTTCGTCGTAACACCCTGGCAGATCGGCATCATCCTCACAGCCAATTACACCTTTCTGAATTATCTCGTTCTCATCCTTGCGTTCCTTCTGCTCGACGACCGCTTCCTGATGCGATTCTACCGCGCGAAATGGAAAGAGCCACTCCTCGGACGTTCAACCGCACTTCCTACTGAGCCCGCTTCACCTACTGCCGACCAACTCTCGATTTTGGCGCCGCCCTCGAGTCCATCAACAGGCGAAGTTCCAGCGAGCAGAGTCGCCCCGCGCGATTTGTGGCAGAGCATCCGCTCCTGGCTCGCCCCGCTGCGAGTAGCCGTAACCGCTGTGTTGCTAACGTGGATCTTCTACGCGACTACTGCACAAATGGTTTGGATGATCACGCCCGCCCCACTCCCAACGTCGCCAGTAACTCTGCTGGATCCCTTTCGAATCGCTAACCGTTACGGTCTCTTCGCCGTCATGACGCGCGGCCGCTATGAAATCGAATTCCAAGGCTCCAACGACGGACAAAACTGGATCGCCTATACTTTCCGCCACAAACCTCAGGAACTGGACAAACCACCGCGCATTTACGCGCCCTATCAGCCACGATTGGACTGGAACTTGTGGTTCGCATCGCTAGGTGAGTGGCGCGACAATCCAATGGTTTTGCGCACGCAAAGGCGCCTTCTTTCCAACGATCCTGACGTGCTCGCGCTCTTTGCCGCGAATCCTTTTCCGCAAGGACCGCCTCGTCAAGTGCGTGCCGTGGTCTGGCAATACTGGTTCACGTCCATGGCCGAAAAAAGAGAGCACGGACAGTGGTGGCGTCGTGAATTGCTCGGACTTTATGCTCCGGCGATTCAGCTGGGACCGGACGGAAAGATCATCGTTACACAATGGCCGGAGACGATGCCCCCGCATGAATAGCCCATTTCGCGCGAACCATTCCGCTAGCGCCGAAGCCGAAGAATGAGAATCGCGCCAGCGAAAAACAGAACAGTGGAAGTGGCGAACGCGGCTTGCACAGAAAACGCGCTCCAAAGAGATCCCACCAGAATGCTTGAGAGGAAATCGCCGACAGCATTGACAGCAGCCAGTGTCCCGAAGGCCATGCCGTGCTGTTCTTTAGGCACAAGCTCGGCCGCGACGGAGTCTTCGAGCGCATCCGCAACGCCAAAGTAGAGCCCACCGAGAACAAAAATCACACCGAGTAACCACAACGAATGCGTGCCCGTACAAAGCAGGGTCGCCGCGATTCCCGCCAGCGCGTAGCCGCCGGCAAGCACGATCTTGCGTTGTGGCACGTGGTCGCTCAGCCAGCCACTGGCGTAAGCAGAGCCAGCCGAAAACACGTTATGAACTGTATAGAGCACAACAGCGATGCTCGCTGCACGGGCAATCCCGTACTTAGGCGCGAGCATGCGAGAGGCATAGAGAATGAGTAGCGAATGGGAAAAATCGCCCGCTCCAAATACACCGACTCCCAGAAGAAATCGACGGAACGACACTGGCAAATCGCGTACGCCCATCAAGAACGAACGTTTCGCCTTCGAAGCAATAGGGCGCTCTCGTACCAGCAACCAGAAGGAAGCCACGGCAATCAGACCCGGAAGAAGCGTCCACAGAAAAACATTTTGATAGTTGTGCCCGGTCTTTTCCAGCAGCCAGAGTGCAGTGAGCGGCCCGGCGATAGCTCCGACGGTGTCCATCAATCGTTCAAGCCCGAAAGCGCGCCCGTACGCATTCGGCGAAACATCTGCCGCCAGCAGCGCCTTCTTTGCCGGTGAACGAACACCGCGGCCAAGCCAAGCCACCGTTCGTCCAATGAGCACCTGATACGCATGCGTAGTGAGAGCAAAAGAAGCCGTCGAGAGCGCCGTGACGGCATAGCCAAAAATGGCTAGTGGCTTGCGATGCTTTAGGCGGTCCGTGAAATAACCGGCGGCAAGTTTGGTGAAACTTGAGAGCCCGTCCGCAAGGCCCTCGATTAAGCCGAGCCACGCAGGTCCCGCCCCGATCGCGGCAAGAAAAGCGGGCAGAATCGCCGTGGCGGTTTCGTGGCTCCAGTCGCTAAATAGGCTGGTGAGGCCCACACCGAGGACCGTGCGATTCAACCACGATTGTTTTTCTGGGCCGTCAGCCATGGGAGAGCAGTTTACAGTCGAACGCGCAGGCTGCAAAGTTTTGAGCGAATCTGAAAGTCGACGGCGAAATGCGAGGTCGACGTGGCGTTGCGGCCAAACTGATATCCGCGTCTTGCTGGAGAGGGCACAAATGACGGCCGTTACATTGACGCGAGGTAACTGACGGCTTGTACTGGTTACACGGAGAAAATGCCTTATGACTCCTGCGCTCTCCTCCATTTACGGGAGCAAACGCGAATAAAGGAAACAAAGTGCCAAACCGCCTCGCTGAACTGCTGACAAGCGCCGCTCGACAGATCGCGAGCGTCCTGATGATCTTGTTTGGCTCTCTGCTCGCCGCCAACGCAAGTGTGGGGCCTTGCGGAGGAACCGCGCTTGCTGTCGAGCCTTTCCCCGCGATTCTGGTAACGATTTTTGGTTTGGAGCTGATTGTCTGCAGCTACTTCCTGGTAAAGGAGCTCAAAGTCGAGTCGGACTTCCGCGCAGTTATTTACCTTTTCCTTTTAATGTGGTCGATGTCTCTGGTGATGGCGGTCGTTATGCGTGTCAGAGCTGGCTCGCCGCCCGCAAGCGAGGACATCAGCGATTTCTACTTTTCTTTGCTTCGAGGTTTCGCCGCGGTTGCGAACCTCATCTTGTTCTATCGCTGGGCCGGGGTGAAAAACTTGATCACGCGGTTGTGGTGATCCGCGCGGCTGCTACGCGGATGTTAGAGCCATGTCCGCGTTCTATTTCTTGGCGGCACGATACAGAATCACACGCACTTTTTCGAGCGTAATCAACCCACCTTCAACCATTTCGTCCAGCCGCGGCAGAATCTGTTCAATGCGCTCCGTAGATTCAATCACTTCGACAATGATGGGAAGGTCCTGCGACATGCGAAGGAGCTTGTCCGTGTGGTAGACGCTCGAGCCGCCATAGCCCGCCACGCCGCGCAGAACAGTCGCGCCAGAAAAACCTTCTTTTCGCAGGAGTTCGACGATGGCATCGTGCAACGGTTTGCTGTGCCATTTATCGGATTCGCCGATGTGAATGCGCATCAGTGTCCGTTCGCCTTCGAATTTTTCGTGTGTCATCGCGACTCCTAGAACCGGTTCGCCAGTCGAATCCCTGCTACCGACAAAAACAAACCCGCAACTACGCTAGCCGCGACATACGTTGTCGCGCGTAGCCATTCGCCGTCTTCCAGCATCTTGGCCGTCTCCCAACCGAAACTGGAAAACGTTGTATAGCCGCCGAAAAAACCGACAGCGATGGCCACGCGCCAATCCGGTGAGATAACCATGCGGTTCAGCGTAAATTGGCCGATCAATCCAAGGAAAAAACAACCAGTCAGATTTACGACCAGCGTGCCGTGGGGAAACGTACTTCCAGCGCGCGTCTGTACCATGCCCTGCAGTCCATAACGAGCCAGCGTTCCGACTGCTCCGAAAATCGCAATCAAGAAAATGCGCAATAGATCTCCAGTCCGGCGGCAACCGCTGCCCGCAACAAAAAACTCCTGGAGCCACGTGGCTGCCAGGAGTCATCAGAGCCCGCTCGCTGCACCGGCCCGGTTTAGGCGAACTCCATCGCCCTCGATATTTCTTCATTAAAAATCTTACTTCCCCCCGGCCTACGAAGCAACACACCATATTCCTGATCTTGCCCAAAACACTCCGTTGGGGTACGGCACGTTTACCCTGATCCTCGAAGGGCCGTGCACGTTTTAACTCTTACTGCCGGTTAACAGGCGCAACGCTCTTCCCCTGAAAAACCACTGCGCGCACCTTTTCCAACGAATGAATATCGCTCAAAGGATCGCCATCGACCGCGACCAGATCTCCTTCCTTCCCAGTCTCAATCGTCCCCAGCTGCTCGAGTCCCAACAAGGCCGCGCTCGTTTTTGTCCCGGAAATAAGCGCCTGCTGCGGTGTCATTCCGTATTTTACTTCCGTGATCATTTCATCCCTCACAGTTCCAGTTCCCGGCCCATACGAATGGTCCGATCCTGCCGCGATTGTCACTCCCGAACGCAGCGCAAGCTGAAAACTCGGAAAATGCGTTTTGGCCAGCGCATTCACCTTCGTGATCACGTACTCCGGAAAATGCATTTTCACTCCGTTCGCCACACTTTCCTCCACGACGAAGACAGTAGGAACAAACACAATGCCGTGATTCTTCATGAAGTCCGCGGACGCCTGATCCATCTCCGATCCATGCTCGATCGAATCAACACCAGCCTCCAGCGAGGCACGAATGCTGCGAATGTTCTCCGCATGCGACCCCACTTTGACGTGAGCCATGTGCGCCTGCTCGACAATCACTTTCAATTCTTCCGGCGAAAGCTGTTCCGAAGTCGGCGAATCCAGCGGCGAAAGCACTCCGCCCGAAGCCATAACTTTAATCACCCGCGCCCCATACTTAAGTTGCAAATGCACAGCCTTCTCCGCATCCGCGGTCGAATTGATGAATCCGTGCAAGGGCGTGTAGAAATCGTCCATCGGCAAATAGGGTGGCTGCGCATTGAAATCGCCGTGCCCGCCGGGGATGGAGATCGCATGTGCGGCTGGCACCAGGTGCGGCCCAGGAATCGTGCCCTCCTCAATCGCGTCCTTGAGCGCCACGTCGATAAACCCTTGCGTGGCCATAACGCGTGCGCCCACAACGCCGGAAGACAGCGCGTAACTCATCGCCTTGCTCCCGCGCAGCGCCGCCAGCGGTTCGGAGACGGACTGCCCGAATGCGCCGGCCCAGATATGGATGTGCGCATCCACAAATCCCGGCAGCACGGTGAAGCTCGAAAGATCGATTTGCTCCGCTCCAGCTGGCACTGCGACATCCTTGCCGACGGCGGTCACCTTTCCATCGGTGATCACCACAACTGCCGGCGACATCGGCGCTTTTTCCGCGTCGTAAATCAACTTCCCGCAGCGGACATAGACGACTTTCGGCGGCGGCGCGGCAAACATCACAAGCGCCCCGAGCAAACACACCAACACAACCAACAAAAATTTTCGCATCAAACTCTCCTCTTGGGCGTTGCGCGTGTTAAACGTCGCCGCTGCCGTCGAATTCACCGCGCCAGCCTAAATCGCGAAGGTGCCGAAGTCAAATTGCCGTACGCAGCTCGCCTCGATGCGAGCCTTTCGGGTCTTCAAATCGTAGGGCACAGCACGCCGTGCCCTCTTTCTTTCCTTTTTCTCATAGGGGGGCGGCACGCTGCGCCCCCTTTGCCTCTTGTTCTTCCTGCGATCGGTCAGTAATGAAAGTGAAAGCGCACTTGCACGAAGATTTCGCGCGGATTCAGATAGTGCGTCCCGCCGAACGTAAAGCTGTTATCCAGCAGCACTCGGCGGTTGGCGACATTTATGCCCTGCACGTTGACGGAAAATCTCTCCCCAAAACTCTTGCCGAATGCAAGGTCAAACGTCGTGTGCGGTTCGAGGTGGCTGTTTGGGTCCGGCGGAGAATTGCCGTTTGTAAAGCCAGAAGCATAGTAAACGTCCGTCGACGCGTAAGAATTCCAGGGCAACGTATATTGCCCGCCCACATGCAACGTGTTCCGCTGGTCGTGATCGAGGAAGCCAAATCCCGGCGGCGGAGTGGCGCACGGGGCGACAAGCCCGCCGGTTATGCAGCCGAAACTGAGCGCGAGCTGGTTCGAATACGTCACATAGACTTGCGCGCGATTGCGAATGCGAGGCGAACGCAATGTGAGCTCCCAGCCATTTATCCGCGCGCCTTGGATCGTAATCGGAAAAAACAAATCCGAGTCGTTGAAATTATTGTGATCGAAATAATTGGTCGCCCGTGTCAGGAAGTTGTCCGCGTCAATCGTCCAGCCGCGGAAGGGAATCGTCACACCGAATTGATGTTCTTCGTCGCGCTCCCCATGAAGCGGAATAAAACCCAGATTCTGGTTGGTGGCCGCATCCAGGAGCGGTCCGGACAAAGTTAAGAGAGGCGGCGCCTGATAAAAGTGCCCGTAAAAGGCCCGGAAAACCCAGTTGAGCTTTGGAATGCGCAAGGACGCGCCCACGCGCGGGCTGGTAGCATTTTCAACCACGCTCCCGGAAAAGTGTGTTTGCCGCACGCCGGCGTTCAAAGTCAGCCAAGAAGTGACTCGGAACTGGTCTTCGGCATACAATGCCGTCAAGCTTCCCAGCGGGTTCACCTGAGTCGGAGTCAGATTCGACGCACTCGTCTCCGTACACGTGGCAGTAGGCGGCGTCGGACAGTTGTAGATCAGGCTGAAGAGCTGACTGTCCTGCTGCGCGAAAGCATAAAGCCCGGCTCGCAAATTGTTGCGCTTTTCGACCCAGGCTACCGTAGCCTGCCCGCCTTCATATTTTGAAGACCGGTTTTGCGTCGTGGAACTCGGCAAGTCAAGCGGGCTGCTTAGATAATTCGCGCTGTTGAAATGAAAGAACGGCGAAACCGTGAAAACTAATCCCGGACTGAAGGTGCGCACCCATGTTAGCGTCACAAAGGAATCGCTCTCGCGGTTCGCGTCCTGCAAAAACTGTCCCTGCGTCTCTGGATTATTCGGATCGAAAGGAACCTGGTAATAATCCCGCCGCGCTTGCGCGACGAGCCGCAGTTGGTTCTGCGAATCCAGGTTGTACATAAGCGAAGTAAATCCGCCGAAGCCGTTTCCAGCATCGTGGATGACAGCCGAGGTCGGCGTTTGCAAGCCGAGATTTGTGCGGTTGCCGTTCGCGCTCGCGTAGTAGGCGAACCGATTGGTGTGTCCGCCAAAGTTGAGCTGATCGTCCGTCTGGTAAAAATTCCCCGCGCTGACAACGAGTACGGCCTCGCTATTGCGCTCAAATCCTGTCCGCGGCGCGACGTCGAACACGCCATAGGTGCGATCCCCAAAGTCAGCAGAGTAGCTGCCGCGCTGCATCTCCAGCGTATCGATATCATTGGGATCGATCTGCGGGCCAAGATTGCTGGCGATATTCGTGTTCGGAATCGGCACCCCGTCAATCAGCCAGCTCACCTGATGCCCGCCTCGAACGTGCAGCTGATCGTGCGTAAAGTAGGAACCCGGCATGTAGTCGGTAATCATCGCCAGGCTGTTCGTTCGCGCCGCGCCCGGCGTCTGCTGAATCTCTTCCCGGTCAACAAGCGTCGTGGGTGTCACAGATTCGGTTTGTCCTGGGGCTGCTTCCGCCGACACCGTGACGGACTGGTTCTGCGCTGCAATGTGCATCTCGAAATGCAGAATGGGTGCCGTCCCCGAAAGCACGGTCACGCTTTGCTCTTGGCTGGCAAAAGATGCGTCCGTCACGGTAACGGCGTACTCACCAAGCGGCACCGCATCGAAATGAAATTCTCCGTTCGCGTCGGTTTGTGTTTTTTGTGTGTAATCCGACGACTTCGCCTTCAGAACAACCTCAGCGCCTGGAACGGGGCGGTGCTGCGGATCGTGGACGATGCCTCGCACCGTGCCAAACACCGTGGCGAAAGCCGCCGTGCCGAGCAGCAGAAATGCTGCAAATGCCTGCAAAACTCTTTGCATAAACCTTTTTCTCTCCTCGTAGAATGGTTCCCTCGCGGCTACGAAGCCGCGGTGCGGGTGAATAGGCGTGCGTGGAGAGCGAGCAGTCCCTTATACGGCCGATGAAGAGAAGCGAGGAGGAGGAGAGAGCGGTTTGACGAATCGTGAAATTTCGAGAGAGCTTGCCAGCCGGATTGGACGGATCACTTCACTAGCCGCAGGAATAAAACTCGCCGCAGGCAAAACAAATGCGCCAGGCATCAGCGCGGGACGCGACGGATCCTTGCAACAAGACATCGAGCATGACGGCATCCCGCTCATATCGTGCCTACAATCCATGGGCTCTGACTCTTGCGAAGCGGCTGGTTGCGACTTGTGGTGATGATGTTCGGGGATGTTGCAAAAGCCTCCCGCGCAACAGTCCACGCCATACGCGAAGAGCGCTGCGCCTGCCATCGGCGCATACAAAAGCGCCACCGCAAGCAGACAAAGCCATGCTGCGGCCAATCGAACGCGATCTTTTCTTTTCGTACTCACAAGAACCCGACACTACACCCCGATACCACACAATGATACTCCACTTAGACGCCTCCTCATGTCTTTTGGTAGCTAGTCATTGCGAACGGAACCCATCGCAAGAAGGCTGCGCCGCATCCCCCTAATTGCGTGCGAACGGCCGTGCCCCTCACATCTTGACTTGCCAGCGCCTGCGTCGCAGACTAATTTTATGGCCCACACGTATCTTCTATTCGATTTCGGCACCGACGAAGAGAAAGCCCAGCTCGCCCGGCACAAACTGGAAGGCTGGAAGCAGGCCTTCCGCCTGGACAAGAAGCTGCAGTACAAGCTCGAACGCGCCGAGGACGAAGCAAAGGCCGCTCCAGAGCAGGCCCACAAGCCTGCCGAGGCTCCAAAGGCCGAAAAACCAAAGGTAAAGTCCAAGGCAAAACACAAATCCAAGCAAACGGAAGCCTCCGAAGAAGCCCCAACCGCGAATGGCAAAGTGAATTTGCTGGTCCGGCTCTATTTTTCGGGCCACGAGAAGCTCACCGAGCAACGCTGGCTCGATCGCATTCCATCCGAAGAGCCTTTCAAGGAAGCTTCCCCGCGTGTTGTACGCCAGGGCGAAGAGCAGTTTGACGATGTCGTGAAACAGTTTGATTCTCTGGGATAGCTTCGTCAGTTTCGCGTAGCAGCGGCAGAGTTCAGGTATAATAGGGTTCCGCAAGGCAAAATCCTGCTTCCCAAAGAGGGCAGAGCGAATGGCGTTACAAACGCGCGTCAAACTTCCCAAGCTTGACGCACCTAAGTTGCACGGCCTCGACCGTGACACCCTCATCCGCATCTACCGCACGATGTATCTTTCCCGCAGGTTGGATGACCGCGAAATCCAGCTCAAGCGCCAGAACAAAATCTTCTTTCAAATCTCCGGCGCAGGCCACGAAGCCGTGACTGCGGCTATGGGGCTTCTTCTTCGTCCCGGCACGGATTGGCTCTACTCTTACTACCGTGACCGCGCACTTTGCCTGATGCTAGGCGTCACGCCTCTCGACATGCTCCTGCAAGCGGTCGGCGCCAAGGAAGATCCCAGCTCCGGCGGCCGCCAGATGCCTTCGCACTGGGGCCTCCCCCACTTGAACATCGTCAACAAGTCCTCCTGCACCGGCACGCAATTTGTGCAGGCCGTGGGCGCTGCCGAAGCCACGCTTTACTATGCCGATCATCCGAAGGCCCTGGCACAGGCCAAGAAGGCCCCGCTCGGTCAGCACGTCCGCCACGAATCCGACGAAATCGTCTATGTCTCCGCGGGCGATGGCGCCACCAGCGAAGGCGAATTCTGGGAATCCCTGAACGCAGCCTGCGCCAAAAAGCTACCGCTCCTCTACTTGATTGAAGACAACGGCTACGCCATTTCGGTTCCCGTCGAGGTTCAGACCGCAGGCGGCAGCATCTCGAAACTCACACGTGGTTTCCCGGGCCTGCACATCGCGGAATGCGATGGCACCGACCCTCTCGAAAGCTACGCGATCTGCAAAACTGCCGTTCAATACTGCCGCGAACGTCGCGGACCCGCTCTCGTTCACGCCCACGTGACGCGCCCCTATTCCCATTCGCTTTCCGACGACGAAAAGCTGTACAAGACGCCGGAAGAGCGCGAGGACGAAGCGCACCGCGACCCTATTTCAAAGTTTTCGCTGTTCCTCGTCCGTGAAGGCATCCTCGACCAAAAAGAGATTGAAGCCCTCGAATCCGATGTCGACCAGGAGGTCCGCAATGCGGCCGACGAGGCGCTCGCCGCCGAAGAGCCGACCATCGATTCGATTCGCATAAATATTTATTCGCCGGACATCGATCCCACGTCTTCCGCGTTTGATGCGCAACCGCATTTGCACGGCGCCCCGAAAACCATGGTCGAAATGGTCGCTGCCACGCTCTCCGACGAAATGGCCCGCGACGACCGCATCACTGTCTTTGGCGAAGACGTCGCCGACGCCAGCCGCGAAGATGCCCTGAAGCAGGTAAAGGGCAAGGGCGGCGTTTTCAAAGCCACTTCCGGCCTCCAGCGCAAGTACGGACACGATCGAGTCTTCAACACGCCCCTCGCGGAAGCAAGCATCGTCGGGCGGGCGATCGGCATGGCCACGCGCGGGCTCAAGCCCATTGCAGAAATTCAATTTTTCGACTACATCTGGCCTGCGATGATGCAAATCCGCGACGAGTTGTGCGTCATGCGCTGGCGCTCCAATGGCGTTTTTAAGTGCCCTGCTATTCTGCGCGTGCCGATTGGCGGCTATCTCACCGGCGGCGCCATCTATCACAGCCAAAGCGGCGAATCGATTTTCACGCATTGCCCCGGCCTACGTGTTGTAATGCCGTCAACGGCTCTCGACGTCGCCGGACTGCTCCGCACCGCCATCCGCTCCGACGATCCGGTCATGTTCCTCGAGCACAAACACCTCTACCGCCAGCCATATAATCGCTCTGAATATCCCGGCCCGGATTACACCGTGCCCTTCGGCAAAGCTCGCATGGTTACGGAGGGCACCGAAGTCAGCATCATCACCTATGGCGCTCTGGTGCATCGCGCCGAGGTAGCCGCCGCCCAATTGCTCCGCGAAGGCATCTCCGTAGAAATCGTTGATTTGCGTTCGCTCTCACCCTACGACTGGGAAGCCATCGCCAAAACAGTCCGCAAGACACACCGCGTCATCGTCGCCTACGAAGACATGCTGAGCTGGGGCTACGGCTCAGAAATCGCCGCGCGCATCGCCGACGAACTCTTCGAAGAACTCGACACCCCTGTAAAGCGCGTCGCCGCCATGGATACTTTCTGCGCCTATCAGCCAAAACTGGAAGACGTGATCCTCCCGCAAACAAGCCACATCACTGCCGCCGTCAAACAACTGCTCGATTACTGACCGTTTGCCCACACATCCTCGCCAGCCCGGCCACGGTCGAGGTCGATGAAACTTTTTCACCCATTTTGTCGTATTCTATTGTAGAAAAGGCTGGATATTCAGCCAGTTTGGGAGGTACGCCAATGACTTGCCCAAGTTGCAGCAAAGACATCGCCGTCGGTTCCAAGTTCTGTTACAACTGTGGCGCGAAACAACCCGAGTCCGGCGCCCTGGGTCTTTCTCCCGCCACGGGTGCTCCCAAGCGCCTCATGCGCTCCAGCACCGATAAGAAAATCGCTGGCGTATGCGCTGGCCTCGCCGACTATTTCGACATGGATCCAACCATCATCCGCGTGATCTGGCTGCTGTTGGTGATCTGTGGAGGCACGGGCATCCTCGCGTACCTAATCCTTTGGATCGTTCTACCGGTCGCCCCCGGTGGAGTCGTGGCCACTTCAACTACGGTCACAACCACCTAAACTCTGTTGGGCAATATGCGCTGATCAGGATGCGCGAGTGTACTCTGCGTTAACAAAGCCTTTGCCAATGCAAAACCACTTTGGACGATATGCTACTTATTGGCTTTTGGATTGCGCGGCGCCCGCGGCTTCCCACCACCACTCTCGAACAACGGGTGGTCCACTGAAATAAGTCCCGCCCCCAGCGTGGCAAGCGCAAAACATCCTGCTGCTACCACCATCGGGTAGGCGTATTGGTTTACAGCGAAATAGCTGCGCGGCGGATACACCTTCCACATCAGCAAGACCATCTCAATGGCCAGCAAAAGCGCCGCTCCTCGCGTAAACAGCCCGAGTAGCAGCAAGCCTCCGCCAAAAAGTTCCAGCACCCCCGAAACGTAAACGAGGTAGTCAGGAATGCTATGCTCTGCGAAAAGAGCGTGCATTTGGCTCGTCCGCTGCGCCAGCATCGGATAGCCATGCGACATGAAAATGATGCCAAAGGCCGCGCGCAACAGTAACAGCGCGAGCGGCTGCAGGGCATTGAGAGATTTCATCGAGTTCCTTCGAAGCGAAATTGTAAAGATGATTTACGAGCAGCGGCATTTTAACAGAAAAACAAACCAAGCACGGCCAAGCCCAGTCGCAGCTCAGAAATCAGGTACAATATTTAGCGAAGAATAAGTGGTCGCCCACACCCAATGCCCAGAGATCGCGTGATTGTCAAAATGGAAGGCGTGCCCTGCTTCGCCAGTGTCCTTCCGAATGCCGTGCGGCCGTCCATGCTTCCAGCTTTTGGGATCGCCGCATGAAGCGCAAGCTCCTCATCGCCGTCCCGCTGCTCCTGATCGTTGCCGTTGTGGCGTGGTTCTTCCGCCCAAAGCATGAAACTCTGGGCGAAGCCTACGTCGGCGAACGCACCGCCACTCTTTGGAGCAGTGTTGCGCAAGTTCGCGAGCCTCTGGACACACTCCACTACGGCGACCGTGTCGATGTTGTCGCACGCCGCAATGAAAGCATAAAGGTCCGCACCGCTGCCGGCGAATTGGGCTGGGTCGAAGGGCGCTATTTGATGGACCCAGCGCTCTGGCAGCGCAGCACAAAGCTTCTTAAGCAGGTCCTGCCGATGCCAGCCCAAGCGCACGGCCGCACCAAAGTCGCCACCAACCTTCGCGTCGAGCCCGGGCGCACGCAGGCGCGCCTCTATCAATTCGCGCGCGGCGTGCCCGTTGAGATCGTTGGTCGCGCCGTCGCCGACTGGACTCAGGTCACCGACGAAAAGGAGCCCTCGAACGAACCACAGGACACCAAGAAAGAAGATTGGTTCCTGATTCGCGGGCTGGCGACGCGTCCGCCAGGCGATTCCACAGCCCGCTCCGCAGAAACCACAACGACAGCGCCCGGCGATCAGACTCTGCCCATTGCTGGTTGGGTGATTGCCCGGTTCATCGAGTTGGATCTGCCCGATGCTGTGCGTGACGGAGCGTCGTCCGCCAACATCCGGCCAGTCGCCTGGTTCGAGCTGAACCGCATCAGCGATCCTGCTGGCGACAAAACCCAATATCTAGTTGCGGCCGCCCGCGGTCCCGAAGGCCAGCCCTGCGATTTCACCACGCTTCGCGTCTACACCTGGAATTTGAAAAAAGAGCGCTACGAGACCGCCTTCATCGAAAACGACCTGTGCGGTCAATTGCCTGTCCTCATTGGCAAAGGCCCGAAAGGCGATCCGGAATTTCGCTTCCGCCAGATGGACGGCAACAAAGAGGAGCGCGTCTATCGACTGATGCAGACGGTCGTCCGCCGCATCCGCGAACCCGGGGAAACTGCGAAGAAAACCGGACGCGCCGTCGCCGTGAAACCGCCTGCAAAATAATTAATTTCGAAGAGCAAGCTCACACCGGTTGCGCAGATAAGATTGTGCAACCCTGCGAAAGGAAAAACCAAGATGGCGCTGCATATCAGCGAGTCCGAAGTGCGAGCCGTGCTCACCATGCCCATGGCTATCGAAGCTGTCGAAGAAATTTCGCGCAAACAAGCGAATGGAGAAGTCGTCGTGCATCCCCGGCGTCGTTTTGAATTGCCGGGCGGAGGTTTTTTTCACTACATGGCCGCCGCGGATTTCTCCGCCGGCTTTGTGGCGATGAAGCAGTATACCTACGTTCAGGGGAAGATCCGTTTTATGGTGCCCCTCTACGAAATGCGCACCGGCGACCTGGTGGCGATGATTGAGGCAGACTACATGGGCCAGTTGCGCACCGGCGCAGCTTCCGGCGTGGCCACCAAATATCTATCACGGCAAACTAGCCACGTCGCTGCGATCATCGGCACGGGAGGCCAGGCGCGCACCCAGTTGGAGGCCATCGCAGGTGTGCGAAAGCTCGAGTCTGCGAGAGTCTATGGCCGCGATGCCGCCAAGCGAGAAAAGTTTTCCAAGGAAATGACGGAACGCCTCGGCTTTCCTGTGCAAAGCGCCGCTTCGTCGAGCGAAGCCGTGCGCGGAGCAGACATCTTCTGCACCGCGACGACCGCTGCCAATCCTGTTGTTAGTGGCGCGGATCTCGCTCCCGGCGTGCACATGAATGCTATCGGCGCCAATCACGCGCACAAACGCGAACTGGACGACGAAACCGTTTCCAGCGCCGATGTCATCGTGGTGGATTCCATCGAGCAATCCCGCCAGGAAGCCGGCGACCTCATTCTCGCTTTTCGCGGAGATGAAGTTTGCTGGACCGGTGTAAAAAAATTGTCGGATATCGTCGCGAAGAAATCGCCAGGCAGGACGAGCGACTCGGAGGTCACACTTTTCAAATCCAACGGAATCGCTTCATGGGATTTGGCAGTCGCCATGAAAGTCTACGCGCTGGCCAAGGAAAAAAGATTAGGAAGGGAATGGCCTTTCTGGGCCGGTAGTGGGTCAAGCGAAATGAGCTGACAACTGCGCTAGTGTGCCGCTTCCTTGAACTTCCGGCGTAATGCATTATGTAGGCGATTGCGCACTTCGCCCGGCAAATCGATGGGCTCCGAATCGCAGAAAAGTCTTACCGTTTTCTTCGTCTGATCGACCACCAGCTTGCATTCGGTGCATTCTTTGAGATGTCTCTCGAGTTCCTGCTTCGACGCTGCATCGAGTTCACCGTCGATGAAATTCGAAAGTTCTTGAATGACGTCTTGGCAGTTCAATTTGTCGCACCCTGCATGAAGTAACGATCCAATTTTTGTCTCAGCTTCAGCCGTGCGCGCAGCAGCCGCGATTTCACGGCTGGAACCGAAATTCCTAACGCGTCAGCCGTTTCCTCAGTCGAAAGCTCTTCGATATCGCGCAATACAAAAACCGTTCGATAGTCCGGCTCGAGCTCGTCAATCACGCTCGACAAAATCTCCCGCATCTCGGTCTGCGCAAAGCGCTGTTCGGGGCCAGGTCCCCAGTCCTGCAGCTCGCGTGGCATCAGGTCTTCGTCGCCTTCAATAGGCTCGTCCAGCGAAAACTGGCCAGGCCGGCGCTTCCGCAGCCGCATCAACGCTTCATTGGCAGCAATGCGAACCAGCCAGGTATAAAACCGCGCATCACCCTGGAAAGTTTTCAAATGGGAATAGGACTTGAGGAAAGCGTCCTGCATGGCATCTTCCGCATCCTCGCGATTGCGAGTGATGTTCATGGTCAGCCGGAAAATCTTGCGCTCGTAGCGGTTGACCAACTCCTCAAATGCCGACGCGTCGCCGGATTTCGCAGCCGCCACTAGCAAATGCTCGTCTTCACGGGCAACCGCCGAGGCCAGCCGGTGTGGATTTGGTGTACTCAAGAAGTTTTGAGAGCTGAAGAGCAGCCCTGCTCCGAACGTCTCCGTCTTTAAGTTAGCACAAAGCACGAAATTACAGGCCTCATTCCCTTGTTTGGATGAGGCAGGATAGGGGCAGGATTCACGATTCTGCGAACTATTCTGTCCAGTGGCCAGTTACCATCAAACGACAGCGCTTGACAGCCAGAGCGTGGCTGTCTAGAGTTTTGGTAGAGCATTCGTCAAGAGCACGATGGGCAACCAAGACCCGGTTCATTTCCTTCTATTCTCAGTTCCCCAGCAGCCAGGAAGTCCTCTATCTTCCCCTGTATTATGGCATTGTGTGCCACGATGCGCTTCTGCAGAAGTCGTTTGTTCCCGCCAGCGAAGAAAGCTGTTCGATCTCTTGCGAGAGGGCTTGACCGTTCGGACCGTCCGGCGCGAAAGCCTGGAACTCCGAAGTCAAAATAGGCAACACTAGTAAGATGCGAACACTCCCCGACCATCTGCGAAAAGGCATGAAGCTGGTCATCGTCGGCTGCAATCCGAGCGAATCTTCCGTGCGCGTGGGCCACTACTACGCCGGGCGCACCAATCAGTTCTGGCCCATCTTGTACGAAAGCGGCGTGGTGCCGGAACCGTTTGACTATCACGACGACAAACGCGTGATTGAATTCGGCATCGGACTTACCGACCTCGTCAAGCGGCCCACCAAGGGCGTCGAAGAGCTGACCCGGGGAGATTTCGCCGAAGGCCGCATCGTGCTTTCGCAAAAACTGGAGGAGTTCTCGCCTCACGTCGTTGCGTTCAACGGGAAAATAGTCTACGAGCAGTTTTCCCAGCGCAAGTGCAAGTTCGGTCTCCAGAAAGAGCTTCTTTATGGGGCGCGCGTCTATGTGCTGCCTTCCACCAGCAGCCAGAATGCGCAAGGGAAGAGCGACAAACTCCAGCATTTTCGCAAGCTCGCGCAACTCGTTGCGCGCACCGAGAAAGAACGCGTCACGAAACCAGTCTAATACGGAGAATTTTTATGAGTAACGCACCTCAAGCGGCTCCTTCCGGTCCGGTCATCCTGGAGAGCAAGCACGAAGGCATCGCGCTGTTGGTAATGAACCGTCCCGACAAGCTCAATGCGCTGAACAGCGATCTTTCGACCGCTCTAAACGAAGCATTCGACCGGATTGCGGAGGACGATTCCATTCACGTCGTGGTTCTCAGCGGCGCGGGCCGTGCTTTCTGCGCGGGCGGCGATCTCGGCGCTATCGGCAAGGGGCGCGAGCGCAACGAGACCGCGGAGCTTGGGCCGATTCTGCGCTCGGGGATGCAAGCCGTTCTGAAAATGCGCTTGATGCCGCAGCCGGTGATCGCGGCTGTAAACGGCGCCGCAGCGGGCGCGGGAATGAACATCGCGCTTGCGGCGGACATCCGTATCGCCGCCGACACGGCTACGTTCGGACAGAATTTCTCTCGAGTGGGGCTTTTCCCAGACTATGGCGGGACGTATTTTCTACCGCAACTTGTCGGCCCATCGGTCGCAGCCGAAATGTTTTATACAGGCGAAATGATGGATGCGCAAACCGCGCTGCGTCTTGGCATCGTCAGCCGCGTCGTGCCGGCTGCCCAATTGGAAGCCGAAGTGAGAACTCTGGCGCAGAAAATCGCGCAAGGCCCGCCGATCGCTATCCGCGCCGTGAAGAAGGTTCTATTCGGAAGCCACGAAAAAGAACTGGTGAAATCCCTCAATCACGAAGTCGAGCTGCAAATGAAGTGTTTTCATTCGGAAGATTGCAGCGAAGGCATTCGCGCATTTTTTGAAAAACGCCATCCGAAATTTCAGGGAAAATAGTGCGTCGATCCGGACGTTGTCCCATCGTCCGGGTGCTGGAAGTGTGTGACCAAAATGGATGACATGCAAATCACGGCGAAGGAAGTAAACGAACGCGTTGCGCGGGGAGACAAACTTTTGCTCGTCGATGTGCGCGAGCAGTGGGAATACGATTTGTGCCGGATTCCCGGAGCAAAACTGATTCCACTTGGCACAATTCCTGCGAATTTGAATGCTTTTCTCGATGCGGAAGAGGTGATTTGCTATTGCCATCACGGGATGCGCAGTCTCGACGCCGCGGTGTGGCTACGGCAACAAGGGGTCGAGAGCGCAAAATCGATGGCCGGCGGCATCGAACGCTGGTCGGCGGAAGTCGATCCGAATGTGCCGCGCTATTGAGAGCGAAACATGGCCAAAGTCAAGCTGCGGTACCTTGAGAAGCCCACTTGAACGACTTGCCGCAAAGCAAGAAGTTTCTTGCTCGCGCATGGCGCCGAACTTGAGTCTCGTGATCTGGACAAAAACCGTTTAAGTGAAGCCGAACTCGACGAATTGGTCGGCAAGCGCGATTACAAGCAGTTTCTAAACCAACGAAATGAACTCTACCGCACGAAAAATATGAAGGAGAATCCGCCATCACGCGCAGAGGCCATCAAGCTCATGGCAAAGACGCCTAACTTGATCCGTCGGCCGGTGGTCATTGGCGGCGATCAAATCGTCCTCGGTTACGACGAAGAGGCTCTCAAGAAGCTGTTGAAGTAGAGCGCAGCCGCGGAATCTTGAGTTACAGACTGCGTTTTTCCGCAGCGGCTCGAGGCTACTGTTCAAGAAAACTTAATGGAAACAAAAGTCATCGCCATCGTGGGCGCGGCCGACCTGGGACGCAGGATCGCCTATGCAGCAGTGCTAGCCGGGTATCACACCATTCTGGAGGACGTTTCGCCTTCCGCGCTGGAGCAGGGAATCGCCTGGATCACGCAAGCGCTCGGCGACGAAGTTTCGTGTGGAAAAATCGGAGCAGCGGTTAGCGACGCCGCGCTCGCAAATCTCAGCGCGGCACACTCCGCCGAAGATGCTTCCCGAGAAGCGGACCTGATCATTGAAGCCGTTTCCGACGAGATGGAGATGAAGATCGAGCTGTTTACAATTTTCGACAAATTCGCAAAACCGGGCGCGATTTTCGCGAGCACGACGACTTTACTTTCTATTGCGGAGCTGGCTGCAGTCACGTTCTGTCCAGAGCGATGCATCGGGATGCGCTTTAGCACAGACGCGCAGAAGACAGAGCGTCTCGAACTAGTGAAAAGCCGCGAGACTTCCGAAGAGACTATTGCGGCTTGTCTAGAACTCGGCCGCCGCATGGGCAAGGAAATTTCTGTGCGTGGCGAGGAGCAAGTTCTATCCGCTAGCGACAGAGCTTGAGAATGAATCCTCGCGGATTTCTCGCAACGCTAGAGAAGTTTGCAAGAAGTAAGAACGAGAACATGAACAAAGCACTCTCAGAGAAAATCGTAATCCAGCAGGGCGACCTTACGGACATGGATACAGATGCCATCGTCAACGCCGCGAACAATGACCTGCATTTGGGCGCGGGCGTCGCGGGAGCGATCCGGCGCAAAGGCGGCGAAGAAATTCAGCGAGAATGCGACGCGATCGGCAGCATCCCCGTCGGCTATGCAGCCATCACTGGCGGCGGCAAGCTCGCGGCCCGCCACGTCATCCACGCGGCGAGCATGCAGCTTGGCGGACGGACTACCGCGGCCAATCTGCGCACGTCTGTTGCCCACTCGCTGCGCATTGCCGCTGAGTGCGGCCTGAAGACAATCGCCTTCCCCGCCGTGGGGACCGGAATCGCCGGGTTCCCTCTCGATGAGTGCGCCTCCATCATGCTGCAAGAGGCCGCGCAACACCTGAAAGGCGAAACCTCGATCGAGAAAGTCTATTTTGTGCTATTTGACGAGCGCGCCTGCGATATCTTTGTTCGGGCTTGGAACCGTACGCAGACGGGCTCTTCCACTTGATCGGCGCTACTAGTTTCGAGGACTTCGCCTGAGTACTTCGAGTTCGGGACGCAGTAAGCCGTTGTACGCCCTCCCCACGTTTTTTGTAAACATTGATTCTAAACAAGTTAGCCGTTCCGCAAAGCCTCTACAATCAACACTTGTGGATTTGCCACAAACATTGATTCTAAGCGACTTGGACCGATGTCGGATCTCAAGGCTACGGCTGTTGGCCGGGCTTTTTCAGGACCGGGCGGTCGCTGGCCGGAGGCGGCGCCGGGGTTGCGGAGTCTGGTGCAGCGCCTGTAGCAGGCGTGGCCATTAGGACGCCGCCCTCGGAGTAGGGCTTTTTGAGGTAGCGCTCGGATTCACCTTGGCAGCCCCCCGTATTGTCGTTCGTTTGTTTGGCTTTGCTGTATTGATTGACGGCGCGTTCTCGCTGCCCAAGCAAATCGAAGACTTTGCCGAGGTAGATGTTGCTCCAGCATTCAGTCCATTTTTCCGAGGGCTCCGGCACGGCTTGGAGCGATTCACGAAAGGAGTTGGCAGCCGCTTGGTAATTCTTCTGGTAGAAGAAGGCTTCGCCCATGCGGAAATTGGCGAGCGGTCGGCCGGGCTGGATAGAAAGCGCTCTCTGATATTGCTGGATGGCGGCGTAGTAGTTGCCTTGTTCGGCTAGTTCCTCGCCGCGGGCAATGGCCGCGCGAGCGCGCAGGGAAACGCTGCCTTTGAGGACGAGATTGTTGGGATCCACCTTGACGCCACCTGGTTTCGGGCGGCCGAAGGTCTCGACAATAAACGGCGAGTCCATGCCTAGAACATCCACCCAGCTCGTTTCCGGGTTGCCTTCGGTATCGACGCGCAGCTCGACGGGCATGCTGAACGTGTCGATCTGTTGCTTGATCTTGCCGACGATGCGGAAGCCCTTGGGCGTGCGGTAAACCACGAACTCGGTCGTGAAATCAGGAACGCCAGTGGAGTTCAGCCATTGCACGAAAAAGCCGCGGAGATTCGGCGCGACCTGGCCCGGTTTGGCAGCCGCTTGAACGTCCTTGTCGGCCAGATTGACGAGATCGTCGATGCGCGCGGTCTTGCCCGCATACTGAGTGGCAAAATCATGGAGCATGGTCTTGAAGGCGACGTCGCCCATTAGCCCGCGAAGCATGTGGAAAACCATCGCGCCTTTATTTAGCACCACCGAACGATAATCACTCGAATACGGGTAAAGCCTTGCCGCTTGGGCTATCGGAGCCGCCTCGTCATACATGAGAGCGCCAACGGCAAATTCGTCGACGGTGCGCAGGCCGGCTTCTCGGCCGGCGGTTTGCTCGGCGTAAAGCTCTTCACAGTAGCGCGCGAGGCCGTCGGTCACCCAAGCGTCGCCAGGACTAGCGGGTAGAACCGAGTTGCCAAACCATTGTGAGGCAACCATATGCGCAATGCTGCGCTCGGCGATTTTCGGCTCCCAGATGCGGTGGCTGATCAGGACGACGCCGGGCGCGGCGAAGTCACGCAGAGTGCCATCGGGTAACTGAATGACCGTAAACGCCGGGTCTGGAAGGCCGCCAAACAGGTCGGAAAAAATCGTGACGGCTCGGGCGACATCGTCGGCAAAACCCTGCGCGTTGCCGGAGTCGGCACGCGGAGCGTAGACCGCTACGTCGATCCCTTCTGATTGCTTGGGATTCAGCTGCAG
>Ga0209446_1000074_pt1 | contig 29292 bp, 30 predicted proteins | sample BogFormECP04_OM2_FD_188242 | JGI IMG/M metagenome (GOLD analysis project Ga0209446, IMG submission 188242) | Bog forest soil microbial communities from Calvert Island, British Columbia, Canada - ECP04_OM2 (SPAdes) (version 2) | ecosystem: Environmental > Aquatic > Freshwater > Wetlands > Bog ... | reverse complement strand
CGACGAACGCCAATGGTTTAAATCGCGCGTAGGCCTGACGGCTACCGAAACCCCTCGCGAGGTCGCCTTTTGTTCTCACGCGATCCTGCAAGCTGATGTTTTTGTGGTTCCAGATGCGCTCATGGACGAACGCTTTCGCAATAATCCGCTGGTCGTTTCGGACCCGCACATCCGCTTCTATGCTGGAGCGCCTCTCATCAGCGAAGACGGCTACGCCCTCGGCACGCTCTGCGTCGTCGACCAAACTCCCCGCGAATTGACGCCCGAACAACGCGACGCGCTCAAGGCCCTGAGCCGTCTGGTCCTAGCGCAAATGGAATTTCGCCGCAACCTGATCCTCCTTAAGGAAGCCCTCAACGACCGCACGAGAGAAGAGCACGAACGCCAAGCGGAGCTCCTCAAACTGCAAGCCACCCTGATGCGCGTCCTCGGTCTGCGCCACTCCGTTTCGGCCAGGTAATCATTTCTTGCACTATTTGGTTGTTTGGGTATCCGTATCGGTCTACGATTTCTCTGCGTACTCTGCGTCAATATTGCCTTCCGGATTTCTCCGCCGTTACGCAGCGCCAACAGCCCGTCGCAAAACATCCCGCGAAATATTCGCCCCGCTCACAACCAGTACGACGCTTTCGCCGAAATCCGCGCTCGCGTTCAACAGCGCCGCTGTACTCGCCGCCCCAGCCGGCTCCGCCAAAACATGTTCCTCGACAAGCAAAATCTCAATCGCCCGTAACATCTGCTCCTCGCTCACAAGCACCACGTCATCCACAAGCTTCTTCATGTCGTGCACATTCGCCTCGTCCGGCGTCCGCGTAGCCAATCCATCCGCAATCGTGTCGCACGTCTCCGTCCCCACGACCCGATCTTCTTTCCAAGACCGAAAATACGCCGGCGCCCGCTCCGCCTGCACCCCAATCATCTTCACGCGCGGCGCAATCCGCTTCACCGCCGCCGCAATCCCGCGAATCAAAGCCGTATCGCCCATCGGCACCACGATCGCCCCAACGTCTGGAAGTTGCTCCAAAATCTCACAGCCAATTGTCCCCGGCCCTGCCGGCAAATCCGCATCTGTCGCATCATTCAAAAAATAGACCCCAGGCCGACGCGCGTACTCGTTAGCCGATTCGAACGCCGCTGCCAAATCCGGCCCGCCGCTTTCAACAATCTCCGCCCCCAGCGAAGCAATCTTTCCCCGCTTCACAGGATTGCATCCCGCCGGCAAAAAAATCCTCGCCTTCACACCGAGCAATTTCCCCGCATAAGCCACCGCCGCCCCATGATTCCCCGTGCTAGACGCAACCACCTCCTCAACGCGCTCCTGCTTCAAACGCGTCGCCAGCGCCCACAAAGCCCCCCTCACCTTGAACGACCCCGTCGGCAGCTCCGCCTCCAATTTCAAGTGAACCCGCTTCCCCACCCTCTCACTCAAAGCCGGCGCTGCCACAAGTCGCGTCGCCCCAAAATATTGCGCCAGAAATTGCTGCGCCTCCCGTATCGCCGAAATGTTCGGCCGAATTTCCGCTACGCCCTCACCTGCTGCAGCGCTCATTTTTCTGTCCCTGCTAAACTTTTGAGTTTTCACATCGCTCGCCTTTTCAGCGCTGGCAATCTTACCGCCAACGATATCTGAATCTAACGCAGGTTGGTATTCTCCCACTTTTGAAGATCCTCTTCGCTCACTGTCACTTTGGTTTGCCGCTGCGGTCAATTGTGATGCTCTCTTCCCGGCTAGACAAGCCTTTGTCATACAAATTCAACTTTGTGGTACAATGAGCTATGCGCACTGCAATCCAAGCAAGACTCGATGATAGCTCTCGTAAGAGACTTACTTTGCTGGTCCGGGAATTGGGCTGGAGCCCCTCACGAGTTGTCCGAGAGGGCCTGCGCGTCTTGGAAGCAAGCTACCTGCGCAAGAAAAAACGCGGCGTCATTGGTCTGGGAAAATTTTCCTCTGGCCTGCACGACCTAGGATCGGACAAAAAACATTTGCACGGCTTCGGGAAGTGAAACCTGTACTCCTCGATACCGGGGTCATTGTTGCGCTTCTAGACCGGAGCGAGAAGGCTCACCATGCGTGTGCCGAGGCGGTGAATGAACTGCAAGCGCCGCTCATAAGCTGCGAAGCGGTCATCGCCGAAAGCTGTTACCTTCTGCGCAATCTCCATGGCGCACCCGAAGCTGTAATCGAAAATGTGGCCGCCGGGATTTTTCAAATCCCTTTCCAACTCTCACGCGAAGTGGATGGCGTAAAACGGGTTCTGCGAAAATACAAGGACCGAAAGATTGACCTGGCAGACGCCTGCCTGATTCGTTTGGCGGATGAATTCGAGACTGCAGATATTTTGACGCTGGATAAAGACTTCACAATCTATCGCTGGGGCAAGAACAAGCCTTTCCACATCTTGTTAAACCTTAACTAGCACGGCCTGCCCATCCTTACCATCATTCCAAATTGTCGCATTCGACTTCGCTGCGTTCCTTGCGCTTCGGATACCCACGCACTGCGCGGCTATCACCGCCTGCTTTTTTTGCTCTTTTCGGCGCTAACGATCCTGCCCGTTTTCCAACAGCGTGTTCAGGAGACTCGCGAGTTGCGATTCCTGCCGCAAAACAGCTTGTTGATGTTCGGCGGGGCCATTGCTACTGGTGAGTTGCGCAAGGTTGGAAGCTAGATTCCTTACCGCTACGTCCCGCGGAACGTAGATTCGATCCGGTGGCGGGACGGCCTCCCAACCCGATTCCGTTCGCCGCAGTTCCCAGCGAGTTCTTTCATGCCGGTGCTTTACTTGCGCTGCTCCGCCGCTAATCAGCACTTTGGACTCAACCGATAGGCTCGCCCATCCGTGGTCGCGCTTGACGTCCACCCGCTCCACTTGGAATTGCTCGACGATCACCACTAGCACACGACTGTTCAAGGGGTCATCACTCCGCAGCTCTCTACCCAATGCGTCGCTTAATTCGGAGATGCCTTCCGCCACTTCCTCGCGTGTCGGGGGTTTATTTCCGGCCGCGATAATCACGTTCGCCGGGATTCCGAACGCCGCCTCCGCGTTCTTCGGTGCGGACGACACGGGCGGGGCAGGCGGGCCATAAATCACCGCACTCTTCCCGGAACCCGCCGTCGGTGGCCGATTTGAAGAGGCGTTCACCGCTGTGGCCCGATCTTCAACGGTCGTCCCCACGATATGTTGCGCATGGCTATTCGAAACCATGGAAGATCCAGCTAGACTCGATGCGCCTAGGACCCCATCACCTTCCACTATGTAACGATAAAATCGAGGGCTCCCCCGCGATCTCCAGTATGCCGAATCGTAATCCTGCGCTTCCAATCCCGTTCTCACCAGGCTGTAGAACGAGTGTTGCTGCGGATCAACCACGATGCCCACATGCCCCGGCCATGCAATCAAATCACCCGCACGTGGGCTTCTGACGCGTTCAAATTTTTCGTTGCCGGCATAAATCTCAAACGAACTTGCATACGCATACTCAAATCCCGCATTCGCGTATATCTGATGAACGACGTGCGAGCAGTCCGGCCTGCCGCTCTGCAACGGCTCCTGTTGCAAGGCAGCGTTCACGATCGCGCGCCCTTCCTCCACGCTCAACAATCGCGCGTTCGAATCGGACTCGTGAACCGGTCTCACAGCCTGCGCCCCTGCGGACGCACCCACAATCAGACATGCGCATGTCATCCCCAAGCAAGCCATCTTCAAAACGGCAACCGAGCCGGATGCCCCACGCCATTTAAATCTCGTTCGCATCTCGCCCATCCACACGTGATCTCCTACACATTCAGGGAGAAAGAATCCCCTCTCTCTAGAAAACATTCAGAATTGGAACGAGCAATAGGACTTGCGCTGGGGCGTACTTGGCCGGTTGGCCAGTCTCTCAGAGCCTTAGAACAACGCCTGTTCTTTAGCAAGATTCGAAGGGCGGCCAAGAGTTCAATCAGAAGAATCCGGCAGACCGAGGTCAATGCGCGTTGCGAAGCGTAGACACTTAGCTCGTTCCCGCTCCGCCGGATTGCTAGCGAACCCTCTTTATCACAGATGCAGCTAGTGGCTCACAGCAGCAGCGGCATCTGTTTTTCGCGAATTGTTCCAGAGGTGAATGTAGGGCTCCAGCTCCTTCATCATTTTTTGGAATTGCGGGATGTCCAGCGATTGCGCGCCGTCACTGATCGCCTTCTCCGGAGCAGGATGCACTTCCACGATCAATCCGTCAGCGCCAATCGCAACGCCTGCGCGCGAAACGGCGGGCACCAGACTGCGCTTCCCTGTGGCGTGGCTCGGGTCGAGAATTACGGGTAAGTGCGTCAATTCATTCAGCGCGGGAATCGCCGCGATGTCGCACGTATTTCGCGTCTCTGTTTCAAACGTGCGAATTCCTCGCTCGCACAGAATCACGTCAGAATTCCCGTGTGCCACGATGTATTCCGCCGACATCAGAAGTTCCTTAATCGTTCCGCTCATGCCGCGCTTCAAAAGCACCGGCCGCCCGCATTTTCCCAACGCCTTCAGCAGCACGAAATTCTGCATGTTGCGCGCGCCAACTTGCATGATGTCCGCGTACTGCGCGATCAAATCCACGTCTCGGTCGCTCATTACTTCCGTGATGATCGCCAGTCCTGTAGCTTTCTTCGCCTTCTGCAACAACTTCAGCCCCTCTTCCTCCATGCCCTGAAAATCGTACGGTGAAGTTCGCGGCTTGAACGCGCCGCCGCGCAGAATTCTCGCGCCAGCCGCAGCCACTCCCTCGGCCGCGCGCATGATTTGCCCTTCTGATTCCACCGAGCACGGCCCCGCCATCACCACAAATTCGTCGCCGCCAATTTCCGTGCCGTTCACGCGCACCCTTGTCTTCCCCGCGCGAAACTGTTTGCTCACAAATTTGTAAGGCGCGGAGATGCGCACCACTTTCTCTACTTGCGGCATGGACTCGACCGATTCCATGCACGCCGTCACGTCTCCCACTCCCACAACCCCGATCACCACGCGCTCTTCTCCTTCAATCGAGTGCACCTTGTACCCGAAATGTGCCACCTGGTTGCGCACTTCATCGATCTCCTGACGCGTGGCGTGCAGCTTCATCGAAATAATCATGGCTTGTTCCTCTCACGTCCATTTTTGTTCCCAAACTCCACTTTGCAAAGCTTTTCCAAAAATTCTCTGCCCCAAAACAAAAAACCCACTCGCTGCGAGTGGGTCGAAACTTTCTTGCGCTGTTTCTAATTACAGAATCGCCCCTCGCCTCCTAGATGGGTGGGTACCAAAATCGAAACCAATACGAATAGGCGCTGCGATTCATGGGCGTATTCTATTTCGTCTTTCACGCGGAAACAACAAATATTTTTCTCTGCCACTTTTGCTCGGCGATCTCTTTCAGCTCAAGCGTGAAACACCGTTGATTCCCAGCTCCGCGAGGTTCTCGCTCCAAATTTCAATAAAGCAGCACGGCAATGCGGTATCGCGTGAAACCACCGGCATCTCCTCCCCGGCACGCACCCACGGCCCCCTTCCGATACTTCCGGCTCTTAATCTTCTGTAAAAGTTCGTCGGGAAGCTTGCTGAGATCGGTCACCTCAAACCGAATAATGTACAACACCGAAGTACCCGCATAGCCGCGGTCCATGCTGCACGTCTTGCGCGCATCCTCAGTCACGTCGACAGCGGGCAGATTCGTTCCTCTCAGCAGCGAAGCCACCTTCTCTTCTTGCTGCGCTAAGCTCAATTCCGCAACCCGCCGGGAAAAATCCTGTACTGCGAAGAGTCCTCCATTTCCTCGCGTCGTTGCTATGCCTATGGCCGTCAACTCGGCGTTGAGAATATTCCTCCGGTGGCCCGGAGAATGCATCCATCCGTCGTGAATTGCTTCTGGATTGGGACCTATGGCGACATTTTCCGCAATCATGGCGTACTTTGCGCCAGCCTGGGCGACACGCTGGTCCAGCGGAGGCTCACCCGGGAGCTGATGCGAAAGCACATTCTCACCCGCCATGAGGCGGGCATGCTCGCGTGCGGCTGCGGCCAGGGCGTCATCCCACTTGAGGGCTTGCAGTCCGGCCGCGGTACGTTCGCGGTTAGCTGCATCGAGAAGCAGTTTCTCGTCCGCTGAAGGATGCGACGAGAACGATGGAGCCGAAACTGGAGGACGATTCTGCGAGTGCCCTAGCGAATGAGCGGCGCAGACGAAGAAAAGAAAACAGAACATCGTGCCCGCGCATGCGGTTCTGAAGAAGCGCAAGTTTTTCATGGAGGATTAGCCGCGGACGTGTACGGCGCTGAAGTTGAGAATGACATGTCCGCCTGAAGTTGGCCGGCCAAAACTCAGCATCGGGCGGAAACGCGAGAAAAGAAGAATCTCGTCAAGTTGATGGCGCAAGGTCGGGCTTGCAGGACCTGAAAGAATTTCATAGTCCACCATCTGGCCGCGAGCGTCGACGGTCACATACACCTGCAGGCCCTGCGGAAGCGAAAGTTCGAGTTCATGCTGCTCGGATCCCCAAGCTTGCGGATAATCCGAAATCGAAACCAGCTCCGCTGGACGGAGAATATCGAGCGGCACGTCATTGGGTACAGCCTGCAAGGTGGCACCCGGCGCCATCAATTGCAGCACGAAGACGAAGACCACAATGGCGGAAAAAACGCCGCCGGTAGCGGGAACGGTGAGCGGACGAAAAACGTTGTCAAGAAGAATTTCGGCGCGGTCGCGCATTTTGCGCAGGCGGCTGGACCAATCCTGAGAATGCTGCGCTTGGGCGGCAGCCACTTTAATGCGAACGGCCAGATCCGCAGGCGGGACATTTTTCGGCATGCGCGAAAGCAGGACGGAGAGCTTACGAAAGGTTTCCAACTCGGCGCGGCAAACCGTGCAGCCGTTCAGGTGCTCGCCAATTTGTACGCGCTCGGCGGCCGATGTGGTGCCCGTGAGAGCGTCGTCGAGATAGCCCGCAAGTTTTGTCCGTACCGTATTGCACTTCATGGAAGCCCCTCCCCCGCGGCACTTGCACGCAGGGAATTACTCTGCTCTTGCGAAGAATCATGGATGCGGCGTGCCGCGGTATACGCGTCGCCGAACGGCGACGGCTGCGGTTCGACCACCGCATTGGCACCGGCCTTCTGCGCGCTGGCGTAAACCACGCTGTGTGAAAAAGTATGCGACTCCTGCTCGCGAAGAAACGGCTCGAGAACTTGCCGGAGAGCGCGACGACCACGAAGGATTCGCGACTTCACCGTGCCGACGCTGCATTCGAGGACTTCCGCAACCTCGTCGTAGCTCAATCCCTCGAGGTCGCGCAGGATAACAGCGGTGCGAAACACTTCCGGAACTTCTTGCAAAGCATGATGCACGGCAATCTGAATCTCTCGCGAAGCCAACTGCTCAAAGGGTGTTGCCCCCAGATCTTCGATTTCGATCGCGGCATGGCCTTCTTCGAGTTCGGCGTCAATCGAAACATTCTTTTGCAGATGGCGCTTGAACCAGCGTTTGTGATTGAGCGCCTCGCGAATGGCGATGCGGTAAAGCCAGGTTTTCAAAGAGCTGCCTTGGCGGAACTTGCGAATCCCCCGGAAGGCTTTCAAGAAAACTTCCTGCGAACCGTCGGCCGCGTCGGAGGTATCGCCGAGCATGCTCAAAATCAAGTTATAGACCGGGGCGTGGTAGTGGGTGACCAGCCAGTCAAATGCCGTTTCCGAGCCGGCTTGCAGCTCAGAGACGAGTTCGGCTTCATCGCCGCCCCACGAAAGGGCGCTGACCCATTCGGACACTGCCGGCCTTTCCGGCCCGGTTGCTGGCTTGCCCGGACCACCCTGCTGTTAGGTCCACGTTAGAACGCCCTATTAAAACGTTGGACCCAGGCCTTCTTGCGAGTCCGACCCTGAGGTCGCTCTCTGGGATCGACTTGCTATCGGGTTTGACAGCCTGGGGATGCCGTGCCCGACGTCTGTCCGCTCTCAGTGCATTAGACACCGCCCCGAGCGAATATGTTTCCCCGCGGCGGTGCGGCCTTGAGCATCAAACTCGATTCTGGCACTTTGCCGGTTGCAGCGCAACGGTACCCCCTGAGGTACCGCATAATCGTTCCGTGTACTGGTTCAAGTTCCCAAGATTGACGCCGATTCACTGAACACGTAAAATGGTGCTGCACGTAAGACTGTGTTCAGGCTGGTTAAACATGAAAACGAACGTCACGTTAAAGCTGGATGCGGAGCTTTTGAAGCAAGCGCGGGTTCTGGCCGCAGAGCAAGGGAGTTCCATAAGCAGGATGCTTGCCGACAAGCTTGAAGAGCTGGTCCGAGAACGCGCGGGCTATGATCGTGCGCGAAAGCGTGCGTTGTCGCGGCTTCGCGTGGGGATGGATCTTGGCTGGACGCGGCCCATTTCGCGGGACGAACTACATGAGCGATAAGTGCTTTGTGGACACCAACATTCTGGTCTACGCCCACGACCTCAAGCAAGGCTCGAAGCACGACCGCGCTCGAGCCCTGGTGCAAAAATTATGGGAGAACGAAACTGGCGTGCTGAGCACGCAGGTGCTTCAGGAACTGTGCGTCAGTCTGCAGCGCAAGGTGTCTCGTCCGCTGTCGGCCGAGGGTACACGCAAGGTGATCGAGGACTATGCGACCTGGGAAATCGTGGTGAACACGGCCGAATCGGTCCTGCTGGCCCTGGACATCGAGGGACGGTACAACACTTCGTTCTGGGATGCGCTCATAGTGCAAGCCGCGGAGAGTTGCGGAGCCGAAGTGCTCTATTCCGAAGACTTGGCCGACGGGCAGATCTATGGTGATGTCCGCGTGATTAATCCGCTGAAGTAAGGGGCCACAACCGGCAGAACCAAAATCCGCTCCCTTGAAAGATCGTCTTCCGCCGAATTAAGAGTCAGATCAAGAGGTCGGGTGTTTCTTTCAACGGAACTTTTTCCTGGGGACTTTGGCACCTTTTTTACGGGCTTCCGATAGACCGATGGCGATGGCTTGCTTGCGGCTTGTCACCACGCCGCCTTTGCCACCTTTCCCTGAGTGGAGTGTGCCGCGCTTCTCTTTGTGCATTGCTTTTCTGACGCTTTCGCTGGCCGCTTTGCCGTATTTCGCCATGGCTCCTCCTCGAAGCTTGCTATTCCGAGTTTACAGCGAAACGCGCGCTGGTAAATGAATCTCAACTCAGAGCGGCCTTGTCATAGAACGAGGTGCTAGGACGACAACGGCTGCTATTGACTGGCTGCATGATTGACGCTGTAAACCATTGTTGGATGGAAGCGCAGGGACGCGGAAAGTCTCGACACCGGATTGCTTTCGAAGATAAAAATAGAGTCAGCATTCATTACGACCAATTCAGAAGACCTTCGCACGCGGACCGGGAGTTGCTGCCACTATGTCCACTCTGACAGAGCTCGAATTCCTTCTGGTGTCTAACGACTACGCTACGCTGACCGCGGTTTCCGGAAGCGTGAAGAAATATGGCGCCAAGTTAGCGTTGGTACCTACGGCGGAGGCGGCGCGGGATTATCTGGAGCGGAAGAAGATTGACGGCGTGTTTGTGGATATGCAGGTTCCAGAGACGCTGGGATTGATTGAGGCGATTCGAAAAGGGTGCTCGAACGGCAAGGTGGCGATCTTCGGGTGCGTGCAGAACGCCGGAGAAACTACCGCCACGTTGAACGCAGGAGCAAGTTTTGTGATGCGCACGCCCTTGACCGTGGAAGGCGTCGCGTTGCACATCATGATAGCGAAAGACATCATGCTGCGGGAGAGGCGACGTTACTTTCGTCATGCAGTTAACCTTCCGGTGACGCTGAAGGATGGAGAGGGGGAACAGCGCGGGCGAATTATCAATCTGAGCGAAGGAGGGATGGCGGTTCGGGCTGCGAGAGGGCTGAAGCAGTGGACAGTGATAGAGTTTGCGCTGGAACTTGCTCTTGGTGTGGATTTAAGTGGAAAGGGGCAAGTGGCTTGGACTAGTTCGGAAGGCATGGCGGGGATACTGTTTCAGACATTGCATGGAATGGGACGAGGGTATCTGGGGGCTTGGCTGGCTGGGCGAGAGCAGCTATCGCGAAAACCAGAGGAAGATGAGAATCCGCGGTAGGCCCTTGTGTTGGGAAGTTTGTGGAGAGGACGGCCAGGGCAGCGAGCCGGTCTGAATTTAGGGATTGATTAAGTGGAAAAAGGTGGGTTAGTTAGGTCCCCGTAAGCATGAAACCTTTAGTAAAATAGGGAATTGCGGTAGTAGAGTGTGACTTTTTTGGCCGAGGGATCGGCCCAAAACGAGACGCTGGCAGTGTATTCGTGGTGCTTGATTCCCTCCCCGGTTGTACGCGGGCGAGGCGGAGAATGCGGAATGACGCGGTCGGATGCGATGAAAAATGTGGCGACGGTGGCGGGTCTGGCCGTGGTGTATTTCGTTGCGGGAAAGCTGGGGCTGCAACTGGCGTATGTGCATGCGAGCGCGACGGCGGTATGGCCGTGTACGGGGATTGCAATCGCGGCGTTGCTGATGTTTGGGTATAGGGTTTGGCCGGGGATTCTGATTGGAGCGTTTCTCGTTAATCTGACGACGGCGGGTTCGGTAGCAACGTCGATCGTAATTGCGGCGGGAAACACGTTGGAGGGGTTGGCGGGCTGCTACCTCGTCACCCGATTTGCGCGCGGGAAGGAAGCGTTTGCTCGGGCGCAGGATATTTTCAAGTTTGCATTGCTCGCGGGAATGGTTGCGACTAGCGTAAGCGCAACGATTGGGGTTGCGACGCTTGCCCTTGGCGGGTTCGCGGATTGGGCGACATTTGGCTCGATATGGTGTACTTGGTGGCTGGGAGACGCGGTTGGTGCGGTGACGGTGACGCCGTTGTTGCTGCTGTGGTGGGAGAATCCGCGGCTTAGATGGACTCGCGAGCAAATCACGGAGCTGGCTTTCTTGTTTTTGGGGCTCTTTGCCACAGGCTGGGTCGTGTTTGGCAAACCGTTTCATTCCGAACTTAAGAATTATCCTCTCGAGTATCTGTGTATCCCCTTTCTGATCTGGGCAGCCTTTCGATTCGGGCGCCGGAAGGCTGCGACTGCGCTCTGCACGCTATCGATGATCGCCGTGTGGGGCACTTTGCACGGGTACGGACCGTTCGCCCGTGAATCGCAGAATGCTTCGCTGCTTTTGATGCAGGCGTTCATGGGAATCATGGCCGTCACAACGCTGGCCTTGGCAGCAGAAGTTACGGAACACAAGCGAGCTGAGGAGCGCGTGCGGCATCTGGCGGTGAGCGATCCGTTGACTGGGCTGGCAAACCACCGCCAGATGGTGGAGGCGTTGGAGACGGAGATCAAGAGGTTTGGAAGAAACGAGCGGCCATTTGTGGTTTTGCTTCTGGATCTGGATGGGCTCAAGAGCATTAACGACGCGCTTGGACATATTGTGGGCAGTCGGGCCCTGTGCCGGCTGGCGGATATGTTGCGGCTGTATTCGCGGGAAATGGATACGGCGGCGCGGTACGGCGGCGACGAGTTTGTGCTGATTTTGCCGGAGACGGATGCGGAGGCGGCTAGGCTCGTGGCGCAAAGGATCTCCAAACGGCTGGCGGAAGATGGCGAAGAGCCGAAAATCTCCGTGAGCATCGGCATGGCGGTTTATCCCAGCGACGGGGAGACAGTAAACGAGATTTTGGGCGCGGCCGACCGCGATCTGTACCGTGAGAAGGGCGTTCCGAAGAAGAGATCGTTGCTGCCTAGCTGATGCGAGCCTTACCATTTTGCAAGGCACCCGACGTGGAATACTTCAAGCTAACTTCGAGTTTGCGCCAGATTCGCTTCACTTCAAGTTAGTGTCGAAAAATTTTGAGGCCGTGGTGGCTGTTTGCGCGTGAATTTCGTCCCGCAGGATACCCGCTTGGTCAATGCAAATCCGCGGCTGGGTGCGGTCTCCGAGCTCCGCGCAGGTGCCGAGGAACGTGTAATGTCCTACGGCTTGAAGAATGGAAAGTTGCGCGCCAGGGATTTTGGCGGCGAAAAATTTGGCGCTGGTTTCGATAGGGACGACGGTATCAACTGAGCCGGCGACGATTTGCGTGGGGATGGCGATTTTTGCAAGCGAGTCGGACGAGAACGCTGGGCCGAGTGCGGGCGCCATGGCGAAAATGGCGCGGATGCGCGGATCGCGATGCGATTTGGAGTTTTCGACAAACGCGGCCTGGACGGCCGGATCGGTTTTGGCGAGCGCCGTGACTCTGGCGAGAAGGCCTGGGTACTCGATCGTGTCGGTACACATGCCATCTGCTTTGGGCGACTTGCAAAAGTCCTGATAACGAGAGAACCCGGCGATGCCGCCGGCCAGTTCGATGACGGTGAGGCCGCCGAGAGAAAAGCCTGCTGCGCCGACACGCTTGGGATCAATGCGGGGCCCGAAGGTTGGGTCGGCGAGCAGGAGATCGAGAAGAGCGCTCAGATCGTGGGCCCGCTGGCCCCAGAAGACAGCGCCGGGAATGGTGTAGTCCTCGAGAGCGTTATTGCCTGGGTGATTTACGGCGGCGGCAATATAGCCATGCGAGGCTAAAGCGGAGCCGAGCCAGGCCATCATCGAAGAAGAACCGCCGATGCCGTGAGAAAGCAGAATCAGCGGGAATTTTTCGGGCGTTGCGATGGGCTTGGCATCGCGCGCAGCTCTTCCGGCCTTAGCGAATGGGTTGTCGGGGTTGCCAATCCATTGCATCTGCTCGACGGCGGCGGGATCAGCGGGATACCAAATGTCGGTGATGAGGGCGTGTGTTTTTGCGTCGCGCCACTCGTAAGGCTCGGGCGGAGTGAACTGGCGGCTCATCACGCCGACCTTGTAGATGACGGTCTTGGGGGTGCCCGCTTGTGCAGTCGAGAGAAAAATCACTGAGCAAGAAAAGTAGACAGTGAAGATAAATGCGCGAGTGCGATTCATGTGGTTCCCGTGGCCATAGAATTTCAGAAACACTTTAGACGATTTGCGGCGGAATAGGCGAGCGCTTAGGAGACTGGAAGTAGAGTCAGTTTCCGGTTCGTGTGTCGATCAGGACCTCGCCAAGCTTATTCACAAATCCAAATTTGCTTTCGATATTTAACGAGGAATTGTCCTTCGAGATGCTGTACCCCGAAATGCACATCATATTTTCCTGAAAACACGTTTGTCTTTTGCGTCCCCTTTATCCAGCCAGATTCTCGCGTCATTGGCCTCCTCACACTTTCCAGTGGTGAAGCATCGTTCCGCGTAGACGTTTTCGCAACCTCTTGTGGATCGTGTAAGTATCCCCCACGACTCCAATATGGGGGATTTTCTGGTTTGTATCCGGCTGTGCTGTAGCCAGTTCGCGTAACAGGTCGTCCGGCGGGATAGCCAAAATGGGTTGCTAGGAGGAATTCGCCTTGTCGGTCATTCCTTCACTCCTCACCATAACTACTTCGGCGAACACGCAAAGCGGATGTGTGCGGGATCCGGCGTTGGGTCCGGGTGTAGCTTGGTGTAGCTTGAAAACCATTGACTTGAGCCACGGTGCATCCTAGTGTGATGTGCAAGTCATTTTCCAGGGCTCGCAATCCAGGTACATTTCAAGCAAGAAGAAAGTCTTCCAGCCCAACTGTAAAAGATCGGACCCAAGGAGGGTCTTACATGAAGCGTGTCTTAAGGTTTGTCGTGATTGCACTCTTAGCTGTCGTTGGTTTCTCCACTCTGCGGGCGGAAAGCAATCCGCTCGTGGGAACTTGGAAACTTAACGTCACAAATTCGAAATACGATCCAGGACCGGCACCCAAGAGCCTGACGCGCGCGGTCGAAGCACAAGGCAATGGCGTGAAATATACGTTTGAGGGAGTTGCTGCCGACGGAAAGCCCATTGTGTATGGCTTCTCTGTCCAATTTGACGGCAAAGATAATCCCATCTCGGGTTCCATTCCAAGCGGCGCAGACACCATCGCGGCCACGCGCACTGACTCCAACCATTTTGTAGCGACCCTGAAAAAGGCCGGCAAAGTCATTGGCACTTCCAAAGTGACAGTTTCAGCAGATGGAAAGGTCACGACCGTCGACTCGACCGGCACAACAGCAACGGGCGCAAAAACGCACGACGTTCAGGTGTTCGACAAGCAATAGGAAGCGTCGATAACGTCCAAGCTCGCAAACACAGGAGCAATTCGAGGCGGCCCTTCGTCGGGCCGCCTTTTCATTTCTGCGTATCGCCGGGCTAAATCGCAGCCCTACCGACCAATCGGCTGGATCTGTTTACTCTCCCGCAGTGCGACACTTCGCCCGACAAAAGCAAAAAGCAGCAGAACCGCCGCCGTCAGCCAAGCACCCAGGCTGAAGGCAGAGGGGATGTATAGGCCGATGGTTAGACCTGCTCCAATCAGCAATGCCGCGAGAACGCCAAATTGCGGCATTCCGTACGAGAAGATGAACGGCAAATAGTGCGTGCCGAGCGCTATCATGAAGGCGGGGTAGAACCAGTTCAGACGGTAAAGGGTGGCAGCAGCTACGAGCGGGAGATTCAGCGGAAGCGTAAAGGCAATTTGCATGCCGAGAGCATTCATCGGATGCCCCGTGGGCAAGGATGCAGGACGGCCCATCAGCCGCAAGAGCAATTGCGTCAGAGGAAAGATGAAGAAGCCGCCCACGACCAACGCGATGATCGCTAACTTAGGCGACTGCCCAGTGGCCAAGACGGCTGACACAAGCCAGACCAGACTCGACACCAACTGACCCGGAAAGCCGCCTAAGAAAACGCTTCGTACATCCCGCTGGGCATCACTGATATTCACGGAGGTTCCTTTCCGGAATCAAAACTCTCGAATTGACGTTCATCTGTACTAGGGAGTACGAAACTCCTGGCGAATCCTATCACTAGTTCATTGAGAATTTGGCCGAGGGGCCAGCCCGAGGTTGCAATATCGGGGTGTTAGGGGAAGGGGCCGGTTTTTAGTCAGCGCGTCAATCGGCGACTCCCATAAAGAAAAGAGATTGTTGCGCGGCGCATGGTTCGCGATCTTTCGCAAATACTCTCAAAAAAGATGGCGTACGTGTCGATCCCACTGTTCGTGCTTCGACGTGTAAGTAGAGCTGGAGTTTAGTCGGTTCGAGACTGGCCCGGCGCCCGGTCCGAAACTAGAGCAACAGGAGAATACGATGCGAGTTATGGTGATCGTGAAAGCCAACAAAGAATCCGAGGCGGGCGTCATGCCCAGAGAGAAACTCCTCGCCGAGATGGGCAAATTCAACCAGGAATTGATGAAAGCGGGCGTGTTTCTGGGAGCCGACGGGCTGCGTCCCAGCTCGAAGGGCAAGCGCGTACGTTTCTCGGGAGAAAAGCGTACGGTGATCGACGGGCCTTTCAGCGAAACGAAGGAGCTGGTGGGTGGGTACTGGTTGTGGCCGGTGAAGTCTATCGAGGAAGCCGTTGAATGGTTAAAGCGGGCCCCGTTCGACTATGAAACCGAGGTTGAAATTCGGCCCGTGCAAGAAGCTGCGGATTTCGCCCGGTAAGCTGGTCATGCGAGCTGTGGAACACTTTTCGAGAGAGGGGCGACGGGCCCGGGAAAGAGTCGAAGAGACGGCACCTGAAGAAAACTTCTTGGACCTGTCGATTTTGCGGACCCACGTTCGACGTTGTAGTAGGGCGGGAATTCACAGCCGTTCCTGAGCACCGGCAATTGAGCGCCGAACTCAACAATGGCAATAAGACTGATACAAGGAGAGGGTAATCATGAAATTCCTAAGCATCTATAAGACTGCAGAAAGAGGTGTTCCTCCTTCACAAGAGGAAATGAACAAGATGGGCAAGTTGATCGAGGAGGGCATGAAGGCCGGTTGGCTGGTCAGCACTGAAGGCTGCTTACCAAGCACCCTCGGCGCGCGCGTACGGCTCTCCGGGGGAAAGCTGACGGTTACCGATGGACCTTTTACGGAAGCTAAGGAGCTGGTCGGCGGGTTTGCCATCCTGAAGACTAACTCTAAGGAAGAAGCCATCGAATTGGCCAAGCGATTCCTTCCCGTAGCAGGTGACGGTGAATGCGAACTCCGCCAATTGTACGAGGTCGGCCAGGAAACGTGCGTCCAAACGGCGGGAAAATCCTAGCCGCCGTGCGCGCCCTGGCCTTGGATGGGGGCCTTGCACGGGCGGATTGAAGATGGTGTGCTGGGTAGCCGTGACGGCTACGGATACCCATCGCGCTATCGAAGCGGTTTGGAAAATCGAATCCGCCAGAATCATTGCCGGGCTCGCGCGAATCGTGCGCGATGTGGATCTCGCCGAAGAACTCGCCCAGGAGGCTCTCGTCGCCGCGCTCCAGCAATGGCCGGAGTCGGGCATTCCTGATAATCCAGGCGCCTGGCTCATGGCCACCGCGAAGCATCGTGCTATCGACCACTTCCGCCGAAACAAGCGGCTCGAGCGCAAGCACGAAGAGCTCGGTCGCGATCTCCAGGCTCAACAGGAGCTGGCTGTGCCGGATTTCGATGCCGCACTTGATGATCATGTTGGCGATGATCTCCTGCGCCTCGTGTTCATCTCCTGTCACCCGGTGCTCTCGACCGAGGGGCGCGTTGCGCTCACGCTACGCTTGCTTGGAGGCCTAACGACGGAGGAGATCGCGCGTGCATTTCTCGTTCCGGAGCCGACCATCGCGCAAAGAATCGTGCGGGCCAAGCGAACGCTGGCGGAAGCGGGAGTGCCCTTCGAAGTCCCCCGCGGCCCCGAGCTCGCGGCTCGTCTGTCGTCGGTGCTCGAGGTCATCTACCTAATCTTCAACGAAGGTTACTCGGCCACGGCTGGTGACGACTGGATGAGGCCTGCCCTCTGTGAGGAGGCGCTCGCGCGATGACGGAAGAAAGGTGTCCGCGCGCTTGGACCGTGGTTGAAGTGGGATCTAAACCCGCGCACGCAAAACCGGCGTGTGCGTCACCCCGGATTGACTTCGTTGACCGATTTTAAAGATCGGAGATGCGAGGATGAATGATATTGAACAGGAGCTGGCGCTTCGATGCTACGGATACGGGAAATGGGAAGCTCCTTATTGGCAGTCAGAATCAAAGCCGCGCGGGTGGGTTGCCTAATGCTGTGCGCATTACTGGTGAGCGGATGAGATTTGGCGGGGGAGGCATCGACCCTTTGAACCTCGCCACATATAGAGTCGTGTGGAGTCGTACGAGTCACTGAGAAAAGCGGCCGAGGGCAGGCGCACTTCAGATCATTTCTCGCGACGTTATACAGGACTTAGTAGGAAGACGCGTGCCGGCGAGCAGTGGGGCAGTTTCCGGCATGGCGACATATTAGGAGTCTGAATTTGTGTCGTGGACCGCTAAGAGCCCATGCTTACGAGCCGCAACGGCTGAGTTTCACTCCACAATAATCCGGTCGGCCCACTCGACGAGCGAGACGAAGATCGCCGGATTGCCGAATTTTGCTCCCCATTGATTCAAGTCTGTTTCCGTGACCCCACGGGCCCGGGAACAGGCTCCTCAAGAAAAGATCGGGGTATGTTTTGCGACAACCTTTTCGAGTGTTTCGCTCAGAGGCGGCCAGCCAACTGGCAGGATCGCGTTCACCATGGACTTTCGCATTAGAGAAGTCGCCTCGGCGAGAAGGAAAATTTGTACCTCGTGACCGGCTTCTGCAAGAGCGAGTCCGTGCGCGAAAGGAAATGCAGCCCTTGTCGGGTCGTCGGTCGGGTAAGGTGGTGGCGCGGAAGCGGGCTTGTTGGGATAGACCTCGCGCGCGCCAGCCGGCAGGTGAAGGGTTACCGTTCTTGCCCCCGGGGGGACAATTGCCCTAAGTCTACACCCGTTTTTCCTTGCAGGCTCAAGTGGCAAAGGCGTGAAGCGGCATCGCTTTTGAGCGCCATCTCGACATATCCGGATTGGAACGGGAAACGGAAATTGAGCCGCTGCCTATCGGTGGATGGGGATTGACAGAGTGGCTTATCCAGCATACCGTTCGCGGCCAATGAGAAATTGGGCTTGGGGACGATGAAAAACAAACTTTTGGCGGCGTTGATTCTTGCGGCGACGGTGGCGATTGCCGCGTCGCTGTTGGAGAGCTGGGGCATGGTGGCGCTGCCCGCGGTGGTGCCGGTGATTTTGCGGTGGATGGTTATTGCGTTGCTTGCGTGGTATGCGGGGCTAAAGCGGTCGCTGACGGCCTGGATTTTGGTGGGGCTGGCGGCGGGGGCGGAGTTGGGGCACGACTGGCCGTCGGCGGCGGAGAAAGTGCAATTTCTGGGGACGATTTTTCTGCGGTTGATCAAGGTGATTATTGCGCCGCTTTTGTTTGGCACGCTGGTGGTGGGGATTGCGGGGCACGCGGATTTGAAGAAAGTGGGGCGGCTGGGGATCAAGTCGCTCGTTTATTTTGAGATTGTTTCTGTGATTACGCTGGTGATTGGATTTGCGGCCATCAATATCAGCCGGGCGGGCGAAGGCGTGCATCTACCGCCGGTGGCGGAGACGACGACGCTGAATGCTGTGCCGCACACGGCGGCGCAACTTATTACCGATATTTTTCCGGAGAACATTGCGAAATCGGTGGCTGAGGGGCAGGTGTTGCAGGTGGTGGTCTTTAGCATTTTGTTTGCGATGGCGTTGGCTTTGGTGCCGGAGCCGAAGCGCCGACCGATGCTGGCCTTTGCGGAGAGCCTTTCGGAGACGATGTTCAAGTTTACAAATCTGGTGATGTACGCGGCGCCGATCGGAGTATTTGGGGCGATTGCTTACACCGTGGGACATTTGGGACTGGGAGTGCTTTTGCTGCTTTTGAAGCTGCTGGCGACTATGTACGTGGCGCTGATTGTTTTCATTGTTGGCGTTTTGTTGCCGATTGCTTTGCTGGTGAAGACGCCATTGAAGGAATTTTTGCGAGCGGTTACCGAGCCGGTGACGATTGCGTTTGCGACGGCAAGTTCCGAAGCGGCTTTGCCGCGCGCGATGGAGGAGATGGAAACCTTCGGAGTGCCGCGCGAGACAGTGGCGTTCGTGCTGCCTACCGGCTACAGCTTCAATTTGGGAGGATCGAGTCTCTATCAGGCGCTGGCGCTCATCTTTGTGGCGCAGGCGGCGGGGATCCATCTCACGATTGGACAACAGACCGTCATGATGCTGACTTTGCTGATCAGCAGCAAAGGGACGGCTGGCGTGGCGAGGGCTTCGCTCGTGATTGTTCTGGCTGCGGCGACCTCATTTCACTTGCCGACGGAGCCGTTGTTTTTGCTGTTCGGGATAGACCAGTTGATGGACATGGGGCGGACCGCGGTGAATGTGCTCGGCAACTGCCTGGCGTGCGTGGTGGTGGCGAGGTGGGAAGGCGAGTTTCGAACGGAAGAGGCGCACTGAACGATTGAGCGGAGACCTACATGCGATACGACATCCCGCTGGGCAACTACACTTCGCGGTAATTCAAAAGAAGAAGTCCGATGAGAACGAGGCAAGTGGGCCAAAGCCACGCCATTCTGTCTCGCACTTTATTTTCCGAGGGGAGACGAAGTTCGAGCCAGCGCGACCAGCCGGCCACGACTCCCAAGACCGCCAGAGGCGCGTGGCTCAGTTCGGCGAGAACTTCTTCTTTTATGTTGCCGAGGCTGTGCGAGTGGGTGAGCAGCAGGGCGCTGGCGACGGCAACGAGTGCGGGGAAAATCAGGCGAGCGCGTGCGGTGGCGACGCGGCCGGTTTGCACACGCCATTCGAAGATCGCCAGGGCAATGACGAGCAGCGCGAAGATGCGGTGAAGCAGGACTTCCGGATCCTGGAGTGTGACCCAAAAGCCGTTGGGGCCGAGAGGCCACGTCTCGGGATCGCTTCTTAAGAAAAGAAACAGGGAGAGACCAAGAAAGAGGAGCGGCCAATTTCGGGCCCACGGGAAGTGCTTGGTTTGGGCGAGAAAAGCGAGGAGGCCGATAGCCAGAACGATCAAGCCCGCCCAATGATGGTTGTACTCCGACCAGGATTTTTCCGCAGGAGTGTTGGGGCGCGTTCCGGCTTGACCGGGAACAAACGATGCGGACGAGAGCGTGCCTGCGTCGAAGGCTTTCACTTCGGCGGCGTAAATGTCTTCGGGGAGGTCCTGGATGGCCGGGCTGGCGAGGCGTGGGACTTGCGGTGCCAGTCGAGCGACGATTTCCTGGGTGGTGACGCGGTCGGTTTTTAGATCCATTGCCGGCGGAAGAGAAGTTAGCGAGGCGGCGGTGAGAATCACGGTGATGCCGATGCCGAGTTCGGCTTCGCCGAAGCGTTTTAGGCTGGCGATCACGGTGCCACCGGAGGGCGAGCGGGCGATCTGAAAATTCAGGGCGCCGAGAAGCAAAAGGGTGCCGAAGAGGACGACCTTTGTAGCAACCATGATGCCGTAGGAAGTGCCGTAAATGGCGTCGAGCGAACCTACGTAGGCAATTCCAAGGGTGAATCCTGCCGCGGCAAGGACGGCCGCGCTTATCAATGCGAGTTTTGAAAAACGAGCGATGAGTTGGCGCGCGAACTGGTTATCCGGGGAGCGCGGGATGGCGATAAGAAGATAAAAGAGGCCGCCGAGCCAGGTGGCGGTGGCGCCTTGATGAAGTGCGGTGACGACGGCGAGTGGAAAGCGGTAGTCGAGGCGGGCCATGGCGTGGCTGGTCATCACCGAGGAGACGAGGATGAGAGCGGCGGGTAAGAGCATGACGGCGTGATTTCTTGGAGACTGGGCGCTGGCGAGAAGGACGATGGTCGACGCAGAGGCAATGGCGAGAATGCCGGCGAGGACGAAATTCGCGCCGCTGACGTCGCTGATGGTCATGTCCGCGGACTGCATCAGGATCAAAGTGCTCGCAAGAATGTACGCCATTTGCATGACGGCCAACGCTACAGCTGCGCAACGAATCCAGCGAAGGCAGGCTTGGTTGACGGCATCAGATTGCGAGTTCGCGGCGCGCGCTACGAAGTTCAGAAAGACGATGCCGCCGATCGTAAGCGATCCAAAGCTCAGAGTACCACCGCGGAACAGGACGGAGAGAAAACCGAAGATTTGGAGAAGACGGGCCAAGAATGAGTCTCAGGGCTGCGTAACTTTAAATGGAATTTCGCCGCGGGTGATGTGGCCATCGGAAGCCAAGACCTGCCAGCGAATGCGGTATTCGCCTGGCGCCAAGCCTTGGGCTTGCGATGCCAGGGTGTCCGCGGGGGCGTCTTTGCTTATCGCCAGGGATTGCGTGGTGGCGTCCGGCTTGACGAGCGTCAGGCGGGAACGAGTCGCATCGATGCGCACATTGAAACGCAGCTTGACGGGGATGGTGGGGCCGGCGACGGTGGTGTTGATGGATGGACTCGATTCCAAAAGGATGGCATGGGCGATGGCCGCGCGGGCCATCAATAACATGGCGGCAACTGTGAACACACACACGGCAAGCAGACCTCTGTAACTTGAGCGCATCGCTCTCCACTTGGTGCGAAAAAACCGGCTCGTGAACTGAGAACTATGTTATTGCAATCCGCGGATGCTGCCAAGACGGAAGGTCGCTTTGTGCGCGGTTCCCGGTGGTGAGAAAAGCGTAACGGGCGGATCGAGGGAAGGCGCGGCCAGGCGCAGCTTGCGGACTTTTCCTGTTGACATGCCACAGGAGAGCCCGTATACTCCTGTGGGTGCACCACAGGAGGAAGAATGGCCGAAGGGAAATCAGAAATTTTGCGGGGGACGCTGGATTTGATGGTGCTGAAAACATTGGCAGCAATGGGGCCGCTGCATGGCTACGGGATTGCGCGACGGATCGAGCAGATCAGCGAAGAGGCGCTGCAGATCAATCAGGGAACAATTTATGCCTCTCTGGTGCGGCTGTTGCAGCGGGGCTGGATTTCCGGAGCGTGGGGGGCGTCGGAAAACAACCGGAAGGCCAAGTTCTACTCGATTACGCGAGCAGGCCGCCGACGGCTGGCGTCGGAAGCGGAGAACTGGGAGCGCATCAGCGGAGTGATTGGACGAGTATTACGGATTGCGGAGCGTGGGTGAACACATGTTCGATTGGATGAAAGTGCTGGGCTCGCGAATTCGCGGATGGCTTTCGATGCGCGATGTCGACGAAGACTTTTCGGAAGAACTCGGGGCTCATCTGGAGATGCTCACGGAAGAAAACGTCCGCCGGGGGATGACGCCGGAGGAGGCGCGGCGCGTAGCAAGGTTGAAGTTGGGAGGCATCACTCAATTACGGGAAACGAATCGTCAGCTCCGCAGCATCCCGATTCTGGAAACGACTCTCCGAGACGCGCAGTACGCGTGGCGAACGCTGCGAAAGAGTCCGGGCTTTGCGATCGTGTGCATTCTGACGCTGGCGCTGGGAATCGGCGCGAACACCGCGATTTTCAATGTGGTACACGCAACCCTCCTACAGCCATTGCCCATTCGACAAGGCAACTGCCTGGTGGTGGTCTGGGTGAACAACCTCGAACACGGGTGGAGCCGGATCGGGCCAACGGGACAGGACTACCTGGACTGGAAGGAACAGAGCGAGTCTTTTGAGGACATGTTCCTCTTCGAGCACGGCACCGGAACAGTGACTGGACTCGGCGAACCGGAGCAAGTGGCAGGGTTGCGAGTGACCACCAATTTCGGCGATTTTTTTGGGATCAAGCCCATGGTAGGACGGACGTTTCGTTTGGAAGAAGCAGGCGGCCGTCACAACTTTGCAATTCTGGGGTATGGCTACTGGCAACGGCGGTTTGGTTCCGATCCAGCGGTGGCCGGGCGCGGAATGACGTTGAACGGCGAGGAGTACACGATTATCGGAGTCTTGCCTGCGAACTTCGCCGCACTTTTTCCTGCCGACTTGGTCGTGCCCTTCGACAACGACTGGGTAAAGCGCGCGGATAGCGACCTTGGGGTTTTCGGAAGGCTCAAGTCTGGAGTCACACTCGCGCAGGCAAGTGGTGAGATGAACGTCATCGCGGAACGCGTGGCAACCGTGCGTCCCTCACGAAAAGGTTTTGGGACAGTTTTGGTGCCGCTGGAAGCCGTGCGTGTCGAGTATCTTCGGCCTGCACTGTTCGTTTTGCTTGGCGCCGTGGGTTTTGTGCTGCTCATTGCTTGTGCGAACGTCACTAACCTCATGTTGGCGAGATCCGTTGTGCGCCAGCGGGAAATGGCGATTCGGACGGCCCTGGGTGCAGGGCGCTTAAGGCTGATCTACCAATCACTGGTTGAGAGCACGTTGCTGTCACTCGTCGGAGGCGTAGTAGGTGCGCTTCTGGCGTTGTGGGCCACTGAGCTCCTGAATATCTTTGTGCCATCGCGCATCCCCGTTCCGAATGCAGCCGACGCGGTGACCTTGCCCGGTATTCACATGAGTGGCGCGGCGTTCGCGTTCACGATCGTCATCTCGCTGTTGACAGGAATACTCTGCGGCCTTATTCCAGCTCTTCAAAGTTTGGGACGCGACGTATATGAAACCTTAAAGGAGGGCGGAAGGGGCTGCAGCGCCGGCCCCGGCAGACATCGCACGCGAGCCACTCTTGTGGTCGTTGAATCTGCCCTGGCGTTTGTACTGGTGATTGGGGCCGGCCTTATGATCAAAAGCTTCTGGCATCTGTTGGGAGCCAACCCGGGTTTTCATGCCGATCATCTGTTGACGTTGCGGATTAAACTGCCCACGGACGCGAAGAACTCTGCATATCGCGAGCCGCGCCAGCAGGCCGCCACATTCGCGCGCTTCCTCGCGAGCGTCGAAGCAGTCCCCGGAATTGAGTCGGCCGCATTTACGGAAATTGTTCCGCTCAGCCAGGACGACATGGACATGGGGTACTTCAACATCAAGGAAGAGCCACCGTTGGCGGCGGGAGAACATCTTGCGGCGGATTACAGGGATATCACTCCCAATTACTTCGCGACGATGGGCATTCCCCTGATCGGCGGCCGGGCATTTTCGGAACAGGATAACTTAGACCGGTCGCGTGTAGTCGTGATTGACGAGACGTTGGCACGCAGTTTTTTCCCCAACCAAGATCCCCTAGGCAAGCATTTGCAAATCCCGGATGCCACGAAGCCCCCGCGTGAGATCGTCGGCGTCGTGGGAGGCGTACGCGACACGAGCTTCAATCAGCTGCCGCGGCCTACGATCTATTTTCCTTCGCTTCAGAGCCCTGACCAGACCATGAGCCTGGTAGTACGCACAACACTTCCAGCGAGTGCCATTTTACCCGCGATTAAGAACGCGATTTGGAGCGTTGATAAGGACCAGCCAATTTTTGCAGTGAGGTCGATGGACGAAATCATCTCGGGGATCGTCTCGGCCCAGCGTCTCGCTTTTCTTCTTCTGGGAGTCTTTGCCTTTCTGGCGCTCGTGCTGGCGGCGATTGGGATTTATGGCGTGACTTCGTACGCGGTAAGTGAACGGCGGCACGAGATCGGCGTCCGCATGGTGATGGGCGCCCAACGGAGCGATGTTTCGCGCCTGGTGCTCGGCCAAGGAACAGGACTGGCCGGGATCGGGGTCATTAGTGGTGTTGTGGCGGCCTTGGGACTCACACGTTTGCTATCCAGTTTGCTCTTTGGCGTAGGCGCGGCCGATCCGATGACATTTATGGCCGTTGCGCTGTTGTTAACACTCGTGGCGCTGACAGCGTCTTACATTCCGGCGTGCCGTGCGATGCGCGTGGACCCGATGGTGGCACTGCGACATGACTAGACGAAGCTAGACTGCAACGGCAAACGCACGTGTTCGCAGTATGCGAACGCTCCCTAATTATCTTCCGGGCTTGGCTTGGCAAGAGGGAAAATCGCCATTGGAATGGGTTGCGCAAATTTTTTCTTGAGATACCAGCACGGAAGATCGCCATTGTGCGGAAACAAGGCGTGGACACACACGCCGGTTTGCTGGGGCTGAACTGGATCGACGTCATATTCGGTCTTGCCGCCCTTTTCGCCGATGGCGAGGATGCGTAGCGACGTGATTGTTTCGAATGGGTCGCTGGGTTGCGCGTGCATCATGCGCAGGCGAACGGACGCGAAGTCGCAAGCGTAAACGAGCGCAACGACCAGGAGAAGTGCGATCAAGATGCGTTTCGCGATGGTGCGGATTGGGGGCAAACGAACAGTTCCTCCCGGTAAGTAGACAACACCTGCGGGGCTTTCGCCACCCCATCTTCAGGAACCCATTTTCAGAAAAGCGCTACGGCTTTTCCTTGGGGACCTCGGTGGCCGGGCCTATTTTGATCGTGGATCCGAAACGCTTGTAATTTTCGTAACGGACGGTCATGCGAATGCGGACGCCGCCGCTGCTGAATTGCAGAGTGTCTTCGGAGTGCGTGTAAGTGGGAAACCAGAAATTGCCTTCGATGTTTTCGCGGAAAGTCTCAAAACGCGGGAAGACGTTTTCCTGGCCATGCTTTTTGATGTCGGGAACGGCTTTGCCATCGGTCTTAACGATACCGAAGTCCTTTTCATCGACCCAGATGCGGCCCTGGAAGTAGCGCTGATTTTTTTCCATTTTCTTTGGCGCAACGTCGAAGACGTAAGCGTTGATTTCATCGAGTTGCTGCTGGCCGGCGTATTTAACGTCATACTTTTGCACTTCGTCGGTGGTGAGGACGAACGGCTGCACGTGCTCGAGGTCGTCGAAATCCTGTTGGGACATCTGGATACGCTGGAGCGACGGGGCGGGAGCGTCGGTGACATGCTCCGTGCGCTTGCCGGCAGGAGTGAAAACGATGTCGCTGGTCATGCGATACTCGCCGTCGGGGCGTCCAGAGTATTCGTCGATGGTTTGAATCACAAAGGTTTGCGTGTAGGTGTAATTGTCGCGCTCTTTTTTGAACTCGAGCTCGCGTTCGGCGAACTTTTGAATAATCTGATCGGTGGGAATCTTGGGGGGATCGGTCGTAAGAGGAGACTCTGTGGTCGTCTGATGAGGCGCGGTTGCCGGGTTCGAGCGCGGTTGCGGCAAGGGCGTCGGAGTAGGCGCGGAGTAGCTCGGGGGCGGCGGCAATGGACCGGTCTGCTGGGCGGCAAGCGGCAGCGACAGGAACGGCGCGGCTGAAACAATCGCGAGCGTAAACGTGGCCAGCGTCAAGGATGTCTTGTATGGTTTCCGGCTGATTTGCTGCATTTCTTCCCAATTCCTTTCCATCTGTGCAGTAGCCTTAGACTTAGGAGCTTCAGAATAACGCCGGGGTTGCTTCACGTCCAGAAGGATGCGGAATCCGACTTCCGAATAGTGTGATGCACAAGAGGCGGTTAGGTTCCCGGCGGGTGTGATAAACTTTTGGAGTATTCCCCGGTGGGGCCGTGGCGCAGTTGGGAGCGCGCCTCGATGGCATCGAGGAGGTCGTGGGTTCGAATCCCATCGGCTCCACCATTTGAAGAATCCAAAGAACTTACCTTCGAAAACCGCTAACTGTTGCCAGCACTGTTGCCAGCTTTCGATTTTTCCTCTTGCATTCAAACATGAATCTTTCAGCCTTGCCGAGGAGAAACGGATATGGCCCACTACACACTCATCGCACGCATCAGCAAAGGCGACGGGAGATTTCCGTTTGTCAATGTGCAGTTTTCGAAGAACCATCGTCCGATTCCGATCGAAGGAGCGACCTACTATCTGCGCCCGAGCAGCAGCGGCAAGCGCACTCCGATCAAGATCGGGAAAGATGTCTCTGTTGCTCACAATGCCCTAATCCGAATGGAGGACGGCCAACCCCTCGAATGCATTGCTGCGTTGCACGCTGGACCGGCGTCCAGTATTCCCGCCGCCGCGCCGCGCAAGAGGGTCGCCGAAGCCGCGCGAGAATACATCGAGCGCAGCAAGCAAAAATCGCGCAGGACCTACTTGGGTTATCGCGTCGCCGTCAATCTGTTCCTCGCAAGTTGCAAAAAAATCCACGTCGACCAAATCTGCCGCGATGACATGCTCGACTTTCTTCACGACTTGCGGACTCGCGCGTCGCGAGAAACAGGTAAGCCAATCGGCGAGTCAACCGTGTTCAACTACTTCCTCAAAACGATGGTCTTCCTCAACGACCGTGGTATCGGCAAGTACGTGGCGAGAGAAGATTGGGTGCAGAAAAAAGACTGGCCTGTCAACGTGGACAAACGGAACAAGAACAAAAAGTATGCAACCTATACGGAGCAAGAAGTAGCGGCCATGATCCAGGTCGCGGACAGAGGCGAGGAAGCTCTCATTCGCTTTCTCGTCGGGACTGGATTTCGCATCGGCGAAGCTTCGGTCGCAGAGTGGACGGACATTGATTGGGAGGAAAAGACCGTCTCCGTGCGCTTCAAACCGAAATTCGGCTTCAAGCCCAAAGACTATGAAGAGCGGACCGTCGCTGTCAGCGACACGCTGCTCGCCTGCCTAAAGAAGTATCGCTGCTACGCACCGAGTGATGGACTGATTTTCCCATCCCCCGCGATGCAGACAATGGACAAACACCTAGATCGAATCATCATCGGTCTCATCGACAGAGCAAACAACGCACGTTACACAGTCAAAAAGCCGAAAAAGCCCTGTCACGCTTTTCGGGTGTTATACGCGACACGGCGGCATCAGCATGGCGTCGACATCGAAACTTTGCGGCAAGAACTCGGGCACTCTGACATCACGACCACTCAAATCTACTTGCGCTCGGCGAACACAAAATCCGATAGACACCGAGATCGAATCAACGAGGCCGACAGCTTTTCTCTGGCTGCACCCTACGAGCCTTTGATCCGGCCTGCAGTTACCGACCCGGTGCGCAAAGAAGAGATTGCTCGCATCCAATAATGGATGTATAATGCTCCATATATGGAGAAGCGTAAGGAGGCTAGCGTGGCGACCGTCAATCAACTCGGCGCAGGAATTGCTTGGGAAAAGCCAGCCGATCTTTCGAGCAGGGACGCCCAGAAGCGATTGGGACCTTCGGCAGTGAAAGCATTCTTGAAAATCCGCGAGCTTTGGGAATTGCGCGATGAAGACGCCCGGCAATTGCTCGGAGGCATGTCCAATGGTGCATTTTACGAGTTGAAGCGAAAGGCGCGCGGCACGCTGGACCAAGACCGATTGACGAGGATTTCCATTCTGACCGGGATCTTCAAAGGGCTAAACATCCTCTACAGCAAGAAACTCGCCGACCGTTGGATTCAATTGCCGAATGAAAATCCGATGTTTGAAGGGGAGACTCCCCTTACCTACCTGATCAAAGGTGGGCTGCCCGCGATGTTGCGCGTGCGGCAACTGGTGGATTCTCGCCGTGGCGGGCGATAGGTTGCTACCCCGCGTTTCCGATGTTCTTCGTGATGACACTCATCGTCTCATTCCCGCCCGGTATAGCGACCGCGACGAAAGCGTTCTTACGCGGCTGAGTGATGATGCCGAGGACCTGAACGCACTATTCGAACTTGAGGGAGCTACAAACGACCGCCTCCTCGGAGAAGCTGGTCTCCTTCCGGGTATTACGGTGCGGGAATTGGTCTTTGGCCTTTCTTACTCGCATATTGTCAACGCAGCATTCACGCATGCCAGTCCCTTGGGAAGCCGCTTCAACGGGCCGGAACGCGGCGCGTGGTACGCGGCATTCACCCGTAAGACCTCGGAGCTGGAAGTGGCATACCACAAAAGCAAGGAACTGCAGGAGATCAACTGGCAAGAAAATGAGACTTTTACTTACGTCGATTTCCTCGCCGATTTTCGCGGCACGTTTCACGACATGCGCAACGACACACACTTTAAAAATTGTTTGGACGCAAACAGCTACAGCGCATCACAACATTTGGCCAATGAACTTCTAGAGAGAGGGTCAGCCGGGGTCGTTTATCCGAGCGTTCGGCACAAAGTCGGAACATGCATCGTTTGTTTCCGACCGGCGCTCGTGAACAATGTGCGGAAGGGTTCGTCAATTTCCATCGGTTTTGAGAATGCGTTTGCTACTCCAGAAATTCGAGAAATCAAATAGTCTACCGCATCCAATTTCTAGCCGTGACACGGGAGCGGATTGTCGCGGAGGATCATCCGAGAGAACTTCGGCAACATTGGATTCTGGATACAAGGCGACGCGGTAGATGTTTGCGAGTTGTTCTTCATGCGCGTCCGGGAGTTATTCTGCTTCGCCATTGAAATATCAGCGGCGATGTTGCTTCAATGTCTAGCGTTGGGCTCTCACTTACGCACCTCGCGCTGCGCAAGGAACAATTCCACAGCGGCAAGCCGGAAACGAAAACGGTTTCCAACTCGGATGTAGCTCAAAAATCTTCGGGAGACCCAACGGCGGATAGTCTTTGGCCTAAAACCGATGAGAGTAGCAAGTTCGTGGGAAAGTGGAAATCGCTCCTGCGATTTCCAAGGGCGCTTTTCGCCCGTCTTTTCCACAGCTTTT
>Ga0209446_1000072_pt1 | contig 30107 bp, 18 predicted proteins | sample BogFormECP04_OM2_FD_188242 | JGI IMG/M metagenome (GOLD analysis project Ga0209446, IMG submission 188242) | Bog forest soil microbial communities from Calvert Island, British Columbia, Canada - ECP04_OM2 (SPAdes) (version 2) | ecosystem: Environmental > Aquatic > Freshwater > Wetlands > Bog ... | reverse complement strand
GTTCGGGCGACGCCCTGGAGGCCCTCGGCATTTCTCTCAACCGCACCGCGGCTCGTTTGGACCGCACCATTCACACACTGACGGAAGAACGCAACCTTTCTTCCGCGATTCTCGGAAGCATGGTCGAAGGCGTCGCCGTTGTGAACGGTTCGGAGCGTTTAGTGTTCGCCAATCCCGGCTTCGCGGAGATTCTCGGGTTGGATGTGCCGCCGACCTCCGGCAGCGCGCTGGTGGAAGTGGTGCGGCAGACCGAACTGCTCGAAGCCGTGCGCCAAGTGCTCCGCGGTCAGCCGCGCGTCCAATCGGAAATTGTCACTGGCACGCTGCGGCAGCACTATTTCGCAATCACCGTTGCGGCAGTTCGCGCGGGAGACACGACCGGAGCCGTCGTGGTGCTTCACGACATAACTGAACTGCGAAAGCTCGAACGTGTGCGCCGCGATTTTGTCGCCAACGTTTCGCACGAATTTAGAACTCCCCTCACCGCCATCCAGGGCTTCGCGGAAACGCTTCTCGCCGGCGCCATTGACGATTCCCAGAACCGCACCCGTTTCCTCGAGATCATTCTTGAGCATTCCCGGCGTTTGGCCCGCCTGACGGAAGATCTGCTCATGCTTTCCAAAATGGACGCCGAGCGCCTAGAACTCGAAATCCGACGCCTCAGTGTTTCGCAATTGATCGAAAGCTGCCTTGAGACGGCCCAGCGCCGCGCCGCCGAAAAAGACCTGCGCATCTCTGTGAACACTCCGCAGCGTTTGCCGGACATCGCTGGAGACCGCCGGCGTCTCGCTGAAGTCCTGCAAAATCTTTTGGACAACGCCATTCAGTATACGCTGCCGGGCGGGCAGATCATGCTTAGCGCCGAACAGGGAGAGGCCGAAGTTGTTGTCACTGTGTCCGACACTGGCATAGGCATCCCGCGGGCCGATCAGCCGCGCATCTTTGAGCGCTTCTACCGCGTGGATGTCGCGCGTTCCCGCGAAGCCGGAGGCACCGGCCTCGGTCTAGCCATCGCCAAACATCTTATCGAAGTGCATGGCGGTCGGCTCTGGGTGGATAGCGAGGTGGGCCAAGGTTCACAATTCCATTTTTCCGTCCCTTTGTTTGATCCGAATCATCCCGCACTGCGCTCCAACCCCAACGGGGTAGGCGGTCGTGGCAACGGCGGGAGTACCGAGCCTTCTTAGCCCGCCCGACGGTTGTTGCCGCTCAGCCATGTTTTGCCCACCGCCAGCTTGCAACTCTCCCGCTCGTGTCCCACTGATTTATCCGCGCATTCATCTGTTTGTGAACAAACTGTAACCACTTTTTTGCCAAAGTATCGACTACGAGCAACGGTGTGACTTTTGGCCCCAGCTCTGGAAGGGGAATCGTGGCAAGTCCCGCTGGACAGACGGAAGCGGTCCTTTACGAAACTCTCGTCAACTATCTTGTCTCCATGGCCCGCACCGTCGAAGGCGCGATGAACCGCGGCCTCGACGCCATTGTCGGCGTCCACGATGTGCGCACGTGGGCTCTCCCCGGCGAAGTTTTTCTACTCGAGCCGCGCATCAACGAAATGGAAATTGTCATCGATGAACACGCCATACGGCTCCTCCGACGCGGCTCGTTTTCTGAAGACGAAGTGCGCCTCATCGTCGCCGCTCTCAAGATCACGAATGATCTCGAGCGTATCGGCGATCTCGCCGTGAATCTCGCCGAGTGCGTCATCACCCTCCGCGAAATGCCCGCCGCGCAGATGCCGGAAGAATTGGCTCCCATGACCTCGGCCGTTCGTGCCATGGTCAGCAAGAGCCTCGGCGCGTTGATCTTTCGCAACGTCGAAATGGCTGGCCAAGTTCTCCAGAGCGACGACGTCGTCGATCAATATCGCGACCGCATCTTCGACCAGCTCATGCAAAGCATGACGCAGCAAGCCGCATTGGTCAGCCCCGGAATGCAGTTCATTCTCGCTACCAGGCATCTCGAGCGCATCGCGGACCATGCCACCAACATCGCCGAGGACATCATCTTCTGGGTCCGCGGCCTGGATGTCCGCCATGGCCGCGGGCTAGCCCTGACCACGCAGGGCCGAGATCAGTCTCCATCTGCCGGCGAAGAGGTCATGGAAAATTCACAGGCCCTTCATTCGGGCGTGACCCCCGGCTGCGATACTTAGCAAGTTTAATCTTCGTACCACGTCCTACCACGGGGATCGGCGCACCCCTGGCTCCGATCCCCTTCTCCTCCCACGAGGAGATTGCAACAAGCTCATGCATCCTCTTGACCCCCGCAAGCGGTCCAACTATCGTAACTACAGTGCCAAAGATGCCTAACCCTGATGCTTTGCCCAAAAGCGGCGCGAAACGCCATGCTTGGGTGTGTTTGTTGCTGGCCTTGCTGTTTCTGTATAACCCCTATCTGAGCGCCCATTGCTCAGGAGACGGATTGAGTGTTCAGCACCCGGCAAGCCACCGCGCCACGGTCGGATCGTCCGAGCTGGAGAAATACTCTCCTCTCGGCAGCCAGGATACGCACTTATTTGTGGCTTTCTTTTTCGCGAAGGTCATTTCTTTTCTGCCGTCTGACGATTCCCAATCCCTTCTGCCTCAGGGTTCGGAACTCCTTTCTTCGCAGCAGTTTTTGTGCGCGAGCTTGCGGTTCCGGCCTCCGCCCGCTCGTTAATCCTTCTCCGCTTGCTTGAAGTTTCGATTCTCTGCAACCGGAAGAACCCCTTAGCAGTCCATTTACTAGGCCCAGTCTCGAGTTAAGCGGGTTTCCGGCGCTAAAGCGGCCTCGCTACGCCGGTCCCCTCGCTCATCAGGAATTTACTATGACTATGAAAAAATGGATTATTGCGGGAGCTGTTCTTGCCGCCGTTTGCTTGATAGCGTTGTTTTGGCTAGGTCGTGGTTCCTCCGAAGCTGAAGCGCCGAGCAACGCCGCAAGCGATTCGAACGGCGTTCCTGCAGCCGTCGCTCGCGTGGAACGCCACACCATTGCGAACACGCTCACGATTTCCGGGGAGTTCAAACCTTTCCAAGACGTCGATGTGCACGCCAAAGTGGCCGGCTACATCAAGGTGATAAACGTGGACGTCGGCGACCACGTCAAGGAGGGCCAAACGCTTGCCGTCCTTGAAGTGCCAGAGCTGACAGCCCAACTCGCCGGCACAGACGCCGCGGTCCGCAGATCGAAAGATGAGATCCGCCGCGCGCAAAGCGACATGGAGCGCGCGCAATCGGCGCATTCCGCCGCGCACTCCGCCTATGCCCGGCTCAAGCAAGCGGCTGACTCGCGCGCGGGCCTCGTCGCTCAGCAGGAATTGGATGAATCGCAGGCCAAAGACCTTGAGGCCGAAGCGCAAGTGGCCAGCACACAAGCCGAGCTCTCCGCCGCGCAGCAACAGCTCCAAGTGGCGGAGGCAAACCAGAGACAGTACACGGCGCTTTCGGCCTATTCACGCATCATCGCGCCATTCGCCGGCGTGGTGACGGCACGCTACGCCGATACCGGCGCGCTCGTTGCCGCAGGCACCTCCTCCAGTACGCAAGCCATCGCGGTCGTTCACCTGGCGCAAGTCTCCAAACTGCGCCTTGTTTTGCCCATTCCAGAATCGCTCGCGGGGCAAATTCATCTCGGTGACCCGGTGAAAGTCCACGTGCAGGCGTTGAATCAGGATATCGAAGGCAAGGTTGCGCGCTTTGCCGATTCGCTTGATTTGCAAACGCGCACCATGGAAACGGAAATCGACTTCGAGAATCGCGATGGTCGGCTTATACCCGGGATGTATGCGGAGACGCGGCTGTCCATGCGCGAAAAAAAGAATGCTCTGACTGTCCCGCTCGAGGCGGTCACGCGCAATGGCGACGATGCGACGGTCCTCGCGGTCAGTGCCCAGAACATTCTCGAAGAGCGTCACGTAAAGCTCGGTCTCGAAGACAACGCCCGCGTTGAAGTGCTTTCCGGCCTTTCCGACCAGGATCGCGTCGTCATTAGCAATCGCAGCGAATTTCGCAACGGCGAAAAAATCCAGCCGAAGGACGTTTCTTCCCCGGCGGGCGATGCCACGGGAGGCAAGTAATGTCCCGCTTTGCAATCAAGTATCCCTTCCTCATCATCGTCATCTGCCTGGGCATCGCTATCGTGGGCACCGTGGCGCTCGTGCGTATGCCCGTGGATTTATTTCCCCCGATCAACATTCCTGTCGTGGTCATCGCCACGTTTTATTCCGGCATGCCTCCGCAGCAGATCGAAACCAACATCACCAACCCATTCGAACGTTGGTTCACGCTGGCCAGTGGCGTCGATCACATCGAATCGCGCTCGCTTCCTGGCGTAAGCTTGATCAAAATTTATTTTCAGCCCGGCACAAACGCCGACGCCGACCTCAGTACCGTTTCGAATCTGGCAATGGCCGATCTCAGACGCCTTCCCCCCGGAACGCTTCCTCCAGTCGTGCTCAAGTTTGATGCGTCCAGCCTACCTGTTTGCCTCATCACGCTGAAAGGCGAAGGCCTCAACGAAACACAACTCCACGATCTCGGGCAATACAACGTTCGAAACCAGATCGCCAATGTTCCGGGCGCTTCCGTTCCACAGCCTTTTGGCGGCAAATATCGCGAGATCATGGTTTACGTCGACCCGTTCAAGCTGCAAGCGCACCAACTGAGCCCCATGGACGTGGTGCGCGGAGTCAACCAAAGCAACCTCATTCTCCCCACCGGTGACGTGAAGATCGGTCCCTTCGACTACAATCTCTATTCCAACAGCCAGGCTCCCACGGCAGCCTCTATCAACGACATGCCTCTGAAATCCGTCGGCCAATCCTCCGTGCTGGTGGGTGACGTCGGCAAGGCGGTCGATGCCCAAGCCATCCAGACCAACATCGTCCGCGTGGACGGCCAGCCATCAGTTTATTTGCCAATTCTGAAACAGGGCGGGGACACGAATACCATCGCGGTCGTCCAAGGAATCAAGGAGGCGCTGAAGCACCTCGTCGACATTCCCAAACAGCTCATTACCAAGGTCGTGTTTGACCAATCGATCTTCGTCAAGACGGCCATCTCAAACCTGGTCCGTGAGGGGGGCATCGGCCTAGTTCTCACAGGCTTGATGGTTCTTCTCTTCCTCGGCAGCCTGCGCGCCACCGCGGCAGTATTCCTCTCTATCCCTCTCTCTGCGTTGGCCACATTCCTGGCTCTGAGCGCGGGTGGAGGCTCGGTCAACACCATGGTGCTCGGCGGATTGGCACTTGCGTTTTCGCGGTTGATCGATAACTCCGTCATCGTGCTCGAGAATATTTTTCGCCACCTGGAAATGGGGAAATCGCCCGAAGTAGCGGCTGAGAAGGGCGGACAAGAAGTGGGATTGGCGGTACTGTCCGCAACGCTGACGACCTCTATCGTATTTTTTCCAGTTGTCTTTCTCTACGGCGTAAGCCGTTTTCTGTTCGTAGCTCCCGCCCTCGCCGTGATTCTCTCCTAGTTCGCCTCGTACTTTGTGGCCATGACTGTGGTGCCGCTCTTCTGCGCCAAACTTGTAAAAAGTCACCAAGCGGACGAAGAAGTTGGACAAGGCGCCATTGGCGCCCGATTCGGGTTCATCACCCACCGATTTAATTCCTACTTCGAAAAAATGCTGGGCAAGTACGATCGCACTTTGAGCACCGCATTGCTAAAACCCGTCGCGACGCTGGCCGGACTCACGGGAATTTCCCTGCTGTGTCTCGCGCTCTATCCCTTCCTGGGCGTTTCCTTCTTCCCCCGCACCGATCCCGGCCAGTTCGTCATCAATCTGAAGGCGCCTTCCGGAACGCGCGTCGAGTTGACCGAAGGGTACGTGAGCCAGGTCGAACAAATAATTCGCACGATAGTGCCTAAGGACGAGCTGCAGATCATCGTTTCGAACATTGGTATCACCACAGATTTTTCCGCCATTTACACCCCAAACTCCGCTTCCCACACTGCCTTTGTGCAGGTCAGCCTCAAGGAAGGCCACAAGGTCGGCAGCTACGAATACATGAGGCGCGTCCGCGAGCAACTCGGCCAGCAGCTACCCCAACTCAGCACTTATTTTCAATCGGGAGGCCTCGTGGATGCGGTGATCAATCTAGGCATGCCCGCTCCCATCGACATTCAAGTCAGCGGAAACAATCTCGAAAAAGTTTATGGAGTCGCCACAAAGTTAGCCGAGCCGGTGCGCGCGCTGAAATCCGTCAGTGATGTGTTGATTCCCCAAGACATTGATTATCCCGCGTTGGAGCTGGACGTCGATCGCGAGAAGGCCGGACTCCTCGGTCTTTCGCAGAAAGAGATCGTCGACAACGTGATCACCGCGCTCACTTCCAATGGGATGATCGCACCCAACTATTGGATCGATCCGAAAAGTGGAAACCCCTACATGCTCGCCGTTCAGTATCCCGAGGATCAGATTAAGAGCCTGACCGATCTCAAGCAGATTCCTCTACGCGGCGTCAAGAGCACACAGCCAACCTTCCTGGATTCTGTCGTTAAACTGAAAACCATTCCTTCGCCGACGGAAGTCGATCACTACCAATTATTCCGCGTGATCGACGTCTACGTATCTCCCAAGACGCAAGACCTCGGCGCAGTCGCCGCGCAGGTCGACCGCATCATTAAGCAGACCAATCTTCCCGAGGGAGTTCGCGTAAACCTCCGCGGCTCCGTACAAGGCATGCGCTCGTCGTTCAAGAGTTTCGGAATTGGCCTCATTTTGGCCGTTGTGCTGGTCTACTTGGTCCTGGTCGCCCAGTTCGCCTCGTGGGAGGACCCCTTCATCATCCTGCTTGCGATTCCGCCGGGGCTTGCGGGAGTCCTTCTATTCTTGCTGGTCACCGGGACCACGCTGAATGTGATGTCGCTGATGGGAGTGGTCATGATGGTGGGCATCGTCGTTTCAAACAGTATTCTGATCGTGGAATTTGCCCGTCACCTGCACCATGAAGGCAAACCGGTAAAAGAAGCGGTCTCTCTCGCTTCCCGCATGCGCCTCCGCCCCATTTTGATGACTTCTTTCGCCACCGTTCTCGGCATGATCCCCATGGCCATCGGAGCCGAGCCGGGCAGCGAACAGTACGCGCCTCTCGCTCGCGCGATCATCGGCGGATTGCTGGTTTCGGTAGTCGTGACGGTCTACCTTGTCCCCGCCGCCTATCTCCTTGTCCATAGAAAATCGGAACAGAATCTTCAGGAGGTGCAGTCGTGATGCGTTTCCTGCTCATTCTCGCAGTCGTCTTCAGTGCCACATGCTCGCAGCTTCACGCTCAGGCAGCGAGCAGAGCGAATCCTCAAGACCCTTCGCAACCGCTGTCGCCGCAAACCGACTCGACCCTTACCCTGTCTCAAGCCGAATCTATCGCTCTCAAGAATAATCCGCAGATCACCATCGGCCGCTTGCGCGCGCTCGCGGCGCAACAGTATGTCCGTGAAGCCCGTTCTGCTTTAATGCCGAATGCTTATTTGAGCCTCACCGCCGTGGATGCCAACCCAGGCAGCCGCATCAGCGCCGGTTTCCTCAATAATCCCACTCTTTACTCGCGAGCGGCTGGCGGCGCAAGCGTCAGCCAGCTCGTTACCGATTTTGGCCGCACCACTAATCTGCTTTCCAGTTCCGAATATAACGCCAAGGCCGAAGATCAAAACGCCGCTGCCACGCGTGCGGACATTCTCCTTGTCGTCGACCAGGCCTTCTACAACTCTCTGGAAACCAAAGCTCTCGTCACTGTGGCCGAAGAAACCGTGCACGCCCGGCAGACGCTCGTCGACAAAATCCAGGCTTTGACGAATGCCAAACTCAAATCAGAAATCGACCTCAGTTTTTCCAATGTCGATCTGGCGCGTGGCAAGCTCCTCTTGCTCGAGGCGCAAAACAATTACCAGACTTCTCTCGCAGCCCTCTCCGCAATCCTCGGCTATTCCGACGAGCAGAATTTCCAGCTTGTTGAAGAAACGACCGCAGTCCCTCAGCCGGCCGCCGACGTCGCTCCCCTGATTCAACAAGCCCTTCAACAGCGTCCTGAAATCAAAGCTCTTCAATTCGAAGTCGAGTCCGCGCAAAAGTTCGGCAGCGCGGAGCACGATCTCGTGCGGCCGACCGTCAACGCCCTCGGCGTTGTCGGGCAAGCTCCCGTCCGTGACAACCATATCGAAAGTTGGTACGGCGCCGTCGGTGTGAATATCAACATTCCCGTCTTCAACGGTTTTCTCTACAACGCGCGCGCCAAAGCCGCCGATCTCCAAACCGAAGCCGACCGCCAAAAGCTGTTGGATGCGCGGAACAACATCGCCCGCGACGTTCGCAACGTCTGGCAGGATTCCCTCCGCGCTTTTGAGCGTCTCTCTGTGACGCAGCAGCTCCGCGAGCAGGCTAACCTCTCTCTCGACCTCGCTCAGGCCCGCTATAACCTGGGTCTCGGCTCGATCGTCGAATTCACCCAGGCCGAACTACAAAAAACCGAAGCCGACATCCAGGATACCGACGCCAAATTCCAATATCGCTTGACCCAAATTGTCCTCGCCTTTACCATAGCCGCACCGAAGTAGATCCTTCCTCGCGTTCGAGGGCGGAAGGCCGTTAACCGAAGGCGTCAATGAGCCGAGTTTTCATTCCACTCTTAAATGCAAGCAGCCGCGCCGGAAGTATTACAGTTCGGCACGTTGTCCTCATTTTCTGTGGTTGTTGACCTCCGGCCCGTTCTCTAACCTTCGCAATCTCAACGGGTTACGTCCACCATTCCCAGATTGTTACAGGATATTCATATTCGGTTGACGTAACTGTAAGACGCGGCCTTTACCTTCTGCGCGGGGTGGTTTGCATCCTCATCGGTACGCGGTCGAATTTTGTTTCAAAGAGAGAGGAAATGAAAAAACTAGCAGCACTCACACTATCGCTGTTCCTCACCATGGGAACCGCTTTCGCTGATACACCGAAAGACACGCCAAAGGACGCCGACGCGCAGCCCGCCAAGCCTGCTCCGCCGGCCAAGCCCAAGGCTGCCACGAAAGCGGACAAGTCGGACTCGGCGATCGCTGCCGAGATTGAAGAGCTCCGTCAGGTCCTGCAGGCCCAGCAAGAACAACTCACCTTGCTCAAGGAAGAACTCGCCAAGCGCGATCGTCAGATTGACGAAGCGCGTGACGCGGCCGCTGCGGCCAATTCCCGCGCAGCGGAAGCCACCACCAAGGCCACCGAAGCGGTCAACACCACCGCCGCGGTGAAGAGCACGGCCGATACGCTCAACACCACGGTTGCGGATTTGAAGGCCAGCAACGAGGTCCTCAAAACCACCGTGGCCACGGCGCAGGCCGACGAGAAGAAGGCGTCTGACGAAGGGCCACCCGCAATTCGTTACAAGGGCGTCACCATCACACCGGGCGGCTTCTTCGCGGCAGAAACTGTCTTCCGCAATCGGGCCACTTCAGCCGACATCAACACGCCCTTCACCGGTATTCCGTTCGAAGCCGCCGATCTCGCGCACGTTAACGAGAATAACTTCACTGCCCGCCAGAGCCGCGTGAGCATGCTCGTGCAGGGCAAGGTGGGCTCTGCAGCACTCACTGGCTACCTTGAAGCCGATTTCCTCGGTGCAGGCACCACTTCCAACAATCGCCAGAGCAATAGCTACGTATTCCGTCAACGCCAATTGTACGCGCAAGCCGCCTTCGACAACGGCTGGAGCATCACCGGCGGTCAGCAATGGACCTTGGCGACGGAAGACAAGAAAGACATTTTAAATCGTCAGGAAGACCTTCCGCTGGTCATCGACCCACAATATAACGTCGGCTTCACTTGGGCCCGTCAGTATGGCTTGCGAGTTGTAAAGGACTTCAACGGTAAATTTGACTTGGGCATCTCTGTGGAAGGTCCGCAGGCCACCATCGGCGGCCGCGGCTTCGCCGCGGTTACTACGATCAACTCTGCCGCTGCGCCCGCTACCATCGTCACCTCCGGTGCAACGACCGGCACTACCGGAAACTTCTTCCTCAACGCTCCTGGAGCTGGCGCCGGTCTCTATAACGCATTCGATGCCACCGGCTACACCGTCAACAAGGCTCCTGACATAATCATCAAAGCTACCGCCGACCCTGGCTTCGGTCATTACGAAGTGTTTGGCATTGCCAGCTTCTTCCGCGATCGCGTCTATCCTTGCGGCGTGGTTGGCACAACCCTCGGCGATACGGTTCCGGGTACAGCGACGCTCACCGCAAACTGCACCTCTCCCACGCCAACAGTGGTGAGTAGCTTCGGCGCTCACAACACCAGCAGCGCCGGTGGTGGTGGTGGCGTCAGCGCTCTCTTTCCGCTGTTCAACAAGAAATTGGACGCTGGTATCAAAGGCGTCGCTGGCGACGGCATCGGCCGCTATGGTTCAGCACAACTGGCCGACGCCACCGCTCGTCCCGACGGCACTCTCGCGCTGATCCGTACCGCTCACGGCCTCGGCCGTCTCGAGTTCCACGCCACTCCTAAGCTCGACATCTACGCCTATTACGGTCTGGAGTACGCTTGGCGCGCGGGCTATTCCGGCTACGACTCCGTCACTATTACCAAGACGACGGCGATTCCTGCGACCGCCACCAGCCCGGCAATTCCGGCCACCACGCACACCGTGATTTCAACAACGGGTATCGGTGGATACGCCAACGTCGCCGCCAACAACAGCGGCTGCGCCACCGAGGGTGTTCCCGTCAACGATTTCAACCCGTCATCGGGCTCCAATTGCGCCGGCGACATCCGCATCATTCAGGAAGGCACTCTCGGCTTCTGGTACAGGTTCTACCAAGGGACCAAGGGCCGCGTCCAGTTTGGTGTGCAATACTCCTATATAACTAAGAGCGCCTGGTCTGGCAGAGGCGGTGTACCAGCTGGTGGCGCTGCCATCGCGCCCAAGGGCATAGACAACATGGTATTCACCTCTTTCCGCTACTACCTCCCGTAAACCGGGTGGTTTAGCGCTCCGTCCTGCCTTTGGACGGAAAAAGGGGCAGCTCCTCACCGAGCTGCCCCTTATTTTTTGACCAAAGCAATTTTACTTACCGCACTTCATATACAAGCCCTTGAATCCAAGCCTCTTGTCCGACTGCGTCCTCCGTCCTCATAAATCAAAAAACTCTGAACGTTTTGTAACAATGCTGTAACACAGAAGAAGGACACTCGTACATCCTAGGTCAATTCAAATCTTTCGCGTGGAGATGACGGATGAAGCGAATCGCAGGTATTCTTCTGGCTAGTTTCGGACTGGCCAGCGCACTTTTGGCGGCCAACGCACTTACCATCACGGGCGCGGGCGCCTCGTTTCCCTACCCCATGTATTCCAAGTGGTTCGATGAGTACCACAAAAAAGACACCAACATTGAGATCAATTACCAATCTATCGGTTCCGGCGGCGGAATTAAACAAGTCACCGAGGGCACTGTCGATTTTGGCGCCTCCGACGGCCCCATGAATGACGATCAGCTAAAGGCTTTCCAGGACAAGCACGGCTTCGCCATTCTGCACTTCCCCACGGTTCTCGGCGCCGTCGTCCCCACCTACAACATCCCTGGCGTCACAACAGATTTGAATTTCACTCCCGAGGCGCTGTCGGGAATCTTTCTCGGAAAAATTACCAAATGGAATGATCCGGCAATCGCCGGCGCGAACAAGGGCGTAAATCTTCCGGGGAACGACATCGTCGTGGTTCATCGTTCGGATGGTAGCGGCACAACCTACATTTGGACCGATTACCTCTCCAAGATCAGCGACGAGTGGAAAAGCAAGGTAGGCAAAGGCGCTTCCGTGAACTGGCCTGTTGGTCTCGGCGGAAAAGGCAATGAAGGCGTGGCTGGGCTGGTCAAGCAGACAGCCAACGGCTTTGGCTACGTCGAGCTGATTTATGCCATCCAGAATAAGATGCCCTACGGAACCGTGAAGAATTCTTCCGGCGCGTTCATCAAGGCCGATCTTGCGGGCGTGACGGCCGCGGCCGCCGGCGCCGCAAAGAGCATGCCGGACGACTTCCGCGTTTCCATCACGGATGCCCCAGGCAAAGCGGCATATCCCATCTCCAGTTTTACCTGGCTGCTCATTCCAGCTAAATTCTCGGATGGCCCCAAGCGCGATGCTATCAAGGGTTTCGTAAAGTGGATGCTGGCCGACGGGCAAAACTATGCCGAGGCTCTTTCCTACGCAAAGCTGCCCAAGGAAGTGGTCGCAAAAGAAGTAAAGGCTCTCGACGGCATCCAGTAGCCTTCGTCCGGAAGAAATGTCAACCTCGAGCACAACCCTTCCCAGCGCGGACCCCCTAGTGGGCTCGCGATCCTTTTTAAGCCGTCTCCGCGAAGGCGATGAAATCGTGCGGCTAATTACATTTTTGTTTGCCGCTTCGGTTGTGCTCATTACCCTGCTTTTGGTCTTCGAGCTCTGGCAGGGTTCTGTTCTTGCGCGCCACAAATTTGGCTTTGCTTTTTTTGCCACCCGCGTCTGGGACCCCAACGCTGGTGAGTTCGGAGCACTCCCCTTCATCTTCGGAACGTTGGTCACTTCGATCGTTGCCCTGCTCATCGCCGTGCCTCTGGGCATCGGAGCAGCCATTTTTCTCGCCGAGCTCGCTCCGGCAAGAGTTTCCGACACCCTGGAATTCTTCATCGACCTGCTCGCGGCTGTCCCCAGCGTCATCTACGGCCTTCTGGGTTTCTTATTCGTCGTCCCTTTGATGCGCGACTACATTCAGCCACGACTTAAGGATTCTCTGGGATTTCTTCCGTTCTTTAAAGGCCCGGCTTACGGCATCGGCTTCCTGACTGCCGGCCTTGTCTTGGCCATCATGGTCATCCCCTACATCATTTCCGTTTCGCGCGAAGTGCTTCTCTCGGTGCCGCGCGACCAGCGCGAAGCCGCCTTGGCTCTTGGCTCGACGCGTTGGGAATCCACCTGGAAAGTCGTCGTGCCGTTTGCTCGCGCCGGCATTATGGGTTCCATTTTCCTCGCCCTGGCCCGCGCGCTTGGCGAAACTATGGCCGTCACCATGGTCATCGGCAACACGCCGGCTATTAGCGCTTCGCTTTTCTCTCCCGGTTACTCGATTGCCGCAGTCATCGCCAATGAATTCAGCGAGGCTACCGGCGATCTCTACCCCCAGGCCCTCATTGAACTGGGCTTGGTGCTCTTTTTACTCACCTTCATCCTCAACGGGCTTGCTCGCATTATGATCCTGGCGACCTCTCAGCGAGGCAGCGGAATGGGGAACGCATGAACCCCCGCCTGCGCTGGCGCAAATTCGTGAGCAATTTTATGCTCACTATGACCGGCCTCTGCGCCATTGTCGCCGTCTCCGTTCTCTTCTTCATTCTCGGTTATCTGGTCTACTACGGCGGAACCTCGATCAACTGGAACTTTTTCACGAAATTGCCTGCTCCCGTGGGCGAAACGGGCGGCGGCATGGCCAATGCTATCGTCGGCAGCGCCAAGCTGCTTGCTCTGGCCACGCTCTTCGGTGTTCCCATCGGATTCCTGGGTGCCATTTACCTCGCGGAATTCAGCGGCAGCAAGGTGGCTTTTGTCGTGCGCTATGCCGCGGATTTGCTCAATGGCGCGCCCTCGATTGTCATCGGCATCTTTGCCTTTAGCATTGCCGTACATCCCTTCAAGCAGTTCTCCACTCTTGCCGGCGGGTTCGCGCTCGGCATCATGATGATTCCCATCACTTTGCGCAGCACGGAAGAATTTCTCCTGGCCGTGCCTCGCACTTTACGTGAAGGCGCCATGGCTTTGGGCGCCAGCAAGTGGAAGACGATCGCGACTGTCATCGTGCCTGCTGCCTATCGCGGCATTCTCACCGCGATCCTTCTGGCGTTCGCGCGGGTTGCCGGCGAGACCGCGCCACTCCTTTTCACCGCCTTAGGTAACCGCTATTGGAGCCGTGGCTGGACCGAGCCCACCGCCTCGCTTCCGGTCATGATCTACAACTACGGCCTCTCGCCGTACGAGGACTGGCACCGCCAGGCTTGGGCCGCGGGTCTTGTTCTTCTGGCTTTGATTCTGGTTATCAATATTGTTGCTCGCGCGATTCTGTCCCGCGGCATTTCGGTTCCGAGGTAAGTTATTCATGAACGCGTTTGTGAGGTCGGCAGTGTCTGTCAACATAACTCCACCCGTAACGACCGGCGCCAGCCGCGAAACTGCGGCGCCCGCCGATATGAGGATGACCATCTCCAAGGTCAATTTCTGGTACGGCGCCAAACAGACTCTTTTCGACATCAATCTGGGCATCGCCACCAGCAAAGTCACCGCTCTCATCGGTCCATCGGGCTGCGGCAAATCCACTCTCCTGCGCACACTCGATCGTATGCACGAAACCGTTCGCCACTCCCGCCTTGAGGGCGAGATTCTTCTCGACGGAAAAAACATTCTCGATCAGGATGTCACGCAGCTGCGCCGCCGTGTCGGCATGGTCTTTCAACGTCCCAATCCCTTCCCCAAATCGATTTTTGAAAACGTGGCGTACGGTCTCCGCATCAACGGCTCCAAAGTTCCCATGGGAGAAGCCGTTGAGAAAAGCCTCCGCCATGCTGCCCTCTGGGACGAAGTCAAAGACCATCTGCACAAGTCTGCCTACGAACTATCCGGCGGCCAGCAACAACGCCTCTGCATCGCTCGCGCGCTCGCCGTCGAGCCCGAGGTTCTCCTCCTCGACGAGCCTTGCTCGGCCCTCGACCCCATCAGCACCGCGAAAATCGAAGAGCTCCTCGTCCAGCTGAAAGATCTCTGCACCATCGTCACCGTCACCCACAACATGCAGCAAGCCGCGCGCATCAGCGATTTCACGGCCTTTTTGCTGAACGGCCAGGTGATCGAATTCAGTCCCACGCCGCAACTCTTCACCAAACCGACTGACCCGCGCACGGAGGCCTACATCACTGGCCGCTTTGGATGATCCCGTGGCAGGCGTCGTCTCGGTCGTTTGTCATTCCGAGCGAGGCGACCGAAGGTTCCGACCTTGTCGAAAGGAATCTGCTTTTTTTCTTCCGGGGCTGTAAACTACTGAGGGAAAATTTTCATGGAACGCCACTTCGAAAAAGATTTGAACGAATTGAAAGAGCGCCTCTTGTGGATGGGCAGTCTCGCCGAGCGCGCCGTCCATCAGTCCGTGCATGCCGTCCTCGAAGCGGACGAGCAGCTTGCCAAGCGCGTTATCGATGAGGAAGACGCCATCAACGAATTGCAGCTTGAAATCGACGACCGCGTTGTCCAGCTCCTCGCGCTCCACCAATTGATGGCTGTCGATCTCCGCTTCGTCCTCGCCGTCTCCCGCATCAACAACGACCTCGAGCGCATCGGCGACCAGGCCGTCAACATCGCGCAGTCCGCCACGCGCATTCTTCGCCATCCGCGCGTGAAACCCTACGTCGACTTGCCGCGCATGAGCGAGCTCGCCGAAGAAATGGTTCGCAACGCCCTAAATGCCGTCGTTCGCCGCGACGTCGATCTGGCGCAAATGGTTCTAGCCACCGATGATCAAGTCGACCACTATCGCGACCAAATCTTCCGCGAACTCCTCACCTACATGATGGGAGATTCCAGCGTAGTCTTCCCCGCCTTTGAGCTGATCCTCGTCGCCAAAAACCTCGAACGCATCGGCGACCACGCCACCAACATCGCCGAAGACGTAATCTACATCGTCCAAGGCCAGGACGTCCGCCACCCAACCGTGGATCGCCGCTAAGCCTAGGGCGCTCCACACCATTCGAATAACCAATCAGTACCAGCACCAAAATGTACTTGACACATCGTTGGATCGAAGATATGCCCTTAGCTATAGCTAGGGAAACTTCTAAGCTGCAGCAGCTCTCGTTGCCCCTTTTTCATTTCTGCGCGTGCATCTAGTCTAGGACGTTGCCATCGAACGGCGTATTTTCTTCACTGTGGTCAAATCAGACCCCACCGCTGCTGAACAGGGAAGTAACGTCTATGAGCTTTTTAGCATTGCCGCGACCTTGCGATAAGACCAATTGATGGCCCACACAATGGTGAGAGCAACAAATGTGATTAGAAAGATCATGCGACAACTTCATAGCTCCAAAGAACTTGTACTGAGCCGGGCGACTTAGCCTGGAAATCCCTTTGAATCAGTACTTGCAAAGGTGTATCAAAATAAAGGACTTAAGGTTTTTTTAGAATCCGCGCTTACGCAAAACTGGGGGGAGGGGGTGGTTATTGTTAACCAGCCGAAGAGCAATCAACCCCATTCGGAGCCGCGCTCAGTTACCTGGGCCGGCTGGCTCCGCGCGCCTGCGGTGAATGCCCGTCGCAAGTAGCCCCAGCGCAGCCAGCGCACTCAACAGGCTCAGTCCCCCCCCCAGCGTCCGGTCCCAGGTCCTCACAAACCGCACGCGAACGTGCGATTCTCCCGTTGGCACAGGGACGATCATTTGGTTGTAGTCATCGCCACCGCGTGGCGTAACTGCTCCGCCGTTCACCTCTGCTCGCCACGCGGGGTAATTCAACAAACGCAGCCCGAGAAAAAATGGCTCGCGTGAGTTAACGGAAACTTCTTTGTCCTCTGGGCTCCAGCGTTCCACGCGAATCGTCGGTATCGAATTCGGGCCTGGGATGGAATCCGTATCCATGACCATCGCCAGGGGCGACTTCGTCGGAAGGTTGGTGTGGTCATCTCCTGCAGGATCGTATTCGTCCGTGCCGTCGAACCCTTCTCCATTCGCGATCGCGGCACGCAGCGCCGGAATATCCTGCGTGTCCCACCAACCGCGTTGCACAAGCACAACCGCGGTTCCGCCGATCAGTGCAAACGTGACCACCGCCCAAACCCATCCCCAGCGCTTTCGGCCCATCGCGCTTCCCACAAAAACGGCAAACACCACAGCAAGAAGAGACATCCAGCGCCATGGGAATTGCACAAACCGCAGTTTGGGCAGCACAGCCCAGAGAGGTGAAGTGAAGCGCAGCATCAGCAGCGTCGCAAGTCCCGCAAGAAGCAGCAGCACCAGCCACACTCTCTCTTGCAAAACATCGTTGCCATCTTGTGGTTCTCTACGCGCTCGCAACGCCGCCAATCCCGTCAAAATCATCAGCAAAATCGCGATGGTTGACGCGATCCAGTTAAAAAGCGTGTGCTCCGGATCGTTGATGACTGTGTAGAGGAAGTTTTCCGATGGCAGCAGACCGGCCGACAGCGCTTGCGCAATGTTCACCCAGCGCTGTTCGTAGGCCGCAGGCAAAATATAAAATCCCGCTAGACCAAAACCTAGCGCCAAGCACGCCATTCCGCGCGTCAACGGTTGCCACGACTTCCGCGCGATTGACGCAAAGACAAACACGACAGACGAGCTGTAACTGGCAATCACTCCCGCCGGCGCGTTGGACAGCCAGAGCGCGGCGAACACGACGGCAAAATAAGCGATCGTGCGGCGCGCAAATCTTTGTGGAGCCTCCGCCGCTGGTCGCTCCACCAACTCGCAGATTTGCAGTGCCAAGAGAAACAGCAATGGAAAGAACGCGTTCGCCAGCAACTCAGCGAAATCGCTGCGCATGTAAACAATCAGCAGCGCGTATGGATTCGCGGCATAACACGCCACGCAAAATAAAGCGGCACGCTCCGGCAGCATGCGCCGCGCCAGAGCAAACGCGCTCAACCCCGCAAAAGTCTGCACCAGCACGATGAAAACAATCGGCACATGATTCCACGGCAGCACCGAACCCAGCGATGCCCCCAGTATCCACGAGAAAGGAGGATAAAAAATAAATCGCGGCTCGCCGAAACCGTAATCGGCCCATTCCGTCCACCGCGGATAGACAATCCCTTCTTTCCACTGGCCCGCGGCGTCCAGCCAGGAGGCCGCGTGATACTGAAAATCATGCCCCGTGGCATTTCCCAGCCAGAAAAAAGGAGAAACAATCGCCAGAGAAATCAAAACCGAAATAAAAATGGCAGGGAGCCAGCCGCGAATTCGCGCCAGCGCAGACTGAGGATTCACCGGTTCAACGGGAGATGTCATGCAGTGTTCATGCCATTGTAACCAGGAAAGAAACTGACATGCGAGCTTCATCCTTTTGTGCGTCTTGCATCGACTTGAGCGATAATACACGCTCTTATGAGCACTTCCACGACAGTGCCGGAGTTCATCCACGAACCAACCGGCCCCGAACCGATCATCGAAGCGCGCAAGCTCGAAAAATTTTATCCCCAGCCGGACGGCGGCCGCATCCAGGTCATCGCGGCGACGGATCTTGCCATCTATCCCGGGCAAATCATCGCCATGCTCGGCGCTTCCGGCTGCGGAAAATCGACGCTGCTTCGCATGCTCACAGGACTCTCCCCGGCAAGTGCCGGCTCCGTCTTTTGGCACGGAGCGCCGGTGGGCGATGGCGCGCCCAATGTTTCCATCGTCTTCCAAAGTTTCGCGTTGTTTCCCTGGCTCACTGTTCTCGAAAACGTCGAAGCCCCGCTTGAGGCGAGAGGCATGGTTTCCATCGAGCGCCACAAACGCGCACTCCGCATCATTGACGCCGTCGGCCTTGATGGTTTTGAATCCGCCTATCCCAAGGAACTCTCTGGCGGCATGAAGCAGCGCGTCGGCGTAGCCCGCGCTCTCGTCGTCGAGCCCGAAGTTCTTTTTATGGACGAGCCTTTTTCCGCGCTCGACGTGCTCACGGCTGAAACGCTACGCGGCGAGCTTCTCGAGCTCTGGCTCGATCACAAAATTCCCACCCGAGCCATTTTCATCGTCACACACAACATCGAAGAAGCCGTCGTCCTCGCCGATCGCATCGTCGTCCTCGGCCGCAACCCTGCCCACATTCACGCCGATTTTGCGGTGAACATTCCTCATCCGCGCGACCGCAAATCTTCCAGCTTTGTCGAGCTCGTCGACGACATCTATCGCGTCCTCACGCGGCCTGACCACGAGCACGATTCAACTCCTCCGAAAACCGCCGGTCCCGGCAAGCAAGTGCCGCGCAAAGCCATCATGCTTCCGCACACGCGCCCCGGCGGACTGGCCGGCTTGCTGGAAATTCTCGCGGACCATGGGGGCCGCGCGGATCTTCACAAACTTGCCGATGAGCTGAGCCTCGAAGTCGACGCGCTTCTCCCCACTGTGGACACCGCCGTGCTCCTCGGCATGCTCCGCCTCGAAGAGGGCGAAGCCATCATTACTCCCGAAGGAGAGGCCTACGCTAAGGCGGACATCCAGGCGCGCAAAGCGATCTTTCGCAAAACCGCTCTCGCACATATTCCGCTCCTTTGCCAGATGCAAAATGCCTTGAAATCGAAATCGAACCGCACGCTCTCCGACGAATTCTTTCGCGACCTCCTCGACGAACACTTCAGCGAGGACGAATCGCGCCGCCAGCTGGAAACCGCCATTCAGTGGGGGCGCTACGCGGAGATTTTCGATTACGACGCCGCCACGGGCAAGCTGACCCTTACCGAGGCTTGACCTTCCTGTGACGACTCCCACGATTGCTTCCCAGAGCGCGAGCCCCGTACCTCCGGCCATCCGGCGGCCCGCCGGTTCGCGGTGGTCTTGGTCCTTCCTGATCGATATTTCTGTTTTTCTTTTCGTTGTCGCCGCTATTTATGGCGTCTATGCCATTGGCCACACCTGGCTCGGGCCCGTCCCCGCCCAAGTCGAAATCTCGCAGAGCCCTCGTGCTCTGCCGCTCTATGCGTTTTATTCGCTGGTGCGTCTCAGCGTGGCGTACGCGCTGAGCATGCTCTTTGCGCTCGTCTATGGTTACGTAGCGGCGCGCTCCAAGCGGGCGGAGATCGTCCTCATTCCGCTTCTAGATATTCTGCAATCCATCCCGGTGCTCAGTTTTCTTCCGGGCGTCATGCTGGCCATGGTCGCGCTTTTTCCGCACAGCCAGCTTGGCATCGAACTCGGGTCCATCATTCTCATTTTCACCGGCCAGGTTTGGAACATTGCCTTCAGCTTTTATTCTTCGCTGAAGGGCATCCCTCGCGAATTAAGAGAGGCAGCCATCATCTACCGCTTTGGGCGTTGGCAGAGATTCGTCGAGCTGGATTTGCCGTTCTCCACCATCGGCCTCGTCTGGAATTCGATGATGTCCGTCGCCGGCGGATGGTTCTTCCTCATGGCTTGCGAGATGTTTGTTCTCGGCGATCGTGACTTTCGGCTCCCTGGGCTTGGCTCGTTTCTGCAAACCGCCGCGAGCCATGGCAATACACGCGCCATTCTCTGGGGACTCGCGGCCATGGTTACCGTCATTGTTCTTCTGGATCAGTTGATTTGGCGGCCAGTGATCGCTTGGGCGGACAAATTCAAATTCGAGCAAGTCGAGACCACCAAAGCAGCCTCGCACAACTTGCTCACTCTTCTGGGGCGCGCATCTTTCGTCATTCGCCTCTACCGGCTCGCCGTGCGGCCGGTCCTCGACTGGATCACCGTCAAGTTTGCCGTCGGCGCGCGCCGTGCTGCGGCTAGCTTTTCCGTTCCGAAACGCCAAGGTACGCGCCTTTCGATTCTCGTCTTTTTTGCGGCCTTGATTTTCGCCGGTCTCGGGTTCGCCCTAGTTCACGCGGCTCGCGAACTTTCTGCCTTGCGCCGCGAGGACTATCTCACACTCTTGCGCAGCGCCGGTTTCACGCTACTTCGCGTCAACGCCGCGCTCCTCATCGGCGCTCTCTGGACTGTCCCTGCCGGCGTGGCCATCGGCTTCAGCCCGCGCCTTGCGCGTATCGCTCAGCCGCTCGCGCAGATCGCGGCTTCCATTCCCGCGACGGCGCTTTTTCCCGTCATTCTTTTATTCTTGATCAAGTTCCGCGGCGGTCTCGAGCTTGCCGCTTTGCTCGTCATGCTTTTGGGCACGCAGTGGTACATCCTTTTCAACGTCATCGCCGGCGCCATGGCTATCCCCACGGATCTCAAGGAAGCCTCCAGCATCTTTCGCTTCGGCTCCTGGGATCGCTGGCGCTATCTGATCTTGCCGGGGATCTTCCCGTATCTGGTCACCGGGATGGTGACCGCCTCCGGGAATGCCTGGAACGCCAGCATCATCGCCGAGTATTTTCACTTTCAAGGAAGGATAGTCTCCACCACGGGACTCGGCAGCGCCATCAGTAGTGCCAGCGACGCAGGCCGCTTCGATATTTTGCTGGCTTCCACACTGATCATGGCGACGATCGTTGTGCTCATCAATCGCTTGCTATGGCGCCGCCTCTACCGTCTCGCTTCCACGCGCTTCAAACTCGAGGCGTAGCGCTCACCAACCATTTTGGCTTATTGTTTTTCAGTCCTCTCTGCTTTCTCGGTTTTCACCGGCGGTGCCGTCGCTGGCATGGGAGCAGGTTCTTCACCCCAAATGTATTTCGCGAACCATTTTTCGTTTTCTTCCATCACCGCGCGTTGTTGCTTCGGCTTGGTGATTCCATGGCCAAATCCTTTGTAAACGACCATCTTCACCGGCACGCCGCGGTCTTCGAGCGCCTGCCGCAATTCATAACCGTTGGGGATGGGCACGCGCCGGTCGTTTTCTCCGTGCTGGATCAGCGTTGGCGTCTTCGCTTTCGCGATGTACGTGATCGGCGATGTCTTTTTGTAAATCTCAGGATCGTCCCAGGGCGTCGCATGCAAATATTGCCTCGTGAATGGCGTGATGTCCGTGTTCACGTAGTACGTCACCCAGTCAGAAATCCCGGCGCCGGCGCTCACTGCCTTGAACCTGTCGCTCGACGCCGAAATAAACGCCGAAATATAGCCGCCCTCGCTCCAGCCCATCGAGCCGACGCGATCTTTGTCGACAAAACCTTTCGCGATCAATGCGTCCACACCGGAAATTACGTCGGCATAATCGCCTACTCCCAAATTTCTCACGTTCAGCGCGCGAAACTTCTCCCCGTATCCAGCTGAGCCTCTGTAATTGGGCCGCAGAATCAGTGCGCCTCTCGCGACGAAGCGCTCGAGAGGATAATACCGGTCCGCGTTCAGAATCGGCTGATCCACACCGGTTGGTCCGCCATGAATGACGACCAGCAGCGGGTATTTTTTGCCGAGCTTGAAATCCGCCGGCGTATAGAGAACGCCTTCGATGGTGGCCCCGTCGGTCGACTTCCAGGAAACCACTTCGCGGCGTGCAATCTTGAAAGTCTTCAGTTGGTCGCCCAGCGAAGTGAGTTTCTTCGCTTGCCACGGCGCCACGCTTGACGTGAATATCTCCGGATATTCGTTTTCGAGCGCCGCGCGGTACGCCACTTGTTTGTAGTCCTTTGAAAAGGAAAACGAGAATGCCGCGATGTGTTCTGGCGAACTGAGCTTTTCGGCAACTTTCGTATCGGGATTCAGCCGGAACAAATGTGCGTATGTCTTCTGCTCCGCAGCGAAGTAGATGCCATCCGGCGCCCACGCGATTAGTCCAGGATCTTCATCGAACGCGTCCGTCAATACGCGCGGCGTTCCGCCATCCGCGCCTACCACGGCAATCTTCATGTTCGTATAGAAAAAATATTTGGACGCGGCCGACGTTTCGTAGGCGATTTGTTTTCCATCCGGCGCCCACTGCGGATTCCTGTCCGGGCCCGGCGTATCCACAATCTTTTTCACTTTGTCATCGTTCACTGTCACGACGTAAATATCAGCCGTTTCTGAGGAAATCAGGTCCGGATCGCGCTGTGCGCTGAAGGCAATGCGCGTCCCGTCCGGCGACCACGTAAATTCGCCGACGCTAAAGGTCCCCCCTTTTGTCAGCCGCATCGGTTCGGAAATTGCTCCCGTCTCGCTCGTGGGAATATCCAGCGTCCATAGATGAACCATGTTGTAATCGGCGTGGACAACGTCGTAGTCGCCGTACTTTTCCTTGCGATCCTTCATTGCTTTCGGTTCTGGATCCTCCGCGGAGAAGGCCAACCTCTTCGAGTCAGGCGACCATGCAAGAATGTTCACGCCGGTTTCGACTTTTGTGAGTTGCCTGGCTTCGCCGCCGTCTGCTGCAATTACGTAAATCTGTTTCTTGCCCTCTGGCGTTCCGGAGATTTGTCCCGGCCTTTCGGAGAGAAATGCGATCGACTTGCCGTCCGGCGACCACGCCGCGTTCGTGCTCGATTTCTTCGATGCCGTAAGTTGATGGCCTTCGCCCGTCGCCGTCTCGACGATCCACAAATCGCGCTCGAAGGCGTTGTCCTCCCAGTTCGTTCGCGAAACTTCGTAAACTACGCGCTTTCCATCGGGCGAAATCTCCGGGCTGAAAGCGCCCTTCATTTCGAGCGATTGGTCGATCGTTGGTGTGGTTGAAGCGGAAGCCGCCGCGGGAGCCGCTTGCTGGGCAAAGAGGCGCGGGCTCAGCAAATAGGCAATCGCCAGAAAAGCGGCAACCCAAGACTTCTTGCGCAAGTTGCGCATGGTGTTTCTCCTTGAATTTCGAACTCAATCTTTCAATTTTTGCGCGACCATTGGACGAATCCGATGGTCAGCCCAATGCCGATGAGCGCCAGCGCCAGATAGACGTGCCAGCCATGCAACTGAAGTGCAGAGATAACAGCCGCAAGCCCGGAGAGAGAAACAAGGAATGTCGCTTTGGTCTTCTACATCTCCCTATAGAGCACAAGCGCTCCAGTTTCTGCCCGTCGGGCATGTCTTCCGGCGAATCTGCTCAGGCCGATGCAGATTGCGGTTCTGCTTTCCGGGTCAGTTCTTTGCTCAGGAAAATAAGTTGTCCTACATGATGATAAGCGTGCCCCGCGCATCGAAGAAAAATCATGAATCGTTCCTCGGCCTCAGGTTCACGCTCGGCAGAGTAAGCGGCCATCCATTCCTCGGGCTTTTGCTTCTTTATAGTCGCCACGACCATGGCAATGGTCTGGTCGAAAGCATGCATTACTTTCGTTTTATCGGGCGTTTCCGTTTCCGTAAATTCCCGGTCGCGGTCGCGAATGTAACCTGTCTCCGCAACGCGCGCGCCGATGTAGTAATTCAGGTTTCCCGTCATGTGCAGGATTAGATGCCCGGCGCTGTTTCCGTAAGAAAATGGATTGTGCCAGAACTGTTGTTGCGTTAGCGGGTCAACACACTTGTGGACCTGCTCCGCTATATATTGGTAGTAGCTCGCGAAGTCCGAAGAGATCGTACTCGGGAGATCAGCCATGGAAAATCCCTCTGTTGCGGGCTAGTGCGCCGCTGACCCGCGATCGTTCTTGTAGATCACGCCTTCTTTCATTACAAAAAAGACATGTTCCGTCTGACGAATATTCTCCACCGGATCGCCAGGCACGGCCACCACGTCAGCCAGCTTGCCGGCTTCAAGCGTTCCGATTTTGTCGGCCAAGCCCAGCAAATTCGCATCCGCCGATGTTCCAGCCTTCAACGCATCGATCGGCTTCATTCCCAAGTCCACCATCTGGTGAAACTCTTCCGTGTTGCGTCCATGCTCATAGACACCTGCGTCCGTTCCGAGGCCGATTTTCACGCCCTTCGCAAGCGCTCTCTGAAACGTTTGATGACCCGCCGCAATCGCGGCCTTCGCCTTGGCTAGAATCGGCGCCGGAATGTAGGTTCCCTTGTCGATCTGTTCCTGAATGCCCTGCGGGGCCATCAGTGTTGGCACAAGGTACGTACCGCGCTGCTTCATCATGTCGAGGGCTTCGTCGTCGAGAAACGTTCCGTGTTCGATGGAGTCGATACTTGCGCGGATGGCGCGCTTTGCGCCTTCCGCACCGTGCGCGTGCGCGGCTGTCTTGCGGCGCAGTGCGTGGGCTTCGTCCACGATGGCGTTCAATTCTTCTTGCGTCAGTTGTGGTGTATCGACGTCGTCCGTGAGTGAGAGCACTCCGCCCGTCGCGCAGACTTTTATGATGTCTGCACCGTATTTGTGATCCAACCGAACCGCATATCTTGCTTGCTCCGGCCCGTTGATGACGCCTTCAAGCGGCCCGGCTTCGTGCCCGAATAGTCCTGCTCGATAGCCGTCCGAACCGTCACAATGCCCGCCTGTGGCTCCCAAGGCGTGGACGCAGACGAGCATCCGCGGGCCCGGTACGACATGATCGCGAATCGCGTTCCGCAAACCGACGTCCACGAAGTCTGACGAGCCCACATCGCGCACCGTCGTGATGCCAGCCATCAGCGTCACTCGCGCGTTAGCGCTTGCATCCAGCGCTTGTTCGGCAATTGTTTTTTGGAGGTAATTCAGCGCGCTCTGTTTGTAGTCCTCGCTGTACATCGAGGTCAGGTGAGTGTGTGCGTCGATAAATCCAGGCAGGAGCGTTGCGTCTCCAAAGTCGATGACTTCGGCTCCCTCAGGTATCGCAGCACTGGCACCCACGCCCGTTATTTTTCCGTCCGCCACCACCACAAGCCCCGGCTTCACGAGCGCATCGCTCTTGCCATCAAAGATGCGCGCTGCCTTCAATACGTACGACTTGCTCACCGGCTTTTGCGCTTGCGCGAATGCCAACGGCACTGCCAAAAAACTCGCGCAGAAGAACGCCAACATCCCGAGTCCATATGATTTGCGCATCATCGGTTACACCCCGTTGTACTGCACTTGTTCCCGCACGAAATTCTGGAACGCCGACAATAGCCTGCCCAAAAGAAAAGTCAAGGTCTTCCTCGATCGGTTCAATGGAAGGTGGCCAGCTTCATGGTTGCGATTCATTGAACTTTTGCGGAGGGTTCGCTAGACTACTCACTGCTCTGGAATTACCGTTCCTGCCTGCGCGGTTCCCCGGTAGCTCAATGGTAGAGCATTCGGCTGTTAACTTTAACATTTGCCGTTGATTCTGCACCGTTTAACCCGGAAAAAGCTGCCTAAAACCGGGCCTAGTTGGACCCAATGTTGGACCCAAAAAAAGAATGGCCCCGACTCACATTCCACAGAGCCGGGGCTTTTCTTTCGCTCCTGGCATGCCGCGATCCGCCGACAGTCCCCCTACTTGTTGCGTTTCTCGACCTCAGGAGCGAAGAGTCGCATGACGTCAATTGTCATCTGGTAAGGGTTGAAACCTTGGTTGTTCGTGAAAAGAATGACGGTCAAGTTGGGATCAAGGAGATGTGCATATTCGACCATGCCGGCGCCAATGTGAAAAACCACTCGGTGGCCGTTGAGAACGTCTGTGGCCCACCCGCCTGCAAACTCACCGTCGCGTCCATTGTTCAGGCGGAAGGGGGTCCACATGAGTTCCAAGGTTTGCCCGTTGAGCAGACGGCCGTGACGCAGCGCGATATCGAGAGTAGCCAGATCTCCAGCGCTCATGTTCAGGCCAACGCCGCCATGCTGGTACTCGGGATAGAGAAAGTTAATGTTGTTCCACAGTTTGCCGTCGGGCGATGGCGAACCGTTCCCGTTCGCTTTCCGCTCCACGTGGAAGCGATCGGCTTGTGGAGTGAAGTTCATATAAAGCCCTACACGGTTAGGGATGATATCGAGAGAGTCTCCGAAGCGAGCGGATGGCATACTTAGGGCCGTGAAGATCCGTTTATTTAGGAATTCTTCTAGCGGCATTCCAGAAACCTTTTCGACGATCATTTTCAACAGCAGGAATTCCGTCTGGTTGTAGATTGACTTCTCCCCGGTTTTATAAAGCAACGGAAGAGCCTCGGCTTTTTTGAGCGCTTCTTCCGGACGGTCAGCAGCGATCCAATTGGCTGGGGCAGCCATCGGCGACCCGGGGAAAATGTCGGGGACGCCGCTGGTGTGGCTGAGGCAGTTCAGGACGGTAATTTCGCTCCAAGCAGTTGTGAGTTCCGGCAAGAGTTGCGTGACCTTATCGTCCAGGCGAAGCTTGCCTTCTTGCACGAGCAAATAAATTGCGGTTGCCGTGAACACCTTGGTGACGGAGGCGAGGGAGAATACGCTATCCTTGTGCTGGCGAGACGCGGGATGCTCAGCGGCAATGCGTGTGGTAGACTCCTGCGGGTTGATTCGATTTGACGAGCGCACAATTTCCCCTTTCCCCTGTTCGATGTCGTTTCTGGTTGTGCCTTCTGGTTGTGCCTTCTGGAGGTTCTGATGCCTGGAAAATCCCGTATGTCTAATTTCAATAAAATTTCGTTTGTGTTGATTGGCATTCTGGCGTTTTTCGTTGCCACGACGGATTTGCCGGCACAGTCCAACAATCAATACGCGCTTTTGCGCAAACCCACGGTGAGCAAGACGCTGATTGCCTTCAGCTACGGCGGCGATTTGTGGGTCGTGGACCGCAGCGGGGGTGAGGCCCGCCAGCTGACCAGCGATGTCGGCATCGAAATTGACCCGGTTTTTTCACCTGATGGCACCATGCTCGCCTTCACCGGCGAATACGATGGCAACGAAGATGTCTACGTGATTCCCACGGCAGGCGGAATTCCCAAGCGGCTGACCTCGCATCCTGGCGCGGATCAGGTGGTGGGCTGGACGCGCGATGGCAAAAGTGTTTTGTTCCGCTCCGCGCGTGGTTCCTATTCCGGGTTCACACAGTTGTACACCGTCAGTCTTTCCGGTGGACTGCCGGAACTGCTTCCGCTGCCCATGGCCTACGAGGGATCGTATTCTCCCGACAGTGCGCACCTAGCCTACGTTCCGTTCACAAATTTCCGGGAATCGTGGCAGTTCCATCGCGGGCTGAAACACTACCGCGGCGGGACGGCTTCTCCTATCTGGATTGCCAGGCTTTCCGATTCCAGCGTCGAAAAAGTTCCGCGGAAAGATTCCAACGATTCCACACCGATGTGGGTAGGCAACAAAGTTTATTTTCTTTCCGACCGCAACGGCCCGGTGAACTTGTACGTCTATGACCCCGGCACAAAGCAGGTGAAAGAAGCGCTGCAGAGCAATGGGGTGGACATCAAATCGGCTTCGGCGGGTCCGGATGTGATTGTGTATGAGCAGTTCGGCTCGATCCACCTGTTCGATCCGGCTCCCGGCAAGCAGAACCCCGTGAAGATTGGCGTGACGGGCGATTTTCCGGCCGTGCGACCGCACTACGTCAATGGTGGCGAACAGATCCAGAACGCTGGAATTTCGCCCACCGGCGCCCGCGCGGTGTTTGAAGCGCACGGAGAAATTCTGACCGTTCCTGTGGAACACGGTGACATCCGCAACTTGACCAATTCCCCCGGAGCGGCGGAACGCGATCCCGCTTGGTCGCCGGATGGAAAGTGGATTGCGTATTTTTCGGATGACTCCGGCGAATATGCCTTGCACCTGCGCGCCCAGGACGGCATGGGCGAAGTTCGGAAAATCAATCTCGGCAATCCACCATCTTTTTACTACTCGCCGACGTGGTCGCCCGACAGCAAGAAAATTGCTTACCGCGACAAGCGGCTGAACCTCTGGTATCTGGACATTGAAGCGGGGAAACCGATTCTCGTGGACACGAACCCGTTTGATCAGGCGGGCATGAGCCCTGTGTGGTCACCCGACAGCCGCTGGATCGCTTACAGCCGCCAGCTCGATAGCACGCTGGGAGCGGTGTTTGTGTATGGTCTGGAAGATAAAACTGCTCACCAGTTGACGGATGGATTGAGCGATGCCGGTTCTCCTGCCTTTGACAAGAACGGGAAGTACCTCTATTTCATGGCCAGCACGGATGACGGGCCGGCGATTGTGGCGAGCATGGGCGGATTCAAGATTCCTGTCACCGCCAGCGTTTATGTCATCGTGCTGCGCAAAGACCTGAAATCGCCCCTGGCTCCGCAAAGCGACGAAGAGAAAGTGACATCCGCGGCTGACAAATCGGGCGCGGTGAGCACCTCCAAAGGCTCGGTGGAAACGGACGATTGCAAACCCGGAGACGAAGGGAAACCAGCCGCGGAAGCTGGCGCGGACAAGTCAGCAAAAGGAGGAGATAAGCGCGCCGACGAAAAGAAAGATGAAAAAGGCGCAAAGGAAGCGAAAGAAACGCCAGAGGTGAAGATCGATTTCGAGAACATCAATCAGCGCATCCTCGCGCTGACGATTCCCGCGCGAAACTACGACCGCCTGGTGGCAGGAAAAACCCATGAATTGTTCCTGATGGAAGGCCCAACCGTGGACGACGGCAACGCCAGCGGGCACCTTGTACACAAATTTGACGTGTGCACGCGCAAGACCGACAAATTGCTGGACAACATCGGCGGCTTCGTCATTTCGGCGAATGGCGAGAAAGCGCTTTACGAACAACTGCCGCCCAGAAACCCACTGGCCCCGGCAGGTGGTGAACCACCTCATGGCGCCTGGACGATCAAACCGGTAGATGCGCTGGGGAAACCGCCCGAGCCGGGCAAGTCCGACGGGACTTTGCACTTGGAATCGATGAAGATTTACGTCGACCCGCGTGCCGAGTGGGAACAGATGTTCCGCGAAGTCGGCCGCATCGAGCGCGACTTCTTCTACGATCCGAATCTTCACGGTGCGGACCTGAAAACGCTGATGGCCGCCTATCAACCCTACGTTGACAATGTGATGAGCCGCGCCGACTTGAACTATATTTTTGCCGACATGCTCGGCGAGATCACAGCGCAGCATATTTACATTTTCGGCGGGGACCGCCCCGAGGTGAAGCCCGTGAGCGTGGGGCTCCTTGGCGCGGACTACACCATCGACCACGACCGTTATCGCTTCGCCAAAGTGTATTTCGGCGAAAACTGGAACCCGGGCCTGCGCGCGCCGCTGACGGAGCCGGGCGTGAACGTGCGCGAAGGCGAGTTTCTGCTCGCGGTGGACGGGCGCGAACTGCACGGCAGCGACGAAATCTACAGCTTCTTCCTGGAACGCGCCGGGAAAGCGGTGCAATTGAAGGTCGGGCCGGACCCGAGCGGAAAAGATGCGCGCACGGTCACGGTGGTTCCCATCGCCAGCGAGCGCTCGCTGCGGCAGCGCGAGTGGATGGACGGCAATCGCCGAAAGGTGGATGAACTCAGCAAGGGCCAGCTTGCTTATGTCTACTTGCCGGATACGGCGTGGAACGGCTTCAACAATTTCAACCGCTACTATTTCCCGCAAAACCCGAAGCAGGGTGCGGTCATCGATGAACGCTTCAACGGCGGCGGCGCGATCGCGGACTACATCGTGGATTGGCTGAACCGTCCGTTGCTCATGGTGGCGATGACCCGCGAGGGCAAGGACAATTACATCCCGGATGTGATCCTCGGTCCAAAGGTCATGCTGATCAATCAATATGCCGGATCGGGCGGCGATGC